>Ga0058701_10003593_pt1 | contig 12328 bp, 9 predicted proteins | sample AgamicOrMae_FD_97039 | JGI IMG/M metagenome (GOLD analysis project Ga0058701, IMG submission 97039) | Agave microbial communities from Guanajuato, Mexico - Or.Ma.e | ecosystem: Host-associated > Plants > Phyllosphere > Phylloplane/Leaf | place: Guanajuato, Mexico | collected 2012-06-04
AGAATCCATAGCAAGTCAATGCATGGATACCCATAGAAATCCAAGGATATACAAATGGATATCCATAAAAGCAAGGATAATTAAAGACTAATATCCATAAAACATGGATATCAACTCATGGATATCTATTGTTTACGGATATCCATTACATAATATTCTTGCATGGATATCAATGTGGATATTCACACTATGGATAACTGAAGACTGACATCCAAAAATCCTGGATATCCATGTTGATATCCATGGATTTTGGATATCTATGTATGGATATGCTATGGATTCTCGGACCAGGGTTCTTAGCAAATATCCATAAAACATAATATAGCTTCTCAAAAAAGATTAAATTAAAAAAAAAACACTGAGCACGGTTTGTTCGGCTTTCCAAACCAGCATAGTATAAAGTTGCACGTAAGAACGCAGTTAAATCAGTTGTTTTCGGGTAGTCTCGCGTTCTAACTAAAGCGGTTATGACAGCACACAAAAAGAGATAAAATTAATAAAATTCCGATTATCGTGGTAACCCCACCCGCGAACGTAGCCTATGGAAAGCCCCGCGCATATCGCTAAGAGATCCCTCCCTTAGGGCAAACACTTCTTTCGGGGAAACCAAAGGTCAGGTCGAGCCGGTCAAGGAGACGCCCTTCGTCTGACTTTTTAAGCTTCGGCTTGATATTTCCTGTTGTCCAGCAAGGCATCGGCGCCTTACCATGAACTCAAGGGGTCAATGACACGTGGACGAGCGGCGCTATATCTCCTCTGCTCTCCCCATAAGGTTCACAAACGGCCCTTCCTAAAAGCCAAAATTACACAAAGAACAATCTTAAGTTTTCAGAATGCCATGCCATTTTGCAAAGAGGCACACTTTTTTTCCCAGAGAGGCTCCATTTTTATTGAGGCCAATTTTCGAGGTTGACGTGTGGGCATGCAGCATACATAAGGAAAGTTTGCTAGGGATTTTCTTTAAATTTATCTAATTCCTTTTTTTTCAAAGAAGATAGGACCGATATGAACGAGATTTACCGAGAGTGTATAGCAATGACACTCGAATTGGGAACCTCCCCTCAACGAGAGCAATCTGAGCAATAATTCCCCATCATTAGGATAGAGGGGAGTTTCTGATCTTTCTTCGAGCCATAAATCGAGAACAGATATAAACAAGGTGAAGGAAGACATTTGCTTTAATTTTTTTTAGACCTGTGAATTCCATTAAAGGCTGTCTTTTTCCAATCCCTTAATGTTTTTTAGGTTTATTTTCAAGAAACATTTTTTTAAAGTCTGGCAAGGACTATGTTTGTCCAAACTGATACAACTTTGATCAGTGAAACACACCACAAAATGCCCGTTTTAAACTGAGGAATCGCCACCGTAGACTACTTTTAAAATTCCTTTTATTAAACCTAAATAATCAAAAAAGCTAATCGCACCTACTAAAAAGTGTGGGGCAGTCTTTTTAATGGTGTCCAATATCTTCATATTCCATTCTTTTAATTTGCGTTCTCATTTCTAGATGACAGAATGAGAATACAGTAGAGTCTTAGTTATACGTCTCTCAGTTGTTAGTCCCATTCGTTTGTACGTCCAATTGGTACAGTCTCATCCAGGATACTTTACATGGCGTTATACGGAAGATTATTTTCACTTGTACGTCCCTCTCAGTTCTACGTCCAAATTTTTGGAGTGCCGACTTGGACGTATAACCGAGATTTCACTGCACTAAAAGATCGTTTTACCCTCAGTAAAAGAATGTCCCTCAGACATGTCTCACTCCTGGTTAGTCTACTTTTCGAGCGGGATGTAATGTCAACGTGAACAGGTTTTTTTTTTTGGAGGGAAAGGTGCAGCATCGCTCGGCGCGAAACCGGGCGCTGTGCCAACACGGTGCCGATCGCCAATGCTCTGACGCTAGCAATCTGCAATGCACCCCAGAGCTTAGCAAGAGAGGGGGGAGGGGGAGTTCACCCCGCGAAAAGGCGATAAGAGTGATGATTAGGTGATGTTGAAGCATCTCCTTTTTAAAACATCCGAGAAGCGTAGGTTCAGTCACAAAAGTTTCATACGACAATTTGAAAAAAAGGTGAGAAAAAAATAACTATGGTGCATCACGAGGACATTACGTCCCGTAACCATCTACCGCTAAATATCTTCAAGTTTTTACAGATCAAACGCCTGGTTCATCTTCAGTACCCAAGATTGTAATGTTACTAAATTAGAGATCTGAAGTAGAGAGCCATGGACTATAGAGAGCGTAGGTGTGCTTGTAAACAAATCAAAGTACGAATCAATGTTTGATCTCCGAACCAAAGCGGTGGCTAAATTATGCCAAAGAGGAAGTTTTAAAACTTGTGCAAACTTTTTAATTTCCTTTGGGCATTTCTTCCACAAAAGCTTCAAATTTTGAAAGAAAAATGTGAAAATTTGATGTGAGGAGCAGACAACATTAGGACGACAATCTCAAGGAGGTCGTCGTCTGCTGCTCACCTCGGATTTCCAAATCGAGTTTTTCCAATTTTGGAATTCCTTCCAAAATTGAAAGTTTTTGTGGAAGTGCTACCCAAAATTAATTAAAGGAAGCTTGAAACAATTTTTCAGACTTACTTCATTGCGTAATTTTGCAGCTTCTTTGGTTTAAAAATCAAAAGTTATTCTTTACTTGGTTTGTTTACATGCAACACCACGCTCTCGAAATGGCCTTCTACTTTAGATCTCTATAGCGAATCACTCACAGTCCCCTGGAGAGCATTCCTGATTCATCACGCCTGCTTCCCTTTCACCCTTGACCTTCGCACCTGTAGCGGAATGCGTTACAATCGAGGATCCTTTATGAACGGATTCAGATCCTATCTGAAGTTCGCACACGGACTTCAAGCTCTCCGCCTATACATTTCCCGTCATCATGCTCTTTTTCGTTGAAAGCGTTCATAATACCGCAGCGTCGATTAATATGAGATAAAAGGGTACTTACCCTTCCGAGATGAGTGTGGGGGGGGGATGTCCGTGACACCCAAGTCAGTCAAACAAAACACTGTTTAAAGTGGGGAATGTTAAGGTGTATGATTGTAAAAGAGCTTTATTAAAAACGTACCATTTCGGAATACAAAAGTATGTTTGCGCCGTCAAACACAGAGTGGGTACACGGATAGAGAAATCACAAACTTTACAAGGGATTTTTTTCTGTGCAGCTGAAATAAGTGTACCAACCAAGCTGAAATAAGTTTACCAAAAGTGGTTATAAGCACTAGCCCAAACATTAGTGAGATATAAAATTTTCATGTATTAGTTGAAATATAACGCATTCTTCAAAAAACCTCTAATTCGTAGGATCGCATCAAAGCAGTTCTTATTTCAACTCCATTTACCTCTACCCTCATGCACAGATAGCCCTTCCAATCAAGCACTACACTCGTTCTCTTCCCTTTATAAAGAAGAGCTGTATTAGGAAAAGAGGTAAAGAACGAGTAAAAAGGAGATGAGAGGGTGTGAGTGTGTCAAGATTGTAGTGCTTTTGCTCGGCCACAAAAGAATCCCCGAAAGTCAGAGGCCTTGAGGTTAGTGAGCCTGAAGGCGAGACTGGCCTGCTGCTGGAGGCGTGCCGCCGAAAAAGGCGAAACAGCGTCCTCTACGAGGTATGTTGATTGCTTCCGGGTGACAGCGGAAGAGAGAAAACTCCGGTGCGGGAGCCAGCCGGAGTAGAGACGCGGTGAATATTTGGCTGCGCTCGAACTGAACCGGCCGCTGCAACCCCCACCCATTCCCCGCGGTTTATTCCAGAAACACTGTGGCTTCATGTCACATGTTTCCTCTCCTTCTTTCCTAGCGTTATTTTTTATTTCAGTATGGTTGTCAATCGCGAAATCATGTCGGGGGCAGCGAATGGCTGGCCCGGTTTCCACACATGTCTGGCGCCTCGGAGTTGATGTGTTTTCGGAGGTATGCGGGTACTGTAAAACATTCACGAGATGAAACTATCGGTTTATTTTTAATACTCGTGGTTATATGTTTGGAGCTCTTCACAGAGTGCGGGAACGGATGCATGTAGTTCGTGCGAGATGGAAAAAAAATCGCGCACCCGACGGAAACGCTCTTAAAAGGTCACAATTCTTGTACTCTACCTTTCGTCGCCAAGCCGAGAGGAGGGGCAGCCGGGCGAGGCTATAGAGCTCCTAACATACGCGGCTGTGTGTCGTCAAGGTTCGTTAAAGGTCGTCGGCGACGAGGTAGAAGATGTGGTTTTTGCACAATTAAGAGTGCATTTATGTTTCGTGCGCTTACCGAAGAGAAAATAACGCCTCATCACCAGAAAACCGATGCAGAAAGTCTGTAATGGGATCCGCCAATAGGACGAACCGCAAGGATTACCTATCGTTGACATGCCGTGAGGACTGTGCTTATAGCTCGTTTCCTCTTTAAAACACTATGGAGCCTGGTCATGACGAACGAAATAGCGTACGGAGAGCTTCGAGAGAGGAGGCGGATGAAGTTGTAGGACCTCTCTTCTGATAGAGTCTCTTTGATTGCAGGTAAGCGGAACCTGTTGAAGCAGAATGGAGTGGGAGGGGAGGAGAGCCTCACGTGAGCTGTCCGATGGTAGTCCGACGGCAGTCTGACGGCAGTTCGCCGGCAGTCCCACTCGACGGGTGGGTCGTGGGTCGCTCGCTCTGCCTCCAACCCGGTCCGCCCTATAGCAACATCTTTTCTGGAGCAGACTTGTTGTTCCCCTCTGGAATGTCACTCTGTCTCTGCGAGGGCCGCAGTAACCCCCAAATCGATCCCAGCCCTCTTCTCTTTTTGTTTATTCCGCGGGTGGGTACATTTTTGGTTGGAGGTTATTTCCAATTTGGCGCGACTGCGCTGACAGTTGAACCTAGCAAGCGCAACGCAGTCTCCCTATCTCCAAGAGAGACGTGGTCCCCAGCCTCGCCACGTTCCTGGAAGTGACGTCGAAACGCGTTTACCCCACTCAGGAAGCGTTAAACTTGGTCGCGACCACTTTTTAAACAGCATCTCGAAAGAATGATGCGGGCTCTTGCGAAAAGGGAAGAAAGAAGATGTGCAATGCCGCGAGATATCTGCGAGGAAACTGAGGCTATTACAAAAAAGAATTGATTCTGAGAATGCGGAAGTGTTCCATTAATTTCCCTTGGTGTAAGCAGTGAATGTTTCGACCGAAGACACAAAGTTTGTCAGATCATATGGGCGGGGTCTGTAATGGAAAAACACACGGGAACGACATAAAAAATCTCACACATGTGTTTTGGTAAACGCCGGTAATTCCGATCACAATCACCCACCTCCAACAACTAAGCTGTAAAAAAGTAATTATGAAACAAAAATCCTGGCCCGCTTGCCCTGGGAGAGGAGGACTTGGGGTCTGATTTGTCCGAATTCGTATTTATGATTAGTAATTAAATAAGTCTACGCCTTTAAGCTATACGACGTTTTCGGCGTGCTAAGTTTGAAGAGTTTACTCAGTACACAATTATCACACGGTTACTATCCCAGGTTTACTAAGCTACTTATGTATGTACGGTACAGTTGAGAGTATTAGTCGTTGACAATTGATTTTTATCCTGAGCAAAATCATGTTAGCAGAAACTTGTTTCAGGTTCTCTTGCCCTAAATCGGGCAGCGTTTTCCGAATTCGTCAAAATTGTATTTTGCTTGCCTTCTTTGCCAGTATTGTGTAAATGTTTTTCATAAATACTAAGAAAAACTCTTTTTTTCTGGACGCAGTTGTGGTGATGCGTTTGGATGCATTTCTGCTTGGCGCTAAACGCTTTTCACTATCCATGCTTTTATTCCCCGGCGGTCTTCGACGTAGTTTATGTGTCTCGGCTCCGTCTTTCAAAATCACCAATTCTTCCAGGTCATATTGTTTGTGTGCGTGCGTGCGTTGCATTTGCCGCGGCAAACGCATCGCCAGTAGGTTTTCGAAAGGTCTTTCGACTTAGCATATTCGGAGTATGAAAAGCCATTTAAAACAAACACCCATTGACTTTTTGTTCGATGATATAATTTCGGCCATGCTGTCCCTCGAAAATTTTCCCACTTCTGAGCAATGTGTAGCACGTGCCGGTATTGTAGTCGAACAGTGGTCGGGTGCGGCGTGGCCGCGTTGACAAATAAAGTTTCTTATTTCTTTTCGTGCTTACTTTTTTATTCTTTCTTCCTTTTTTAAATTGAAATTTTACTTCAAAGACAAAGGTCTGATATGCAAAGATATTTTTGAAGACCTTTAATGATACGGACGTTTTGAATCAGGACAAAAAATTTAGGAGACATTTTACTTCAAGGTTCGTAGAACGAATAGAAGTACCAGTTGGAACACCACCTAAAATTCGAAGTTGAGTCAAAGCACATTTCCTAGTTCTACTAACGCTAAGAAAACTGGTTTTTAGCCAGTTTTTAACCTGGGAGCCCCTTTCTATTCGCAGTGAAAAGTTGAGGTAGTTTTGGATTGGGCATTTGCTAATTTTTTTATCGGTGCATCGGATGTAGAGCATAATATGTCCTTTAAGTGTTTAGCATGAGCAATATTTTTTTTTTGTTTTAGGCTTAAAAATGTCTTAGGAGCAAAAATTTAAGGGGCAAATTTTTTCTATCTTGATTTTACTCACAATCGGAGTTCGGAAGTCATCAGTGCTACTTGATACATTAACATTATTAAACCCATCAACAGCTTCCTCAACACAGCTTTGCTCGTCCTATTAAAACACCACCACCATCACACAGCAGAGTGGGGGAGAGAGGGAGAGAAAAAAATAGCCCCTTGCCCCGAATGAAAAGTGGCATCAAGCCGAAAACAATCCAATAACGGCTCTAATTTCAGCGATTCTCTTTCGGCTTAACGGTTAGGTGAACATTTGGTAATGGCTCATCGAACGATGTAATGGTGGGAAATATCGGCACCCCAAAACAACAGTTTACGATATTCCTTCTTCAGCAGTTGCCGGAAATTGGTGCAGGTGTGTTCGTTTAAAAATGAGTCGACACATGAGAACAGAATAGTCGTATGATCCAAGGAAGGTTATAGAGCGTCATATGATCTCAGGCTGATTAAAAAGCGTCGTATGTTTCGGGACTCACTAAGGCCCGTCGTATGGATTCCGAGCGCGTCGTAGAGCATCGTGGGTTCACTTTTTGCCGATTCTCTTTTTTTGATAAAAATGTGGATTATTTAGATCTTTCGTCTACTTGGTGATTAAATCCGTGGCTGGTGGGTAATTTGAGTTTCTAATTCGAACAAAACCTCTACATCGTGCAACAATGTGAAAGTGAAATAGTTTTACGATCAAAGGTCGACATACTAAAGAAATCATATTTATAAAATATCATATAGGTATCAAACCCTCGATATCACCATGTCTAAATGATATCTAAAAAAGAAACCTAGAAAATAACCTTTTCGTCAAAATGCCAAGACTATCTACAGTTAAATCTCTAATATAGAATCAGGAAAACTAAGTTCGCGATAGTCACCCTTCCATCTCTCGGCCCTCGTCATTGTTGCCTAACCTAGAAGTCCATGTATCGAAGTATTTACCGAAAGTGGTAATATAGAGCTTGATGACAAGTGAAGTTCAGATGATACTTCTACAAAGCCGTTCGACTGATATTTCAATTAATTTTTGGTACTTTCCTGACATTTTAAAATATTTTACCGACATATAAAGCATAAATTAAAATCAGTATTTATAAAATGTCTAAATTTTGACATTTCAATCGTATACTTTTTGCAAAATACTAAATGTATCTCATAACTGTCATAAGTAAAATATATTTTTCGATGAAAATATGAAATTCTAAAATGTGATCTTCCTATGTTGGCGCACCGACCGCGTTGTCTCGATTACTACTGCTGCAGCGTCACGAGGTTTTAAGTGTGTGCTTCGTCCCCTGGCCGTACTGTGCCTTGAAAAATTTAAACACATTAAAAATATTATTAATATAGCTATGGTATATAATTAAATGAAATAAAAAACACAATTAAATAAAGCATATGTATAATTTCATTCATATTTCTTTATATCAGTTATCTCCGACGAAAGATTTCTAGGCACAATCACAGCACTCAAGAGAACGGTTCTTACAGAGATTTCTCGGGGGTCATGGAAGCATGGCAAAAGAGTTTTAGCACATGGCTAAAGTAGCAATGGGCTGGTCACAGTTAAATGGGACCGCATCGCTTCAAACCATTCGCAGTAATAAAGTAAAACACTGTTACAGAACAGTGCTATTAGCAAAGTGACACTGGGTCAAGGGATAAACATGGCTAGTACGTTCCTCTACGGGTTTTCAACAGTCAGAACACGCGAGTAAACACAGCGTCTTGGTTAGCTTACAATGTTAGTCTCGTATTCGCAAACGGATCACTGCTGTCCTCCTCCTTTTCGCTTCCCTCCCGGCGTGAGTGGGCTCCTCAATCTTCCGACAGAATCACCACTCCCCCGCCACAATCGGGTCCGTTCGCCGGTTACCGGAAAAGACTGAGCGACAACGCCACCTATTGGCAGTCCCGTCAACTCAACGAGCATCAAAGAGTAGAAAAATTGAAGCGGAATCGTTACAAAGTCTGTTTAGCAGTTAAACAGCCTATAGTTTTCGTGGGCATGACCCTGATCTTTGCCACAGCAGAGTAGGTATTCTTAAGGATGTTTGATCGGTTTAACCAACATCGGTTCTAGCCGTTAAAACTCTCAAAACTTATAGCCGACAGGACCTGTATGGTTGGTTAAAATTTTGGACCTGGTTGCCTGTGTGACATTAAATTTTGAGGAGCTGAAGTTTGCGAATTTTTACAAGGCGTGATAAAGACACCAACCTAAAAATACCAGTTTTCGGCGTTTTGTGGAAAAAAACAGCCTCGAAGTTGTGAAAAAAGCTTCTCAGTCGTTGAATAAGTTAAAATTAACACACAAAACCAAAAAAAAAAAAATCAATTCCTCGTCGATCATTTGACAGAAATATTCCACAAAAACCTCTAAAGAGAGCGCAGTTTGACGCCAAGATGAGTCAGATGAGCAACTCTTGCATCTGTATAAAACTGAAAGAATTTTGGTTTTAGGTAGGATAAAAGCTTAAATAATGCATTCTTTAAAATTGAAAGTGTTCTGAAAGAAGCGAGAGACTCGCTTTGCGGAAAGTCAGTGGACCTGTAAACGGACAAAGCAACCCTTTATCAAAGGATGGAGCAGAGCGTCGAGGGGAAATGGGAGCCCTTTGCGAAGCGATGGACCATCTCCCAATAACACCTAATTAAGCATAAGAAACATTATCTATGTGGAAGTGATTTGTAGGGCGGAGCGCATTTAGACGGTTTACCCAGGGCTCAACCTGATATATATGCATGGTATAAACACAATGACTAGTTTAGAGAAGGGTTCATACATTTACTTAAGTCAAGGACAGCCCTTGGCACGGGACCCGTTCCGCGGGTCGAAGGGCCGTTTGGGGTGATTCCCGAAGATCTAGTGCCGGATACACGCTTCTTTGAACATGATTTGAGGTCGAAAAGAGACTTTTTCTTTGTTTTAAAAAGAGGCGTTTAACGTCATCCTAACGATGTGACCCAACACAAAGCAATTAAAATCAAAATTTAAGGATTCTCTTCTGGAATGGGGAAATTCAAAGCACTTATAGGAAATTTTGCCACAATCTGCAGACAGGGTTTCTGATAGCAGCTCGGAAGTACCCGATTTACCAATCTTGCCACGGCCTTCCAAGTTTGTTTTCCGATTTCTTCCGAATATCTTTGTATAACGCGCCGATTCCGTCAACCCAATTTTAACTTGGCAAATACACTGCATATGTTAAGCGGACCGCGCTATCTTTACTAAACAATTCTCATATCAGAGCGAGTGCGAAATAATTCGTCCAATTTCTCAGTAAACGCAAGGGACTTTTTTTTTAGATAAAGTTCAGTGCTTGTCAAAGTGTTGACCGAATTTCCGTAGATAATCCAAGAGGTCAGTTTTTCGAATTTTTCGGAAATAAGTTAGGCTAGAGGCGGGAACTTTGCGGATGTATAGGGTGTAGCGGAGGACTTGAAATCGCACCTCACCACCTGGTCCCCGACCAAAAGGTCTGTAATCTGGCAGGGTTGACAGGGTGCGATGACCGGGTCAGAGGGCCGGGATAGGGGACCGGACCGCCGCGCCGCCTCGTCGGCGCGGCGTCGAAGTGCGGCTCGTTCACACATTCTCCCTATATTGTGGCTGTGAAGCGGATAATCCAAGAATTCCCTCGGCGCAGCAGCGGCGCTCCTGCAAAAGCCGCCACGCCGCCTCCGACACGCACCGCGAGCTAACCATTTACACCACGGAGCCGTTCCCCTGAGGTGTCTGGCCCAAGGTCTCCTCTTCACCATGTCAACATGCGACTGGCACCGCGATTTTACCCCCATCTTTTCCCTTGAAAAAAAGAAGCATGGCAAACAAAATACTTTAAGTAAAAAAAAAAAAAAAACTATCCTTTTTATTCTGTGAGTCTTAGAGTCTGGGTTCATTATACCCTGAGAGTGCTTTAAAGTATACAAAATAAATTTCCTTTTATTTTATTCCAGGGTTGTCACAAGATCTTCCGAATTTTCCTGACCAAATGCGATAATTTTTTCTGCACTTCGCCCGTCGAGCACCGAAAAAAAGTTTGAGAATACCAGTGTCTCTGTTTATCTACGCGGCGTCTCGATCACAACCAAAGGACAGTTTTTAATGTATTTACATTTAGGTCGATATAGAAAATTTTACTGACTTTGCAGGCGTTTTCCCTGACTTTTACTGACTTTTCTGACCGACAATTTTTTTACCGACTATTTCCTGACTTTCCTGACCTGTGACATCGCTGTATTCGCTTTCCTAAATGATGGAAAGGGGAAAGGTGCATTAAAAAATAGTAATAATTTTCCTAATATCTGATAAGCCTTTCCTGAAAGACAGAAAACTTTTCCCGGTGAAAAGCCCATGGAGTGACTCGTGGACCGTGTTTCGCCTTTGGGTAAATCTCTGGCTCAATGGAGACTGGTTTGGGTTTCTGAAACCCATGGGTCACAGATTTCCAATGGATCACGGGTTTCCCAAGGGCTACGGACTCCCCATGAGTAATGCTTTTCTCATGAGTCTAGAAATTTAAACACAGTAATCGCTATAAATTGCGACATTTCGATGAAGCGATCGTTATTTGTTCCAATAACTTTTTTGTACAGGTTGCATTTTGTATCTCTTTTTGCTGTTTACAAAAGAAATAAGAAAAAGAGTCGGGCGTAGCCACCCGATTTCCTTTTGATCGTGCTTTTTAAAATGTGTACGTCCATATTTTGCGACCAATACTAAATTTTGCGTTTTTCCACTTAACTAAACGAAGTTGAGACCTCTACGTACATCGAAAATTCTGTTGAAAACCGGAGGAAAAATAGTAACAAAAGACGAGCTAGTTCGTACATAAAAAAGTATTTTATTTCATCAATCTTACAATGGTTTGGTTGTTAGATGTCACAATCAGTCCTTACATGATTAAATAACATTACATAATTCACAACTTATTCAAATGATGATAACCCCCGAAAAAAAGTTTATTTCTGATTTATGGGCGCCTTCTCAAATGGTTCTTCACAACTAGACATTTTTTTTTCCTTCCGAACACTTCCTCTAATATAGCCGCCACTCCATACCAAACTTCCGCAACTTTGAAGATATGAAACATCGTCGTCCTGTATTAGTGAGACAAAGAATGTTATCCGCACTCGTCTGTCATCAAAAGTGACAGGAGTCTTGACGCGAAGTTACAATAACAGATTACGGAATCAACAGGTGGTGCTCATTTCTAGACACACTCTCCAAATATTCTCGCTTTCAATCACAATATTCCTTCGTGCTGCTTCCTTTCCTGAAGATCATGTATTTTTCTCCCGTTTTTCCTATGTTAATATCAATTAATTTTTTTAGTTCAAAATAGTTTTAAACTAAAAATAACATTTTTTTCGTTTAAAAATGTTCAACTTTTGTTTTTTCACCTTGTTTTTATCTTTCATTACATTGCAAAGAATAAAGATATACAACGCGGAAGGTTAAGTGAATTAGTTTAGGTTAAGTTAACCTAGGTTGCGTTAAATCTTCATCTCGTGTCTCGCTTCGCTGCCGTTTGGCTTAAAGACGGAAGGTAGAACGGAATGTAGCCCATCCTAACAGAATTTTTTTTTGACAAAACATCGAATAACTGGAATTTGACCCGTATGACCCCGGGTGAAATTGGTACCATTGTTCTTAGAATTGTTTTGAGGTTCTGGTACCCAAATTTCAGCCAAATCTGTCATGGCGTTTAGGATCTGCCATAAGAG
>Ga0058701_10003594_pt1 | contig 12326 bp, 4 predicted proteins | sample AgamicOrMae_FD_97039 | JGI IMG/M metagenome (GOLD analysis project Ga0058701, IMG submission 97039) | Agave microbial communities from Guanajuato, Mexico - Or.Ma.e | ecosystem: Host-associated > Plants > Phyllosphere > Phylloplane/Leaf | place: Guanajuato, Mexico | collected 2012-06-04
AAACTTGCGCCTGACGCCAAAACATGTGCTGTGCACTCGAGTATGCACTATCAGCAGCAAAGCAAAACCGTACTGTATAACTTGCATTTAGTTCTATAGTCACAAAGGCACTCTGTGAAAAACGCTTTTGCATGCCTATGATGAATAACACGCTAACTGACAAAAAAGAAAGCTTTCAATTTTCCACGCGTAACCTGCTGTAACGATTGTTTTAAAAAATACATTTGGTAAAAAGGATGGACACTTTTAACTGTGAGGTCCTGTACGAATAAAATTCCTTTTAAAGTTCCTGACTCAACCAAAATTTAATTTCTTTCGCTAGACAGAATATCATGAATTTGAAGGATTAAGTTTTGATCTTGTAGTCTTTAAGTATCCACGTCGAGGGAGCGAATAACCGAGCTAACCTGACTGACAGCCTAAATCGCCAAGCATGCCGCTGGGGCAGTATTAACACTGAGAAGCAAGCTTGATCAGGCTTATTCTTAGAGAAAACCGGCGGAGATGAAAGCGAGGTACGGCGCAAGACGCCTACGCTAACCGAGACTGATAAAGACCGACGGTAATCTTTCTTTGTAATTTCATGAACGAAGTGACTTTTCATACGCTGCCCCATTTATAATGGATTAGGCTGGTTTCCGTGCGTTCAAGTCTCCCTTGTATTAACATCGGCGTGCGCAAAGAACTTACCTCTCACTAAAAATTAGACCACCGTTTAACACAAAATTTTAAAACTCTACGTCTATTTCAAATTTCAACAAAATAATTTAAAAATATGGGCAAAGGTACGTGAAAAGTAATGTTTTAGTATTCGGTGGAACGAAGTTATAGCAGAAGGACAACACAGTAGAAACAATACACCCGTTTCAGGGATTTCTATACCTGTTTTGGGTGTGAGACTGAAACGTGGGTAGTTCGTGTTTTGGTTATTTTTCAAGATAAAGATACGTTCAGCCACATCAATGGAAAGCTCTCGCTGAGACCTTTGAAATGATGTGGCTGAACACAGGTCTATCTTCAGTAATGACCAAAGTACGTACAGTACACCCCTGTTTTAAATTCACACCTGGTATAAAACTCACTAAAACGGGTGATTTCTTTTTACTGTGTATCGGTCACCTTCACCAGCCAGTCAGAAAGATATTGTGAAAAGTTTTGAACACGTACAGAGAGCAAATACGCTAATCACTGCGATAAAATTGACATTTGAACGGCATATCGGTGGCAGAAAGGGATCATGAACTTGAGGTTGATCAAGAGCGGACTAAAATCATTTCGCACAGCCGATTCACTCTAACGGCGCTGCGTCATTCGATACCATCTCGATGACAGGTACACTCGAGCTCAAAAGTTTACTCGAGCGGCGCCACGCCACGCTAAGCCACGCCGCCGTGACGCGACAAGGAACTTAAAAATAGAACGGGAGGTGGGATTACTCACATCACATACCCTGTATCAAATGTATAGGCCTATTCTATTCACAAGACAGTTCTTCATGATATGCATTTTGTGTCTTGCGCACGGAAAGGTCTCTAAACATTTGAGATTGAGAGGGTCAAAAGGACCAGCCGCACAGCCTTCAGTTTGCTGGCACGTCGTCAGGTTTTTCACGCAAGAACATATGTCCCTCTTAATTCGTTAAGAGCTGAGTTCCTTTATTCCTCGTTTGTTCTATGAACCACCAAGCAGAGTAATATTTAAGCAAGGCTTATGGTAATCAGTGGCAAAAGTATTGCTCCCTCTAATAGTTTTCAACTCTCGGTAAATTGAAAACGAAGAGAGATAGGACAAAAAAAGCATTCTATCAAGTCGATAGAGCAAATATCTTTCAATTCATTTCGGGCTCTTCTGTTGTGTTTCTTTTCGTTCCCAAGTTAAGAAGGTTTGAAAAATTGGGAGGGAGCAATACTTTTGCCACTGATTGTACCTAACCAAACCTAACTTACTGTTAAATTTGGTAACCAAAATAACTTACTGTTTGTAGCGACTCTTTGATAAACACTGTAGAAATTTACCTGCAACAAAAAATAAGGAGATTTATCTACACGGCCTGAATGCGAAAATATTCTCTTCCTGATAAGCAAAAAGCTGATCTAAAACCATTTGCTCCAGACAAAACTGATCTTTTACGAGATCATCTCTGGAACACAGGAAGAAATAGCAGTGACAGCTAACGCGTTGATTGATTGAACTAATAATTTTAGCAGACGTTGCTGGCTTTTTGGCAGTCATTGCTGTATGTTGGATGAAGCTGCTGAAATGTTAGCAATGGCTGCTAAACAGGAAAATTCGCTCAATTTGTATCCCTTGCTAAACTATAAGTGGCTACTGCTAACGTTAGCAATGGCTGCTAAAAAGTTAGCGAAGGCTGCTAAAATATATAGCACTATATCAAAGCGTAGCTGCCACTACATTTGTGACTACGATTTTCCGGGAGGCTACTTCTCGGCTACTTTTTCCTCTTGCACTGTCAATAAATCAATCCTTGACTGTACGGATCTACTTTCCATTGGGGAGGAAATACCAACTATAGCCGGTTAGGTTAGCTTAGGTTGGGTTCGGTGCTTTGTGTCTCGCTCCGCATGGCTACAAGCGGGCAGATAGAACACAAGAGGACACACAATCAGCCTAGTATAGTTTACAGTGTACCCTGCGTGAGTTCGTGGCCAAACATCACTATGAGGGATGTATCAGCCGTCCAGACAGTCCAGTGCACCAAAAAGGAGATGCAACTTTGTTGGATAGTTTAGGGTGAATGAACGGCTCGGCTGACGGCGTGATGCTCGGCCTTCCTTTGTGCATCGCAGCTTTTGCAATGGTGGGGCAAGACGGGACGGGACGGCGCGAAGCAGGGCGATACCTGCCTCCGCATCCTAGACTTGGCTTGACTAAAGCGACCGCTACGTGGAGCGAATATATCCAGTAACATTGAAAAAAGTTGACACTACCGATACTTGTTCAGGCGACATTTCTGGTTCGTGTAGACTATCGGTACTCTCTAGAAGGCGACGTGATTTCATGACTGGTTAGCTGTTGAACTCTCTCAAACAAAAGGTCGAAAAATATGAGTTTCTTCATCGAGTTTTCATCGCAGGAGGGATGCTGACTGATGATATTTTAGGAGTAGCAAACAAGATCCAGTCGCGTTATACGCACAAAAAAAATAGCGGTAAAATTAATTTAGGAGTAAATATTCACCCCTAATTAGTGAGAACAGAGCCGATAAATTTCCTATATTCGCTCACTTTTTACTAATTAGGAGTAAATTTAAAGTAATTTTTACAGCTAATATTTTTAGCGTGTAAATAAACATAACATCCTAAAATACATTTTTCATATTAAGGATATTCCAGCGCAATGGGCTAAAATTAGACAAGGACTTGATATTTTCAGGATTAGTTCAAAATGTGTATCTCTATCGAATGGCGGAGTCTAAGAAAATTTGACCGTTCCGTTTTTACGCAATTAAATTCTAAAGTTGGGAAAAAATGCATGGGCTCTTATGGCAGCTCCGACAAATGGCGCTAAAACTGTTGAATTATGATTCACAGCGTCTGATTGAGATTAGATGAGGATCGAAAAAACTGTTTCCAGCGGAGATTGGAGCAGTTTCAGAAACAATTTAGACAACTTGGACGACAATCCACAGTTTCGTTATTTTTGAAAACTCTAAAAACAGCCGCATTTTGTAGAAAAGTGAGTCAAATCAGCAACTTCATTATTTTTTAACGTAAGAAATAATTTTTTATTGAGGTGAAAATAAAATGCGAAGAACAGCTCGTGTAAATACTGGTCGAAAGCGATAATTTTCTGAATTTTCAGATTTTTAACACGCGTTTTGAATTTTTCGATAAACTTGACTAGTCGGAAGCGCTGGAATATCCTTGAGGAAAAATGAACGAGATCGTGCGTTGATTCCAAATCAGTAATTTAAATAAAGATGTAGCCATATTTTCTATCGGTAAAATTACGGGTATTTATGGACCTTTATTCGCGACAATATCCCGCATCCCATCTACAAAATATTCTATAGCATTGGACATTGATATGAGGCATTGCGAAACACTAAAAAAAATCATATTCAAAGATTGTTCAATGCACGATGCTAGAATTAGAAATTGCAAAAAGCTCCGGGAGGTGTTCGAAAATGGTATAAAAAAGGAAGCACGAAAAAAGGTAGAAGGCACAGCGGAACGCTTCAAGAAGGCATTATTATAAATGCTCAGGTGTGTGAGTTTAACCTTATTTGAATAGACATTAAAGGAGAACAGTGGGCCCCTAAATTCATATGTCTCTTGTTTCCATAAAATGTCAGTACATGGAAGCAAGGAGTCATGACTTTTGAGGGCCCACTATACCGGTACATCCTTCCATGGGACCTTTATAAAAGCTTGAGACATAGCATTCATTTGTTGTAAATCTTAGCACTCCTCTACATCAGAACAACCCTCGCAGGAAAGTACGGGTTAAGTGTCTCGCTAATTCAATTGGAACCAGAGCAAATAAGCGCCATCGCAAGATGTAAGATATCGCACCCAGAACTAAGATAACATGTCCTATAAATAGATAATTATCAATCACTACTTTGTCGTAGCCGAAATTTGTTGAATTCCTCCGGTGATTTAAAATGTAATGGCATCCAGAAAAGCAGCATTTCCAATTCTTTCAAGGACACGTATAGCATTTTATCAGGCGTCGCCGCGGCGGTGTTCAAGTCCTCCAAGGTGATGCCAAGTCGCGGTGCGGCGGCGCGGTGCGGCGCGGCGCAGCGAGGCGCCGTCCAGCTTATCACCACTGATAAGGAGCCATCGGCGGAAGTCGTGGTGTCGACCAATCACAGGCCGCTTCGGGGATTCGTATTGTTAGTGTGTCAAGATTAGCATAATCACTTTACGATTGGTCAATTTTGACATTTCTAACGCACCGAAACGCCCAAACTCATCTCATTATTTTCACATGGAATTTACCCTTTGGCGCCACGAAAACATTATCGTTTGCATACGAAAACGAAAGTTCCACAATTTGCTCGAATTTCATTACTGTAAAAAGATGTATGAGGCACAAACTTTTCATCCGCGAGTTTGCAGTATAATCAATTTTGGCCTTTCTTTTTTTTACTTTTTTTTAAGCAAATAAGTTAAAATGTGTGCATTTGTACATTAAGCGAGGTTTAACAAATAGCCTTTTATGACACAATATTAGTGTTCAAAACCATCCTTGAAGTTTTTCCTGATGACGTTATCGACAAAGGCAGTATGTAAAAAATTCATAAACTTAGGATGCCAGGTCTTTGCGACCCGTTTTTAAGCAATATCCTAAAATAAAGGTGCTGAAGAAGAGCTCATTCTCAACAGAAGGACGTGTAAATTTGAGAAAAATATAGAACGAGATTTTATTTGGCCTATTCCAGCTTTCATCGCGACCTAAATCAGCTAGAATAAAGAAACCTGTGAGAACTAGGAATAGCTCCAAGAAAACAGGCTACATTCAATAGAGACGAGAGAAACAAAGAACTCCAATTTAACATTCCGAATAACAACTCCCGTTTATCGTCTAATTAGCAATGTTGCTTATCGGCCTCCGACCTGTCACTTCTAAATCAAGTTCCATTTATCATTTCGACCGAATAAAATGGAACACTGGCGTCATTGAAACATTCACAGCGAAGTGTCCTGGTTCAGGAAAACAAATCTGTGTTTTGAATTTCAAGACGGAATTTTTGTACTACCTGTAAGACTGGCTTATCAGAACGCACGGATTAAGAATATTTTACTATCTGGAAGACTGGCTTATATCCGAGCACGTATTGATAATTAGTTAAATAACATTCGGCTATTTGGGGTTTAAAACAGAGTACACACTTTTTATTTTGTTTAAACCCAAACTTGCGCCTATCTTTGCAAAAATCCATGACAGGAGACTATAACATAGTCTCCTGTCCATGACGTCATCACATATCGGCCCATCCAAAAATTCAGTCTTTATTTTACAGTGGTTGTCCACCATCTCTTTTTTTTAATGCCTGGAAATCAGGGAGTGTTAGAATACGAACAAGCGAAACGGGATAATATGCAAACGAAAAATTATACTAAATCTATAATACTTTCTATAATTATACTAAATCTATATCTAAATCAACCACAATAAAAAAGGGTACCACAGCAATAGATTTCGTTACTGCAGCACTGTATTTTCATGCCCAAAAGAAGTATATTCAGCTACCGCTACATACCAAGCTCACAGTAATTATTATTCCGCTGCCACGGTAATATTTTAAGGCTTTCAATTAGCATGATCGCAAAAATCGCCGGAAGCACTGAGTTTGATAATGATTACCCCGTTTTTAATTGTATCAAAACACGAAGAATATGACGTAATGTGGCCTCAAAAATGTCAAAAGTACAGAAACCAGTTTGAGTAAAAATAGACTTTTTCTACATTGGAGCAGTTCGAGGAACTTACTTGGTTTTCAGACCACGTCTGCTACCGGTTAGTTGTAAGCCAGTTCGACAATGGACATCGAACCATGATTGGCTGGTGACCGCCATAAACGTTTAAATATCCGGCAAAAAATACTTTTCTTTAACAACCGCACGACATCAAAATTTGCATTTTCTACTGACTACATCTGAAAGCGACTCAAATCTCACATCACATAATACTATCGGCTGAATTCCACGACGACTTTTCGATTACGGGGTTTCCTTTTCATATAAGGAAACAGTGACCACGAATTTATTACTCACTAAAAACCTTACTTCTATCCATCTAATTTCCCTATAACTTTCGGTGCACTATAAAAAGAAGAAAAAAGGGCAAGATTGAAGCTATTTTAGATCGAAAACATGATACAATCGACAGCCACGGGCCATCGTAATCAAGTTTTCCTCCGACGATATTTCAACTTCGAATAACCTTTTTTTCAATACTGATGAGAAAAGTCTCTCACCTTCGGCCGGACGCGCTGCAGCAACATGCATCTGATTAAAATTGGACCACATCTTTCATAGAGGCACGGATGGACAAGACATTGACAGGAAAAAAAGGAAGAAGTGCGCATCTTTGAGCGCACCGATCGTATTTTTATTTGAGGGCGAGAGACGGAGCGCACAGCAATTAGAAAAAGACGAAGGATAAGTGTAAAAAGGTAGACGATGCTGTTACATAAGTATCCATGTCTAATTCCCACGATGTAAGTAATGCTGTGTAACTCGTTAGAGGCTAAATTTATGCTTCCATCAGCTAAGATAAATTCAATGTATGAACGTTATCGTATTCATAAAGTGAGATATAGGATTTTAACAGGAAAATAAAATAACCTTAAAGCTGAAAAAAAAAATGACCAAGATTGTTTGTCAACTCCATATGATGTTACACTGCAGCTCAAAAGTTCTTTTAAGAATTGTTTCAAATAAAATAATTAGATGTAATTATTTTTGAAGAACTTTTCATATATTATTCTTACTTTCTCTACTTCTAGACCCCATGCGCCACAACGCATATGCACAACATCGCCCCAGAAAATACAGAATTTTTGTACTTCTCGGTAAAAAAAAGACAAAAATAAATCATACAAACTACTGTAAGCTTGAGATAAACAGGCCTGTATAGTTTTGGTGCAAGTGGAAGATTGCTATCAATTGAAACAACCTAGTTACTATAAGGCGATTAAAAGAACTTGCTAAACAAATGCAGTTTTCGAAACGTTTTCACTGATATAAGAAAGCTGATGCGGAACATCTTATAAATCAAAAGCGATTCAGCAATGCATGTCGTTATCTTATATTCATGCAAGTGTTTATAGAAAATCTTAGAATAAAAATTGAAAAGTATACAGTTTTCCCGAAACCCAAAACACGTTCGATGAACGTCTAATAGTAACACACTTTATGATACACCCAGCTCGAATTCAGGCGAATTTCCACGTAAGATAGCTCATTATTGTAGTAAGCAAAAAGGAATTTTTCTTCCTCGGCAACGTTCGGTATTGCTCGGGAAGTCACGTTGGGACGATAAAGTAGCGACATTCAGGCGTCATTCAAGGAACAAATTGAGAGTTGCTAGAGGCTCATATCGTTTTATGTCCATAGGAAACGCGCCCATGACGGCCTCGCTCGCAGTTCCGTTATTTAAGTGCGCGTTTTGCATTAATATCGGCATGCAAAGGAAACCTGCAAAGTGTTATTTGACAGTTTCGATCCCGAAAGCGAGAACAATTCCGAGAAACGTCATCTGAAAATGGCGATATAAACAGTCCGTTTTCGGGGGCCTCCATTTCAAACGACAGAAGCGATAAGGACTTCATCGACATTCACTTGCACCAGTTTGCCTACGTTTTCAGACTGCATCGTATCGTATATTTGTAGAGACATTAAGAAGAACACCTTTCACACGTGCCGGAGAAATACTATGAAACGGTATCGCTAAGAGGTGCGTTTTCACGACAGGCGCTAGATTGCTCATCATAACTCATGTTTATGCAAGCTATCGGTATTGCTTTAAAAAAAATGTTTTTGTAAACTATTGGTGTTGCTTTTCAAAATATTTCATGACGGGGGGCATTCGATAGTGCCAAAAACCACAAACGCCAACGCCGCAAGCGCAAGTCCGCAACCGCCACACGAGAAAAGTCGCAAACGCCAAAGTTCGTATAGGTTAGGTTAGGTCAAGTTAGGTTAGGCTAAGTTAGGTTAGGTAGGTAAGATTAGTATTGCGGTTAAGACCTTTGGCGTTTGCGACTTTTCTCGGTTGGCGGCTACGGACTGGCGCTTGCGGCGTTGGCGCTTGTGGTTTTTGGCGCTTATGACTTCTACCCTTTCATGACCACATCCTGCTGTTAATGTCCCGGTGGAACTTCAAAAAATAAAATCAGTAATTTAAAATAAATTTTGTATCAATCAGTATTTATTTTACTTACAAATAATTAGTAATTACCGCGTACTCATCAAAATAACACTTATCTAGTGTTGCCCCATACCTGTTATGGGCATAAAAGTAAAACGGGTACAACGAAGACTTTCAAGATATACACATATCAGTTAGCGACATTAATAAGTGAAACGCCGCAATGACCTACAGTGATTTATCTTGATGAAAAATAATCGAAATAAGTTTTTGACAACGCATGTCTTACTTTCATATTTCAAACATGTTACCCTCAATAAAAGTCCACAAGTGTTTTCAACTTAGATTTGTATATCTTAAAACAAGGAACTCTCTCAAACTGTCACGTATACAGTTAGGAAATGCGAAATAGCAGAATAATAACGAACAAAGTGTTCTAACGAAACGTTTGGTTTCGTGTTCAATGGGACGATAGAAACATTTCCATGAGAAATGAGGCAGTAATTTATTCATGACGTCTGATAAGGTGAATAGAACGCCTTACAGTAGCAAAAATTTAAATGTAAGACTTGTTGATAGATCTGGAGAAACAGGCCACGCAGACGCGGGTCACGCAGACGCGGGTCACGGTGACGCGGGTCACGCCGTGCGGCGAGATGAATTTCGCTGGCGACATTTCCCACTGCGTGTTATAGTCACGCGGTCATTTGTCACAATCCAGAAACCTTTTCTATGTTGACTATATGGACATTTTGTCTTGCCAAACCTCATACATGACAGCTAGAAAACACGGTGCCCTGTTTCTGCTTTTTGCACTCCATTTCTTACAAGGAAGGTTCCCATACGGGTCAAAATGAACCCCGATGAATTTCGACCTCATTCGACTCGATAGTGTTGTTCTCAGGTCCATGCAAAATCCGTGGAAATATTCATGCCAAAAAATCGATTCACTTAAAAATACTCGAATGGAAATCCACAGTGCATTGACTCGGATATTCAGTCGTGTTTTAATGAATGGATATTTCGGCCTGGATATTGCATGGACGCTTCAACCCGGGTAAGCTTCTTTTTGCCCTCTAATATTCATGGCCATTTTACGTCGTGTCACGCATCTACAGATAACAGCCAAAACTTTATTCCTCGGAATTACATTTGATACGATTTTTCGAGCAGTGTCGTAGGTAAACACATCCACTACTCAAGTTGTCCTTTCAGCAATAATGAGGAATAAAATTGAGCTCTTTGGCAATGATAAACACCAGGTAAATGATCTCTTGCTATCTGAAAAACGTTCCCAACCTAACCTCATTTAACTCTTTTAAAATGTCAAAAGGAAAAACTAGAGGTTAGGTTGGGTTGTACTAAAACGGTTGCCCGAGACTGCAAGAGATCCTTATTTGCTAGCACTGCCGAATAGATATTCCTCGCGGCTCAAAGAGTGACTTATTGGAAATTCACATGTTTACGGACGGATAATTGACTACGAACAATTTTCATTTGATTTTCAGTCATAACTTCGTAAAGTGAAATGACCATTCGTATTTAGTTTATAGCACTTGTCCGTATATCTCAGGAGCCGCAACTGACCTCGTTCGTGTACCACGAAACGCCCCCTCCCCCTCCGCCCCCCGCCGACTTCCTGAATCGGTGACAGTTCGCAACACCCTATGGCCTGCCAAAGGCTTACAACTGTACGTCTCGGCTAGGGACGGGCGACCTCGCTAGCGAAGGCCTAGCGACTGTTTGTGCTGACACGGCATGCACGTCGCGAAACTAGTGCACTCACTGGCAGCGCAAACGGCGCACAGCCCGTTTATACAACAAACGCCCATTTCCGCTGCTTTAAAGCTTTAAATACGTCTCAAGGATTACAAAAGCTGACTCAACTGCGAAAATAGAAGTGCTTTTCACTCTATTTTGCACGAGAAATATGTTTACTGAAAAGATCAAATGAAGAAAATCACTGTCAGGAGAGTCAAAAACAAAACAAAAATCGGGCGTGCCCGCCCGATTTCTTTTGGTGGGTGCCTCTCAGTATGAGCCATTTGTCATTTTTTTTGCAAGTTTTTCAATTGAACTAAACAAAGTTGGGACTTCGATTAAAAAGCCCACCTCATTCATTCTCTTTGATTATTTAAAAAACTCGCTAGTAAGCAGAAAAACGTAAAGTGATAAAAGAAGGGCTGGTTCGTAACCGAGAAAGTATGTCAACCACGCAGTGGAGTAGTCTGTAACTCGTTATTCAATCTATATTTTTTGAATAACTAAATATAACGACAACTAACAAGATTTGCTGCCACCCAGTCGTCATCATAGGGGACAATTTCACGTCGATTTCATGTACTGAACGTTACTTTTCGACCAGTATTTTCAGAGCGACGACAACATACATCCGGACATACGGACTCACACGAAACTATAAAAGCCCTTCTCCTGGAAGGAGGCGGGCTTAAAAAAATGGAATGCGAGTTCAACAACTTCTCCCTTAATATTCGTCAGGTAGTGTAAATATTACGTGAGCTTTCGCTAACAATGGGGATCAACGTTTTATTTTATTCTCCTAATAGACAGAAAACACGACGGAAATAAAAAAGTAAGCCCCAAATCCACTTCGCCGGTCTGAGCTGTTCCTTTCGGGGGGCTCTAAACGACACAATGTCGATGGAGTTTATTTCCGCCTGCGGTGAGAAGCCGATTTTTCGCTCACAATAAAATTCTCTTAAAAGAAGAGAACTTTATATTAACTTTCGACTTATTCCCTGTCGAAAAAGTACTGTCATCGAAAACCAAACAAAAAACAGAGGATCGGGATTTTAAAATATTCACGTTTTAAGGTCCTAACAAAGAGTCCATTTTTTTTCAAGGGGGGCGGGGGGGGGATATAGAGAGGACACTTTAAATTCTAAAAGACCATTGTACTTATGTCTAGCGTAAAGTTTGGAAACGATACTGTAATAGGTTTTTCCTCGGGGTTTTCTGATTTAAAAATAACTTTGTTTTTCTATGTAGACATGTAAATTTACAGATTCTCAGTGGGAAAACTAATAAAAATCAGTCAAAATCAAGCCGCTGAAGAGAATTAACAGAGGCTAACTTTTGAGAATACCTCTCTATCGATTCAACTTAAGAGAACAATAAAGTTTCTGGGTGGTTATTCCACATTTTCCGATTTGAAAATACCCTTTAAGAAACTTTTTGTAAAACACAAAACCCTTTTTGAGATTTTACTCCAGCTTGGAGAGGATAGTTTTAAAAGGAAAACGTTTTGGTAACCATTTCGACATTTAGATCTTACATTTACAACAACAGTTTCTGGGAGTGAGCGAACACTCTTACACTCAAAAAACGGTAAAGTTAATACAACGAGAAATATAGGTGAACCAGCTAGATTGTAGGGTAACATATGGAACAATGATATGTGTAGCTGCAGTAACTACATTTCGTAGTTGCGGCGGTGTATTTGGACTAACTAGGTAAAGATA
>Ga0058701_10003595_pt1 | contig 12325 bp, 3 predicted proteins | sample AgamicOrMae_FD_97039 | JGI IMG/M metagenome (GOLD analysis project Ga0058701, IMG submission 97039) | Agave microbial communities from Guanajuato, Mexico - Or.Ma.e | ecosystem: Host-associated > Plants > Phyllosphere > Phylloplane/Leaf | place: Guanajuato, Mexico | collected 2012-06-04
ATTTCTATCGGAAGGCGGAATTTGTCCGACACGGAAGTTCTCCGACAAAGTCGGGTGTCGTTAGGTTGGGTTTTGTCGGACAACTTCCGTGTCGGACAACTTCCTGCATCTCGTATTTGGAGTAAAATTTAGCTTAAGAGAAATTTTGAGGATTTTTTCCATTAAAATACGAAACTTTAAGCTTTTAAAATTGCCTAAGATATTAAATTTCAAGTTTCGAGAGAGTGATATTTTTTAAATTGTGAGAATACTGAACTTGAAAAATCCTCCAAAATAAATGTGTCTGTTTCCGAACGGCAGAAGTGGGTTGAATTAATTAAAAATCGTAAATAGTAAAAAAAAATGGGGTGATTTCTAATATGAAAATACTTTTAAGCCATAATAATGTGAAGAAATCGGCTATTTAAGGAAGAAGTGAACGTTAGGCATTAGGGAGAAAGGGCAGATGGCGGAAGTCGGTACGAGATGCAAAATCTGAGTGTGCGTGTACGCAGGGCAAGAACCGTTGCATTGTGTTGGGATGCACAATGTGCATTAGTATGCAGTTGCGTCTCCGGTCCGGATGGGACTCGGCAGGCAGCCGCGAAAACGCGCCTCAACACGGCCGTGCCAAAAATATAACGGCTCGCACACGTGCTTCCTTCCGCCGCATACAAAGATTAACAAAAATCATTAACATACGCGTCGCACGCGCGAATTATTAGCATACCTAGACCACGAGCGGGCTACAATTGTTTGCCCGCTAAACGAGTTTTCCGTCGCGACGACTTGCCCCGAGTCTGAACAACTTTTAATAAGGAGCGCGGTGAGCGCAAGTGGGAGGAGGTGGGGAGGGGAGCCCACTCGTTAAACAGTTTGGACAAACGAAAATTCCAGCTACAAGACCGGACCTGTCCGGTTCGACACTCGGCTTCAATATATCACCGATTCTTAAGTCGCTCCTCGGGCGAAGTCGAGCCCGGGCGAAATCTGGGCGACGGGCTTGATTAGTGTCGCTACATTACTGGGACCACCAAACAGGCTTCTTTTACCACTCCAACACAGTTGCCTCTCCTCTCCACTCTTTGCCGACGAAATTTTCAAACAAGAGTCAGGCGAGGTCGGCCTCGCACGCGCCGCAATAAGGCGTTTGTTTCCGAAGGGCCGCGCGATATATTATTATTAGCATATTTCCGGCAATCTCTCCCACAACGACTTAAAAGCCTTCCAAGAATGTCAGGCAGTTCCTAGTATTCTCCGGACAAAAGTGGTGGTATGAAACATGAGCCTACATGTCGGCGGACCAGCCCAAAATAAAAGGATGTAGTAGGGAACAGATGGAAGATGATGATAAAGATGACAACGGAGGAGAGCATCGGGAGAGAGAGAGAGAGGAGCAATTGTCACACTCCGAGGGAGGGGGGCTCGTAAAAGGAAAGCTACTTCCATCGGTATAAATGCTGCTTTTAAATTGTTGTTAATTCAAAGTATTGTTCGTTAGCACCCGACTCGCCACGATGGCGTTTCTTTTCAAAACGTCCCGTTTCTTTTTTTCATTTATTTATACATTCATTTCTTCCTCGGAGCAGCTTCTTTTTATGATTGTTTGGGTTATAAATTAAGCTTTGTGTGAGGTTTACAAGCCCGCTGTACATGTGGGTGCTTCGGCCCGACTCGGCCCGGCTCGACTCCCACTCAAACTCGTCGCGCCTAAATCAGACTACTAATGCAAATTAAGTACAAATCTCTTCCTTGGCACCCGACTCAACTGGACTCGATGCTTGCTAATTTAATCAAGGATTAAGTTTCGCCTTTTTATTTCGGCATAAAGGAGCGGTGGATGCTGGCTGTTTGGTTTTCCGCGGCGCGGCATGCAAATTCGCTCCGGGCTATAAACGAGTCCTGCGGACTTGATCCAATATCCGGCTGCGTCATCAAGTGTCCCATAAAGAATACAGTCGACGCATCACCTCATCGGTGCGTTGCGCTGCGTCGCGCTGTGGTGGCGGGCACCCGGTAAGCCTAGCCGTAAACTTCAACACCGAAATCACGACAGTACCTAACACTGTATGTGGACCCAAAGAACTAGCTAGGAGATGCGCTAAGGCGAAATGCACAGAAAGCAAAGGGTTACGCTAGAAAGAAAGGCGACGTGCTCTCATAATAAAATCGTGAGAGCGACGAAGAGGGAGGGCACAGAGGTGAGGGCGAGCTTCGTGTCGCTACACTGCCATATATAAGCACGCTGGGCCGCGGGGCAGTGGGAACAAGGGAGGGCACGATCGCTCTGTATACCAACAAAAGATGTTTATGACGAGTAAACTGAGTCGAGTACTCACCATTATTGGAGAACATGGGTAGCATGTTGCCTTGGCTGAAGCCGTAGAGCTGGTGGAGCAGCGCCAGGTCGTCTGGGGGTGGCGCGCCGACGCCCGCGGAGTCCTTGGTGGCGAGCGCCTGGAGCATCTGCAGTTGGGCCAGTTGCTGGTTGTCGTTGTTGTTGTTGACGACCTTGGCGGCGGCGGCGGCCATGGCGGCGTCAGGGGTCCCCGGGAGGGGCGTCCCCGGCAGGGGCGGCACCGTGAACTCGGTGTCCACGCCCGACACCGATTCGCCCTTGCTGGACTCGAGGAACTGGCGGACGTTGTCAATATGCTTCTTGGTAAAGATGTGGTCTTGAATCGAGTATTTGTGTGAGTATTTGAAAGGGCAGTGCACACACTCGTCGGGCACGCGGTCGGGCGGGGGCGCCACGACGACGCCGTCAGGCCCGCTCAGCACCTTCTGAAGGGCCAGCTTGTTCTTCTTCTCCTTGGCCCGCGCGTTTTGAAACCACACTTGAACGACACGCTTGGCCAGTCCGATCTCGCGACCTAACATCTCACACTCCGCCATCGTGGGCGTCTTGTAGTCCGCGAACAGCGATTTCATTATCTTCACCTGCAACCAGACACAAGATTCTTGGTCTGACAAGTGCAGGAAGCGGATGGCTCTCGGGACACAACACTCATCACAGCACAGCACAGCGATGACATCACAGCACAGCACAAAAGCAAACAGCAGTCCAAACAGGAAAATTGTTCTCAAAAAACGCGCGCTTAGGAAGTCTTTCCGCGACGAAACCAAAAGTAAACTAAAGAGCATCACCGGAACTACACGCCTCTAATAAATAACACAAAAATCTACTACGCAACAACTTTTTTTCTCTAGTCTTGAGACACAAAAGCACACACAGACACACGCTCAGGTGGGCACTTTCACTTTGACTTTACTGACCTGCAGACTACTCATCTGTGTCCGAAAACGCTTGTTGGAGGTCGTTTGGCCGGGCGTGCTGGGCGTGGTGGGAGGCCTCAGGGTCTGGCTCTGGGTGCTGGAGGCCGGCGACGTGGGGTTACTCTCGTCCTCCATGTTGTCAGTGCACTCCGACATGCTGTCGTCGTCGCCGATCGAGCGCTCATACCCCTCCGATTCCGCTTTTAGCGATCTACTCAAGTCCACGGGTTTACTCAGGTCGAGCGGCGTTGTATCCGGGCCGACGCCCCCGCCCCCGCCTCCGCCCCCACTCCCGCCCTCGCCACCGCTGGCCACGTCTTCGTTCTTCACCGAGCCCCCACTTCCCCCCTCCTTCCCGTTCTGCGAGCTGTGCTGGGCCTGGAGCTCGCTGATGTACCGCTTCACAGACTCTTCATAGTACTTCTTGAGCGACGCTTCCATGTCTTGGGCTTGAAAAGGGGAAAACAGAGGCGGCATCATGTTCTGGCCCGTGGACGAGGTGCTCCCGGAACCCCCATGCCTCCCGAAGGTGTCGCCCATCTGCGACGATGTCATCGAGTCCATGCTCACCTCCTCGTCGGGCAGGGCGTCAATGTTGATTTCGCCCCGGGAGCACTGGTCGGCGTGCTTGGTGGTGAGATGAGACTCGAGCGCGGACTTGACCTTGAAGTGGGCCGGGCAAAAAGGACAGCGCTTGTTTATGACCTGCGAGTGCGCGCGCCCCTGGCCTTTGCGCTCCCTGGCGCGAGTGTTCTGAAACCACACCTGCACCACTCTCTTTTTCAGGCCAACCTCCCTCGCGATGTTCTCCAGCATTTTTCGGGATGGATTGCTCTCTATCTGATATTTCTGATACAAGTAATCTAACTGCTCCGGGAGTATCGTGGTGCGCAGGCGCTTGTCTTTCGGCTGATCACTTTCTCTTTCGGACTGCTCGTCCACGTCGTCAAACTTGCGCTTGCCTACCGTGCCGAGGATGTTGGCGAGAGGGTGCTGGGCGAGGTCCCCGACAGAGAGCCCCGCCAACTGCTGCTGCTGCTGTTGCTGCAGCTGGGCGTGCTGCTGGAGGATGCCGAAGGGCGAGTCGGGGGGATACGACGGAAACAAGTTGGGGTTCATGATATGCACGAGCTGGTGCTCGCGCCATAGCTCGAAACGGGGGAACACAAGGTTGCACTTATCGCACTGGAAGGAACTTTCTTTGCCCGAGTCGACGGGCGACGGCGTGAGGGACAGCGGCGAGCGGGGACACATGGACGTCGAGGGGGTGGGCGTCACAGCGGCCGACGGAGGCGCGGGCGTGCCCGGCATCGTGGCCGTCACAGCGGTTGCGGCCGACTGCGACTGGATCGGCGGACTGAGCAGCGGCGGGGGCTGCTGCTGTTGGGTCGCCGCCGACACCGCCACCGTCGGCGCGTGCTGACTCTGCTCGGTGATGGTGCTCGAGTTGGAGTCCTCCGACGACATGACGGCCGCGATCTGCGCCGCGGCGGCCTGCGCCTGGGCCGACCGCTTGGCGTCCTCCTCCTTGAAGCAGTGGGTCTTCTGGTGACGGATCAGCTCGTAGTACCGCTGGAACACCAGCAGGCACTTCTTGCACTGGTAGTTGAGGCCCGGCGTCCGCTGAAAACGACCAGCGTCCCCATCGCCAACGCCAGGCGCCGGCTCCACCGCGGGCTGGTTCTCGTACACCTTGCGCGCCTTCTGGCGCGCGTTCTGGAACCACACCACGATCACGCGCGGGCTCAGGCTCAGCAGCTTCGACAGGTACTCCAGGTCGTCGTCCTTCGGGTACGCGTTGTTCTCGAAGAACTCTTGCAGCACCTTGATCTGGTAGTCGGTGAAGCGGGTGCGGTTCGCGCGCTTGCCCGTCGAGCCTCCGGAGGAGCCGCTCCCGTTGCTCCCCCCGCCGCCTCCGCCACCGCCGAGGTGCGAGTAGCAATCCGACGAGTTGGTGTTGTACGAGCGGCCAGGACTAACGCTTCGAGATGTGGGCGTCAGCGGCAGACCCGGGGGAGCAGCACCGTGCGTCGGGGAGGCAAAATTTGGAGGCGTCAGTTTGGGCGGTAGCATGGTACTCACAGCGTGCGGGGACTGCAGCGCGTCCGGGCCCAGCTGCGAGGCGATGATCGACGTGAGCGTCAGGCTGGCCGGGGAGGGGCCCCGGGGGTCCGTCCCCGACCCCGACGGCGACGGGCTCGGGGACATCTGCCGACGAAATTTCTCTTCCGTGTACTCGGAAAGCCTTTCCACTAGCTCTCGGGTGCGCGGATCCAGAGGCAACGCAGACTCCTGCTGGCTTTGGCCCTCGGGCCCCAGCTGACTAGGCGCGTCGCGATCCCGGGGTTCAGTCTTAATCACTTCGGGGGGCTTTGGAAACTGCTGCTGACCCTGTTGCTTCTGCTGCGGCTGCCCTCCCTGCTTCTGCTGCTGTGCCTGCTGCTGCTGAAAGGGCTTGTTGGGGCTTTCCGAAGGACCTGGCTTGAGGGCGTCCTTACTTTCGTCCGTGGCGATCGGCGTGACCTTCGCCTCGCCCGTCTTCTCGTACTCCTCCAGGTTGAGCGTGGTGGACGGCGGGTTGTTGAAGTTGTAGGGGGAGTCCTTGTTGCGCTGCCGCTCTTTGAACAGCGTGTTCCGGAACCAGTGCTTGATCACTTTGTGGGGGAGGCCGCTGCGGTTGGCCATGTCGTGGATCTGCTCTTCCGACGGCGAGTTGTTGATATCGAAGTGCGCGCGAAGGATCTTGAGCTGTTCGTCGGTGATTCGGGTGCGAGCGCGTTTCTGCTGGGCGGCGTTCACCTGTCGACACACAACCAAACGCGCCTGTCAACGACATCGGGATACCACAAGATGACGTTTCATGGAGGGTAGAGGGCAAGCTGTGACAATCATCCAATTCTACTGACGCAAGGCACATCCAGCAAGCAGGCATACACAAACATTCAGAGGTTCAAAAACCCTTCCGCCGAGAGCTGATAAGTGGGACCTGGCTTAGTAAGACCGGGAAAACCAAAAGTCTGCCAACGATAATGCGTAAGGCCCAATGTTATTCCTCATAGCGAATAGGCCGAATCAGGTAAGTACAAAACTTCCGTAAATAAAATAGAAATTAAACTTAATAAATTCCGATAAGTCCAGTCTCTGCTCTATAACTAAAAGTTTATTAGCGCATAATTAAAGGGATGAAAATGCGTAATTAATTTATTTTCCGAGTTTTGAAAACACTTTTCTTTTTTAGAAATGAACCCATCAAACAAGATTATTAAAAGTCGTATAGATTAACTGACTTCTGTTAAATATAAAACATAAAGGCATTGAAAAGAATATAAAAGTAAACAAGTTCCAATTGATAAAAATAAATTTAAAAAATGAAACCCATTCTAGAAATACTCGGCGGAAAATATTGACAGTTTGAAATTTTAAAAAGGGCGACTACATGCAAATGACAGTTTCTGATTTGTTTAGTACTTACGCAACCGTTTCTGTGAATTGGAATGGATATGATAGTTTCCAAAAATAATTTACCAACGAAAAAAACAAGTTTTCAGGATCACATCAGTTACCTACTTTAGTAAAATCGTAAGGTAGCCCGTTTAACGTCTGAATACGTATGAAAACAACGAAAACGAACAAAATACAAGTCTAAGATTGCAAATTTATTCAAAATAAATTAACTTTCCTTATCCTAAAAAATCACAGCCTATTTTTATGACGTACCACTGAATAAAGAAGTTGATCGGACAACATTATTTCCACAGTGGGCCATCAGACAAAAATAAATACCGGCTGTCACATTTTAGTTTTGTTTCGAACACTTTGATTAATCTTAGAAAACAGTACTGCAGCAACAGCAAATCCGACAAGTGAGTTATTGAAATTGCCCTACCAACAAGTTCACGAAACGATTCGCACAGTACTTGCTCTCATTGTCAGTTAAACCAGTTCATAGCTAGCTGCTTCAGCCAAGTAATAGGTAAGGAATAAACAACAACGTAAAATTGTTTTACCAGAACCGCTGTTTATGGGCATCCTCTAATTAAAAAAGCAAACTAATTGACATTTGGCACGAACACAACTGTCACAGATTTTGAATTCCTGACTTTTTCACAATTTATAGTATGATGGTATAAGTTTTTTAATGAATGTTTAGCTTGACAAAATTAGGCGTGCCCTTGTTAATAAACAGCAAATGCATTTATTTCTTATTAATTATTGTAGTTAGAAAAAACAACGAATGACTCACCACTTGCTGCTGTTGCAGAAGGTGCTGCTGTTGCTTGGCCAGCAGTGCAGCGGGGTCCATGGATGCTGCGGCCGCCTGCTGCGGGAACAGCGGGTTCTGCGAGGCCATGGGGTCGAAGGGCGGGGGCGGCATCATCATGGGCACCAGCGGCGGCTGCAGGTTCATCGCCGCCAACGCTTGCATGTTGAGCCCCAGAGGAAGGCCCATCATGCTCAGCATCACCGGGTTGAACTGCTGCAGGTGTTGCTGCACCGCCATGGCGCTCAGAGCCATCTGCATCTCTCCCATTTGCTGCGCCAGGCTGATCGGCATGCCCTGCCCGCCGCCCGGCGACATCCCGGCCACGGCCTGCGACGACGTGGAGCCGCTGCCCGCCACGGCCGGCGTGTTCGTCGGGGGAATGGAGTCCGTGCTGGAGGCCGGCGTCGACGACGCGGTCGGCGTACTCGGCGCCGTGGGCGTGGCGCCGGCGTCGTTGGGCGGCGTCTGCTGCTGCGCTAGTTTCGCCTGGAGAGCTTCCTTGCAGTCGTCCATCTCCTTCTCGGGCGTCGAGTCTGCGCCGCCAGATCCGCTGGCCGCGGCCCCGCTGGACGGCGTCGTCGGCACGATCTTCTTCTCGTACTCGGACTTGAACTGCTGCGCGTACTTCTCCAGGAAGTCGAGGGGCACGAGGTCTCGGTGAACTTCTTCGCAGTGTGCCTTGAGGACCCATACACTAGAAAATTCTTTGGTGCAGTGTTGACACGTTGATTTCGAGACTTCGGGGAGGTCCTTCTCCGGGGCCGGCGAACCGGGCCGCTCCTCCTCTTCGGGCTCCTCGACTTTGATGGCGACCACCTCGCTGGATTCCGCTTCAGTGCCTTCCTCGCCGCCCTCCTTCTCCCCGCTGGGGTTCATCTCGGGTTCAGCGTCTAGCTGGGGCAGTGTCGTCTCTGGGGCCTGGAGTTCCAGCTGTTGCTGTTGCTGCTGCTGTTGTTGCGCTTGCTGCTGTTGTTGTTGCTGCTGCTCTTGCGCCTTCTCGTTCTCCTCGCGCTCCCGCCGCTGCCGTCGCTGATGGTTTTCATTGAACTGCATCACCAGGTCGAACCCAAAGCTTTCTAGGAGGTGTTTGTACATCTGCGACGATTTCTTGGTCACGGAGAGTCTAGCGAAGGTATCCTCTTGAAAAGGCGGGGGCGTCCGGTTAGGGCCGGGCTGAGGTGAGCCAGCGCCCACCATGGGCTGAAACATACTCATAGGACTGCCGAACAGGCAGTACAGCTGTTGGTGCGTCACGAGCTGTTCTTGAGAGGTGAAGACGGCAGAGCAACGCGGGCACGACAAGGAATCAGAAGGTATCACAGAAGATTGAGCGGAACCAGCGACGTTACTCGCGTTTGATAAACTACTAGGAACTGAGGACACGTTCGTCGCCGCAGCCGAAGCGGCAATATGAGGAACTGCAGAGCCCAGAGTCGGCGAACCCTGGGCGAGAGATACTTGTGAGCTACCGCTGCCCGAACTGCCGCCGGAAGGCGGGGAAGTTAGCGACGAAGACAGGGACTGGGACACCATCTTCGGCGACGCGCTCAGTATGTCTTGAATCAATTTCTTGTGCTGGTCTTGCACGCGCTGCGGCTCGGGCTGCTCAATCAAAGGCTTGCTCAGATCGATTTGGCCAGAGATGGCAAGATCTTGTAATTTCGAAGCTCTCGTCTGATGCAACACTGATCGCATGTGGATGTCGAGCGTGGAGCCCTGGCTGTAGGCCACGCGGCAGATATTGCATTTGTACGGTTTCTTGTCGTCTTCGTCGGAGGAAGTGGAATTTTGCGACTTGGGCGTTAACGAGAGCCCCGGGGGCGACGTCACTCCCAGGGAGGCCAGGGCTGCCACGGTCACTGCGGCGGCGTGCGGCGAGAGTGAAGCGTTATCCTTCGTGTTGTTGTTATTGTTATTCTGCTGCTCTTGCATCGCGCGCTTCAGCTTGTGTAAATGGCTCACCGAATTGTAATGCACGAGCAAAATGTTCTTCTGCGTAAACGACTCTTTGCACACGTCGCACTTGTAGGGCCGGTTCGGGTCCAGGTACTTTTCCATCGGATACGTCAATTTTTCGCCTTTCCGATGAAGGAGCGTCTTGTTGTGAGACGTCAAGTAGCTCTGGCGAGTGTAGGCGACCTTGCAGCGGTGGCACTTGTACTTGCGGTTGGGGTCGTTGTAGCTGTCCTCCGCCATGGCTTGGCTGTTGAGATAGTCCTCCAGAAACTGCTGGTCCTTGTAGACGATGGAGTCGTCGCTGTTCTCGCCCGCGTCGTGGGCGTTACTCTGAAAGAGCTCCTCGCCCTGGTCCTTAGCAGGACTGTCCTCCGAGTCCATCACTTCATCGTCAACGCGCATGCTCTCTTTCCGGAGCAGTTCGGTGGTGTGGGGGTCAAGGGCAGGTCCGGTAATGCCTGCCAACACCAAAGGGTTGTTCATCAAGCTCTGAGTATAAGCGTTCAACTCTTCGTCGGTGAGCTCGGTATGGGCGGCTTCCACGTGTTTGTGCAGCGCCAGCACCGAGCGGAAGCTACGCCCACACAAAACGCACTTGGTCGCGTCACGGATCATGTGGTACTGCGAGTGCAGGTTCAGTTTTTCCATCGTTTTGAAAGCGAGAGAACACTGATTACATCTGTACTTATAAACGTGCTTCTCCGAGACCGCCACGTTTGACTGCGTCCCTTGCGCCGCCGTGGTGGCGCCCGAGCGCAAGTGAATCTCCCGAAAATGCATCTGCAGGCTATGCACCGACGGAAGGTACTGGTTGCACCCCTTCTTCCAACACAAATAGCCGGGTCCTAGAGGCGTTTGCTTTAGTTCTAGGTGACCGGACTCAGTCTGGTGTGCGCATAGTTCATCGAAATTACGGAAATTTTTCGAACACGAGTGGCACCTCAATAGTTCATCAGTCTGTGAGGCGTCCTGCTGCTCGTCGGAAGAGAGGTCTTGGCTGCCCGCTCTCCCTGGACTGGGCTCCTCCCGCTCTTCCGTATTATCAGAGTTGTTGAGCTTACCCGATGATCCGGAGTCTTGCAGTTCTTTGCAGCCCGTCGACGAGGACACTGAAGAAGGGCTGTGCGCGGTTCCGGCGCTGCTTTGCTGGGGGTTGGACGCGCCCTGGCTCGACGTGTTCAGCCACCGGCTGGGCTCCACCAGCATCAGCAGCCTCTGCAGTCCCTCGGAGTTGACGCTATGCGTCTGGACGACGTGCTTCTCTAGCATCGCCCGATCGCGGAACGCTTCTGAACACAGAGGGCAGAGGAAGTCCCTCGCGTTGCCCGCCGGCGACTCCGTGGCGTGCTGGGCGAGGACGTGGGCCTGAATGCGCATTTCGGAGCTGCTGCTGTAGTTGCAGAACATGCACATGTGAGTGTTTTCGCCGGGGCTCCGTAGCCTCTCCTCGCCGTCTGTCCTCTCGTGGTCGCTGGCCGCGTCGTCTCGCTCCCGCGACCGCTCCCTCTCCCTCTCCGCGGGCTCGCGCTCCCTGCTGCGAACCTCTCTGTCCCGCTCACGCTCCTTGTCACCTTGATTCGACGACGACTCTTTCCGATCTGAAACAACACAAAAGACCTTGCTGCAAACACGCCTTTTCGACTTTTCCGCGAAAGCACCCCCAGCGCAGGCTACGACGAAAATCTCTACAAGGATTTCGTTACGATTTCGTTACGAAGAGCATACGCTAAAGAGTCTCGTTATAGGGGAGGTGAGGGCCACCAGTCAATTTACATCGACAAACAGTATCTTAAGTGACATTTTTTGGTTATAAGGGCTATGTTTAAACTAAAGTATATTACTCGGAAAAAATATACCAGCGATATAAAAAGAAACGCTAAAAAAGTATGGAGACCTCGAACTCAGCTCGATCATATGCTCTGAAAATTCAGGGCTAGAAATTTCCAATTCCAATATGGAAGTGATATGTGAACTAAGCGGGCAACAGCCGATGGTAAAAACATTTTTTGCTTCCCCCTTAACTATTCCAACCATCAAACGTCAAAAATTCAACAACAAAAATTCGACTGAAAATTTGAAAAAAAGCAAGGAGTACTTCAATTTTTCAGGGGTTCTTCAATTTTTTGGTTTGAAATTTTTTATGAGATTTTTCTTTTTTGACGATAGAATTTGATTGAGGGAGTCTAAAAATGGATAAAACCGAGGTGTGCTGCTCAATTTGTCGATTTTAAACGAATTGGAAGGGGGGGGCAGTTCACGGTCGGGAGGTTGGAGGGAAAGGCGTACACTTTATAATCCACTCTGCCAAAATAAATCGACGAAATGAGGAACTGACGAGAGTTCACATCATTTTTAGTTCCCCCTCAACTACTCAAACCATCAAACATTAAAAATTGAACAAAAAATTTCGTCTTAATTTTTTGAAAAAAAAGCAAGGGGTACCCCTAGGTTTTTTCCATTTTTTTTGACCGATTTTTTTTTGGAATTTATGGTTTTTGAAAATTGTATCTGATTGAGGGACACTAAAAAGAGTTCGCACCGATGCATATTGCCCGACCCGTCGATTTTAAACAGACCGGGACGGTGAAAGAGTTTAGGGGAGGAAGGATGGAAGGGAAGGTGTAAATTGCATATTCCATTTTTGGAGCGATAAATCGACGAAGAAAGCAACTAACGACGGTAAACCTCATCTTTAATTCCCCCTAAACAATTCCAACCATCAAACGTTCAAAATTAAAAAAAAAAAAAAAAAACTCGAATAAAATTTTTAATAAAAAAAAAAAAAATTTTTTGTAAGAAATTTTTTATGAGATTTTTATAAAACCAAAAAAAAAAATAAAATAAAAAGAG
>Ga0058701_10003596_pt1 | contig 12324 bp, 8 predicted proteins | sample AgamicOrMae_FD_97039 | JGI IMG/M metagenome (GOLD analysis project Ga0058701, IMG submission 97039) | Agave microbial communities from Guanajuato, Mexico - Or.Ma.e | ecosystem: Host-associated > Plants > Phyllosphere > Phylloplane/Leaf | place: Guanajuato, Mexico | collected 2012-06-04
CTCCAGTCTTTAATTATCTCGTGTAGCACGTGTCCAGGTGTTCCACTCGTAAACTCGGGACTGTTACTTCATGACAGCAAAATATCTGCGAAGGCGTGATTGGGCGAACTTTAATTGTTGCTAAAACCTTGATAGCTCTTCACGTGTAACTGAATAAATGCCTTTTGATTGATTCATTATCATTCCCAGTGATTGAGAGTGATAGGAAAATCGGTTCAAAATCTCAAATCCTCGGCCCTATTTTTTCCACAGACCTCGAGTTAGGGTCTTCACGTAGAAATGACAATGGCAAAACCTAATTCAGGTAAAATAGACAAATCAATCAATCTATCTCAGGTAATTGGGTGGAGACTTTTATTATGGCAGTACTTGAGACACTTTGGAAAATTTAATTAAAAAGCGTGTTGTCGATTTTTTGTAAGCAATCAAAGTTCAACTTAAAATAAACGTAGAGTATGCAGTTTTTTTTAGTCTTAAAAAATTGAAAAAAGTACAATTAAAACAGCCTTATTCTTAGAAATGCGTGAACTCAAGAGTTTTTGACTAAACTTTTTAAAACTCTAAAAGAATAAAACACAGAGGGAAAAAAAAAAAGATTCATGCATTTAGATTTATATGGCTTTTTCCCCGGTCATCGACGCAAGAAGTTACTTCTCTTATTTTAATATTACAATTCAGCGAAAGTCGCTCTGATTTTTACGACGCATATTCGCGTGAAACAACGGATGGGTTAACTCTGTAACATGGGGCGCTTACCGAAAAAAAGAGGAACAGAAAAACGGTCGGAATAAGGAACCAAAAGGAGCAGTAAGGTCTTAATCCCGAAGCAGAGGGACATATGAACGTCGTTCCACTGATAGTCTTGTGCCTCCTCAATCGTCCAAGACCGGCCCTCCCCCCTCCAGTAAAGGGGAAACCATATTATTGCTCTGGTAATCCACTGCTCTAGATGAAATTCCCAGTATCTTTTCATGCAACTCAGGCGAACAGATTTTCATGATCAAATATGAATGAAAGGGATGAAACTCGCCATGAATTTCGCTGATAGTCTTTGCTGATTTCGCTCAATATCGGCAACACGCTTTTTGGAGTTTATTCCGAGTTTTCGCTTCGTGAAAATGAATTTTTAGATAGTTAAAGGATTAATTGAAAAGGTCGAAACTTTCACCTGTGGTGTTCCATCTTTTCTTTACATTTTGAGCGAGAAGACAGCTGAACGAGGCTCAAAGCACGCAAAATAACGCAGTTTAACTTAAACTGACTGGTTAGGTTAACCTAGGTAAGATTAACTTAGGTTAAGCTCATAAATTAATTGTACAAGGCGCCATAAAAGTCATGACCCCTACTTTCATGTATTTCTTATAGAAGCGGTCATGACTTTTATGACCCTGTATATCTAGCTACTTCTGTCACTCCACTTGTAAGTGCCTTTTGTGACCCTACGCCGATACTGCGCTCGGTTTCGTTACGTAGGGTGGATCATAGGGGTTGAAAGTTCCACCTTTGAAACTAACATGTAAGTGTCCTCACTCTGAGCACACAACGCTCTGTTCAATATGTTGGTTGGTTAGTTTTTTTAAAGGCATCGCGATGCAATCCAGTGCGGTTAGGAACACAGTGAGACATGAATTTTTTGATGGTGAGTCTGCGGCTGGTGAAAAGCAAGTCGAGTAGAGTCGGTCTTTCCCCCCTTTCTCCCCCTTTCACTGACCCCTTTCTCTGGGATGTAGCTGGGTAGTTAGGCAGCGCAGCGGCGTGTGTATAAAGGATCCTCGTGCTAGAAAAGGACAGAGAGGGATGAGAAAGCCTAAGGTGTCCTAAGTGCATTCTGTCGTCTCGTGTGCTTTACTCAAGTAGATTTGAGTAGAAAGAAAAAGAAGATGTTCCTCCGCTCATCTACCTCCATTTTGTGCTTCATTTTCAGCCTCACTGTGGGAGCTGATACCTCTTTCCACACCGAGGACTCGCGTACCCATGTAAGGGATTAGACCTAAGATTGGTACTAGAGTTTCTTACCACGAAATTCTACATTACATGTAATGTTCACTCAAGAACCTGGGAATCGGACTTACATGTTTCGCGATACCATGTCGCGTTGTGATACCGAAAAATTCACTAAAATGCAGCAATGTCACTTAATTATTTTTTAAAAAATAATTAACTAACTTTTGGGTGTTAACGTTTAAATTGTTCGGATTTTAAGCTACCCATCAAAAACTGTAATAACTGAAATTTTTATTTGAAAATTTCAAAAATTATTTTCTATTATTTTTTTTAGATGATACTTTACATCTGTTAAAAATACGAGGGCCTCCTTGCTTGACATGGTACGACCTATTTATAAATTGTCATTTTTTTAAAAAATTTTTAATACTCGTCGACTCATATTGCTGTTAATTTTGACTCATAGTTCGCCTTATTGGTAATGGTTATAGGCAATTTTATCTTACATGTCAATGAAACTTTCTAGTATTTATTGCTGAATTTCCTTAGTTTTTACATAAAATGAGCCGAAATTTCATTTTATAGTGTTCAGAATCCTTGTGTTCACAATAATTATAAATTTTGAGTCTCTAATTTTACGAATTAGAATGTTTGTTAAGGTGGATTTATTTCGTGTCGATAGTTAAAATGACAGGCATTTTGTTTAAAATTTATTATCTTTATAATTTACGTAAACCTGTGCTTATATTTGCATATCAGCACAGTTTGTGTTTTACAAATTGGTGATTTTTAAAAAAATATTTGAATTGAACAATTTTAAAAATAATCTTGGGCTGTGCGAGGCCAAGACCGGGTGCTTCAACCAGGTCAAACTCTCTTCCCAGAGATCATTATGAACGCGTTCATAATAATCTCTGGGAAGAGAGTTCGACCTGGTCAAAGCATAAATTAGTCGGAAAAATACTAGACTTCCTTGATTGATGAAAAGGTTTCCGATCCACAGTCGAACAAGCGAACGTCGGTTTTAAAGGATCTTTCGGACTAAACCGTTACTAGCAGGTGTTCGTTTCTCTTTTCATGGCGGAGCAATTGCGCTGCTCCCCCTGATGGGTAGGCAACCCGCCGCACATGGCTCCCCATTCTCCAGGGAACATTGTCCACTTTTTCCGGCTCATCGTCTTTTATATTACCCGTGTCTCCGTTGGATATAAAGTGCAATGCTTTCCTTGCACTTTCACCCCTTGCAACGTGACCGGGCCTCTAAGCTTGTTGCTCAGGCCCAGCGCGCTTTCTCTCCGAAGGCGCCCCGAATATTGCCGTTATAGCCATATTTTACACTCTGCCTTTACTTTAGCGAAGTCGGTCGAGAGTCGATACGCCCATGTCGCCACAGGCGCCCACGTGCTCAATTGTCTAAATTCAGAAAATTTCGAGCGCCGTCAAAATTTCAAAAATTTGACTCGTTTTTTAGGGATTGTTTAAGATTTCCCTGAGCCTCGTTAATGTAAGTGAAGATGGTGTAGAACATCGCGGGGTAGTCAACTCATTGTTACGCATCACTCATTGAGTGCGATAAGGGATATGGCACGGAGAAGTACGCTATCTCCGTGTTGATATTCCGATGTAGAATGTATGCTCATCGCTCTACATTATGGGAGTTGACGAGGAAAACTGAGAAGGGACAAGGAGGAGAGAAAGAGGGGAGGGGAGAGGATTCAGAATAGTGTCACAAAACTCGATCACCATGACAAATTTCATGCCGCTAGTGATCGTAAGGCCCACGTGAAGAAATCCCCGGCCAGAAATGAGCTCGATGCAGAATTGAATTTCGATTCCCTCGTTATTTTGATTGTTTGTTTTTGGGCTCTAATAGTAACAAAAGGCTCAGTATTCATCATTACACTTCTATGGTAGACAACTTTTATGCTGAATGCGGGGATTCTAGGGACTGCATCTTGGTAAACACGTAATCTCAAATTTGGCATTTTCTTCATGTTGGAGGACTTCTCTCTTGCTTGGGTCGCGTTCGAGAACGACTTACGAGGATGTTCTATCGCTGTCTTACGCATGGAGCTCTCATATGAGAGAAAGACCGAATACCCTTCGGGTGGTGTTTTCGAACGCACCCTTGGGGATACTTGGGTGACATGTCGATCCCTCCAATGAAAAATCGATCAGGTAGTACAAATGCGACTTTGAAAAAGCGATCAAGTGTAAGCGTTCATTTGAAAATAGATCAACTGCTATTCTTATACATTGGAGTTGATCGTTTTTTGAAACGTACTATTTCACTTGATTGATTTTGAAACACGTCCTTTCACCTGATCGGTTTTACATTGGAGGGATTGATTTAGAGTTTATAAGATCTGGGGTGTTCTCTCTACATAGAAAACTATTAATAGCCGAGCTGTTTTTTTTTATTATTCATTTATTTTTGTATTTTTGGTGTCTGTAATACGTTGATCGATACTCACGAAAGTCTCGGAATAAAGCTCAAAAATTGGGGATGGTTGCGTTCAAAAGCTCAGAGAAAGCTCAAAATTACAGTGTGGTTACTTTTTTTGTGCTCAAAGTTGTCCTGCTCATTCACATGGGTTTCGAACCAAAATCCAGTGTATCACGAGGTAGGCAACACTCAACACACTCATGTCCTTCGGTTGCCTATCCAAAGGTCCGCAGGCGCTCAATCAGCTAGCTCACTCTTGAAACCTCTAGTTTTAAGCTTCACACACAGTAATAAAACCTTATGTCCATCATAAAACGACTCTTTTAGAACTGCGTATCATCCCGTTGGCCTGGAGCAAAGTTATTAACTGCTAAAACATGGGACAGAAAATTGCAGAGCTTGCTTGATGCATATGTGAAGCAGGAAAACGGATGCAGGCGGGCAACTTATTGATTTACTGGGCGTTGTTCGCAGGGCCATCCGAGATTCCTGCTGGCCGTGACAGGAGCATCAGGTGTCCTGCTGGCGCTCCTGCTTCTAACGACTGTTTTTTGCGTGCGGCGGCGGAGAAGACGGCGTCAGAAGAAATTAAGAGTCGGCGAAAAGGTAAATGGAAAAGAGAACAGCCTTGGGAAATGTCCAACATTGATCAGCATAGCTCTGTGTGGACCGACCCAGCACGGAAAGTTACCACAGGTTTTATTAGTTATGCTCTCGGATACTTCTGTCGGACAATCAGACATCTCGGAAAAACTTGTGAAATTAAATTTAGACTTAACGTAGCTCGAGTCTGATTGATAAGATGATGTTTGGGGATTTAGGGTTGGGTGATGGTTATAAAATTGACGATACCTTTTGAATGCTGATCATTTACTCTTTAGCTCATACTATACAGAATTTTTGATTATGGTATAACCTGTTTTGAGGTCTTTGAAAAGTCTTTGGTATAAATGAGTTTGAAATGTTTGGCTTTCTCTTATGATTCGGACACTTTTTGTTGTTGCGAGAGATTCTTTTAGGACTTTATTCTTCAAGTAGCGCCTTATTCAATTCATATTCTTACCGTGGTAGAAAAATTATGTTCGTGCCTTAAAAATCTTTTTAAAAAATGTAGTACATTTTTTATTTCGGATATTTTTTCATCTTAAAAAAAATATCGCGCATATGACACCTTCAGGACACCAGCGCTTCCGACTAGTCAAAGTTTATCGAAAAATTCAAAACGCGTGTTAAGAATCTGAAAATTGAGAAAATTATCGCTTTCTACTAGTATTTACACGAGCTGTTCTTCGCAATCTATTTTCACCTCAGTAAAAATTTATTTCTTCCGTTAAAAAATAATGAAGTTCCTGATTTGACTCACTTTTCTACAAAATGCGGCTGTTTTTAAAGCTTTTAAAAATAACAAAACGATAGATTGTCGTCAAACTTTTTTAAATTGTTTCTGAAACTCCAATCTCCTCTGGAAACAGTTTTTTCGATCCTCATCTAATCTCAATCAGACGCTATCAATCATTCAACAGTTTTAGCGCCATTTTGCGCAGCTCCCGTAAGAGCCCATGTATTTTTTCGTAACTTTAGAATATAATCGCGTAAAAACGGAACGGTCAAATTTTCTTAGACTTCGCCATTCGATAGACATACACATTTTGCACCAATCCTGAAAATATCAGGTCCTTGTCTAATTTTAGCCCATTGCGCTGGAATATCCTTAATCTTTAAAAAATTGTATCGAACGTTTCCCGTATTGGAAACTTAAAAAAAAAAATGAAATTTGTCAGAAACGTCGTAATTTTCCAGAGTCGGAGAAATCAGTTTTCAACTTGCGAATTATCATGTCGGACACTTTTCGTGATTGAGGGGAAAAGGGAACTTGGGCTTTTGATCGATCTTTCGCACCGCTGACACCACTTTGCCACCTTTTCGTGTTGACTCAATTAGTGCAACTTTAAGTTTGTAACAGGTTAGGAGGTGAAGTACTGACATTGGGGCACAAATGCAATTAGCTCAAGTTGGGCGCCACGAGTCGACACAATGCACATTTTCAGTTTTTACTTGATAATTCCGAGAGAGTCAAAGTTTCTCTCGATGGAGTCGAGTTCATTTTCAGAGGTTGTTAGCCAGCCAGTTGACTCGGTCGCTTTTGGCCCGAGGTACCTGTGAGCGTTGCCTCTGTAAAAGATGGAAGTCTCTTTGCTTTGGGATTCCATTCAAGCTGCTGCTGTCGACATTTACATGAAGTTTTGTCTATTGCCTCCTTAGCTATAGCAGTCGAGGTCCGAGGTTCAGCATTCATTCCTCTAGTTTTTATCATGCTCAACACTTCAAAAAACAAAAGGAAAAAGAAGAAAAGAGTACAAATGAGAGATAAAAGAAATAAGAAAAAAGATCACTCTCATTATACTCTGGGTTACGAAATGCAGTATATCTTTAACGATATCATCTTTGGGATTTTTCCTGCGGTCCTTGAAATAAAATTCTGAAAACTAGGTGAAATTTTGACTTGGTGAATTTTACGTTTTAAGACTCAAAGTTGTCGAAAAATGTAGGAAAACGATTTTTTTTTCATAAACGTTATTTTATTTGTGGAAATCGAAATGGTGTATGGGATTTTCTAGTTTTAATATTTATGATGACCTCTTGAACCTGCTCTACATTTTAATTATTTTCAAAGTTTTTCTTTCAATTTTGAGCAAGATAGATTTTTGGAATCAAATAGTTAACAAGTAAAAGGCAAGTTCATAAGCGATGAGTGCTTTATAAAAAAAAAAGAGAGGAAAAAAAATGCTGGTTTTTCGCCTTTGTCATTGAACCGAGCGAAATTCACTTGAGGTTCACTTTGCAAGTTATGCGGATGGCAAAAACGAGTCCATCTCGATATGAATCGGCATATTCCTTTGGTCAAGCTCTTAACTCGATGCGGCGTTGGCGGGACGACGGGGACACGCGAAAAATAGATGGCGCAGGAGAAATCAAAGTGGCGAAAGGACGGCGTCGCGAGGCTTGGCTTGCTCGCCACCGCGCCGCGCTGACATGCGTCTAGCCTGACGACCCGACCCGCCACTACAACCGACAGTGATATATTAGCTTCAGATGGAGGCATGCTTCATAAGTCCTGACTTTTCGCCGTCTGCCGCATCAACTTTTCGGAAATTTCCTTTATTTATTTTCAAGGAAAATCCTTGTAATGTCCAGAAATATTTTTTAACAATTTGAAATAAAACGAACCGAAAAACAATCGGATTATTCAAACGAAATTTTAGTAATACGGATTCAAAAGTCTGTATTTAACAGATGGGCAAAACAGAAATGATTAGGCTGTAATTCTGTGAATAACTGTGTCGAATCTGAAGAACTGTAGGAATAGGATCTTTTCCTTAGTCTATTAAAATAAATTATTTATTTTTTAAAACTTTCAAAGGAATATCTATTTTGTTGTTTATTGCTGTCGCTCTAAAAAAAATAATTAAAAAATAATAATAGCACAAGGTCATTGCATTGATTCCCTCCAAACAGCGTAAAAAACGCCCTTAAGATTTTTAATTCGTCAACCCATAACTGCCCAAAGTGTTTAGAGTAAATTTATCTTAAGAGAAATAGAAAAGATTTTTCCATTAAAATATGTAATTTTAAGCTTTGGAAAACGCCGATTTAATTTCATCTATCCATAGAAGTGATATTTTTTAAACTGTGACAATCCTGCACTAAAAAGATCCTCGAAAGTAAATTTTTCTGTTTCCAAACGGCATCGCTGGGTGCTAGTGGGTTAAAAAGTGACATGTTTATTTATAAATTCTCAAATAATCCTCTTCCCTAAAGCCCGGGAACCCTGCTGAGAACGTGAAGAAGATTTGCGCTTTTAGATAATTGTTGTCGACTTTAGGGGGTCGACGGCCTTTTAGAGACGTAAATTCAAGATGGAAGGCGTTTTGGATTGAGCCGGTAGCATCATATTAAGGCAACTACAAAATCATACCGTATATCCGTCCTCTTTTGTTTCGGAGAAGAGCAGAGGCACCGCTGAGGCCTATTAACTCCCCATTACGGCGGATTAATGGAAATGTCAGCTTTCTTTGAGTTAACTTTCCCTCGGCGGTAGCTGTGGCGGTGGACCCGCTCACCCAAAATTTGACAGCCTTCCTTATCTACCTTCGCAACGCCAGCTCAAAGCCCGCACTTTTGAATGGTTTTCCCGCCATTCAATTTGAATTCCTTCCCCAGGTTATTTAGTTGTTTTTAAAGGTAAACCTATAAACAATTATGTAAGTGAAAAGGTCTCGTCAGTAGCTCTCAATAATTGATAATGTTCTTTGTAAGGGCATCTTCAAAAATAACCAAATAAAGGTCCTCCATAGATTTACCTTTATACCTAAAACACGGAGCACTTAAAACAGCGGCTACTTGTGCTTTGGATGATTTTACTTATATTTTTTTTTTATTTATTTTAGACTTTTTTATGTTAAGTTTTCTTACAGCTTAAATTTTGCGGAGTCAGGTTTATTTAAGCTAGCTTTGGCTAAAATAAGTTAAAAGTTTAAGGAAAGGTATCACACGCTAAAAATTTAGTCGTAAAAATTGCTTTAAGAGTGAAATTTTTCTTCTATATAGCGAAAAGTGATCCACTATTAGCAAATTAGTGGCTAACGTTTTACTATTTATGAGTAAATTTTCACTCCCAAAGCAAAATTTCGCTACTAAATTTTTGGCGTGTAAGAAACTGCGTATATTCTTTAAGCGAATCAAAATTTATTAATCATATTATAGCTAATGTGAGGCGGATACTTGTGCAATTGCTAGTGCTTGCGTGTAGTACACCTACAGCAGCGACGGTGATGTTGCAGGAAGCTTGGTATATCTCGTCCAATCTCCTGTCTCTTTGTTTCACTAAGAACGAATTTCGTGATGGTCCTCTTCCCCCCCCCTCTCTTCACCCCCCTTCGCCAACGAGGCGCTTTCCAGTTGGGCTCAAACAAAACTTCACACCTGGTTACGCGGGGGATTTGACCAAACGTGAGGTTCTCGTTTTTGTATACAAATATCCGTCCCTTTGCAATATCACTTTTTCATAAGCAAGTCCGCCTGATATATTTCGTATACTTTGCTCTCGGCTATTTACGCTTTGATTTCACACGTGATTAATTAACACTGCGTCCGTGTGATCTTATCGATTTTATCGCGGTGGAAATGGATGATGAAGTGACAGCTGTAATTCGTGGACAGTATCTTGTCCATAAAACTTCTCCTTTCACGGAAGAAAAAAAAGAGGACCTCGGTTCCATTTTCTTTTGGTTTTCTGAACCAGAGGTAATGATTAACGGAGCCAAATAAAATAAAATAAAAAATCCGAAGAAGAAAGAAAAAAAAATTGGTTTAGTTATAAAGTATGAAAATAAAAAATTTAAAGAAAAAAATGATCGTAACTTATCCACTGCCTCTGAATTACTTCACCTACTCGAGATTTATCCGCCCCAGTTCTTAGCAAACTTATCGTAACGTAATCTTAACCTAACGAAACTTTCGCTAAGAATGCAACGTAAGCTAATCTAACGCTACTAAACATAACCTCTCCTTATCCTCAAAATAACGCATCTCCTCCTTTTCCTCATTTAACGTAACCTAACCTATAAAAACCTTAAAGGTAAAATGTATCACCTCGACATAAAAAAGAAGAAAAAACCCAAAACAGAGCCGTTTATATTTAGGAACTTTGACGTCATAAATCATGAGCCACTTCTCCCACATAACGCGGACGTCTACTTAGCAATGTCAGCGTTTACGCATGGATTTCCCCGTTTTCGCATTTTTTCCCTGACGTGCCTTACACACTTCTTTAAGGCTGAATATTCATGCCGTTTGGGCCCTAAATCGAAGCGCCGCTACAAAACCTTTGTCGCCGAGTTCTGTCGAACGTGACGGCTCTGCAATGGAGCCGGCTCTTGAAAATCCCTTACTCGTTAAAATTTCGGCGGCAAAAGCCCCCAAAGCAGGCAGTGACCCCATAAGTGGGAGAGAGACGAAGCATAGTGCTCCTATCGAATCAAACATAGTTTTGACGTCTCTTTTTTCTGCTGAGCTCACCACCCCTCGTCTGGCAGACCTCTGAGGACCCGAGTGCGCTCCTTAAGCCGTTCCGATAGAAAAAATTGGACTTGTGCGGATGGACCCTTCAAGATGAAGGTCATGTGACTAACCGTACGTGTTGCCGGATTTGGCGACGTTGTCTTTGTTGTTGATTCGAGACAACATACAACTCAACTCGCGAGCTTTCTGATACACTAAAATCGATCACTACTAAGTTCTTTACCGGTTTTAAAGTCACCCGCGTTTGAATTCGCAGAAAAAATAACGCTTTTTGGGTAGTGCCGGATACCTTTTTTGGATATGGAAGTAAAACAGGCGAATAATTTAGCAAAATGTGGTTATTTTTTAAGATAAAGTTACCAGCAACAATATATATCGATAAAAATCTTGTCGAGACCTCTCAATTGATGTGGTTTTTTAGTGGAGTATCTTCAAAAATAACCAAATTACGCTTCCATTGTTTTGCCTTCATACCTAAAACAGGTATGGGACTTCCTAAAACAAAGGTTAGTTTTTACTCGGTAGAGACACTTCCTCTTCTGCAGGGCTTGTATTTGTTAAAAGTTTTAGCCGACAATATCCAGACTGGAATTACCGAGGGCTTGTTTCATTGCATTTAGCTGATTTTAAGACTTTTTATTCGCACGAAAATAGCGTATTTTGTGAGATTTGTAACCAGAGAATCATTGGTAATTGTTTTAGTCTCTTTCTTTAATACGAATAAGGACAATTTTATAATCTGAGTCAAGCATTCATAAATGGCTTTTTAGAGAGATCGTGAAAAAAAGTAATAGTTTAAAAAAAGGCGGTTATTGCTCATGAGTTTTTATCAGAATGTTTGATGTATGGTTAAGAAAAATTGGGGAGGCTTAGAAGAGATAGGTCTATAGGCCCCTTGCTTTTATAGAGCATTCTTTAAATTACAAAGTTTCAAATAAAATTTCAAAGCAATGGGAGCGACTTTTATTGGCTAAATTTGTAAAGGCTGGTAACGCTGGTGGAGACATAAAAAAGAGCGGATTCTTTGGGGAGCTTTGAGATCTTGTGTTGGTAAGCCACCGTTGGCGGCATTGGCGGCGCGCCACTCCCCGCCACTGCGTCATTTCAATCCGAAGAGGCGCCTGATCCTCTCGAGATCCCATGAAAGGAACTTCTGTCGAGGAGAATAAAGAAAGAAAGGAGAAAGGTTGACTCGAATGAACGAAAGCCATGATGTTTCCGCGACATCTGCTAATGTACGATAAAGTCAAAATAAAAATTTCCTTCTCTGGCAAGTAGACTGTCCGTGCAGAAAACTGCTCAGCGAAAAATCTGGAATACTCGAAACAAGTGAAGAGGCTGAATCAGCACGGAAGACAGCATCTCTGAGAGATTTCAGAGTAAGCCATTTCAATTTGCCCGTGTCCTGACTGTCCTGCAAAGTCGGACTGTTATTTTGTTGGTTGATTCACGCTTAGCCACAACCATTGAAATTATGATAATCATCCTGTGACCACCGTGTCTATGGGAAGTCAGTGAAATCTTGCTGATGATCTGTGAAATCATTATCTCGTGACCACCGTGCCACTAAAGGGGGGCATTCGATAGCGCCAAAAACCACAAGCGCCAACACCGCAAGCGCCAGTCCGTAACTGCCAAACGAGAAAAGTCGCAAACGCCAAAGTTCGTATAGGTAAGGTCAAGTTAGGTTAAGTTAGGCTTAGTTAGGTTAGGTTAAGTTAGGTTAAGTCAGGTTAGGTTAGGTAAGGTTAGTATTGCGGTTAAGACCTTTGGCGTTTGCGACTTTTCTCGTTTGGCGGTTACGGATTGGCGCTTGCGGCGTTGGCGCTTGTGGTTTTTGGCGCTTATGACAG
>Ga0058701_10003597_pt1 | contig 12323 bp, 11 predicted proteins | sample AgamicOrMae_FD_97039 | JGI IMG/M metagenome (GOLD analysis project Ga0058701, IMG submission 97039) | Agave microbial communities from Guanajuato, Mexico - Or.Ma.e | ecosystem: Host-associated > Plants > Phyllosphere > Phylloplane/Leaf | place: Guanajuato, Mexico | collected 2012-06-04
AAAAAAAAATTTTAAAAAAATTTAAAAGAAAGGCTATGAATGAAGTAATCAGGCGCATGGACAACGGCGAGCGAGAGAGCAAAAGAGAAATACAAAATAATTTTTTCTAGATTTCTTTCTAGAATCAATTATTTGATTATAATTTTTTTGGTCCGAAATAAATTTGACTAAAAAATATTACAAGTCGGGTCAATAAATTTTCAAAACATCAAAACTGTATTCGATATGAAGTATCAAGTTAACAAGTTGATTGGACAAAGCCTAAAAGATTGGATGTCGCTAATTGATTTATTGTTACAATTTCAATGGTGGTCCAATAAGTTCCCAAAATACAAACACAGTTTTGGACATCAAATATGAAGTCGATAAATCGAACCGAGACAGGTTTAAAAATTAAACAATACTAACAATTATATCTGAATATTTAAAATTATGATAAAATCACCTAAAAAAGGGCCACCAAGTCAATAAATTGAACTAACACATGTCAAAAAATTAAATGAAGCTAACCGTTATATCTAGGCTATCAAAATGGCAGCAAAACGCATCCAAAAGAGAAAAGGTGCCTTAACCAAGCAATGTTACAGACCTAAAAAACTTGACCTACTAACAGTTACATCGAAATCATTACAACGATGACACGTACCATCTAAAACACAGGAGGGGCGTCATGTCAAGACCTAGCATTATCATACGATGAACAAATGAACAAAGCTCATTGAAATGGCGGAATCGCCACTTAATGGCTTCAAACTTCAGCGCAAGACAAGGGAAAAGCAGAAAACATCACAATCGATAAAAAAATCAAGCAATTTCAACCAATAATGACAATCTTTACTCAATTTCGACAAAATCAAAGTCGGGTTAGCAAAATTCTAAGCGAATAAATGCAGATCTAGAATCAAAAAATTAAAAGCCAAGAGCGAATTCGAGAAATATAAAAAGCAAACCCTAAGAATCAATCCTAAAACCTTAGCTTCTCGATTCAGTGTTGCTGCTTTGCTTTTATAACTTCTGAGGTTTTGCCCTTGTGCGTTCCTAGCCGTGAATCTGAAGACGAAGTTAATGATGACAATGAGCAGGTGAAGAAGGAAGAGGACACAATCTGGTGGCGGTGAGCACACAAAATTTATGGCATATACTGGTGATGATCGTAATCACTGACACGGCTCGGTGTTTAGGTATTACCGGAGGAGATCAAAAGATGCTAGAGATGGAGGACTACGAAGATAGACACATGACGGCGGAGGATATCGCTCGAACCAGGCAGCACAAAGACAAGAGAAGTGAGGCAGTAAGGGAATGAGAGAAAGTCTATCATGTGGTGGGGTGAATGCCGGATGACGATGGGGATGGATAAATGGACAATGGTGGCGACGGGGTAAGGCTGATGCGTGATCTTAGTGCTGAAGATGTGCTAACTGCCTAGGAAAGGAAAAGAGAGAAAATAGAGAGGGTGGCACGTGAGAAGCAGATGGTTTGCTTTGGGCTTTACTCATGTTTTTTTTTTTTTCTATTTTAAAATGGATCATGGTTCTCTCAATGTGGGCGGTCAATTTTGGGTCTATGTTGCCAACTGGTTCATCAACCCCACTTTTTGACTTTTGTGCCATGTTTTTCATTTCTTTGATTTTCCGCGAAGGGAATGAAACACAAAAAGAATTCTAAAATAATAATTATTAGAAGGATTATTAAGTTATTAGGGTTGTTGAATGTGAGAACTTGGGCTAAACAGATGCTCACACACGAAGATTTTGCCTCTCCTTAGATTAAACAAATTAAACTATCGGAAAAAAAATCGATAAATAAGTTGACCAATATGCTAATCACTTTCAAATGAATCACTGTTGCATTTAACATATGTAACAAGCTCTTAACCTCTCAATTTTTCAAGTGGATAAATGAGGTCTCATAAGGATTTTGCAAAAGATGTAGTCAAAAAAAATTTCAAAAGCAAAGAAATATGTTTTTCATTTTTTCCAAAACATAATCATATATCCGTGTGATGGGAATGTTATGTGCACAACTTGAACAGTGGCATTATCTTAGTAAGTTACAAGGTGTAATATGACTCCGATTTTTCATCCTGCACAGCATTATACAACGATGTGTACACCTTGGTACATCTGCAAATGTGCATAAATCCTCAAAAAGTCAAGTTGTCAACATTAGTATGATTCTATTTCTGACTTATTTATTTTGAGACTATCAGGATTAAAAGTGCACACACCTTAATTTTACTTAACTTATAGGTATTTGGATCTTCCTACAACAAGGTTTTATTAAATTTTGCAAATCACTTATCTCATGCCCCTAATTGATGTGTAATAAAGTATAGTACCATATATTCAAGCTAATTAAACATATGACATAAAGATAGTGGCTTTGAAAATTGGTGGTAAGTTTTGTTCATTTTTTACCTTTTTTTTCTTTCTCCCATTTTCTTGGCATTTTACCAGCATCTTAGAAAGTAACCAGACAAACAAAAAGTTCACACGTCAACTTCAACTTGATCTGAAGAATTTATAGCAAAGTGAGTAAGGTAGGCACAAATCATATATATGAGATTCGATTTTTATGAAAATTGGAACTACTTTCAAAATCAGATGTCACATCATGGAAACTCATATTTACATATAACTCAACAACGTAGCAACATACAACCATAATCACCTAAGAAAGCACACAACTCCTCCAATCAAATAAAATTTCAAAATTTTGGAAAATATGTATGAGTAGGCATCTAAACCTTACACCAAATATCAACAGTTTCCCTATTACGAGAACCAAGGGACCACAAATCAATCATACAATCAACATTTATCAATAAAACCAAACAAAAGTTCAAAAATAGCAAAAGGGATTCCAAATAGCACATATACGAAACAAAGGATGAAAATAAAAAAAAGATATGTACAAAATAAGGCTTTTGGAGCATTAGGCACTCTATCACAGCTCTCAACATGCCACTCGTGTCAAACCCGCCAAGGCTCATAACAACTTGTCAAATAATCGGGAACAATACTCATAAAAACAAAAGTAGCAATAATCAAAATGGGTAGCCAAATAAATCGTACAAGTGCAATGATTGTCAAGGCTCTTTACAGCTTGTGATGGCTCTCCATGCGAAAGATGTGTACATGCAAAATAAGAAACTCACGTTAATAGTCTAAAAATGATGTGACTATAGAAGTTGGAAGCCCGTCTAGAATGCTCTGTAAGTCTTAAATGAAATCCAATGTCTCTGAGAAGAGAGGGAGACGATATAGGCTAAATTAATCAAAGGTATTGTAAGAATCAAATCCTAATTGGAAGCCTAGGGTTAAATCCTTTGCCTCAACGTGATCCTTAAGTCTCTCTATTTCAATATAACTTAGTATCTCATCTAAACAATGAGTTCCAACCACAAAAAACTCATACTCTAGAAAGATACTCCCAGGTGAGTCTAAATGATGGTGTATAAAAAAATAAGAAAAAAGAGATGAAATAAGAGAAGCGAGGCTAATTCTAGGGAAGACTCAACGAAGGTGGGGGCTAAGTCAGAGAAGACTCAACAAAAATGAGGTCAATAAGTTTTACAAAAGGTATAACCTCACCTAACTCTATAACATGAGCTCCTCAAATAAATGCTCCTTAGTAAAGATATCTTCTGAAACAACAAACATGTCATGTTTATCATCAAAGCTAGCATTAGCCTCTAGTTCTCTCCCTTCGTGGACTTTTCATAGGGAACCAAAGGAAGAAGTCAATCATGAATGGTTAGACTACCCTCAAAGGTGTTACCAAACTCTACGGAAAGGTGCAATTGCCAAATAAGATGACAAATCATTCCCTTTCTCATGGTCGGCTAATGTGTAGCAACATGAAAATCATATCCTAAAGGATCTGGAATCTCATTTCTAGTACTAATATCCTCATATACCTCGACCACATAAGTAGGAGAGCCTATACTAAGGTCGGTTTCAAGTAAATCATGGAAGTGACACTTCCTATAATTAGAACCCAATTCCTCTAATCTTCACAATCTATCAAGGAATCAAAGAGAATTGATATCATGATCAAAGGAACAACATACTCACATGATAGAGGAGCACATGGAATATAAGAGTGCTTATAAGATATACACGCAGACTGACCCTCTTCCAAAGGTGTAGCAAGCATCACATGAGGGTCAGAAATGGCATAACCAAGGATCCCTCTATCATTTTCAAACTCTGGGGGTATCATAAGCAATTATTCAAAAAAGTCTCAAACTTCATCAGGGATCTTGGCAAACAAAGCTCCCAAAACCGCAAAGTAAATGGTTTCTACATGACCTTGATATTCATCATTAACACCCTCAACAATCATTGGAAAAAACTTTTATTTCTCAAAATATCAATCAACACATTAAAGACGAAATTTGTTCAATCTACTTAGATGCTCATATTGAGGGAAATATAAAATTCCTATATTTTTTTAATTTTTTACATTTTTGAATTTTTAAAATTTCTTTTTTTATTTTCTATGCTTGTACTTTTTAAGGAGTTTTTAAAGAGAAAATGATTACAGGAAACATACAACTAAACTAATAACATAATATGCACAACTAATAAATAGAAAAGTTGACAAATAAAATACAAAATACAACAATGACCTAATCTCATACAACCATTCTCGACAATGATGCAAAAATTATGTTGAAGTACTTTAGGAAGAAAAAGGTTGTCTCCTCCAGGACAAAGGTAATTGGTGCTAGTCATTCGTTAGATTGTTAGCAAAGAAAGTGATGAATTAAATAAAACTAACTCTACCATAGGAATCTACTTAATCTAAGCTATCCTCTAATAATGTTCTCAAAAAGCTCAAATGACTCTAAACGCTACAACTACTCATGCTAGACCACTCCACACTTGAGCAAGTTGATCAAACTAACTACCACACAAAGTAAGACATATAATAGATGTTACACACAAAAGCAAGCAAGTTGATTAGTGGGCCAGACATGCGACACCAAAAATCCAAATTTCTTTATGCAATATAATCAGAATAAAATCCCCCCCAAAAAAACCTATATATCCACTACTAGTTATCCTAAAACAATGCAATAAAAGAATAAGCAAATCGAAAATGCCTATGAAACCCATGCTCTCCAAATGGTGAATTCTTGCTTGGAATTTATTCTCCAACTTTCCAAATGCTCCAATTGCAAAATCAACTCTAACAACTACTTTTCAATATGGATTTTTAAGTTATGAAATGTAAAAGCTAAGAGAAGGGCCAAGAGAAGAGATGGATTGAAATAAGAAGAAAAAAGGGATGACTGAGATTGTGAAAGGTAAATTAATGACACAAACCCAAAGGTGAATATTTAATCCCTACGCACTCTTTTAGTATTCAAAAATCGTGTTTTTTTGGGGGGGGTGAATTTCATAATTACAGTACAGTATTAAGAGTGATCTTACAAAGAGAAAGCGAAAAGAAATATCTACAGAAGAGCATTTAAAGGAAAGCTAATTCGAAGATTAAATTTTGCATTACTTAATAAGAGAGGCTAAAGAAAGTCTAAGTGAAAGAAAAGCCAGTAAATAAGGCGAAAATTCTAAAAAATAGCACAGTGATACAACAGATTAGCCTAAAAATAGCTTATATACAAAGTAGGCTCGAGCTTGGCATGGCCATGCCATATGGCATAACTTAACTTGGCGAAGTCCCTGCCTAATAGTTCTATACTTTGTTTTTCATTAAAGATTAGCTTGACATAAGCATGCCGTATGACATCAGTAGCCCATGCGAAGTTTCTGCCTTCATCGTTTTGTTTTCAGCAGGTAAGCGCAACTTGCTTCCTAATGACACAATTCTACTATGTCTTAAAAGCCTCCTTTTGTTCCGTCTTGCCTCCTCGTTATCATAACTCATGTATATCTCTATGCCATGCCTTGTTTGCAGCTTAAACACCCAAAGATCGACATTTATCATGTTAGCACCTATAAACACACAAAATCTCTTTAAGCTTCCCAAGTTAGAGCTTATAAGGGGCTAAAATCAAGTATAAGAGGTGTCAAAATTACATCAGTGGGGAATCAAACAAAGAAGCCCATACTTAGAGTTTGCTTGTCCTCAAATAAAACAATAGGAAGCTACAAGCTTCGTAGATGCAACAATTGCAGTTCACAGCGTGTGCTTGTATTTAGTGCATGTAACAGGCCCTTTAAACTCTTTGGGTCCCCAAGTCGATGCGGGTGGTCTCATGAGGTTTTACAGAAGACCTACCCACAAAATATCAAAAAAGAAAAGAAAAAGAAAAACATAAAATTTTTTTAGGTTTTTTAAATTTTTTGATGAAGCAACATCTTGAGGGAGGGATTGTACACCGCTAACCATCCAAATCACTGAAGCATCAAACACACTCATAGCACATGAATATGATTCACATATGAAAAATCCTTAACCCTTATTGATGACAATGACACACCAAAGTAAACCCACTCAAGTGATAAACAAGCAAATGGTAAACCTCCCTATAGGGAAAACAAAGGCCCCCTCTCGTGTGTTTGAATAATGAGACTTGACCAAACTCTCAATTCGCTACCACTCGAATGCAAATGCATGATGATTATAATGGGGCTTAAGGTAGAGGATAAAAAGTGAATGAGCAATTTAAGGGCGTGAGGAGATAAGTAGCAAAAAGACTAAGGAGCATCAATATTGCCAACCAATAAGGACACACCAACATTACACCTCATTTGTAAATCACAAAAAATATCCCAAAAATGCACTTAGGTGGAATGAATTGGGACAAATCAAAGTTTAGTCACCATGTCAACACTTTTTATGCCCTTTTTTCTTCGTCTTTTTTTTTTTGAATGCTAAGATGGTAAAATAGGTCTTGGCGTGATAGATCCTGGTAAATATTCTAACTCAAGTCCTATTAATGATTCACTAGTAACTCTTAAAACAAAATGGAAAACTCTCTCATTTACATTATTGTCATCCCCCCCACTAAAACAAGCTCCTCAATACCACCATTTTACTCTTACCCATAAACAACTAATTATAATTCCATAAAATGAAACACCTTTACTCTTGGTTTAGAGTATCAAAAAATGTAATAGGCCAAAAGCTAATAAGACTCGTTCATGACAAAGGAGATCAATTCAAAGCTTAAAAGGGTTAGCAAGGGGTTCATATTCAATGTAGGGTGGTTTTTTAGCTATTGTAGCTTCAAACACACAAACAATTCCTTTATCATTTTATAAATCATACAATGTTGGATGTGATCTTAAACAAAGTTAGGTAATATTTAGAGAATGCCAATCATAGAAGAGACACTCATGGAAGGAATTGAGAGACTATGTGTAATGAATCAGTCTATCAAAACTTGAAAATCCCTGTTTCACCCATCATGCTTGTTCTCACATATTGATTTAAGAAATCGAGCATGAGTTTATGAAAAATTGGACGAAGGCCTATTATTCACACCATAATTACACACGACTTGTACCTAAGCCACAAGTGATCAATACTGACCAATGTTACACAATCTCCCCAAAGCTATGTGCTATTTACAAAAATTGAATATCTTTTTGCGTTTTCTAAAATTTTACCTCTTTTTTTCTCTTCCAAGATTTTGGAGGTATTGCCTCCTCATCCCCACGTCTAAAGTGTACAATATCTGCATCATGAGAAGTTAGGGCTCTAAAAGATGAAAATGGGAAGAAAAAGGAGAGTATGGACCAGGAAAATTAGAAGATAACTACGAAGGATAAAGAAAGGGTACATAACTAGCATAAACTCATAATTACAAATATAAGCAACACTTATCCCATGCGGAAGCTATGTGCATAATCTATGCTCTGAGGAGCCTGTTTGGAATCACATATAAATCCAATATAATTATTACAAGAACGTCATCAAATATCATGCCAAATTCATCTCATTGAAAGGGCTACACAACAAATAAAAAATTACCCCTTAAACACTCGACCTCTACTTTTACAAAAAATGCCAGTCATGTTTTAACCGAGTGAGGAGAAAACAAGCAAGGGGCAATTAAGAGAGTAAATAAAACCATGTGGCCTAATCCTATATCAACAAACCTCCCTTTAAAAATGAAACATGCAAGTTCCCAAGAAATGCAATATGCAAAGAAAAGCAGGGTAGGAAAGGGGGTGTAATGCTCATTGGTACTAGGCTTGGGCGGTGGACAAAATGGTGAAAGAACTAGTGAAGGAAAAGAGGAACTTCCTCAATTTGCCATGAAAATGTAGATCATTTCTTCCTATTGTCATACTGCTATGCTTATCACTGCATTAGCCTATTGTTTCTGCTCGTCTCTTTTGACACCTTAGTGTCTCTAATTGCCCTCTCTTCTTCACTCTTTACTTGTATAATCACCCCTTCATCTTGTAGAGATACATAGCCTTAGGAATACGTAATCCCCTCATCCATGGAGTCCTTCAGATTGGAAATGTAGTTTATATATAGATGCACGTCATGGGTAATCAGTGCACAAATTAACCATCACAACTTTGAGGTTGCAGAATGATTGGAAGAGCATCATCAAGCCTGGGCTAGGGAAGAAGAAACTCTTATTTTAAGTAAGCATGGGTATTGTTGTGCTTCTGCTCGATCATGCCTTTCTTCTTCACCAATGTCATGCCCCTCCTTATCATTATTTATGTCTCCGCCCACCTCCTCTTCTTTTGCTGCTTGAGGGACCTCCTTATGAACTTCAAGATGTATTACACCATCATAAGACAAATTGCCTCCTATTTGTAATTGTTATCCTCTGATTATTATAAAAAGTGAGGAGATTTCCTTATACTAACAATAGGAGTAAGGACATCCCTGGATGTCAGGAACGGTCAAGTGGCCTAATGCAGTATGTCTAAACTTTATTCTATGAAATGGGTCTCCAATGTGTCAAACTTTATTTCCATGTCTAAACCATTGGTTATTGCTGTAATCATGCCACCTACCTGTCACATTGTTTTACTCAGTCTTTGCAAGTTCACCTAAGTGATAAAGGATAAAGGCACCCATATCCATATGCTTATCATTTAAACATATCAATAATGGATAACTCGACCTTCTGACACACGTTCCACATATCATGATAACCAAACACCATATTTGTTATATGCATTGTGAGGCATTGAATGTCAATGCTATAAATGTTGATAGTTTTTGCTTTCCTAGAGTAAAGGATTATAGTTCTACCCCGTCTATCATATTAGACCTTTCTCTTGGAGCAAGTGACACTAAACCAAGGGGGTTAAGGTTCCAAGTGTTAGGTACATCTTTATAGCCATCATTATGCACAAGGAGATGGAAAACCTCATCAAAGCCCCTTAGGCTTATTTGGGTATCACCATTAAACATTCAATACCTCCTGATCCTTATAATTCCTACTATAACTAACACGTAAAGAACTCAAATATTCTAACAGTAGTTGACCATAGGCCTCGCATTTTTTAATCAACAAATTGCACCCACCCTACATTTCAAAGAAACCACCAGTATCATCCAATAAACCCCAAAATTCTCGAAGTATCCTAATGCTAATATTTAGGTTGATAAATAAGTCTAGAAAACAGTATCAAACTTTTGTCTTTGTTCTTCATCCGCAAATCATAATCGCCTATAGCTAAGTGGGAGCATCAAAGGTTGTGCATCATATTTATCTCAACTTCTCTTGAAGTAAGACTAGATGGGTTGGAAGGCTTGTAGGATGGTTCAGCAATGCATTTCTACCTATGATGGTCATATTAGAGGAGGTTTGATGGTGAAAGCTTGCTCTTAAGGTAAAAATGTTCTTAGACTAATCAAAAGCATAAAAGTGGTTAATTTATGGTTAGAAGGAAGCTTTCTCTCTCTACCATATTTAATATCAATAATGATGGTATAGAATTTTTAAGAGAGAGTGTGGGAGAGGTTAATTTTTTTTGTGAAATTTTTGTAAGATAAGGTTGGAATAAAAGAACTTAAAGAATTTGAGGGAAAATTTTAAGGGATTTGAGGTGGATTTTGGTGGAGCAAGGGCCTGGATTTTGGGTGTCAGTTTTGGATGAGTTGAGAAGTGAAGAGGGAAAAATTAAGAATGAAAAAGAAGAAGGGGCTCATGCCTTTTGTTTTGGTTGAAATTGAGTTTCAGCACAGGCATGCCACGCAGCATTGTCACTTCGTGCTAACTCTCTACTTGTAGGTTTTGATAAGGGTAGTTGGCACAATCATGCCACATGGTACGATATCCTTGTGCCAATCCCCTTGATGGAAGATATTAACTCGAGGGGATTGGCATGGTCATGCCATGCTATGCGAACTGACCATGCCAACTCTATCCATTCTTTCTACTTGCCATTGCACTAATTAAAAGGTTGGGATGGGTGTGCCACCCTTTAGCACTATCCTACTTCCCGAGTCTTTATTTCCATGCTTTTTTCCCCTCATTTTACCTCCCTCTCTTCTTTCAAAATTTTATTTACTCCTTCCTCTTATTCTTTTGTTACTCTTTTTCTCTCTCTATTGTTCTTCTTTTCTATTTTTTGAAAACCTACAAGAAGGTCGATCAACTCTTACATAGAAATGTTCATAGAGTAAGAGGCATACCATAACCCTTCACCCAACATTTCTAAAAAGTGCTTCAATTTATGCCCATTTACCATGAATGTTTGGTCATCAGCGAAGTCCTTAATATCAATAGCACTCTACGTGAACACATTAACAACAATTAATGTACCTACCCACATAGACCTAATTTTTCAAGAAGTAGGAGAAGTATGAAATAATAAAGAACAATCTTTTCCCCAGAAGAGAACCCTTTTCTATTAATGCGCCTGTCATGAAATGCTTTTGCCTTCTCCTTGCTCAACCATGTGTTATAATAGGTTTTAATCCTAATCCACTTCAACTTATTTCCTACTAACCTTTTCTTATCTCCAACAATACTCGAATCAAAGCTAAGGATCTTAACCCACCAAGTTTGATGTTTGAACTTAACGAGTAAGCAATAAGGTCCGCCATGCCATCCCATAGGGAAACAAGCCAAGCTGGGTTTTAAAGTCTCCCTATATGCCCTTAGCTTCTCTACTAGCTTGTTCACACAATTTTTCATATTCTTAGATATGGTCTTCTTTTGAATTTGCTTTACTTACCTATCAGACATTTCTTCTTAGCCAATTGTTTATAGGCAATAAGGAGTAGCAATGTGTCAAACACAAAATACCTTTCCAAGAAGGCATAAAACGACTAATTATCATAATGCCTCTTGATCACTAATATAACACGACATCCTATGCTGAGCAAAAATGTTCACCTTTAGAAATCTAATGATGACCTTAGCCTACTCGATCCTTATAAGGATAGTTTTGGCCTGCTTAGACACATATTCCACATAAAGGAGGATGTGTTCATTCCTAAATGAGTTCAGAAATGATCCTATGAAATCTATGCCTTAGACACCAAAAATATCCACAACAATTATAGCATCAAAAGGCAACATATCCCTCCAAGTATGTCAACCTATTGTTGACATTGAGTACATCTCTTGCGTTTCTTGTGGCCATCCTTGAAAAAGGTTAGCAAATATAAAGTACGTTGGAGAATTTTTGTGGTAGCCTTTGTCACTCTTAAATGCCCCCACAAGCGTAGTCATCACAAAAGGGTAGGACACTTGTGATCATCAAACACACTGATAAGTGAAGATCATGCATGGGTATTTTTAATAATTTTAGGCTTGAAAGTTGAGATTATTTTGCATTTATTTGCTTTTTATCCACGATTTTCCCGATTATGCTCGGTTTTGGCCTCGTTGAGTTTTCTTGCAGATTTGAGAGTTTCGGGCCAAGATTTATGAGGAGTTTGTGATTTGATGTCAAGCCTAAGCTAGAGAGGAAGAAAACAAGCCCAAAAAGCCCAAAGCAAATAGCCCAAGACAAGCAACCCGCGGGACAAAACACTAGGCAAAACGCGTCGTTTAAGAGCAAGAAGAGCACCACCTGGGCAGTGGCCACCACGGCTGGCCCGTGGTAACCAACACGGACCGTGGTGGCTGCCACGGCCATGGTGGCCCTTGCCCTTCCCGATTTGCTTTGGTTTTTCTGCAACTTTTCGGTTTTCCACGCGATGCCTTTTCGGTTGCTGCTTGTGGTTGGCTTTAAAAGAAGAATGAATCTGGCTGAAAAGTGGGTGTGGGTTCATAGGATAGCTTGCAAAAACTCTCTCAAACCTCCTGATAAACCTCTATTTTGACTATTTTTCCAACCCATTATTACCCTTTCATATCTCCGATTTCTGTTCTATTTTAGTAAAAGAAAGGGTAAATCGGTCATTTCATTGTATAT
>Ga0058701_10003598_pt1 | contig 12322 bp, 8 predicted proteins | sample AgamicOrMae_FD_97039 | JGI IMG/M metagenome (GOLD analysis project Ga0058701, IMG submission 97039) | Agave microbial communities from Guanajuato, Mexico - Or.Ma.e | ecosystem: Host-associated > Plants > Phyllosphere > Phylloplane/Leaf | place: Guanajuato, Mexico | collected 2012-06-04
AATATTCTATAACATACATTAAACGTTTAAATTTTGACCGGAAAAATGTTGGATAAGGATGCTAAGCATCTTAAAAAGTTTCACAAACTAATCAAAACGTTTCTTCCACAAAACGTTCCATTCAAAAAAAATCAGAAAAAAATCTTAATATTAAATTTTAAAACTAGGTATTAGCATTAGAAATTTTCGAAATCAGCTGGACAAAGAAAACCATGATCTATGATTATTTTAAGCAAATTTTGAGTTGAAGTCAGCTGTCTGCTTTAGAGATAGGTTAATACGTTCAGATTTAGGCTGTGTTGGGTTAGGTTGAGTAAGGTTGGGCGACAAGACTTGATCCATCCATTGTGGCAAATAGTTTTAAAATAAGCATTAAAATTGAAAAGAAAAGTAAAAGGCATTCACCTGTCAATTCGACAAAGATGGTGATAAACGTGAAATCGAAATTGTGCCGTAAAGAGGTTTTAAAATTATTCCCTTAGTCAGGTGCCCCTTAACAAGCAAACACGGGAATCGCCGCGACGCGGCGGAGGTCAAGAAACAAAGAGAGGAAAGGGTTAGGAAAGGTCCTGTCTCCAGTTCAGTTCAGTTCCAGCCGGCTGCCTACAATTTACTGATGAAAAAAGCGACGTTATCAACACACCAAATGATACGTTGTAAATAACCAAAGGTGAGCCAGACATGACATGATTACAAGCGCCTGAAATTTACGGCATTCCCACCTAATCTCGAGTTAATCAGCCGTTTAACATGCCCGTGTATAATACTAGCCATTGCCGAAATAACTGCCTATCGATTTCAAAAACCTCTGTTTACTTAACTAAGATTCATTACTGACACAAAAAAGCAAGTTACTTTTTTCTTAAAGCGCGATTGATAGATTGCTGGTTCAATCTGAATACAAAGTTATGGTCGTTTTTTAAGAGCTAAAAGAAATGTTTCATCACGCAATATGACATGGGCATGAGTGTTGATTTTTTTTAACGTCGCCATTGCTTTAAAATATTTAAAAAAATGTTCAGAGTGGATAAAAGTGGGAATGCTTTCAACGAGTGAACTTTAGGATACACATCTCTGGTTATTGTTATCCATATCACTAACCATATCAATATAAAGCTCTCGCCGAACTCTTCCGTTAGGGCTTTTTGTCTTTTCTTATTGAAACTGATCTATACGTCTGAACTTCAGACTCAAAACAGGTATATATTCACGTCAAAGGTTTTTTTTTCTTCATTACAGCGGATTCCTTTCCTTTCAAAGGCTTTCCGTCTTCGTAAAATCAAGATCAAAAGTTGCGGTACCCTTACACACAAAATTACTCATAAAAAAAGTTTGGAGAGAAGTTAAAGTTTTTGAGCTTTCAGACGATATCTATTATTGAAAAGAAGCATCTCTGGTTTCCGTTGTGTGGCCGCTCGAGCTCAGACCCACGGCCTAAGAATGACACAAATCTGACAGCAAGGGGACAAACTTATTGTCCCTGTTCACGCACTCTGCATACGGCACGCACGATTTGCGTGTTGCCTATGTGCCGGGGGAGAGGTCTAAGGAAACAAGTTTTTTCTTGCGGGGAGAGGAAAAAGTGTCGAGGTGGCCCAAAATGACAAATGGATTGTTGCTTTTTTTCGCCCCGTGACGTGTCCGTCTATCCGGTTCCGCAGGGTGAATTTCTCATACGTCGAAATCACTTCGTTTCAATGAACTCGCGGTGTGAAGAATGAAGCTTGCGGTCAAGCAAACCACTGCTTCCCATTCCTATCCGCCCGAGGCCTTTTCCGGCAGTTTACTGGAAACTCCCCGGCTGATTCATAGTAAAGAAAATCTCAGCCTTATACAGCTTAAAACTTACGGTTTTAAGTTTTAAAATTTCTTTGAAAAATACAGTGTTAAACTCAAAGGATGACAACTCATGATATCCGGTGTACAAAATGCCTTGATATCCGGCTGTTGGATTCGATCTAAACATGGCTGTTTTCAGCAATTTTTCAAGTTTTCATACTCTTTGACCAGTCAACTGATATCGGGCTAATATTTAGGTACCATATCCAGCAGATATTTTTTAACATTCTGCTGAAATCTGTGATATATTTCATTGAAATTTGGTCAATTTTCTCTTGATATCCGTTTATTATAGATGTGATATCCGGCTGATATCCTTACATCCGTATATCCGGTGTACAGATTTCCATATCCCTTGGTAAAACCTAACAGTATTTCACTCAGGTGAATACTACACTACATACACCGTAAAATGACAGGGACTTTCGTTATAGGAGAAAGTAAAACGTCTTAAAGCTTCAATAGAGAAACTTGGTGTGAATCAGAAAAAAAAAGAAAAAAAAAAAACGTGTCTGTCAAACTCAATGGTGAGGTGATCTTTCCTGTCAAAAATTTTTGAGGTCGACCGCTGGTCCTTTTCTAACGCCATGTCTAAAACGAAAAACGTTCCCGGGGACAAACCAATAAGAGGCGATAAATTGGAACATACGCCACAATTGCAACTCGACCGCAAAGCGACTTTCGCGGACAAAGCGATATCGCCGTGCCGTTCGGACCTCCACGAAAAACTGCCCTCCCTCATATCGGACGAAAATCGCCGCATTCCAAGAGTCTAGTATTTCAAGTAAAGTGCGCCATGAAACAACCTTACTTATCTGGTCATTGTCATAATTCATTTTACCGGCGAATTCCAGAAACGCAGCGAGGCATTTCAAGTGAATCAGGGAAAAACCTGATGGGATTTAAGGGGAAGATATTTTTGGCTATTTGCAATCAATTTCATCTGCATTCTTTGAATGGCGATTACATTTTGGTAATTGAATTATTTTCTTTAATGCATGTTTGGCCGCACAAAACTTACTACCTTACTGATTGGATTCAATGGAAGCTTTTTGGCTATTTGCGATGAGTTTTATCTGACTTCACCGGTTTCAAAATTTGAAACTGAATTATTGCCAGAGCAAATGTTTTATAAATACGGATTTTTTTGTGAAAAAAGCTGTTTAAAGGTGCAGATTGACTCGTCAAAACGTTTGTCGGCGTGTCGGAGCCGGTGGAGTGTTGTAAAACTCTTTTATATGAAAAGCGCTGAAAAAAAAAGTCACGATTCGTATTAAGAAGGCTGTGAAATTTCGGGACGGCAAAACGCGGGAAATCGTGGCTCTGATTCGAATCGGACGTAAACTGTTATATTTTAAGGCGGAATGCATCTCAAATCGAGATAAACAGCCTTGTTATGAACCATTAAGTTTTTTATGCGCTTCACGCTTCTTACGAGAAGTATTCGGTAGGAACCCAAACTAAAAGATATACTCTAGTTTCTAGCTTGCCTCTTTTTTATCATTTCCAATAAAGCTCTTTTTTTAAAATAGATTTATTCGATAAATTGAACAGGACCTTTTTGTCAGGGTTGCGGAGAAGATTGTTTTCCGATTGAGTGGAATCTCCGCCCTTTCAGGGGATTTGCAGGAGATATGCTCCTGGAAAATCCCTCGGGATTTGACCTTGAATTGGCCTTGAACCTTGAATTGTCCGCTTGGACGCGTTCAATTATTTTCGGGGGGCGATTTGACGTGGGCAATGCATTGATGGATCCCAACAAAAAGCTGCGCGCGTTTTATAGATGGAGCCATCAAAACACGTTTTATGCGTTGAATAAAGATTTGCCTTCGATTCGACAGCAGTTAAACGAACCTTTTCAGGATTCAATGGGGTCTTCGAATCAATGATTAGGGATACTTTTCCAAACAAAGATATTGATGTTCAATAGAGAGCTCTCATAATGTATACCTACAGTACCATGAAACAAGTTTTAAAGGTTACATTTTCTTCCTATTTTTACCTTCTTTTATTATCTGAGCATTTTATTACCTGATGAGTGTGCAATACGAGGGGTAGAAAATGCGATTCTCAAAACTGAGCGTGTGGATTACGTGGTAGTTACACAAAAAATTACTGATGGCAATCTAGAAAATACGGAACATCACAGTGTTCTATATTTACAATCATGTCACTGCATAAGCGGTCCGAACTAAAAACATTAAAACCATCGATTTAATTGAAAGACTCATTAATAGTTTCCCTACATTTAAAAGAGTTTTGTTTGGTAATTTTTAAAAATAACACCTGAAACCGTTAAGAATATAAGCTTTTGAAAATATTAGAGCATTCACTATTTCTTCAAAAAATAATTGAATTTCTTCTTTCTTTAAACAATAATTGAAAAAAATGGGTGTAATATCATTTGCCATATGTTGAACACTTTTCTTCAGCAAGACGGAGATAAACATTTCCCAAGAACGAAAAATCACAGGCGTCATAAAATTATATTTTACTTGCTCTAAATTGATTTTTTTTACGGTGCGAGAACTCATCACGAAGGATTCAAAACATCATTAAGAAAACAGTCACACGTGGTTAACGTCCTTTGTTTCAGAAAACAAAAAACTATGGTGCCGACACTTCCATATCAGATATAAATCTGCTCCCCGACCCGCGTTTTTGTCGCTTAATGAGTTTACCAAAATACTCAAAAAAAAGGGAAGTTCTCATGGATTCTATGTGTGTGTGTTTAAGGGCGGAAAATTGATAATGACCTTCGAAAAAGTTCTTTGTTTTCAACATTTTTGCTGTAATCTTTAAGTAATAATGGGAACACAGCGTTGAGGCCACCCATCGTGATGCTTTTACAAATTTAATGTGCATTTAGGCGGAAACGAGAGAAAGAAACAGAAGATGAAGTCGGTTGTGACCAAAGAGGAAGGCACCTCAATGCGATATTTCAAATGAGTCGTTTTCTGGAAACATTAAGCTAATGTTCCTAAATTCCTTAGAAATGTAGTTATAAAAAGAAGTAGCATTTTTGATAACCCTACACACATTTTAGATATGGAGCAGGTTATAGCGAGCAACTTACAATTACAGTAGTTTAGTACACGGAAAAAAGTTTTGTTATACCAACAAAATCATTTGTTAAAATAGGGATAACAAAAACATTTTGTTACAGCAACAAAATGTTTGGTTCTATCAACTAAACGTTTGGTTGCTGCGGCAAAATTTTTGGTTGCAGCAACAAAAAAATTATTTGTCCCTCATTTTGTTGCTGCAACAAAACCATTTTTTCCGTGTAAAGAGCTATTGCTATAAGCCCTCGCCGAGTCCTTTTCATTGATATGTCATATCAATACGACTTATATCTTAAAAACGGAGCAAAGGCACGTTGGTCAACAAGACAATACATGGGCACATCAAAAGTTTCCACTGCGCTCTTTCATTTGACATGACAATTGATATGAATAATTATATGAATATATTGATATATGATATGAATATTGATATGATTATCTTTAAAACCATTAACTACACGCAACACGCGTTTTATCTCCATACTTTGCACAGGTTCAGGCTAACAGGAGTTGTTATAAAGGTTGCTGTGAACATTTTCATCACTATGAGAAATTCGGCCCAAGTGACCAAGCCCTCCGAATTTGTCATACTCGGCAGATGCGATGCAGCGCATCGGCCTATATTTCCAGAAAACGGTGCTTTCCAGTCAAAAAGACGACTTTGTAGTTTTCGTCCCCAAAACAGAACTCAAGTTGACGAGTAATTTCATGGTCGGTGAAATATTCACAATGAAGCTATTGGAGGGGGCACAGTATTTGATCCGTGCAATGTTGGCTACATTGCCTAACGGAGACGAGTTTTGCCATACTTCTCTCCTATGTAAAGACAATCGCTAATGCATATGAGACACTGATTCGACTCCTCCATTGAACAGTTAAGACTAGAATTCTAAAGAATCTTCCACATGACTGTACACATTGCCTCGAGAAATGAAAATTGGTGTACATTTCATGCGCACTTCTTCGTGCTGAAGTATTTTAACCTCGTTAGTACAGGTCCTCTCCCTCCGTTCTTATAAAATCGGCGGCCTCCATTAAAAGCGATACTTTTAACTTCCTCTAAAAAAAAATTAAAAAATCGCGTTTTTTTCCCTCTTGAATTTAATTTTCGATTCTTCTAACCTAAAAACGAGAGATACCGAAACCTCCGAATTAGTTGATTCATTGATAGGTAAATATTGAAATAAAAAGTGTCTCCTGTATTTGTGTTTAGTCTCCCATGCAGCACGCTCGGCTAAACACGCCGCATTTTAAAAACTCATCTCACAAAAGAAAGGAACCATTAAAAGCCCTTTCTCACGGAAAAAAACCTGCATTTAATAATAAAAAAAATACTTCAAGACAAGTGACAAGAGCTCAGGTGGCGCTAGGCGAATAATTAGGCCCCTCCCCCTCCGGCGCTGTACCCCTAAGCCGTCGGTCAGACCGATTAGTGTTGGGATTTGGAGGGGAGGGGAAAGAGGAGGGAGAGGGGAGGGGGTTACATTTCGTCGAGCGTGATTCACTAACTCATTATTCTAGGTTTAATTAGTTTCTTCCGCTAATCCCCGATTTTGGGTGTGAAAGCTGTTGTGCCCTACGCAAACGTTTATTGATTCGCTTTCCACGCAGGGAAGAACCTCGAAATGGTGAGCAGTTTTTTGTCCGGTGTAAAACTATTCCTTCGCAAAACATTTTGGGCTGCTGACAATCCGCCGTATTTGTTAGTCTGTCCTCACAGACAAGAAAATATGTCTGAAATCCATACTTAAATTATGAATTTCGAATAAAAATATACCGCTAAATTTCACCGATTTTTTTTTTAATTTTCGGTGGGGTGGATTTTGTTGCGAGTGAATTTCAACAATTTTGTAGGCCCTCTATAGATCACTGAATGAAGACCAGAGCCCACTAGACGCAAAGTTAACCTCGTTGGGGGCTAATTTCACTCGTTTGCCCCATTCGGGGAGGTTCACTGCCCTACAAAAGGGTAAAACTAATGAAGGCTGAAAATCGATTTTGGGGTGAAAAAAGTTGCATATGAAATTCACCCTATTTTTGGGGGTTAAGTTAACCGCAAAGACTCCCAGTGTTGACTAAATCTAAAATATAATCAGTTCCCGAATTTCATTCAAGGCAAAAATCTTTCAAGCCGTCCTATATTTTCTTGTTTTTTTTCCCTCTTTCTTTGTTTTCTTTTTTCTTCCTTTTTTTCTTTTTCCTTTTGTTCTACTTTTATATTTTTTTTCAAGAATTTTTTAAGCATTGCCTAGACACAAGAATCATTTTTTCAAACATTTTTTTAAGCATTGCCTGGCCACACAAATCAGTTAATCTGGAAAGCACGTCGGAAACGCCTTTTTCAGGGCGTTTAATCATCAAATCGTTTGATCGGCGCGGCGCGTCGCCTCGCGGCCTACTTGCGTTCTGCGTTGCCCGCAAAACGGCGGGCGCACCTCCAGCACCGTCTTCCTTCTGATTGACGGTTTCCGCTCAAAATCCGTCACATTCACCGTCTCGCCGCGCCGCGCAGGTCGCGCCGAGGGCTTCCTACAGGCTGCCACTGGCTTCCCGGGGCTGCCACCAGGCTACCACCAGGCTGCCACCAGGCTGCCACCTACTCGCGAGGTAACCGCCCATAGTGTCTTGTCAGCCACGTTTGACACTTCCCCACGCTCCCGTTTTCACGAACGAAATCACAGTAGTCTTTAGATAACGCGCGACTTTAAACACGGTTTAACTTTTTAGCCCTTCAAGAGAAACTTAGTTAAGCCCCTCATTGGATTAATATCTCCACAACAATCCCAAGGATACGGTACGTAGATAAATCGGGGGGGAGGGAGCATTCGATAGCGCCAAAAACCACAAACGCCAACGCCGCAAGCGCCAGTCCATAACCGCCAAACGAGAAAAGTCCAAACGCCAAAGTTCGTATAGGTTAAGTTAGGTTAGGTTGAGTAAGGTTACGTTAGGTTAGGTTAGTATTGCGGTTACGAACTTTGGCGTTTGCGACTTTTCCCGTTTGGCGGTTACGGATTGGCGCTTGCGGCGTTGGAGCTTGTGCTTTTTGGCGCTTATGACAGCTACCCGATAAATCAACCCCCTGCAACGCACCTACACACGGATGTACTCAGATTGCCTACCTTCCTTTAGAATTAAGCCGGTGATTGGATGATTCTTGCAACAAACGAGCTTCCAAGCCTGCTCACTACACACTACACACTTGCTGCAGATTCACAAAAACTCACTCACCGCGGGGACCATGACAGCAGCTATGTGTATGTTAAACATATGTGCAATCGCTTGGAAATGGCTTATTATCGCTTATAATCTATTGCAATGAATTGCTTTAAGTCCGATTTTGCAGTGATATACAGTCACCGGATAAAGTGACCCCTCATTCACGCGGGATCCAAAAACTTGGCATTACGATGTGTTTTTCTTTACGAGAACCCTCCAATAATATCTTTGATAAAAAGGTCAGTTCTATTCGCACGCCAATTTCAATACAAGGGTGACTTGAACGCACGGAAACCAACCCAATGCATTTCAAATGGTGGGTGACTTGAACGCACGGAAACCAACCTTATACATTTTTAATGGAGCAGCGTGTGAATAGTCACTTCGTAAATAAAAAAAAATTAAACCCACGTAACTGCGATTAACGTGTTCCTAGCTGAGGCCCAAAGAGGTGACCCGAATAGAAAGAGGACCGCAGTGCCCAAAACCTCATTTTTGGCATTAGTAAAAAGAAATTGAATTCGTCACCCAAACCACAAACTTTCTTTGCTGGTCCCTTAAGCGGCTCCAGCCATATCATATCGGTGTCCCAAGGTGGGCCAGGCGGGCCCCCTCCTGTCCTGTCCCACACTTACTGCGGTCCTGAAGTGGCCTCTTGACGCGGTCCACCGGTTCTAACGGTTTGTAATAACAGCAAAAAGTGTTGCTTAACTCAAACCTGGTCCTACTGCTCGTTTGTCCTCCGAATAACTAGGTCCGGATAGCCGCAGGTGGTCTGCAATCGGTCGTTGTTATCTAGATGCCGCGTGAGATGCTCAGTGTTGCCAGATATTGCGAATTCGTAAATTTCACGAGCGGATCACTTGAAAAACTATTGGAGATACCCAAGAATATCGGGTATGAATTAGATCACTGTTAAGCAGAACATTTTTTTTAAAAAAAGGGATTGGTCACCAAGTTATCTTCAACGGTTAGAAAAGTAATAGAGGTTAAAGATGACAAAGTCTCACAGTTTGGCAACACTGGAGGTGCTCATCCAGTGAATGAATTCTAAAGATTTCAATCAGAAGGTAAGTTCACAATATTGAGCACGCGGAGAAAACTGCGTTCGTTAAGTTTACTTAATTTTTTTTAAAAAAAAGGGCGCTGGCAAAAATAGGGGGCGTTAGCTAACTCAGCTGATAAACGTTACCAGATTTGCCAGTGAATAAAAATGAGTCAAATCAGCGAAGACAACAAATTTGAAAAATTGAATGAACCACAATTGGCTTCCAACTAATATTGATTGTTTATTTCGTCAAATGCTTTTGTTTTTCGGGCTTTTTACATTTTTAAACGCACTCGTGTCATTTTTTGTTCAACTGGTTTGTGAATTTGACTGGTTAAGTCGACGAAAAAACTTTAAAGAATCTATTCGAAGGCGTTAATGTTATTTACAAGTCTTTTCGCTCAAACTTGTAAACTTCCTGTCCCGTGGTTAAGGACAAGTTTCCGCTTGTTTATGTGGAAAGACATCGTTAAGTATGAAGTACCCTCGAGTGAGCCCCGACGCTAGTTTTCCTCTCGACACATGACAACCGCGGCTGTCAAGAAGAAAAGTGTACAAATGGTTCTGCGAGCGTTTCGCTGGAGGCAGCTGCTTGAGCACACTCTTGAGCCAAGCTTCTTGCGCTCTTGACTTGACATACTTGAGCCACCGGAGTTGAAGCAGTCGCGCGGAGCCGCGTAAAGATCGTTAGCGAAATCCTCGCCGCGCCGGAAACCCGAAAAAAACGGCGGAAGGACTGGACGAACAACTAAATGGTTCGCACGAAAAAACAGTCAGGTGTTCGTTGATGAAAATACCTCTTTTAAATGATCACAGATAAGAAGAGAGTTCGTCAGCGACAGTAACTTGAAAGGGTGAATTCTCGTGTTCCACCTTTCGTCTCCAAGTTGAGCGGAATGAGAATGGAGCGAGGTATAAAAAGGGTTACTAAAACCAAAACCATTAGGCTGTTGGAAATCGTTAATGCTCAGCATCTCATTGAGAAAAGTCGAATGAAAGCATATGCTTTCCACCTGTGCGCGTATTGCGCAATACGCGCAGAGGTGGAAAATAATAACTTAACCTGAAATTGCATGCCTGGGCAGGACTCGGCAAGCCCTTTTGGTTATGGTTATCGATTGATCGGAAGGGCTCTAAAATTTTGCGAACAATATAGTTCCGTGTACTGAATTTCCTTTTGCTTTAACACCTAATATTTACCGAGCTTTAACACCGAGGTTTAACTCAACTGTGTTAATTATTTTCGAGGAACGACTATAATTTGTTGCGGACGAATCGGAGAGGGAATGATAAAGACGTATTTTGATTAGTTTTATTGACAGACTTACCAACACCAATAGAGCTTGGTGATAACTTTCCATATAAGTACCTAGCACTTTAACAAGATCTGCCGTAAAATGTAACCAACGTAGCTTGTAATAACCTTCATCTATGTTCGAAACAGTCATGAAACTTGATCAAAGAGTTTGTTTTTTATTATTTCTTTATTTTTTTTAGTAAGTTAAGCTAAGTTGAGTTGGCTAAAGCAAGGCTCGATTGGTTAGTTCAGGCTTTAGTTAAGTTTAAGTTATGTGAATACTTTTAAATTAAGGGAACCTTTCGAAAAAGTACCCTTAAGGCTGAAGGAATTGGTCGACCGGTAGAGTCTCCATTTTACTATGACCTGCGTTCAAGTCTCCAAGCCACACTCCACGGTAAGGTTGCCTTCCCACGTGTTTCCCCCCGGGTTAAAATTTCATCTGCCGATCAGACATACAAACGCGTAGTTTATTGATTCATATTGATCTTGACTTGTCCATTTTACCTAAATTAGGTTTTGACATCGTCACTTTTAGGAAAGGACTTTAACTTTGGGTTTTTATAAGTAACTTTTAGGTACGGTTAGGTGACCTAGTGCTCCGCTCCCCTGAGGTTCCACTCCGCAATGTCTCCGAGTTTCACTTGGCGACGGAAGGTCACACGAAAGAGGCGGAACATTCAGTCTCTCATACAGTGAAGCAATAAAACAATAATCCCGTCAAAAAAGGCTCCGATTCCGAGCTCATTAATCATATAATGTTTGCTAATTGGCAAGTAAGGTGCGGTGGAGTCGCGGTGGCGGGCCGCGACAGAGGAATGTGACCCAACGGGACAATCCCCCCCCCTCCATACCCGTTCGCGATACCAACTGCCCACCGAGCACATAGCTAAGCACTTGTTGCGCCGCTAGGTAAGCCTGGTTAGTCTATTTTGACTTTCATTTAGAAGGGTTTGCAAACTGCGTTGGAGAGTCGCTCAAACCGTTCTAAGGAGTCTTGTACAGTCGAGATCAAAAACGTTGTCCTCATAAAGCGACTGGGCTTTCGGTTTTGATCGTACAAGTGGGGGGCGAGGTTATTTTGAGTGTGGTGCTGTTTTGGTTTACTATACCCGATGGTTTTGGTATTTCTGCAGGTTGACCCGTGATCTTGTACAGTATGTATTAAGTTTTCTATCAAGTGGGTTAAACATCAAGTAAGATAAACGTTTACGTTACTTCGAAGGATTATTGTGTATAACTTGCTGTGTATCTCAATTTTCGAGTTAGGATGGGTTAGGTCACACTGTATTAAGCTTGGTTAGGTTGATTTAAGGTCTTTTTTTGTGTATGGTAAAAAGTAAAAATGGGTACCTCGACGTGTGATAAGGTCACCCATCAGAAATACATGCCTTGAAAAGTACGCGTACCTTGGAAATCATAACATTTGTGCGTTAAGTTAGGTAAGTTAGGCAAATATTAGGTGTGTTTGGGTTTATGGCTAAGAGAGCGAGATCAGGCTTAATAAGATTAGGTTACGGTTAGGCTCGGCTAGGAGGATTAGGTGTTCATGAAGATAAGGCCCATAGGTCACACGAGTGATTAGATCAAGTTTATTTAAGTAAGATCACGTAAAGTAAGGTGTATGCAGAATGGCTACGGGGAGTGAGGAGAACTTTGGTTGGATTTCATAAAGAAAATATGACAAACGGTCTAATTAAAATACGTTCCGTTCGGTTTGAGTTAGTCTAGGTTAGGTTACGTAAAGGTGGGGTGGGGTATGGAGTGTGTTAAGATAAATTACGATGAAACAAGGATTCGCTAGGGTAGGTATTCTAGTCATCTTCTTGAAGCGTGCCATTAATGGCACAATAA
>Ga0058701_10003599_pt1 | contig 12321 bp, 8 predicted proteins | sample AgamicOrMae_FD_97039 | JGI IMG/M metagenome (GOLD analysis project Ga0058701, IMG submission 97039) | Agave microbial communities from Guanajuato, Mexico - Or.Ma.e | ecosystem: Host-associated > Plants > Phyllosphere > Phylloplane/Leaf | place: Guanajuato, Mexico | collected 2012-06-04
ACATTTCACAAGCACAAAACTTAAGTAGATGCTCAAGTACCGGTACCTTTTTTTACGTCATAATAACTTTTTCCTATATTTTAAAAAGATCGGTTCTATTTGCGTGCCTAAGTTAATACAAGGGAGACTCAAACGCACGGAAACCAACATAATACATTTTAAATTGGGCAGCGTGTGGTCACTTCGTAAAAAAAAAACACGCTTTTGTAACACTTCAATTAAAATCTTTGTTTTCTTTAGCCATTTCCTCGTTTTTCATGCAAAAATATATGCTTGAAATGGTGGATTTATCTCCTCTGTGAACGGTTAATAACCGTTGTTGTTCCTTTGGCAGTTACTCCCCTCAAGTGGTGGACCTCGAATACAAGTTGCGGCCTTTTATTCCCGATTTCATCCCCGCTGTTGGGGACATCGATGCTTTTCTGAAGGTTCCCAGACCGGATGGAGTCAGTGACGGGATTGGTCTGACGGTCTTGGACGAGCCCTGCATCGCTCAGAGTGAACCTGCTTTGCTGCATCTCCAGCTCAGGGCGTTAGCGAAGCAGAGCTCAGCAAAAGCCGTTGTAAGTAACCTACCCGTATTTCACGATATGTCTGTCAAATTGAACTCTTGCATAACAGTGTTGCCAAATTTCGCTTTTTTTTACATTCTTACCGCGGTTAAGTGTTTTACCGGCAAAGGTAGTAATTTACCCTATTACTGAATAGCTCGCAGCGAAAGAGCATTCTTTAACGTGTTCATTACGTTCGGCTACAATGGTTTCCCAATCAACCGCTGGTAAATTTTACAAAATTTGGCAGCACTGATGCATGGACGCATTTCTCTTCCGAACCAAAAAATTGGGCTACCGGTGACTACCGCGCTTTAAAATACAGAATTTACTGACTTGCAACAAGAAATTATAATGAAGGATCACTGACCAAAATTTTGCTGTTTTTAAAAGATTGTTGAAAATTTTTGTTTGATTATTTTTAATGGTATTTTATTTTTAAGTAACTCGTGATTTTTCGGGAACAACATAAAAGTACCTTCAATTTTCTAAATAAAGAAATTATTATTATTATTATTTTATACTGCAGTCATGATCCGGTAAACGACAGATATTGGTTTTACATGGTGATAAGTACATTTGAGTTTTTTTTTCGGGGGTAGAATAAAATTAATTTCAAAAGAACAGATTTTGAAATGATTTGTTGTTGTTTTCAGGTCGTGAAACAGGTTCAGGGTGCGGAGAAAAATGGGAAAGCCATTGATAAGTGGATTAGAGATATCAGCGATTTGCATCGTACGAAACCCCCTCCAATGGTTCATTACACCAGGTACTGTACCGGTACATCCACTAAACAGAAAAGATCTCCTCACTTTACCGATCTTATGCAACTTAGATATTTTAAGCGTCTCTCAGTTTTCCAAATGCCCAACATTGCCTTGCTTGTTTTGCGGGAGAGATTAAGCTGACCGGAGTTTTGAAAGAATTCAGTCTAAGTAAACTACCGGTAAGCTTGAATAACCTAGCTTGAGATAGCCTCTAGAAGCAAATAACAGCTATTTAACATCTGAATAATTGTTGAACATTCAGAAAAGCTGGTCTTCAAGAATGTAGTTAAGCTGAACGCAAGCTTTCTCTCTCAATACCCAAGTGAGAAACGGGATATCGAAAAGATGTCGATCGATGCATTTTCGACGTCGGAAAGAGGTCGATACCGAAACCGCGTCGATTTACAGGACAGAATCAAAGCGATTTTTTTCGAAGAATTGACGGTATTTCAATATCGACGTCGAAAGTGCATCGATCGACGTGTTTTCGATATCTCGCTTCTAAATGAGCAGAGCCATTTTTAAACTAGCCTCTAGAATAATCTTGACTACATGAAGCTGGAATAACTCAACTCTAGATGGTTTGCTGACGCAAAATTTAGACCTTTTTTTACTTTGTAGAATTTTAAGTTTCCATTGAAAAAAATCGAAACAATATGTCAAATACTGGTACTCGTCTGATTGAAAAGGCGTCAAATCGACGTTCCGTTTTTTACTTCTCACTGGGCATGGAATCACTATCATCTGCAACTTTTTTTGGTATTTCCCGCAAAACAAAGTCGCCCTCAAGTAAACTTACCCGTTTCTATCCAAAGGTAATTACCCAACATTGAAGAGATTATTTAAATTTTAAAAACGACCTATATTTTCAGTTAGTTACAACTAGTTTTGTTTCGTCCCCAGGCCTATGCCAGAAATTGACAATCTGCTTCAAGAATGGCCGCAAGAAGTTGAGGACCGTCTAGCGCAGATGGGTTTGCCTACGGCAGGCTTGCAATGTGATCTCAGTACTTACGTAGACGTAGTTTGCGGTAAGCATCGTTTTCAGAAGAACCTCATGCCACCCCCCTCCCTGCCAATCAGAGTCTGCGTGGTCTCAGAAGGCAGCCAATCAGAGACCTCTCTTTCTCTACTCTGCGGCTCGTATTTGGTTTTGGCGCCTAATTTTCATTGTTATGTTCAGGTCTGCTGGATATCCCCGTCTATGAGTCCCGCATCCAATCGCTGCACGTTTTGTTTTCTTTATATGCTGCTGTTAAGAATGCCAAGCATATTCATGATTCAAACAGCGATCAAGCTCAAGATGGAATATTGAATCAATCTTCAAGCTAGTCAGAGCGTACTACGCCAAGGTAATTTTAGAAAGAGGCATTTTCTTCTGTTTGACTTAACATTTCCTACCGGAGCTGAGCGAGGCACAGGACATCTAAACAAGGTTAACTCCAGTTAATGTTTAATTTACGAGGTCGTATTTCATTGATCGCCACGATAAATTAAGCTGGAAAAGCACTAGAGCCCTGAAACGTATCAGGACTCCAGAGAGCATGAGGTAGGAGACACATCGAAGTTAGTCGTATTTCTCATTGCTTCGATAGTTTTCATGGTTCATGTTTTTGTGACGTCATTTATTGTCTGTGATGTGTATAGCTTGTAGTTGTATTTCTATTCAAATGAAATACGTAGTTTGAATAAAAATATGGTCTTATATATACCTTTCTATGTTTGGCTTGTGGATTTTTTCTCCATTTTTTCGCAGCTCAGTATTCTTAATTATTTAGTTGTTGTTTTTAATGATTTAGCGGTTGTCTTGTTTTCGTTAAATAATCGAGTTTGTTTTACCTCGTTCAAAAGTGAAATTATTTTAATATTGACCATTTGACGGAAAACTTCGCGGTTGAAGGATACTAGTTCGGTTAGTGGTGAATAAAGACTCCAATTTATCTGTGATGCAAAACTATGTTCTATTTTACACAGACAACTGGTACAGGTCATTAACCATGAAATCTCTACATCTCATACAAAATCAGATAAAACACAATATTACCTTAAAAACAAAAAAAAAAAGGAAAAAGAAACAACCTCTAGTATAATTCCCTGATGCTCCTACCCAAGGGCGCTTGAATCTTTCTCTTCACTCAATAACAAGGTAGTTGTGATATTGCAAGAAATAATAATTCTGTTGATTGCGTTAAGGTGGGTGACTTTGCAGTCTTGCTCCCACCACCTAGAATGTGGGAGCAGACCGACTTAAACTGTAATTCGACCATGCTGCTATTCAATGAAATACTACATGAAGTAACATACGCGCTAGATAAAGCATTCGCCTATGCCAGTATTCTAAATGTCTAAAGTTCGATTAATCAGAACATCACTTGATGTTTTTGGTAGAGATTATAAAAGAAGATGAATACAATGTTTTAACTTGGAACGAACATGAGCTATATGACGTGAAATATTGACCTATATGTCTTCTCTACCGAGGTGCGTTTGGAAATTCGATCAAAATACCAAACTAGCAGAAGGACCATCATATTGTCAGTATAACCAAAAAACACAAGAGGTATCTCGTTGGGTACTGAGAAATATGCTTTAGCCACTAAACAAACTGCAAAACACAAAACAAAAAATACATTTAGTTGATCTCTGCGGATGTTAGTATGAGTTAGCATTGGTCAGAACAAGGCAATTTTTTCGATGCCAATGTGAAGTGTCTAATGAACGATGAATTAAGTTCCTTGCTCAGCATTACAACCACCATTAGTTAAATTAGTCACTTACTCAGGCAAGTGGTCACATGCTTGGATCTACTGGAGGGTATTAAAGCCTACTCTATTTACATAAACCAGTAGATTTTTGGCTGCACAATTTTGATTTGACTGAGTAAGGTAATGTTAATATTCAATTGTTACCCAAATATTAAACCCATAATATAACTTCCTTACGAGCACAAGTATCACAAATTGTCATTTCATTATAAAATCAGTTCACATGTTAACATATCATGCTAAGCAAGATACCATTTTAAGCTAATTAAGAACATTTAAGAAACAATTGAATTAATTTTCTCATTGGCCATATCTTATAATAGGTGCAATTGTAATCCTGAATTCTCTCCTTAGCAATAAAAACAGGAACTTCCTCCATGAAATTTGTCATTGACTTTTGATGAAGATGATTTCCATTTTTAAGATGCTAAAACCAATATTGTAAGGCTTAGTTGTTCTAGTTAAAAACTGAAAATACTGACAAATGTATGGCAAACAAGACTAGTAAGAAATAACCATGTACCTGCAAAAGTTGACAGCCTCCTATATACTGGAACAATGATCACACACGATAATCGTATCTTCGGTCAGGGAAAACTTCTACAGGATATTTTGCACTGCTGAGTTGAATTGTGTGTAGAGGAAGACAGCTACTAAACTAGATACCATCATACCATACCAATTAACCACACCATTTAACATAAACTAAATAGGATATTATTATTATTTTGATATTACCACCGACTGGATTTACCCGAGTGCTAACGCAACTAAGAATGTGTACGGTGTCTGTTCTGTTATTCCTTCTCCATCTGATGGAAACTGAGTACGCTGAACAAATATTAGCATTCGATGAAGCTATTGGATTTCCCTCGTCATTTCCCATAAAGGCAAAGTCAACGCATAGACCACCTACGTAAATCAGAAACAAGTGACGCAGTTCCAACTGGAATGTAACATTGGCTCCTTAAAAACTGCGTACAAGATGGCTATGACTTATCAAAATGCTACACACCAGAACCTGGATACCCGAATGTGTGGGTAACACATCAGTTGCTCTTTCTCTCTCCCCCCACAAGGAAGTTAGGTATCTAAGAGAATGATTATGACACATCGAAGCTCCCAACACGGGGAGACACTATTTCAACTGGCATCCAAGAGAAACTATAAAACGCTTGTTAAAACATTAACTCTATGACAACAACAAATGTAACAAAGACGAGTTCGTTAAAGCGCACATCCAAGTTCCTTTGAGAGGAAAACTCAGCTTAATTAAGACAAGTAAGATACTTTTTAGTAAAAAGTCGAAACTTCTGCGATAAAGTTATGGTAGAGCATGCGACAGCCCCACACAACGACTACGTAAAAATGCAGCACAGCTAACATGACAGTGATTTTTAAAAAGAAACACACCATTTCAGAAGATCTAAATACCGATTTTAAATAGTGGGAATGCAGATAAATATACGCTACGAAGAGAGAGTGGACTAAATTCGTGTAAACTTGAATCCTGGTTTTAGCTGCCTGCAGTCAAAACTGCATCTCACTTGAGGTCTCTTTGTGGAGTTCGAGACCCATTCCGACTCAATCCTCAGTGCCAAAAATCGTATGTACAGTACATGAATGAAGTATTGAAAGACTGTTAAGAATAGTAAACGAAGGCTACCACAGCAAAGAGACAGGACAGTGGAAGTGAAAAATCGATTTCCGACGGGTTAGAGAGAAGGAAAGAAACTGTTACAAACAGCTGCGAAGTTCGAAACTAAAAATTAGGTTTATCTGACTTTCGATATCACAAGATTTTATCCGACATTTGATCTGAACAACTGAAGATTAAGATTAACAATAGATGGGCGATCAAACATGAGCAGCGCTTGTTAGCATGGTATCAAAGGGCAAATCCGACTACGAGAAAAAAAGAACAATAAGAAAAAGGACGAGTGAAGGATATCCACATAAGACATACAATGACATCCTTTCTTTCCAAGTTTTTCACTGTATCTGATATGTGTGGCCTCATAGCTACATCATTTTTGATTAAAGAGTTTAATACGAAAAGCCGTACAAAGGCGTCAAATGACAACTATTTCTAGAGTGACGCCTCGAACAAGGCCGTTGAGGTACTTATGGTAAATGGACAGAACGTAGCGTACATGGCAGTATCAATTCCTATTAGCACCTTGAATATGGGTGTTATTACCACAAGTTAATTAAGACATAACTTATGAGGCACAATCCTCCCGGTCAAACAAGAAATCATTGGAGCTGCGGCAATCACAGCAAAGCCTTAATTTACTATTGTCATCATAAACCAGATAAATTTGTCTCTATTCAAATTAACCAATGCCATGAGTGCTAAATAAAGCAAACAAATTTGATAGATTTTCAATATTGCATGACAAACACAAGTTGCAAACACTGCGTGTCACTCTGCAGGAAGCAAATATGTTGCACCACAAATCATGATTCTAGAAGCAACATTTTATCCATTTTAGGTACATACAAACATGACACAGCCTCAGTTTAACATGAAACAAATTCACTATTTATTGTGTAAGAAGTTTAAGAGAACAATGGCAAATAACAACCCTGTAAAGCAACATCTTCAACAATTCACGCCAGGCAACAGCACTATGACTCAACAGCGAGCTGTTTAAAATAAATCATGATGAAAAGGATAACAAAGAAGCAGTAATTACAAACAGCACGATCGGAATTCACGATCCATGCAAATAAAAAGAAAATAAAACTTGCGGCGTATGACGATCTGGATAGCCACTTCTTCATTAAATGCATCCAATATTGCACTCTTTCCCCAAACGCAGGCTGGCAGTGTATCACAATCAATCGCTCCATGCTATTTCAACCTACAACTACCTTAAATTATCTTTCCAAACAGAGTGAGTGATTTTTGTTTGCTTTTTACGTTAAGCAGCTCAAAACCATTGTACTTACACAAATTAATATAATTCGCTTACCAAACAACTATTGCTGAACGCTAACAGAGAACAAAGTCATTGTCAAACACATATGTGTGGTACCCAAGTACAAACCAACTTACAATCAAGCCTCCCTTTCAGAAAGATGTGTTTGGCCTCAATATGTACATTGCCCAAAGTTAAAATGAGGGTTCCCAACAATAAAATAGGAACTGTGGGGATAAAAATAAAAGAGAAGAACAGCTTCACAAAACAACTTCAAAAGGTGTGCCATCTAATTCAGCAAATATGAGCAGTCTAAATAAATGGGTACCTCTACATAACTGGTTGTGTAAACTAGGGTACCACAGCAAAAACTTTAGTCAATAACACACATCTTGCCCTAAAACTAACACACTGAGCAGTTTGAAATTGTGTGTGAACAGACAATACCTAACAATCAAGTCTATGCCAATCCATAATGCTAAACCTCAGAGGACCCATAAAATCTAGAAAAAACAATTTGGGTGAAACATAACTAGACTTTCAAAGTTTGCTTATGTTGAGGCCAGTTGTACCTGTGGTTGTGATTCGGATGGTGAACTTGCGAAGGGCGGAAGGGCGACCGCATCAGGTAGGGCGGGGGAGACGGTGGCAGCCAGGGGAGAGACAGAGGAAGGTTGTACCATGGCTGGACAGGATGGTGGTATCCATTCGGACCTCCCCAGTGCTTTGGTCTACCTCCTATCTTGCTACCCTGCCTTGGGCTGTTCTGGGTACGATTACGGTGAAAGGTTCGTTGAACATTGTTTGTTGAAGTTGGAGTAGTAACCTGGAAAAGCAATGCGATTAGTAAAGGAATACTGGACATAGTATAGGTCATCTTTGCCTTTATAGTATACCTTGGTTTTTGACTCCTTTGGGTTTGGTTGTTCATCAACAGGTGAAGATGGGGTGTCAGACTCATCGGTAGAATGGGGCGAGGGGGGAGATTCCATGACTTCAACTCCTAGTTCTTCTGGCTTCACCTCAAGTGGACAATTTTCCAAAAAGACTTTCACTTCAGAATCTTGATCAAATGAGGCAAGGGTGCAGTACGAGCCTTTGTGTTCTCCAAACCTGATGCAACATTGCACAAGAAGATAATTAGACAAACCAATCATGTTGATGCTGTCAACACCCTTTTCTGTAGAACAGAATAATAATTTTCAGAATGTACATTATTCATACGGCCAATTACTGCATGAATAATTTACACTTTGAGAAAGCATGGTTCAAATAGTATCAATGCTGGTTTTTGGCAGTTAAGTTTCCCCATTATTGCAGCATGAAATGCAATCTTATTTCAACTAAGTACATATACTGTACATACTGAGGCTACCAGGAATATGAAAGAGAGACATATACAAATCAGGGAAACAAAATGCAAATTTTACAAACCCAATATCAATAATATCCAATAACTTAAGGAACCTTGAAGTGTGGATCAGTATCCTCAAATAAGTGCTTAGTGCCCTACAGAAGAATTAAAACACCTGATTTTTCCCTAATTTCAGCAAAAAAATTTCAATGTGCATCAGAACTGTTTTGAACCAGGTCACAGACCATTTTACGCAGGAATTAAAATGCCACAGTAATTTTGGGTCATTTGATTATATAAAAGGAAGTTACCGGCAAACTGGAAAAGACAATAAATAAAATAGAAGCAAGTGCAAAATTTGCCCCATTGATACTCATTATTACCTCCTAATATAGGGTTATTACAAATACAGAACCAAAAATGCAGTTTGGCATTACTTAAGTCCAATAAGAATCTAATTAAAAATTATGACTCTGTTACTCATGGGCACAATATAAATTAAATAATTCTCTGATAAACAGAGTACGCAAACAACCCACTTAAAAACAACTGTTTCTCAGTATAAAGAACTTTTGACAAGGTACTGAACCTTGATGTTCTAAACTAACCAAATACTTTATTATAAGTGCTCATGAGAACTGAGAGTATGAAACTTGTAATTGTAAAACTAATGAAAAGTACTTTATCTAGAACTCAAAAACAACACAATGAAGTCCACTGTATTACTCACCGGCAACATACTTCTTTGGGATCTACCCAAATAGTTAACTCAACAGGTAGTTTCAGATCTTCATACTTGAGGCCACAGGCTGTCGCAGCCTGCTCCAGAGTAGCATCTCTTCGACTGCACTCATTAACTCGGATACATCTATACCCTTGACCTTTACATGGAGTTTCAGGGAACCAATGATTCTCAAAGCGTGCCATCAGGAGATCAGACAAGTGGGCCTTGAATTCATCTAGCTGCCTTTTGTTAAAGTTTTCGCTTCTCTCTATCAGGCGGACTAAAAATAGCACTGCAGCCGATATTTCGTCTCGCATAGTGATTTGAAATCAGATGGTTTAAAGTGAAATGGGAACGTTGGGAGATCGCAATGTGTGTATTGAAGCACATAAGTGACGCTATATCCAGTCACTTGTGGCGATTAGGCCGCTCTAAAAACTTTGACAACAGCGTGGGCTACAAGATAAACAAATTCCTACTGGGAAAAGAGACCAATTATACGCCACAATGCAATTTCGATAACATAAATATGTAACCTAACGACGGCAGAAGTAAGGTTAAGGTTAACAGCCTTTGGTGTGTTGCCACTAACGAATACGAGCCTGGAAACAAGAGTAAATCGCATTAGGACATGTCCACACCAGGAAGACCCTCTCTATTTAGGTAACTGACAAATTAGACGAATTGTTTAAATCGAATAAGAACATCAGACGCAAAATCGTGCCACCTCATTGCCACAACAAATGGGCTCAAATCCACTATTACGCTGTTCCACAAACCTACTATTTTAATTCAGCGCATGGCTCACCCTATTAGTTTAAACGATCTGTAAGGTTAATATAGCACGCGTAAAGTTAAAAGACGTCCTAAAAACGCACTAAGTAACGATATATAGAGAGAAATAAATACCTTCTGCGCCAGGAATAAACTTGCAATCTGCAACGTGAAAGACGAAACAAATAAATAAGAATCAAACCTGCACGGACCGGTTGGAACATGAATCAAGAAGTCTCTGAGCCATAGACAAAGATATTGTGGTACAGAATCCGGTGCCATTTCTCTGCCCAGTGGACCTCTACGTTGATATTTTTGTTTTTTTCTTTAATAAATTTCTAGCTCTAGCGTCAGCCGTCAACAAAGGCCAAACGTCGAGTAAATTACGTCTCGTACTCTGTTGCTTGTTATTTATGTTCCTGAAGGATTCTGTTTTGTAACTCATGCTGTGAATTTTCTCATCGATAGACTTATCTAGGTAATTAGTGTTTCCATCTTAGGATCGTCAGGATAATGACTTTGTGTTTTGACTGTCGTTGCACTAGAGGGCCATCCTAGAACATGATATAAACACGGTATAGATATCGACGTCATTCAGTGCATCACATTCATTCATCCATTCCTTTGTCATTATGCCTACGACGTCCACTTTCGCTGCGCTAATGAATGCTATGATGTTGAAACCGTGATTTTCTGAAATTGCTTTTCTCCGCTTGGAACAGAAGTCCATTGTGTCACCCGTGAAGGATTATGGAGTGAAACAGTCGGCTTTGTGTATTTAAGTTATTCCGAGACCTATTAAGCGTACTTGTTTATTTTTTCTGCCAATATCAACACATCTTGTGTGTGTACCTCAGTGTTTTCTCAAAGGTGCCAAACTTAATGGATATTTATTATCATGTTACATAAAAGTCATTAATGTAATTGCATCTGTGGATATCCAGCCCAAGTTTCTGTTTAAGACCTTTCAGAGGCTAGTTACTATCTTTCATAAATGGCAGTTGTCATTAGCAAGCTGTGCACAATCTATTGTAAATACCCTCAGTACATGTATGTGACAGTACTGTACTACAAACTTTGTGTGATGCTCTGGTTGAAAACAAGTTACCTTACCTCAGCAGCTTTTGGCATATCATTTGAGTTTTGGAAGATGGCTTATGTCTCATTTTTGTTTCAGGTCTTACAATTTACATTAACACATTACAATGAGCGACCAAATGAGCAGTGATGGAGAACGAGACGAACCCTCTACTTCCACGATTAATATTTCAAGTTTACCATTTGGTGTTGGCCCTTATGGTTGGTTGATGCTGCTGATTGTGGAATAGTATTTCTCCATCAAACTGATGCCACCTAACATCTCCAATTTTCAGGTCTCACCGCAGGCAAGACTCTTCTAGGCAGTGGGCCATCAGCTGTAGCAATGTTTTACCCTCAAATATCTGGCTATGAAATTCATCCCCTGATTCTGAGTCAAAGACAGAGATCTGGGCTAGACAAAGATGATATAGGTTCTGATGATTCCTCAGCTGTTGGACTGGTAGCTAATGAACATACAGTAGCTACTCTACCAGCTAGTTTGAGGCATCTCTACAAAGTGAGTTTGACTGCTTCATACCTAATTCCATCAAGTATTTCATTTCATTATTGTACATGCTCCTTTTTGCTGTTTTAGGATACCTCACTCTGTGACATCCCTGTTGCTCAAAAGCAGCGAAAAAGGAAAGCTCCTGGAAGAGCTTTGAGTCCGCTTCCAGATGATGAATCAGATGATTTGTTCATGAATTCTGACTTGGCAGGCAGCAGTAGACAAACAGAACCTTCAGATTATTCCACAAAGTCTGCTCGCAAATCATTTTATTGCAGAGCCTGTGGAAAGTGTTTCAAGTTTCAGACATCTTTATTGCGCCATAACAATAAGGTATATACCAAACAGATTTTTGTAATCTGAGTAAGTTATGTGTTCTTAAAACCTATGTTTTATTGTATTTTCAGGTGCATATCAGTAAATACCAGTGCCCCACTTGTCACAGGGTATTCTCCAGGCAGGCATACTTGGATGTTCACACCTCTAAACAGGGGAGCTCCTGCTATATAGGGTCTTATGGACCTATTCAAGGTGTCAATAAGTCTACATCAAACAGATCTCTCTCTCTGGGTGTTGGGCTCAAATATGAAAAGTAAGTAATGTTTGTGTCTGATTCAGGAGGAAGATGGCTTCATCTGATTTATCTAGAAGGTCTCTATCAACCAAAAGGACCCAAAATATGTTACTACACTTGTTTAAAAACAGAAATGCATACAAATCCAGCCTCTAAATTTTTATGGGTAGCTGTCATAAGCGCCAAAAATCACAAGAGCCAACGCCGCAAGCGCCAATCCGTAACCGCCAAACAAGAAAAGTCGCAAACGCCAAAGGTCTTAACCGCAATACTAACCTTACCTAACCTAACTTAGCCTAA
>Ga0058701_10003600_pt1 | contig 12321 bp, 5 predicted proteins | sample AgamicOrMae_FD_97039 | JGI IMG/M metagenome (GOLD analysis project Ga0058701, IMG submission 97039) | Agave microbial communities from Guanajuato, Mexico - Or.Ma.e | ecosystem: Host-associated > Plants > Phyllosphere > Phylloplane/Leaf | place: Guanajuato, Mexico | collected 2012-06-04
CAAATCTTGCAAAGTTTCAAGTGCGAAGATATTTCTAATAACTGTTCTGCTAACCATGAAATTTTCATATTATTTGTTACCCTCAGGTTGTGATTTCTGAACTATTCATATTTATTGATACTCTCAAGTTATGATTTCTTTATAAGTTATGCCTGGTATTTTTTACTATACAATGCGTGGACCTATTTAAACAACTTGTGTCAAGTTATTTATGAATGTCACCTTTTATTCATGTGTTCTTTCTTCATGTACAACTACATAAGCCAATCACTAAGATGCTTCAAACCAACTGAATTTTAAGATACTTCGTAATGAAGATACTTTAAAGTAACTGAATTTTAAGATACTTCTAAATTAAGATGCTTTAAAACAACAAATTTTCAAGATTCTTTTAAAAACTAAAATGTTTTGAAACATCTTAATTTTATGATGTTTAATTGAGTGCTTTTAGTGTGAATCTAACTTATTCTTGATTCACGGGTCCTTAAACTCAGCGAAAATGCCTGTAAACACAATATTTACATTTGTGGTTCAGAAGTGAGGTAAGTCGTCACTTTGTAAACCATATTCTTCCTTTATTTACCCTAACTGAAATTTTCGTTTCACTTTGAGATCGTTTTAAGTCCACCTTCACGGTACGGTTTTGGGTCGCACTCGGGTCATTTTCAGAGTCCGAAAAGAGTCCACTCTACCCCGCAAAGGTGGCGGTTTTCGTACCGTGACGTACCGAAAGCGGACTTGGCCCCGGTCTCTAAACGTACTGGAAGTGAACTGAGATCGGCCATAACACGTACCGAAAGTGGACCACTACGATTTTCGGTAGATCCGCGTTGGCGTTAAAACACTTCAGGGAATCAAAACCGTTCAAAGGAGAGCAGCGTACAAACAAATATTTTTATATAGAGAACTTATTTGCGGGATGAATAATTTGACTTTTTTCTTCTTTTTTTGGACTAATATCGGTCTAAGAACGTACCGGTGACCATGGTGTACCAGAAGCGTCCTAAAGACGGCCTCATGATAACCTGGGGACTCAGAGCGGACTTAATGCGCGCTGTCCAAATTAAAGAGGATCCGCAGTGACCGAAAAACGTCCCACTCGCGGCCCCATTTCGGACTGAAAACGTACCTTCTGAAAAACGAAGGGACTGGGGCGTACTGATTTCGGCCTGCTTGCGGTTCTGTTCGTACCTAAAACGGGCCGCCTCCGTACCCACTGTGTACCATAAGCGGACTTCAAATTTCCATTAGGGTATTGACGAATTTTGACAAACATCATATCCGTAGATTTGCATAGACAAATACAAACCGACAGCCTAAAGATATTTTATATCTTTCATGATCACTTTCCAAAATTAAATAAAAACACACCTCCGACGAGCGAAACCTGGTCACAGCACACCATGGCGGGCCAGCGGACAAGTTACGTTGGTACGACTATACTGCCTCACGTCGATGATGCCTTTTGGCAGTCATTAGGTCACTGGAAGATTCCATGCATGTCCTCGCGACATGTCATCGTTGATCGAGTATTCCAGTAGTTCCCGTGCGCCTTTGGCACGGAGTCGCTGATTAACGATTGTGGTATTAAGAAAACATCGGAGCCTTCGTGAGCTAATCCCATATGTCTTTTAGGCTTTGGTCATGGCACGTTGCCACGGGTCACACACCACTCCCGCAGGTGTTTGACTCAAAGGAACAAAAGCAGGGGCGCTCTGGGGCGTGTCTAAGTCATGACTGCCCGAAAAAAGGCCGCAGCTGTTTTCCGCCCGCTGCTTTCTCAGCCTAGTCGTAATAACGAATGCCTTGTGTTTTGATATTATCATCTCCTTTAGAAGAAAAGAAGGTCAACAGTTCTGAAATGTCTGGCGGTGAAGGCAACGCCGAGTGAAGCCACATTAATACGCTACCTTGGGGATGATCATCTGAGAAATAAACTCGTCCAAGAAACCGTTGATAAATCAAACGTAGTATTTTTTCTCGTTCGCCTATGCCCTTAAGAGTAGGGCGGTTCTTCTCTCATGTTCTGACAGCTTCGGACGCCAATTACTATTCCAGTAACTAATTTTCGAGAAAGGCATCGCTAAAATCTCTTCAATGTTCTCAAAAGAAGCGTGAACCATTTTTTCGATCACTAGAAATAATTATAATACTTCCGCGACTTCGATTCCTTCTACGAACACGGAAGTAAACATCAACCAACTTGAAGTAAGGAAGAAAGTGAACTGTAGAAAACGAAGGCCTCACAAACGTCATGATCGTATCGTAATTTAGGAAGCAATAAGTCTTACATCAAAAACTATGTACAGTGAAGGGTGTAGTTTTTTAGATCGGTGTATGACTCTATCCAACCTGTACCTCGACCTCAAATTTAAAGCGTCAGCCAATTATTATCCCTTCAGACATTTTGAACCAGACACGTAGTAAGTACGCTTTGCTTTGACCTAAGCTAATCCTGAAGAAAAAAAAACACTTTTTCGTAGATCGTAACATTTACCAAAGGCATTTTGAATATGATTGTGTAATTGTTGATTTTTGGTCATAGTCTCATTTAACATAAAATATGTCATCATTATTGAGGAGATTAGGATGAAATAACGTGTTGGTTTTCCATCTCAAAATACCATAGTTTCGACGTCCCATAGCATTTACACAATATCACTCTCAAAAAGTAACGTGATTTCCCTCCATCACAATATTGCCTGAAGTATTCAGAGCTTATTAATGACTGCTTCTTCTGAATACGCGTTAGGCTGAAAATATAGATAGAATTAATCGCTTGATGACGTAACTTACATTATTGAGAGCGTACGTTATTACGTACGTTTTCGATTCTCTCACTAGATTGCGTTATTTAGCAAACATTTCTTTTACTGCTAGAAAGAGCGGGCATTTCATCCAAGTCTAATGAACTCATATTCCGTTGTATTATGAGCTCAAAGCGTGGACCCAGACTTTTGTAAATTCAGTCACGAGGGACGAAAGTCAAGGTGATTCAAACTTGACTGAAGTACGTCACCCTAAAATAAGAAGATGTTCAGACTTGAAAACCTGGTCTTAATAAACGTCATGACGGCAAATAAACGTGATCTCAATTTAAGTTTTATTGTTTAGCTTTGCACGACTCCTCATAAATTCGAGTTGATTGTATATCTTTAAAGGAATCTTTCTTCAACAAACTTTTCCAACAAAGCAGAAGAAAGAAGCATTTTTAACCTTTGTACCAATTATTTCATTTTGCTTCACACCTGACATATTTTGACGTTGTTCGTAATACGATATTTATGTTCATTACCGTATACTTGCATCCGAGTTTCCGTGGTAACAGTATTCTTTAAAAAGCTTCAAATCACGTGATGAAGTAACATTCCTTTAGTAGTTGTAGACTTGTAAATTCTTCCGAAGCGTCATAACAAAGTGTTTTACACTCTGGCCTTGTACTTCAGAGTTGTCAGCGATGAGGTTTTAAGTCTCAACGGTGAAGACCTCTATTTGTTTCAATATGATTGAGAACTTCCGTCATTAAATCTAATTAGGATTGTCGATGCGGAGTTTACTGATCATTTTCTATTATTTTAATAATTTTAGCCCAAAAACACCCCGTAGCCTTGCAAAAAATCAGTATGAATAATGCAGTGTTTTTCTAGTTTCTCCGTACCAATAAATTTCAAGAAATGATAACTATCCTGTTGAAGCAAAAATAATGTTGTAATAGAAAAGCAACTATTAGTTCTCGTTCGATTCTTTTATCTGTAACACAACCATTTTTTATTTAGTACATCATTATTGCCGAAAACTATGCTATTACCAACGTTTTAAATAGCAGGTGAGCTCATCTCAGTTTTCTGTAGGTATAGCAATCAGAGGTTATGTCGTTGGGATATTTGGAACGAGTAAATTTAAATGTTAAATTGGGCAACGTTAAAGTTTGCGTGAAACTTTTGGGTACCGTAACATTTCTTGACGATTCAGCATGGAATTAAACCCGGCGTTAATAGGTCATAACTTATATAATGCTGTCAGCATCAGGCCAAATTCGCATCACCTAAGTTTTCTAAAATATTTAAACCTAGGAATGGATCTCTTGCTACCTGAAGTCGGATGATCACACCTCTCATTGAGAATTCAAAACGGCGTTTCCCCGGGGCCCATGACGATTATAGCGTGCTGAGCCCCACAATAACACTTTGAGTAATTTAGGGAAGGACTTTTCAGAGGGTCCGGTTTTTCGCAATTAGGGTACTTCTATGTTAAGAGTACGCCCTGAGGCACTAAGGCCATTGCCGAGCAGAATATGTCGCCTAATACTCACCGTATTCTCAGACCACTCAGGTTTGGAAAAAATAACTTGTCAGCAGGATTTTAGGGATATGTGTAATCGAAATCCAGCACGAGGCCCCGTGATTGTATAAAGAGGGCCATGGTATTTCCCACCTTTTCAACTTGAAGAATGACCGTCGACTCCTCTGACAATGGTAACTTGCGAAACTTGATACAAGCCAGCGATAGGAAAATGCTTCCAGGTGTGAGAAATGTTGCTCCATAACGTCTCTATAGAGGTTAATGAAGGCAAGCTTTCAAGGTATCGGAAGATTGATAACACGGCGCACGAAGGCGGTTGTTAACATTGCCAAGGGTCACGGAAAAATACATTTTCTCGGCAAATAAATTCTATTCATACGTGAAAACGAAAAAGATTCGGAGATTGACTGCGAAACATTCTACAGGTGACTGTATAGAACCGTATCGAAAACTTTTCGTCTACCAAGAGGCAGCAAAAACGAACGCGAAACGGAGGTGCTCATGATTACCAGTTACTGTGCCGAGAACTACCTTTTCCTCTGAAGTAAGAGAGTTTTAATTACGTCAAAGAAGATAACGTTTGAGAGGAACTCCACAAATTTATTATGTTCTTTTGAAGTGCATCAACATTATTTTTTCTAGAATACATATTACGAATTTAAGTTTTCTGGATTTTTATTAGAGTTTACAGATAAAGGTCAGCATGTGAAAAATTCCATAAAAGATGCTGCTAACTTCAAGTTAAATCTAATGATATCTACAAGTATCTAGGTGTGAAGACTAATGTGTTCCTAAACTGGTACCACGTGCTATATTTATGCTGATTAATCAGCATTTCCTTGAATATGCAGTTGTTGCGATCGATTTCGTCACTTTTCAATGAAGATTAATAGCAATTCATTATAGCCCTTACTCCACCAAGTTGTAAATGTTGCGTTTTTACCTCCTGCATCGTACACCGGCTCAAAGTTCCATTACATTATGAAGATGAAAGACAACTACATATCTATCTACAACTGCGTTCTCTATGCCTCATTCTGCTATCGCTTGACTTTTAAGTCGCAATTTTAGGTAATATTAGTTACATTGTGTCTAGTATTGCTAATACGTTGATTAATTTCATAAAGTTTCGTGAAAAGAAAGAAAGAAGGAAAGAAAGGGATCTTTTGAGGGTGGAGAAACGGAGAATGTCACAATCCCGACGCACCACCGGCCTCTATTCTGGAGCTTATCGCCAATCTTGAGAGGGCCATCCAAACAGATTCATACTTGGGGAATAACATGAGAGGATTGTGGCGTGCCTACCTTAGGGGCACCGCTATTAACATAAGTCGAGCGCGGCAGATGATGGGACAAAGCATGCCGGAGAATTTTGAGGCGTTGGAAGTTGAAGAGGTTTTCCCTCAACCGCACGTGTGGCCAAAGCAGACCAGATCCGCTTGGGATTTGCAAATAGGCGCAAGTTTCTTGATTTTATTTTTTGCGCAAATGGAGTAGCTCGCTCAAGAACCATCAGTGAAAGAATTTGAATCTGAAAGATGACTTTATAAAGCAGTTTGCAAAGAAAGAAACATTTTTCTTTATCACTAGTGCCTCGGCTTTGGGTTCCCGTCGGAATATAAATCAGAAGTTCTTGGTAAATATGTTTCCCTTACGGCTGTCAATACTGGGAATATATGCGGTAATGCAGTGCACCATTCTTCTCTAGGTCGGTTCTTCAGTTTCGGAGTTGGCAATCTCTACCTTTTGGGTCTCATCAACTCTGATTTATCTTGTAACCGTATTAGTAGTAACAACATACAAATGCGTTATGTCCTGTGCTTCATTATTCGCTATCGCTGTACTCAGCTTTCACCACCAATCCACAATAAAAACGAAACACCCGTTTTACGGAATGCTATGCCTATTCTCGGTGCAAAACTGAAACGGGGTTAGTAGGCATTTTAGTTATTTTCCAAGATAGATCTGCGTTCAGCCACATCATTTGAAAGGTGTCGGCAAGAGCTTTCTATTGATGTTACTGATCATAGGTCTATCTTGAAAATAGCCTAAATACGTACCACCCCCAGTTCTGCTTCACACCCAAAAGGGTATAGCATTCCCGAAAACCGGTGTTTTGTTTTTACTGTGAAGCCCATGATATGCACTTCTGCTAGTATATGCTGCTTAGAAGTAGGCGGCATCAGGTATGTCTTGTTAGGTGTCTATGTCTAGTAGCAGAGTTTACTTGGGTTGGGGCCCAGTTCTACCCATAGCCCCGGCTTCAAACCCTCTCGAGGCGGGAGGGGGTAGGCTGTCCCAGGGAAAAAGGGAGTCGATATTTGCAGACCCTTCGCCCAGTAAAGACTGCCACTGTCTGTGCCCCGCTTCACCGTTGGCCCGATTTTGGATTGGCAACAAAGGTATAGGGCGCAATGTAGAAAATGTCACCTCTGGAATTGCGATAACGCATATTATTCGGTAGGCTCGTCCATCACCAGCCAAGGAAAAAATAATCGTCTCGCTTCGTGTTGATGTATGTAAGTACGATATCCCTCAATTTCTTACACCATATCAGCTATCAACCGAAATACGTTACATTTTTGTTCAGTTCTCCTTCCCAAGGATAGCAAAACTAATATAAGTCCTGAGTATTTTTGTTTTGTTTTTTTGTTCATTTTTTCAGGTAGCCTACATAGGTAGTTGAATCTTAAACATTCGGTTTCATTAACCCTTGAACTTCGCAATCAGATTTTAAAAGAACTTCGACATTTTACCGCCTAAAAGTAACGTAGTGGTTGGACTAATGTGGGCGTATTCGAAATCTTATTTCCTCTTTTTAAGCCCACCGGTTAGAAACGCTATTGAGGTAATGATTAGCGCGAGCGTTGGAAGTTTTTGTTAGAAGACCAATTATGCGCCGACGTTTCTTATGTACGGTAATTTATTTGGACAGAGAGGTGTACGCCGTATTTGTATAGCTTTAAAACAGAAAAACAAAATCTGCTTTTCTGTAGAGGCTCCATGTTTCCGGGAATGTACTTCTTCAAGATATCTTATGATTATTGCCCTTTATGCATTTTTCTACATTACATCCCGGTTATTGTTTACAATAGCGCGTCCAAACATATCAGTACTTTGTTATATTCACTTATTCTTATGCACCTACACATCTCCAACCCTACATTTCTACATCTGACTTTCTTCGAAATTTGCCTGTATTACTTTGTATTCATGTTGGGACCTACTATGTAATGTGTCTTTATGTAGCTATATACAATCTATGGAAATATCTGCTTCGCAGCATTCTCCTCCTGTATATCCTCATCCCGATAGATCACACTTAACAATTATTCAAACCCGTCTATACTTTAGATGTGTATACCATGGTCTTCATCCACACATTTGAGATACTTGTGAAATTAGAGCTAAGAGAAGAAAAGCTGTCCTTAAGTAGTAAGTGCGCAATTTTGACCAATCATAAGGTCTACAGGAGTAAAAAACTGCTCAGACTCTTCACATTATTGGGTTCGCCTTGCCTGTGTTCTGGCCTAACGAAGGGAAAAGCGCTCGAAGTAGACTTCCGCGCCATTGGAACGATTAATCCCAACCGAAAATGATAACTACGGGGCCCCACCTAGAAATTTTGGCACACTTTCTCAGAAGGCAAAAAAGAGGCGTTTTAATGAAACACGACGGCGCAGCGTCGGCAGAGTGCCAAAATTTGTTAGTTGCCAATGTGATAGGATGCGCTCTGCGTCCGCCAATGGGAAAGGGTGGCATCATAGCACAGACTGGCATAATCATGACTGCAATTCAATCAGGCCAGGTGAACGTGTGGCCGCGAAAGGGTGTAATCTCCAAAGGCAGTATACCTGAGCATCTAATATTGTGTTTGCCCAAATCTAATTGCGACTGTATATGTACGTATTGATCTTGGAAGTGGCCTGTGTTTACGTATCATTATTTAAGATATGCCAACGTATCAATTATCAATCGTACCTAAAGTGCAATAGTTTATTTTAGCAACACAGTTTACCGTAGTATTGCAAGATTTCGTGACTCCTGTAATTAGCTCGTAACAGTCCAAAGTATTTAGAGGGAAATTTAGCTTGAGAAAAATTGGAAGGATGTTTTCCATTAAAATACGAAATTTCAAGCCTTGAAAAGTGCCCAAATTATAAAATTCCAGGTTTCCAGAGGGATGATATTTTTTAAATTGTGGCAATACTGAACTGAAAAGATCCTGTAGAATCAAATTTTCTGTTTCCGAACGGAATCGCAGGGCGGCATCGGCATAGGGTTAAAGAAGTAGTAACTTTTTCAACTGGTTGGAGATAACCTAGTGATTATCCAACTTTATACGGTAATTGCTTGTAGGTTTTCAGTGAGACCGATCAAAAACCATGTGAAGTAGATATGTTCTCTCAGGTTCTTTTTGTTAACCACCGTTTTTAACGATATCTGGAAGCGCCGGTCTATTGCTATTAGCCTACCTATGTAGGAAGAAAAAAGATTTTACAAAGAAGTTTTATATACACGTTTGATGCGCCTACTTGCTCTCGTGCTCCTATATTCTATTCATCATAGAAAGGAACAGAGATGAGTTTTAAAATAATCATTTGGAAAATGGGGGCATTTTCAAATTATTTCAATGAAATAATATGAAAATTCTAAGCGATCCCTAAAAATGTCAGAATTTAGATTTTTAGAGGCCATTTTGAAGCAATTTGATGAGTCATTATGTTGCTTTTTTTTTTTTGCTGCAGCATGGATCTTCATTCTGCATTTCTATCGGTACATTAATAATTTTAAAAAATCAATTCGAGTTTTGTTTGGCGCCGACTGTACTAGAGATATATCGTACAGTTTGGACCGACCGAATCACAAATCGGATTAAAAACAGAATTCTTTTCCACGGCAGAAGTGCAGACCGTCGCGGCAGTAAACATGGCAATCAATACAGTTTCCAACGAACAGCACCAACTTGTCCAATTTCCAAACGAGCACTTTCAACCAGCCGTCTGGCGCGTGAATGTAACGAGAATTTTCGGATTTCAGTTTATTTCTAAGACATACAAGGCATCTTATTCAAATAAAGACACCGTCAGTAACTCATATTTAAGATAACTTGGGTGTGGAGAGAAAATAACCTGTTTATCGATCGCAGAAGTACCTAGAAATATTTTTAAAAGTAGCCTTACAGTTTGTGCAAACCACTTTTGTTTTCAAACCACGATATTGTTTTTTCTGTTGTTCAACTCAATGCTCCCAATTAGCCTGCATCCATGATAAATAAAATTGGAAAGGTCATAGTGCCTGTAGCCAGAAATAGCCTAAGAGCGCCTCATAAAAACAGGAACATCTGGATGATATCAAAGTCTACTTGCATGCAAAATATTATTCAATTTCCCTTCAACTTTATTTAAAAGCCATTTGGGACTTCTACCACCTTGAATATAAATACCCATGTCTTGAGAATTATTACCAATATCGCGTGTGATACGGGTGTAGCGTTTCGTGGAAACCAAAGAGAACTAGAATCTACCTTAAGGCTACTCAGAACAGGCAAGCGAGCAGGCAAGAAGACTTCTTAAAACAGGAAAAACACAAAATAAAGAACAACTAAAAACAGGCGTTTAGGTGTGTTTATCTTTTAATGTTTTGGAAAATCCGCCGCATTTATTAGATGACCCATACTTTTTTTTTTCGCAGACCAAGGCGCAACAGTTTGAGTATGAAGCAAGCTAAAAGAGCGTCCTCTAAGGAAAGCATCCAAGCACAAATCAAGTCGAGGCACTTCCACCCAAGAGTTTTTCTTTGACAAGTCGCATTTTTCAGGGTTCTTGTGACATCTTGAGTCGCGTCACAAAGCATGTAGCGCCGCGTTCGAATTCCCGCTCTGCCTACTCCCCATCCTCCCCGCCGTGATTGGACGGCTCCTTTACAGGACCCCTTTACAGGGCGTGAGCTCAGTGGAGCAAGGCTTGTTGGAAGTCGTCGCCGAGGTTTGATTTATGAATAGGATGCCAGTAAGATTTAATCCATATACGCGCGACACACATCGTAAAATCTGAACCTATTTTGTAAATTTAGTCTTTTTTTTAGTTGCAGTTATTATATGCGACGCACAACTTGTATCTGTTTACGAGTGTGTATGTTTCACATGAAGAAAAAGTACTGTTGGGAGGTGCTAGAACGAACGGGTATGAAAAAGAAAAAAAGTGCACAAAACTGCGACCGTTTCTTGTTTGGTACCAAAAGATGAATAAATCAAAGCCTTTTCCTGAGACCAATGACAGACCGGTTTGGTTTATGTAACAAACTTTAACGAAATCGCAATCTTCTCCAACAAAATTTTATCGCCAAGGCACTTTCTGTGCTGGTCCTATGATTAAAAGAGCAAAATGTTATCACACCGAGAAAAAATGGGTGAGCTAGATTAACTCACAAATTAGTAAAAAAAGAGGGACATATAACTTGCTTAGTAAATGTTACTAGTCGGTTAGTATATGCTACCAGCACAATAAGGATTTACTAACATCGTGTCAGTCACTTTTACTTGCACGGTGGTTATATTTACTAGTCTACCTGGTAATATTTACTAACTAGGTTATGTCTCCCTCTTTTTACTAATTTGTGAGTAAATCTAGCGAACCATTTTTCTCAGTGCAAGTCTTTATCAATCCAAGTGCCACAAAAAAGGCTACTTTAATCGGTTATTAATGTATTCAATGAAAATTGAGGCCCGCACTGTCTTTTCTATCACAAAGAAATGCAGGCCGTTTTGATTTTCGAAACCATATTTCATGTCAACTCCAACTTTTACCACATTTTCACACATACATAGTGAAGGGGGAAAAACTTATTTGGTTTGTAACAACCAATTTTATACAATCCAAAAACCTATTTTATTCGTCCATGCCCCCCCCCCCCAAAAAAAAGGCTTTTCTTCGAGACAAAGTCCTTTGCGCTAAAATGTCCCTTTCCGTGACCTTTTTGCTGAAACCGAAGAAATACTCTCTTGTTGCTGGGATAAAATTGACCACTACGAGGCAATCCCCTCGGATAATGACGCCAGCGCTGTACCGCAATTTTAATACACCTTGACTGGCTCTTCGCCAGGTAGACTCCCCATAAGCACCCGAGGCGCACAGCCGCTGGGGAGCATACAGGCCGTTAAAGGGCGTCCCCAACATCGTGTTACCGCCCGGCCTCTCGCCTCGTATTCCTGTCAAATCTCGAATGAGCCGGTGACAGCTGCGCCAACACAGCTGGCTCAGAGGTCTCAGCTGGGCGCTAGACAAACCAAAAATATTTGGCTAGATTTTCGAACGTGACGTGTTTTCACCAAATTAACTCCTCAGGTAGTTTAGTGTTGGATGTGGACGAATTTCTGTAGACAAAATCCTGACAAAAAACATCGGAAATGTAAAATTTGTACGTCGCTTTCCGCTTTCGTGCGTAATCTTTTCCCTATGAAAAAGTAATGATATCGGTTGCCAAGAAACCGCGTCCTTCTCACCGGGCAAAAATCGGCGTTAACACACCCGGCATGAACTGGCAAAGGCTCACCAAGACGGTAAAAAAAAAGAATTCGACATAAAAACAAAAAAAATGCTGGAATATTTTGAAGAGACGCGACGGTTAGCCCAAAAATATAAAATAATGAAAAATTCCTAACCCTTATAAAAGTATTCGAGCCTTTTTTTGTTCTTATGTCGAATTCTTTTTTTACAGTCTTGGTGTGTTTATGCGAGTTTATGCCGGGTGTGATTACGCCGATTTTCGCCCGGTGCGAGAAGGACGCGGTTTCTTGGCGACCGATATCATTACTTTTTCATAGGGAAAAGATTACGCACGAAAGCGACGTACAAATTGTATACATTTCCGATGTTTTTTGTCCGGATATCACAAGTTTTTTCTTGAGTCGGAACTTGCTTTAGATATGGTTAAGATTTTTTTCTTGAGGACCTACTTTAAACAAATATACCGGCAATTGATAAAATATCTCAGAAGTACGAACGGTTATCCCGGGTC
>Ga0058701_10003601_pt1 | contig 12320 bp, 7 predicted proteins | sample AgamicOrMae_FD_97039 | JGI IMG/M metagenome (GOLD analysis project Ga0058701, IMG submission 97039) | Agave microbial communities from Guanajuato, Mexico - Or.Ma.e | ecosystem: Host-associated > Plants > Phyllosphere > Phylloplane/Leaf | place: Guanajuato, Mexico | collected 2012-06-04
CTTCTGACGGCGGGCGCCCCCCCGGCCTACCCGCCGCCCCCGCCCCCGGCCCAGGCGCCCGCCCCGCCCCCGGCGCCGCCCCCGCCCAAGCGCATGGAGGGCATCACCGAGCGGTCCACCGACAGCTCCCCGTCATCGCCCGGCCGCTTCAAGGATCAGGACGAGTCATCTGTGTGACGTCTACACACGGCGCCTCTCTTGTTAAGGTGCCGTTACTTTCGATATCAATTGTTTCCACATCATTTCCGGCTCCTGATCCTAATCGGGGCCAGCGTCAGCTAATTCTTTGTCTGCGGAACGCGTTGACTGAAATGAAGAACAAGGCTTGACCAACAACACTAAGAAAATGGGTCAGTACAGTCTACTAAAAATTAGTAAAAAGCGCGACAGGCAATCTTGGTTAGTAAACGCTGAAAGGTTTGCTAGGAAAACGTTACCGTTTCACAGTACTGTTTATGTTTACAGTAACGTTTACAGGCAAATCTAGTAACGTTTACTAGCCTGTCGCTTTTTTAACTATTTTTTAGTAAACTTGACTAACGCAATTTTTTCCGTGAAGACGATCGTTTCTAGTACTGATGTCACTCGAAAATACTCGTGTAAGCCTCAGATGCTCAGAGGAATAAGCGGAACTCGGTCTCCAGATGACCTACCACCAACTCCACCCAACCCAACAACATTTCGCAGAAATTAATCCATTGGTGCCTTTCTTAAAAGAGCGACAATAAATTTGTCTTCAACCTATTGTTAGAGTGCTTCAAAGTGTTTTTTTCCCTTGAATAAACATTTTTTTAATTGTACAAACTTTTGAAATTCTCGCCCAAAAATTAGCTCATTGTGCAACACGTTATCCGGCGTTTGCAAGTTGCGCTTATATCACTCTCTGGGCATCTGCGACTTGAGTCTTCCGTGAAACCGATGAAGAGTTAAAATAGCATTTTCTGTTTTCATTAGAAGGGAAGGCGGTTGTATTGTTTTATATTTCAAGATAATGAGATCATCAAAGACGGATTGCATGAATGGACTTGTGATGCTTACAAAGGTACAATTAAAGAAAAAACAAAGCAGGATTTTTTTAGCTGAAAACGCTAAAAAAAACTAATTTAAAGCTGATTAAATTTTTGCTCCAGGCATGGGGACAGATCATATTTGTTCACCTGAAATTCATATACATGTTGACGAGATTCGTTGCTGAGTTAATATTTGTAGAAGCTCGGGAACAGTCCAATCACACGAGTCTCATCCGGCCGAATGGGCTAAAATGGGTTTGGTATTTTTATCCTGCCATTGTGGGGAAGAATACTAACACGTAAGTTTTGAACGTGTACTAACAGAAACCAACCCGTTCAACGGTGGTTTCAACTAGCGATATACTCGAGAAGACTGCTTTTTGCCACAATGTTGCGCGGATTTGTAAAAGCTTTCCAGTGTTTTGGAAACCCTATAAAATAATATAGCGTCCCCGTTCGCGCGCGTGTTGCGCACACTGCTAACGAGTCCTTATAAAACAAACCCTTTTTTTTGTGAACAGATTTGGAATAAAGATGTCCCGTTTCGCTCTCTTTCTCGCCTATGCTAGAAACGTAATTCGAATTCGTTAAAACATAATCTCAGAACGATCAACAAACTCTGATTTGAAAATCGATAGAAAAACAACTTTCAGAACTAAATTGTACCTCTTTTTTCATAGTTCAATGGAGAGGATTCACTTTGAATGACGGTAACGGTCTGCTAAAACAAAATGAAGTATGGGAAATTTCGCGTTCAGACGTGAGGTATTAGCGGTGGTGGTGCAGGGCACACGATGGCCAGGGGACCCCGTAAGGGACAAGTGCGTCTATCTTCACAGCTACATCCGGTTCAATTCAGCTTGCTGAAATCAATAACGATAAAAATCTCCTATTGTCCCACCTCAAATCGAACGAATCGATACGACGGAAATTGCACTAGGTGAAAAATATCAGATAAGTTATTTCATCATTCCGTTGATTAGGGACTAGGATCTGCAAGACGAGTATGTGATAACTGGTTTGCTAGACATTCGAGCTAAAGTTGAAGTCCAATAGTTAGTCCTGGAAGTGGCGAGATTGTTATTTTTAGAACAAACTTTTGTGCCAGGCTGTTTGTATCGGGGTGCAGGAACAATGTAAAGTGTACAGCAAAATATATTTTTTTACAAATATTTTACATTTACACTGAGCAACTCCGTCGACTCAATGAGTCCCGGCTAGTGTCACCCACCGACATTTTATTTATGATTAGATAATAAATGAATAGCAGAAGTGTCCTTTGTTTAATCACATTAATTATTGCAGTGTGTAAGGTGCTGAAAGGGTGAGTTGTGGCAGCGTTGGCACGAAGAGTGTTTTTAATATGTCATTGTAAATTATTTATGAGCTCATCAATATTTTTACGAATGAAGTATTTTGATGCTAGTGTCTGTTAGTGTAGCCAATTAGCTGTTACTGAAAATTCTTGCCAACGGCTTTAGACAAAGTGTAATGTTATGTGATTGACGCTTCTGATCCACTACGTATCGCCGGTTTTCGACGTTTTGTAATAAAAATTTAGCAAAATTCGTGTTGTTTTTCTTGAATTTTAACGAGTCTCATCAGCAAACTGGACTAGCAAAGCGTATTGAAACGAGGAATTTTGATAATATTTTGGTGCTAAATATAAATTGCTACAGTGGTTTTTGATTTCTCATCTTTCGTAAAAAGAAGAAAAACGAGAATAAATAAACGAGTTGCCGTCGCAAAACCTCGAACAAAAAACGAAGTAAGGCTCTCCCTTTATGAAGCGAGTCACGAACGGAAGTTTGGGACAAAGACATGCACTCTAAACAAAACACGTATTATAATATCGACCGGTACTTTCACAATGAAAAATGAGTAGCTTTAGGTAGCTTTACAAGGTAGAGTGATGGTTGGACTCAAATTCGCCTCAATTGACATTACAAAAGCCTAAAAGCTTTGCCCGCAACGTATGAACGCCGTGCCGTAGTAAAGCCTATCGTAACGAGAACTTTCCACACTAGTTCACCTGTTGTGCTCCGTTGAAAAGAAAGACTTTCTTTCCCGAGGAAGGAAAAATTTACATAATCACAATATGATTCGACAGCTATCGAAAAGACATTTTCGAACGTTCCTTGAACTGCATTTGAACACTGCTGGTAAAAAATGCAACCTTTAAAACTAACTTCCGGTGTACTTCCAAAATGTTTGATGTCCAATCAAACATCATGTTTTGGTATAGGCGTATCATTCACAAAACAAACTGCAATCAGTAAATACAGCCAAAGTTATTATTAAAAGTCTTAAAAGTACCGTTACTGGACATTGTGAATACGTTGAGTAAAAGGTCATCTCATATCCTACACTCCAAATTAGTGACAGTCTCTGAGATTCAGTGAATTTTCACTGAATCTCAGAAACATTCACACATTATTATAAGCTAAAATTGACAAGCGTAAACTTACACCTCGCGTTTATCATTGCTGGTACTACTTTAAAATGTCTTTAAAGGTCCATTAAATAACGTTTTCCATTGTCTGACGCCACAGCGCTGTCGGGAACTTGAAAAGTGAATTTTCGCAAATTTTCGGCGAGATTAGATTAAAGTGGATGCGGGTGAAATCCGGAATTTCGGAATAGTGTGGCTTCTTCTGAGCTTTATCGTAGATTGGCGTCGAGTCCTTTCGGCCCTATCAGTTCATCTTGTTTGGAGAAATTACGTTCGGTTGGAGAAATTTTCATCGCAGCCACCGCCCCGTGGCGAACTCTAATTAAGATTGGTCTTTACAACACTGTTTTGTGCGTTGACTTACAGCACTGCTAAAGAAAAACTTTTCCTTCGCCGCAATTTCAGCGAGGAGGTACAAAAGTATGACTTTTAGGGATCAACGGAACAGAATCGGCTATTGCCAATCCATTGCGGTTTGTCCTGTAATAACGCGGCTGTTCGGCAATAACACAATTTTAACACGTTTTCTAGCCATGACAAGACTAGTATGAAACCGTTGCTGTTGGCAATATCGCGCTTTGCATATTACGCAATCATTTTCTTCATAACGCACTAATGATGGTATATAACACGTTTTCTAATCCGCGAATATAACAAAATTACGTGATACGCTATCGCCGCCTGATATTCGACTAAAGCACTAGTGATATGCGTAACTACACGGCGTCTACTAATCAAGGTTCTACTCACTTAGATTTTAATGGTTATGCACTCTTTAATCTTGAATTCCTGAAAAGTTAACCCAACTTCTCTAATGTAATATTTAATACAAATGGATAAAAGACAATACCGACACAGTCAAATACTCAAAAAACCTGGATCCATATCATTTTCTGTGGGATACGGCCAGACGTGAAATCAGAGTGCCTTGATATTTGAAACAACCGTCAGATTGGCATTACGCGGAGAAAAGGGTGCACTTACAGATTCTGCAATAAAAAATTATCGCCGTAGCGGGACTCGTTTCGACGTTCACAGCTGCGAATTCCGCGATAACTTTCATTCAGGACCACGCGTTCCTAACAAACGTGTATCAAGAAAAACGTAGAAAAATCGGAACACCATTTTTTGGAGACCTGCATAAAACATTTAACTCTCTTTTCGAAAAATTGCTTTTACCTCAAATTTATGATTGGTTTCTTGGAGCGAGGCATTTAAAACGCCATACCAAAGCAACTGTTGCCGAGAAGTAAACGGTATCAGGACTGTTGTCATTTACAGAGGTCGGAACATGACATTGTGTCACAATGTGTCAATAAGAGTGATTAATCTGCGGGAATAATCATTTCGGCGTTATTGTTAATGTTTGACTAATAACTGACGGAATATGATTAAGCGATATTTTACGGCGATACCCGATGCGAAACCGCGTGGTGGAAGCGAGGTCGGCTCGATGCGGTTTTTATCGGTTCGTTCTAACCTCAGCTCTTCCTAAAAATAATCCTCACTCAGGCCACAATTAAAAACCTTAATTTGCTCGATAGGGCTTCCGAGGGATGTCACTCTAAATCTGAATCAGTGAGTGTCTCTGAGATTCAGTGAAAATTCACTGGATTACAGTCAATATAAGACAACCGAAAAATATCGGTGGTGCTATATTGACTGAAATTCAGTGACTTTTCATTGAGTCTCAGGGACTCTCACCGATTATAATTTAGAGTGATTCTATATGGGACCACCGGCAAGAAATCTGCTTTATTAGGAGAGTAGACACTGGGCGAAATGGCGCAGTTAGTGTCGTGATATTTTGACTAATAGTCTGCGGTTACGCAACAATCCTTAACTATCTGCATAATCGTAAAACTTGAACTATACGTACCGCCATTACGAATAATTTGACGCTTTTTACGACGTACTTTCTTTCAACTCTTGATCCTCTTTTAAAGTACTCCATTAAATGCTACAACCAATCAAAATGTACTTTAGTCCAAAACCATCTCCTCCCCGAAACTCTACTCCGTGAAATATCCAAAACCGGGCGTTACTGATAGCTTTGTTGCTTTGTTAGAGGTTGTCACTAATCGTGACACAATTTCCCGAGCTCATATTCTGAGCAAATTATTGAATCAATGAAATCCGAAACAAAGTTCGAAATATAACAGTTGTAAGTTAGTCTTTGTTCCTTGTCACCTCTTTTAAATGATCAGAGCATGTGCTACTGTTCGTCAGTAGTCCCTTCAGCAAATATTTTTAGCTGAGGGAGCCGAATTATGAGGCTATTCGTTCATTCCAGCATCGAGCTACTTGAAAGAGAATTCAGACGTTAAATTAACTCCGTCCTAATGAGGTCTTCTTTAACCCTTTACGCAAGTATTTACTCAAGGACGAGAAAACCTTTTCCTGGTTGGTCTACTACAACTAAAGAAAAAAAAACACTTCGTTTTTGAAAGTTGGTTTCCGTGCGTTCAAGTCTCCTTTGTATTAACATAGGCGTGCGAATAGAACTGACCATGTTCTTATACACCTAAAAGTGCATTGCTCGAAAAAACCTTACAGATACAATAAAAAATAGCCCTTTTTTTTCCTCTTCAGTGCATGGTTTAAAAAATGCTTCCCCAGGATATGAATTGTGCAGAAAACGGCCATAGCGTATTTTTCAAATTCCTAATTGCAATTTTCTCCATAAAATTATTTTGTTTTTTTAGGGATAACTTTTACGAGTACCCCCTAGGCAGGCATGAATCGGTTAAGGGGTACTTATTAATATTATTGAGAAATCAAGAGCGTCAACAGCACCCCAGAGCTGACCGCATCTCCCCCCACCCCGCGCTACTCCCTCAGTGCCCCCACCCCGTGCGCCGTGCGGTGCCCCCACTCCGCGGGTGCGTATGCTCGGGTCAAGGTGAAGGTGTAGGGACTCCGTTGGGCTGGCTGGCTGGGGGCTGGCTGCTGGCTGGCTGGCTCTGCGACGGGGCTGGTGCGTTCCGCGTCCGCGCCGCCGCCACGCCGCCGCCGCCACGCCGCCGATGCCCCGCGGAGAGCTCAGTGCTCGCTCCGACTTCGCGCCAACTGTTGCTGCCGAAACTCCGCTACTCGGATGTGCAGTTCGTAAACAGTGAATTAGGACCATCTACACATAATTCAGTGTAGGTTATGAGACACCGCCGTCGCGGCCCCAATCGCGCGTTTTGGGACCTTCTGGGCCCTGCAACAGGTTAGTTTACGATGTGTCTGTGACCGTTTTATAGCCGGGAAGTGAGTGAAAATTTTTGTCATAAAAAAAATAACAGCGATTTTCTGGGGGTAGAAAATTTTTTGAATGCATATTTTTGGAACCGATTCGACTTTGCTCCAGACGAAGTTCAGCCTGTCTTCTTAGTTAAAATATGATATTTTAGTCATTAAGTATTAGCTGTATGTCGCGAGAACAACTAGAAAGGACACATACCCGCAAGTCTTCAACGCGTCAAAGAATTAACTTAATGTCGAGAGAAAATGGATTACTTTTATTTCGTAAACAGATTATTAAGTAATCACGTGGTAAGGAAGTTACAGACATGAGGCATACCGCAGTCTGATAGTATAAGGCACCACCTCCTTTTTTCACTTTCTGCTTTAAGCGTATCTCATGACTATTAAACCGATCACTGAACAGGTATCAACAACATATGCGCCAAGGAAGTTAAACTTTTTATGAGGTTCAACAAATTTCCTCGAATGAGCCATAAAGCTCGAAGGGAAATGAGGGTACCGCGTGACTACTTTAAAAAGTACTACAAAAAGTAAGCCTTATAAACCCTCTGCAACATAAAATCGTCGCCTTCCTAACGACACTGACAATGAGGAGTCGTCTCTCCTCTTTTGCTGCATTAAAAACATCATTTCGTGATTTTATTCCAAGCCTATATTTTGTTTGGTAGTGTCTCAGATAATCGCGAAATCTTAATATAAAACTATATTATGATTATCAGTGGTTTAGATTAATGGAGGAGTCGAATTTTCTATTTTTTAAAGCTTGCTGAATTAGCGGTTACCTTCGGATTTTCTTAATTCGTAAACCGCAACGCAAAGTGCCCACGAGGCGGAAGGATGTAGTTTATGTGGTGTTTGTGAAGCACAGGAAAAATAACTTCGACAAAAATCTAAACCACCGATATACTGAAGACGTATTAGGATACAACTTTTAAAATATATTGTTTTTTTGTGAAGACTTTTTTTTTCCGGTCGCAACTGAACATTTTCAAGAAACTTATTCGTAGACTGTCAGGCTAACAGTCTTGAAATACACGAACAGACAAATTATTCAACGCTTCGAAAATTCATCTCAAAAACTTTTCATTTTGTTTTCCTTCTTCATTTTTTCTTTGTTCCGAGAAACTCTGTTTTTCTTTTTTTTTAAATGTTATTGAACAAACGAGAATACATGGAAAGCGCTCTGTTTTCGAATTGCTAAGGCATCAAACATCAGCGATAAACTTTATTCACGCATTTCTCTGGTAGATGGACCTGTCAGTGGATTACACTTTGTCAGTGTGTGGGGCTGTAGGAATGGATAACGCGACATTATTTTGAAACAGAAAACCGCTTATAATCAAACTTTACGCGTACCTCCATCTTAAAGGCAAATCCCGCACTGCAAATTTAACGCACAAACTTATTTTTTGAACAGCATGGAAAACGAGGGGGGCGGGGAATGAAAAGCACCATAGCAACGCACGAGTCTGCAAAATATAGTAAGACTCGAGAAAGCAGAACCCGCGGGGGATTAGAAATACATGCGAAACAGAAAACAAAGGGAAGTACTTTTTTTAGATTTACTGGACTAGAACAGGATCTTGATACTTAGTTGCGCTTAACAAAAGACTCGTTGAATTCAACGAAAATCGTGTATTTCAGATTGTGTTAATTACTGACTCAAGACTACGAAAGTGTGCCCATGAAAGTTATTTAACCTCAAATAAACTACTGGCTAGCCATAAAAAATGAACAGGAGCCATAACTGGTGACATCATAAGATTGCAGTTTGTCGTTTAGTCGTCAGAGACTTGATGTCGTATGTTTTTTCCCAAAAAAATAATCACGTTAAAAAACTTTAAAAATCATGAATTTTTTTGGCGATGTTAAGGCGATAAATGACTAAGTATTGAAAGTATTGAATAATTGATAAATGACTAAAATTGATTTACATCATTTTATTTTCGATAATGTTCGATGCCAAATCAACAAATGCCGCGCTTTCAAATGCCCGAGTCTCAAAATCTGGCAACACTGTCAGTCGAAACCACTCTATTCACACGAAATGGGTTAACCGTGTTTTACTATCAAAACAATGTTACTCTGCGTTGTTGGAGGTCAAAGTCAGCCGTGCATTTGAGGGTTGCCCGGTTTGTTGACAAATATTTATACGAGCGCATAATTAAGGTAATAATTTTCTTTTATTATAAAAATTGAATTTACTGAATTGTACTGTATACATACTTCCCGCTGATGAGTGATTTCGGTTGCCCTCGGCGTTTAATTTGAGTTGGATGAAATGCACGAGAGCTGCTCTCCTGTTTCGTGATTACGTTCCGCGCAGCAAGTTTTTTTTTTCGCGTTGCGTCACTTTTTAGGCTAAAAAATCCTATTTTGTTTCTGTGAAAAATCCACTGTTATGTGCAACTGTGAAAACAAAGTGACCTCAGGAGCGTGCATTCTCATTAGCGCGTACCGACACGCCGAAATGAACTCACTTTCGTATACACTTAATTGTAGGATATAATTTCCACCTCGTGTGTTCCACCTTACTATGATAAGCAGAGGGAAACGAGGCATAAGGCACACACCCTAACCTAAGTTAATCGAACCTAATTTAACCTAACCTAATTTCACCTGACCTAGGTTAACCTAACCTAAGTTTCCAAACCTCGATTGTATTCCAATAACCGTCACAATGTAGGTCTAAAGTAAGTCTAAAGAAAAGGTTTTAACCAGGGTAAAAGACACGTGGAAAATGAAATATTTAAACGTGAAAATACTCTCATTACTGAGCACCTCTTTCGCAAATCCACCTAAACTAATCCACCCAACAGCTAACCAAAACCTAACCCAACCTAAAGTAAACTTCGCCGTGCTTAAATAACCTCGAGTTAAATCTAGCCTGAAGTTATCTATTCTAGCCATACCTAACCAATATAAATCTTAACCAACCAAAACAGCAATAGCCAAACCTTTCCTAAACGAATCAAACTTACTAATAACCCTGGCCTAATTAAACTGACCGACGCTTGTCTAATTAAACCCAAAGCAAACTGCAGTATTTATTCTATAAGAATGGTATTTCCCAGTTAGCTAAAAGCGTGATTCAGAACCAAACCAGTTGAGAGTTAGGAATACTACACGCATATTGACGGCAGATCTGGTTTAAACTAGTGCAAATGTCTCCTTTGGAATGTAATGCAATGATAGATCAAGCGGCCGAATTTAGCCTACACAGCGAATCAAAAATACTTCAACCAGTAAGAATAGAGCAAGTGAAGCAAAAATACGGTAATAACGTAGAAACGGATGACCATAGAGAAAAGTGAAAGAAATATACAGTGAGTAGGGTATTGAAATATTTATGAACCAAGAGGAAAGAGCGAGCAGATCACTTTCTTTGTAATTCAAGGTGGGATGGCAAGTTGTATTGTTGTACTGATAACACAAGAAGAAATTAATATTTCAGCTATTCATTCGACCTCTCCAGAATTTGAACAACTCGCTTTTCAATAACGATAAAAAGGGTCTATTTAAATAGTTAAATAATGCTCCGATTACGAATGTTATTTCATATTTCAAGGCATTAAAACACCATAAATTAATAAAATGACTTCAAAGTGGTTACCCGATGGTTGTTAGGGGAATGGCAGTTCATCAGGCGAAAGCCGTATAAAGTTTAGTTTGAGAATTAAGATCTACTGTATTAAGATAGTTGAATCTGTATATGCAGGTCGAAATAGATACAAATAAAAAGTGCACCATAAAGCCCAAAAACTAATTACGGTAGAGATGGCTAACTCCAAATTTTAAAATTAGGTTCAACAGTACCCACACACTTAAACAGGGCTCCAGATTTTAAAAGCCTTTTTTGACGAGAAAATGCATGAATTGGTCATTTTACTCTTTTTGCTTTAGTCGGATGACGGAGGACTGTTTTCTCTGTAAATACAGTCCTTGGATTAGGGCTCCCCACTCTTATGTTTTGATTACGATCTACAGGTTCTATCAACAATAAGACGAAAAGCTTAACTTGAAAAGCCCATAACTTTCGACCAAAGGGGCTCATTTACAGTATTCTTGGTTTCGAAATGTAATCCACTCAGAAGTGATCGTAATCACACCATCTGAATTGAAATGTGGATGTAGCTACCTCAACCATCCGATCCAATTACCGTTAAGGAAAACGCACACGTGTTTTTCCAGTGCAACTTTTTGGCAATTGACATCGTCATTTCGGACGAGAATAGCTTTCGGCTGACGACGATCATTGTCGTATCTGATCGATTCTGGGTAGTCGATTTCTAAAGAGCTCACAGACACGATGTTGCGCCCACTGAATATTTTTTTGAGTGTATCCATTTACGACTGTGTCCAAATGATTTTCATCACGCTTCAGGAGATTGATTGATAAAAACTAACCCTATTATAACGTTCAGAGAACGTTATATCTGAACGTTCGTTTAAGGTTCGTTGCACGTTAGTTCGGTTAGTTATTCTAACCTCCGGCTAACCTACCCGCAGGTAACTTTGTAACGTTGGATGAACGTTCACCGAACGTTGGTGAGCTACTTGGGAAACAGCTAATGGTCATCCAATTTTGGTAAATTTAAATAATATACCGTAATTATTATATATAATTGTAATTTTGCGACAATTTAAAAAACTGTCACTGAGTCAACTCAGCATTTTTTAATTGTTTTCGGTTTAAGGAGATTATTAAAGTGAAATCACTGCCTAAATATGAATGCTTCGGTGAAAACGTTTATCTCATTTTCGTGCAATACAGAAGGAGGTTGAGTTCTTTGTTCCTTAGAAAATGTTTTCGTTAGCGAACGGCAGTCGAATACTTGGAAAATAAAATGCGGATTGTGTGAAGAAAACCAAAAGAGAGTTAGGAGACATAAAGAGATTGTTGCAGCGGGAGGGGACAGGGGGTAATTGTGGGGTGGAGGGATTGAAAGTCCCTCTGGGCCGAGTCCCGTGGCCCACCGCAGACGAAAGGGACCGTCCTTAAAACATAAAAGCCTCGCGGCGCGCAAGATGAGATGTCAACGGTTTAGGGACGGCCCCGGTAAGATGTCTCCCGCAAATTGTGACACTTTTATGAAAGTTTACTTTTATGAAAGTCCCGTTGCCAATAAATTATGTGTCACAGTTTCTCTTTTGACTTTTTTCGTCCTCTTTTTTTCGATAAACCATGCCTTTTTCCAGTTCAGTTTCAAGTTACGCTTCTTAGTATTTGAGGTATTCTGACGTTTGGTTTGACCTGGTTAGATTTGCTTAGCTACGTTCGGGTTAATTTTTTTCTGGTATTTATTAAAGTAAATTACGTAAGATTTGATTGGAATAACTTAGGATGAGCTAGGCCGAGGGGTCCCTTAGGTGTTATATTCATCTACACTCGGTAAAAAATTAAGACTGTCAGACGTCACTCACATATAATATCCAGATACATTTCTGTAAACCAGTACAGATACAAGACACAATACCACAAAACGAAACGGAACACTTGAACAAAATTCATAAACAGCAACTGGCTATAATAGGACATTTGTACGGTGAAATTCAAGTACAGTGAAACCTCTCGATAACGTTCCTCTCTATAACGTTTTCCTCCC
>Ga0058701_10003602_pt1 | contig 12319 bp, 5 predicted proteins | sample AgamicOrMae_FD_97039 | JGI IMG/M metagenome (GOLD analysis project Ga0058701, IMG submission 97039) | Agave microbial communities from Guanajuato, Mexico - Or.Ma.e | ecosystem: Host-associated > Plants > Phyllosphere > Phylloplane/Leaf | place: Guanajuato, Mexico | collected 2012-06-04
TTAATATTCTTAATACAACATCTATCATCTTTCAAAGCAAATCGTTCGTATGAAAGTAAATTTCCCTAAAAAAAAGAATAAGCATAGGTTACATACTTTTCAATTATGTTTTTTCGCTTAATGTAATTTTTGATTACACATTACTTGAAAAATGTTTTGAATGAAATTGAGTTGTGGAACTGATCACAAACACACAAGTTGCATAGCAATTTTTTTCTTTGACCAGATATATTATCTTTGACTAAATATTCTCCCACAGAAATGATTTGTTCTGATGCCAAAAAAAATGTTTTTGATACAGTGATAAAAAAAAAGTGTTGAGCCAATATTTGTTTCTTGCAGCAAGAAACAAATACTCCTTCCAAGAAAAAATAATGCTGCGGTAAGAAAAAAATGTTTTGTCACTAAATCAAGAAAATATTTTCTTGAAATTATCTCGGTGAGTGTTTGCAATTTAGGAATAATAATATGAATTTGTTGCTGTAAGCAAAGTTAAAAGTAATATCTCGACTTTTTTATATATTTTACATTTTAAGACATTTGAGAATAGCGTACTGGATGAAAACTGAATGTTGTCGAGAATGGACAATTGATATTCGGGCACGCATTGCAAGTCCCGTGTTCGGTTCCCGAGTGTCCCCGAATGGGCTGCTTCCCATTGGACCCTGTACTCTTCCCATTCGGTTTGGCTGGCCTCGCTGCCGCCCGATTCGCAGTCGGCTCTTGGAAAAGACTCTGTGTAAATGCAGACCGAAATTAACATTCGCGTCCCGTTCAATGCGGTTTCGATGAATCTATTTAAGGACTTTGCAAATCCGAATGCGGAGGTGCTTTTTCATGTAAATGGCCCCACTTAGTCCTCTGGGAAATTCAATGCTGATTTTCTTCATTATTTAGGTCGCCCGTTTAAAAGCCAAAAAAATGAGGTCACAATTTGACAAGCGGGACTAGCCTAACTTAAGTCGTCAGTAGGGAAGCTAAAAGATAAGCCGTCTAGCGGTTCTAGGTTATCTTTCGGCAGGGTGGTGTCAAATATTTCAGACCTGCTCTACGACAGATATCCGACTCAATTTTCTGCCATCTCTGTTTGACCATTGGAAAAAAAATGGTTTATTTTCTCTTGTGTGCCCCACTTTTAATGATAAGAGCAAAGTGCGTGCAATTCGTGAAATCTCACCGACAGACTATATCGCACGATTTTGATGCGTGTTTGCTGGCCCATTCGTGACATTGTACACCAATTTCATGTTTCTGTCTTTTTCGATCTGGGGAAAAAATCATTCAGCTTTGCCTTAATATGAACTATTTGCAACATTTGTAAAACTTTGCAGCCATATTCTATTTAAGAAACTACTGATAAAAAATGATTTTAAGTGATTTAGATTGTTTTAAAATTAGAAGTTCCAGGAAGATTTATTACTCAAATGATGTCTTTTCAGTACCGATTTGTTAATTTTGTATCATTTTCGATTTTGTTCGATCAGGAGACTGAAAATTTTACATTTTAGGACGCAAAGTGCAACTTTGTTTTTGAGGAACCCGAAACTGAGACCACACATTCAGCTAATCTTATAGGCCATTTCAACATATGTTAAGCCTAGTTAATCTTATTAAGGTTAAGTTAGGTAATGGGTAAAGTCAAGGTAGGTTGGGTAAGGTCCATACTAGGTTGAATCCAGTTTGCATTAAGTAAGGTTAGGTTGGGTAACGTAAGTATAGGTTATGTAGTTGATAGAATAGGTGCTGTTTGAAACGATTCGAAGGGACTCGTTCTTTCAGTTGTTAGGTCGTATTGCTTCATTGTTTTTTTCCCAACCTGGTTCAATCGGTGTTTACATTATGGACTTTCATAAAAATGCTCAAATTAGGAGTCTTGTGCCTTGATGCGCTGTCCGTCCGCTCTTTTCGTCGCCTACCCTGATACCATTAACATTTTTTGAGGCACGCCGCTGCTATCGGAAAATTTTAGCGGGATGTTTACCGTTAGGTTAGGTTATAAATAAAGTTAGATTAGAGGTTTAGAACGTTGCGTCGTAAGTTACTGCCGCTCCACTCAACCGCAAAGGTAAGACGCGAGAGGCAGAAAATGCAACCTTTCAAATTTCTAGAGCGCTGGAAAAGTTCCAACCAAGAAATATTTTAATTTGTTGATAATACCCGCCAACGCTTGTCAGTATGAGAATCTTTGTAAACATGAAAGAAAAAGAATGGGGAGGCACGCGGCGCGGGAGGCGAGACGAACTTTGCGAGATCATTGTCCAACGAGAGAAGCCGCCCTCCCCTCTCTTCTTCCTTCTCTTCTCCCCCCAAATTCGCAATGTGTTTATTCCTGACCACAGCCACTGAATGGGATGTTGTCCCACTATCATCGTCCGTCTCTGTCGCTCCCGCTCCTCCCTCGAGATTTTTCATACTCCCCTCTTGCGGAGCCTTGCGGAGTGGGCCGATTCGCATCTTCTCATTGGCAAACGGCCCGCGGTTAATCCCTGACCTATCCTCACAAAAGAACACTTGTTCTCCTTCTCTGCGGGCCAAATCTGCAGACGAGACACGTCAACAAGTGCAGATAATCCATGCGGAATTTTCGCTCGTTAATTTGGAGCGGATGCTGCCCTGATTAAAAGCGCACTGACTCTTGAACTTTACGCCCATCTTGTTCATGCTGTCACTGAACTACATTTTTTCATCTTCAATTTTAAAACAATGTTTCAGGCCGCTTTGGAAGATTGCTTGAATAAATGTACTACCAACAGAAAAAAAAAACAAACATAAAAAAAACAACTGTCTCTGGTAGTTTGATATTTGTTTTCGGTAATAAAAAAATGTATATAATGCGTTTTTTTCTTGATAATATGAGAATTATCAATAACCATATATAAGCCAAAAGGTCTCGTCGAGAGCTTTTTACACCCGTATTGATATGTCTGTATCGATAATTCAGGAAATACGGTTTGAAAAGGTTTTATATTAATTCTTATTAAGAGCAGGTAATACACCGGTAATTACACGAAACATATATTTTTGTTGAGCTAATTTCCCATAACGCTTGGCTGGTTTTAATAAATCCACCCAAATAGAACAAATATTTCAAGAAACTGAACTTTTACTACTAAGTGTGTTAGAAAATTTGAGCTGAAAATATTATGCCGCTATACTTCAAGTTCCTGACTGATTCCCCCGTTTTAGATTTTTTTAAGAATACCTTTTTTAAGCGCATGCTAAGTGTGTCACTAGCATCCAAGTTACGTTTTTTCTTTTGTGTGCAATTAAAAATAAAAGACAGAAGCTAGCTTGATTGTAATTTTTAAGCCACTTACCCACCTTTTTTAAGAGTTGAGAACTAATGATAAGTATTATTTTGTGTGCAAAGTGGAGAAATTTCTGCCCGTCAATGCTCGTGTGTAATAAATGGTATTCACTTTTACTCTGACAATGAGTTCTTTCCTCCGGCATTTCCTTGCGGTAAAGTTAGAGGGTCTTTATTAAACAGCAAAGGAAAGAGAAAACAAGAACAATCCTCCTTCTTACTCCAAAAATTTAGAATTTCCAATTTCCTAGCTGCAATCAAGACCCGTAAAAAGGCAAGTTTTATTTCTAAACCGGAAACTCCCCCCTCCCCTAAAAAAATCGTGTCTAACTAGTAAAGCACCATTCATTTACTCGAAATTTCGTTTGAGATAAAGTTACATGCTCGAGTTGCCATTCATAGCCGGTTCTAACAGCATTAATAAAATCATTAATGCTCTCAGTATAACCATAGAAAAGCAGAAAAAATCTTGAAGCAACGAAAAAGGCTGGTCCTTTTACAATTAAAATTTACTAATATTCATCAAAATCATATAAAGGAGTTCTTGGAACTCATTTATTAATAATCGCCCTTGAACTCAATGATTATTCGCTAATTATTCCGTCTGTGAAAAAGAAAAGCATATCAGTTTTATTAGGGCCGGGATTCATAATTTTTTATTGCTCGTCGGAATGCTTTTGAATGCCGGTATCAGAGATAACAAAACAATCATCGAAAAGTAAATTTGAATATACAAAGTGCTAGTTAACTGGTTCAGTGATCCTTTAAAACTTGATGCCCAAACAGTAAGCGGGAAGTAATCTCGAAACTCCATAACCTAGTAAATTTAAAAGACACTCTCTACCTTATTTGTTCCACCTTGTCTTGACGACACTCGACCGTGTAGTTTTGATTAATCTAAGTTAGGTGCCTTGTGCCTTTATTTGCTACTGCTCCGCTCAGCTGATGCCTACCGCTCACTTCTCGCCGCTGGTCAGTAGCGGCCGGGGTGAAGTGAGTGGCTATTGGCATAAACCGTATTGTTGACTGCGTGTGAGCTTAGGTTAGGTTAAGTTAGGTCAAGTTAGGCTAGGTAAGGTAAAGTTAGGTTAAGTTAGGTTAGGATAAGTTAAGTTAGGTTAAGTTAGGCTAAGTCAGGTTAGGTTAGGTTGGCTTTTGCCTCGCTCCGCTTGGCAGGGCGGCGAAAGGAACTCAAAATCAATCATAACTAATTAAACCATATCAAAATCAAAAGGCGGGAAAGCCATCGCTGAAAATTTAAAGCGCCACTCGAAATCTAGTTCCTAAGAAAAAGTCTTCGCGGAGCTGCAAGATAACAGCGAGTCGCGCTGCGAGACAGGAAAAGCCGCGCCGGAAAATGCGTTTGCCTGCATTTTTGGCGACGCGGCGGTGCGGTGCGGCGTCGTGGCGCGGCGTTGCGCGGCTGGGCGACCCCACCGTGGCGGCGCAGGGCCTAGGCCCGGCCTCGGCCCGGCCACAGTGACGAAATGTTTCTAGAAAAGGCTCTCCGAGCCGGGCAGGAGGCATGGCATGCACTATCCGACGCCTAGTCCAAACGACGGGACGCGATGCTCCGCGCCGCCGCCGCCGCCGTGTGTTTAAGAAAAGTCCCCACTCCCTCTCCCTCTCCCCTTCTCTTCCGTCCCCCCTCCTAGTCCAAAAATAAAGACTACGCGTTTCTTTATCTCGTGCGTTTTCCCTTCGCTTCGCCGTACTATCCTATCCTAAGCTAGCTTCCTTTGGCATTACAGTGCGTGCAAGAGAGCGAGCGCTTGAGGGCCAAAGTGCCTCTACCCCACCCACCCCCCTCCCCGGTCTCCCCCCACGACTGCATAGGGCCAAATCAGACGGTCCTAACCAACTCCCACTTCGTAGGCAAAGGGTCGTCGACCTACTTACAGTCGGTTCGAAGTAAGCTCAGACACGGTCGCGACTTGTATGCACCAGAAACGAAGGCTGCACTTACGCAGATGGCGACGCGCCGGCCGGGCCGAACCGGGCCGGGCCGGGCCGAACCGGGCTGAACGCGGGCCGGGCCCCAGCAGCGCCGCCCGCCGTAAAGCCTCTGTGAAATGTTGAAAAAGTCGAGAGCTCTCGTGGATCAGTCTCGCGCTCCAGCTCGGTTTACATTCCTTTTTGTTAGTCCATGACGGCCGAACTATTTGTCCGCTATTACGGGCAACTAAGCTCAATGGACCTATCTTAACTTTTACTCACTTTACCTCCTTTGTACTGTACTCGGCCTCGACCTTTCACAAGCCGCTCTGCCACAAATCGCACCTTTTTTGCAAATATCGTTTTTTTTGCACTTTTCGGCCAGGAGCCGGAAAAAAGTTTGTTTTTTGAGAAACTGCGTTTAAAGAAAAACAAACTAAAGCTTGCATTGATTGGTAAAATCTTCCTTTTCAGCTCGTTTTTATAGGTTTCTTGTGCTCGCAAAAGTGGACTTAATTTCGTGAAAATTGGTATATAAGGAGCGCATTTTTCTAAAAACATTTTAAGGAGTACAAACTTGTGCGCTCTAAACATTTTGTCCCTGCGAAAATATCATTGATTAATAATTACTAAAAACGTCCAAATTATGATTTCCGATCAGTCGATTGTTGCAGTTATTATTGGAACTTTCAAAAGTAGCCCTTGATAATGCTCGTATTTTATCCGGAAGAGTTGAGTTGAAGTCTGCTGTCCATAGTCAAAACTGGACATTAATAAGTTGACGCTCTTACCCCAATCTTACGCATTAGCAAAGAGTTCATATTTGTAAACCCATGCAAATAACATGTGTTCTGCAACTAAGTTGGGCAACTAAAATTGTGGCTTTACTCTATACTCTCACCCCATCGTCTCTCCGAATCGACAGAAATAATTCGTCATAGCTAGAGACTTCGCAATCGCAAGCCGCCATCAGCGATCGATACCCTGAAAATAAATTATCCCCGGGCGAATTTCACTTCGATAAATCGATAACAAACTTGCATCCATTTTTTAGCGACTTTAAGGCACCGCCTTATAATCGGAAGCCAATGTGCTCATCGTCGCTATAATTAAGCACTTCCTTTTTTAATCGGGATGATTTGTGTGCAAGTTGCGTGGATAGATAGGGGAAGGGAGGTTGGCTGTGTTGACTTCCCGACTCCCGCATCGCATAGGCAGTGTTATTTTTGGATGGCTTGCAGTGCTACCAAGCGCTGCAATTCGGATTCGACCCTAACGCAGTTGGCGCGGGCCGGTTGCGGCGGCAACGCACACGGCGTCGGCGATGCGCAAGGCGGCCAACCCGGCGGCCGCCTTGACAAGCACATAGGGTTGGTTTGTCTATCCCGAAACAAAACTTCCTTATTTACAAGCCCAATTTCTGTTTCTCTGTTGACGGTTGCCGCCTTGATAAAAATACAGCTGTTCCCTGAACAGTTGAACGAGTGGAACTCTGCTTCATTGTCACTTTTAAGTGCGTTTCCTACCCCTTTCAAAGCCAATTCCAGCGGAGTGTTGGCACAAGCAGCAGAGATTCTAAGAAGTTGTAGATGTTCCAAGTTCAATTACTCCAACAAAAACGGATTAATTTAATCCCAAGATTCGAGAATATGTCAGACCTGTCAGCATAGTAATTGCTTCTCTTGCTGTTTTAAAGGTTGGATAATCGGGGGGCATTCGATAGCGCCAAAAACCACAAGCGCCAACGCCGCAAGCGCTAGTCCGTAACCGCGAAACGAGAAAAGTCACAAACGCCAAAGTTCGTATAGGTTAGGTTAGGTCAAGTTAGGTTAAGTTGGGTTAGGCTAAGTTAGGTTAAATTAGGTTAGGTAAGGTTAGTATTGCGGTTAAGACCTTTGGCGTTTGCGACTTTTCTCGTTTGGCGGTTACGGATCGGCGCTTGCAGCGTCGGCGCTTGTGGTTTTTGGCGCTTATGACAGCTACCCGGATAATCACCGTTATATTTTCTGCAACTTAACATTACATTATGAGGATTAGCGTCATGTAACTAGTATGGGTTAGGTTAAGCAAGGTCAGGAGAGTATCCTACTAAACAGTCGCTCCGCGTGGAAGTGCCTCATGCCTCGCTTCGCCACCGCTCCGCTGTCGCCAAGCCTTAGCCTACCACTGAGAAGTAAACGCAGACTTTTTGACTTGCAAAGTGAAGTTCATTTAGTTACGATACCATATCCTACTCCTCTCGGCTTGGAAAGGTCGTAAACATTTTTTAAAAATCTTTTTAATTTAGCCTATATTCCGTAAATGGAGTTGAAAGTTTCGCCAAAATAATTGAGGAATGGTTTCGGTGGGGATCCGAATTACCAAGTTAAGTATTTTGCGAGTTTTCGTTTTGCACGCGAAAGCGAAATCTGCGAATTCGATGCTTAGGCAACACTTTGCGGTCTCGACGTACATGTTGTGCAGGTTGCCTAACCGCGTTCTGCCAGGTATGCTCGATCGAGGAGCAAAATTTGCAAACGTATTTTCGCGCTTTTATAGAACAGTTGCAGTGCGAAATACGTTTGCGGTTCAGTCATGCGGCAAGGTGATCTATTTTTCTGGGCTATCCGTCAAAACCTATTGTAAGCAGTATTTGCGGAAGTTCTAGCGATCCGATCGTTGGCATTCAGGGTGTCGTATCATTCGATCTTGCGGTTCGGTCACAGTAGAAACCAACTTCTGTTTTAGGTGTTCCATACCTGTTTTAGGTGAAGGAAAGGTCAAGCAAGGGAAGAACGTAATATCGTTTAAAGATACCCATATCAATTGAAACTTTAAAACTCTTTACGAGAAGCTGAAAACTCTCTACGAGAACATTTCATTGATATAGCGTAGTTTAGTCTTAAAAAAAACAAATTACGTTCTTCCCCTGTTTTACTACGCAAAACAAGTACAGGAATACCTAAATCGGGGGTAGTTTTTACTGTGATATTTTTGAAATTTTAAGTATTTCGAATATATATTGGGGACTCAGCCTATGCAAATATGAGGATATCTCCGGCTTTCTTTGATATCGCGATTCATTTATTATGCAGTTAGGTATACGAGGAGCATTCGCGAAGGGAGGAAGGGGGGATGAGGAGCCTTAGGTATGCATTATTTGATATGTAGAGCATTCAGTGGGCAATGTTTCTGATTCGATCGTGTGGTTGAGATTTTCTGGGACTTGTTATTCGATGATTTGCTGCCACGGAAAGTTCCGGCAGTTTGAGTGAAAGCATTCGTGGTTGTTGTGTCGCTTGAGCCGCTCCGCCGGGCCGCGAATCGTTGCATCAAGCGCGCCAAACTATCGGGGTCACACCGCGTACTTAGTTCTGCGTTGAAAGACGTCAATATGTTTGCGTTTTAAACGGCGTTCGTCGGGCGCCATGTTGCCGCGTTGTTTTCGCGACCACTCATGCACGCAATTAAATCGTTTCAAGCTGATTTCTTTTCAGCAAATGCTCTCTCAAAAAAAATTAGCAATGTTTGGTGGCTTGATATTTAGTGATTATACATCTATAACTGATTTTAAAATCTTGATTTTAATGCCCTGGGAGTGCAAAGCAATGCTTCTTTCCACGAAATGGATTGTTTTTTCGAGCCTGAGATTTTGGGAATGGTATGAATATAAAAGGTGTGCATTTGCTCTAGTGTTCCTGGGTGCCGATTTTTTTAAAAGATAACTTGGAACGTATAATATGGTGATATAGTATTGGTTGATATACTGCTGACAGAATCAGGCAAGACTTTGACAGGGGGGGTAATATTCTTACCGCCCCCCAAAAATTTGGCATCCGGAAATTTCTCCTGTGCCGTAGGCGCCACGCGCCAATGGTGATAACCAACATAGTGCCCCCCCTACACTTACACACAAGTGACATTTTTTGACTTAAAGGTTAGTCTTGTTTAAAACACTTCGATTCCCAAAATATTTTTGTGGTCAATATGTGCAGCAAGTCGAGGAGAACCCACGGATGAATTGCTGAATTATCCGCGGAAAACCAACCAGTTTTTTTAATGTTAATGAGTCTTGTCATTGAAAAGATTAACTCGTTGTTATTCAGTAAGGCGCTCAAGGAATGAGAAGAATGAGTTCCGACTACCCAGTGAATTTCCACTACAGGGCCACCGTTTCCAAATTTAACTCTATTCTGCTCCAATGAGCAGTTGTCGACCTGCAGCTTTCTTTACGTTCAATAACGACTCTTTCTCAATTTAACAGGCCAACTTCGGTGATTGTCCAAGGCAAGAATTCGATCGGTTCTATAATAAACACAAAACAAACGTCTCAAGCGAAAAAGCCTTGCCATTTCTTTTTTTAAATAAAGGGATTGTCTATTGAACCGACAGCCTCATTGAAAATGTATTAAAGTTGGGTTCCGTGCGTTCAAGTCAACTCCAATTTATAATGCATTAGGTAAGCTACGTGCGTTGAAGTCTCCCTATGTTAATGCATGTCGGGTCGATAGCAACACCCTGAAATAAAAACCTTTTGATCACTAAGTGGTTACTAAAAAAAAGTTAATCAAATCTCAGACACAGTTTTACCAATACTCACATGTTTTTGCCTTTTAACCCGAAAACTTCTTGAGTTTAATTGCTCATATAAAACATTTTTTTAGCACTCTGCACAGATATTAATAGCCAGTAGCAAGGATTTTATTTGGGCCTGAATGCCATTTCACAAAAAGTCAAGCTGAAAAAATTTTGTCAAATTTTCCAATGGGAAATTTTAAAACATTGCCTTTTGCACATTCCACGAATATGAGCATTTTATTCGAAAGCTTAAATTGTTATCAAGACGGAATCCCGTGTTCTGAAGTAGATGTCTATCTTTTGTACTTTGATCCTCAATAGGTAAATAGATTCGTACATGGGCCATGTTTAATTGAGAAGTTGTCGATAAGAACGCCGAATATCTGACAAGTAGACGCCTTCTTGAGGCCTCTCGGGAGCCCGGCTTGCGTGCATTCCCCAAAGGACACAAACGGAGTAATCAATAAAATGACGGACACAAGGAATCCGCGGATGAATTTACACCCGAAAGAGGTGGACAGAAGAGGGGAGAGGGGAGCGGGCGGCATGCGGCGCGGGCCACGGACGGCCGCCGCGAGACTAGCTGCAGTAGTCTCGCTTCCTGGTGTCTATCCTAGCGATTTCGGCGGGCGCCCGAAAGAAACACGTGTGTGTTGTGCAACGCAACTGCACGCACACATTCGCAACACGTGTCTGGGACGGGGCAACGCACTGTCGGCCGGCCGGCGCAGCGCAACGCTGCGCCAACCCGAACAGAACCCGAACCGGGCCCGGCCCGACCCGGCTCGGCCCGGCCCGGCCTTAAAAACTATCGGCCGGATTCGCTAATCGGAGCCAGAAAGATCTAGAGGGCCGCGGAATCCCTCAAGAACAGCTGCACACGTATCAATACTTTGATGAAGCAGTGGCTAGTCTGAGTGTCCTTACACCAAAGTTGGGGTGGTTCGAACAGCTCTAGGTCGTATTTTGGTTGGCGTTAAGGCAGAGCTATTACTTGTTTTAGACTTTGCACTGCTTGGTCTGTCTTGAAAACTCGTTGAGATTCGATGTTAAAGAGTGTTAGCTCAATAACCAAAAGGAATTATAGGACTTCCCAGATCAGGGAGGAATACCTTCCCACGCAAACATCTATAGAGCTACCCAAAACAGAAACAGGAATACTCGAAATAGTAATACAGTGAAATCCGGTTAAGATACGAATCAAGGGACTGAGATACCTCCGTTTCTTAAGCGGGTTCCTATCTTATCCGGGTTTTATTAAATACCGACTAGGCTCAAAGGGATAAAGACAATATGTATCTTAAACGAGTTCGTATCTTAAAGGGCGTATCTTGGAGGTTTTACTGTAATTCAATTCAGCGAATAATTTTAATATGCGTGGTCTGCGTCAGCCAAAAAATGTATTGTCCGAAAAGAGATCGGAAGAATTTCGCTGTGGGGAGCAAAAGTAGCTACTCATTGTCAGTTTTATTCGGAATGTGTCTTTTTCGACCGCTAGAAAATGCTGTTCCAGTTTTACCTCCTCTGCGTAGAGGAAAGCAAAAATTTGAAGGAGCATTGCAATATGCTCAACCAACCTCCTATGCGTGATTCTTTTCCGGATTCATGCTTTTATAACATTAAGGACAATATCAGCAAAACATGACAAGCGATGGCATTCTTTGCTAAAGTAACAAGTACTTCTGCTTTGAGAAAAAGAGAGCGAAGTTCAGCTCCTGCTTATTAATGTCGTTTAACCAATCCCTTCACAAACAGATCTTGAAAACAGGAGTATAGAAGATCCGAGTTAGCTTGTCCAGCAGTTCTGAGCGTGGAGTATCTGTTGGTGATTACGCCAGCAAGTGGGGGGGGGGGCTATGAAGAGGGCTACTTGAAGTGATCAAGGCCCCTTGGAGTAGCAGTCACGGTCTTTTTCAGTCGGCAGACCCCCCACCCCTCCGCGGCGGCGTCCACTTCGCCTATCAATAATGTAAACAAGACCATCGTCTGTTGTGGCTTGTTTTCGTATGAAAGTATTTCGGTCTTTCTGGAAACGAAGTAAAAGTAGTTCATCTGGGTCGATGAGGGCTTACCTGCATTCTCAGCCTTGTTTTAACGGCATTTTCCACCACTTACTTTCCATCCTCGATCAAATTTTTCATTAGACTGAGGATTAACGCATACAATCGTTTAGGTTACGTTACTAAGTCCAGTTTTGGTGCCGTGTGCCTCGCTTTATTCTCGCTACGTTCGAATTTCCAAGCTTAATGCCGTTTACTTCTAAGAGGTTCATTCCCTCGAGAATTTAAAGGGTTTTTTTCACCAACGATTCCTAGCGACCCTGGAGGTAATTTCAGAGACCACATTCGCCGATTTCCGCAGAACTCGCTGATTGGTCAACCAGGCCCGGAAGAAAAGCATAGAGCGTGGGACCTTAGGAAGAAGAACAGAAAGAAGTACTGGAATCGTGGTGATAACAAACCATGACGTTGCGAGCAGCACGTAAAAAATTACGATTTTAAGACGCATTTGTCCTCAAAA
>Ga0058701_10003603_pt1 | contig 12319 bp, 8 predicted proteins | sample AgamicOrMae_FD_97039 | JGI IMG/M metagenome (GOLD analysis project Ga0058701, IMG submission 97039) | Agave microbial communities from Guanajuato, Mexico - Or.Ma.e | ecosystem: Host-associated > Plants > Phyllosphere > Phylloplane/Leaf | place: Guanajuato, Mexico | collected 2012-06-04
GGTAGAAGTTGTTGAATGAGTTGAAATAGGTTGAGGTTGGAAAGGATTAAAATTTTTGTATTACAGTGGGTTCAAAGTGATTGAAGTGTGTAGAAGTTGGTTGAGGTTCATAAATAGAAATTTATCAACAAGACAAACAGGCTCTTAGTGTCAAGATGGGTGACCTCATGGGAAGTAAGAGAAGTATCAACTGTAAAGTTTTCTTACCATAATTTACAATTACAATAGAAGGTGTTTTGCCAATAGAAAAGAAATGTTGGAATAGCTAATGCCGGAGGATTGTTTTTTTGTGGTATTGTTAAACAATCACAACAGTATGTATCCTCTATCAGGAAAGATTTTCCTAATAGAAGCAATGCCAACAATAAAATCATAATTGTTATCTTGCCTGATGGAAGCCTACAATATGTCTTTCACGTGGGTCAAATCGGTCAAAATTAACCCAACGGAACTCACTAGACTCCCAATGGATAAATATATATAGTAACATAATGAGGTAGAACGGTTGCAATTACTTACATTATAAACTCGGTGGCATGACATTTTTTGGGAGGGAATTTATTTTTCTGAAAAGAGGGGACCATGGAAAGGTAAAATTGAGGTGCGGGTGTATCACTGTCACTTTCGATAAATTACAGGCCTTTATGTTTTTTAGTCCAATTTTGGAAATGGTGCTAATGCACTAGTTTAAAATTGTCGCATGTCGTCTTTACATATTTTTATATTTTTCACATCATATCTAAAGTTTCATATACCCAACTTTAATGTCTGCACACCGTGTTTAACATTTTGTATACTTCTTTGTGATAACATTTTCTAAGTTTTGCTTGCTGGATTTTTGTAATTTTTTTCACCAGGCCAATTGGTCCAATTGACAAAATAGTTTTTCAATTTGCAAAAGCTTGCAGTGATGCTCACCACCTCAATTTTTCCCCATTGAAATAGTGGTGGCTTCTTAAGCAAGAAATAAATTACCATATGTGGTAGTTCAAAGTCTACTACCATATAAATTACACCATACATCCTTGGCCTTTGTCTTTCACAATTTCAATTTTCAATTTAAATTTTCAAAAATGTTATCTTTTCTAGTAGGCTCTCTTTGCATTCTCTAAATCAAGCTTTATTGGTCATTGATTGTACCTCAAGTTATTAATATTTTGATACTTCGAAGTAAAGTGAATTAATGAGGACCTTAGAGCTTCTTTTTTTTTTTTGGACTTAAAAGTGTAGGCCCTTGAGCACATTGCTATAATAAAGGTTCAAAAAATTTGATGAAAAAGTCGAAAAATTTTAGTGTTACCTTCATATTTCACACGCAATCAAGAGAGTTTAACAAAGTAACTAAATATTGAAAGCCTTTTTGTCAAAAATGGAAAAGAAAAAGCCTATTAAGTTAATTCATTGATTTTATGTAAAAGAGAACGAATAGAAAGCTTTCTACTTCTAACCACAAATCCAAATACATTCACACACGTATGTGCAGGCACACATTTTGAGAGAGCAAAAGAGGGTGACAACAAGCCTAAAGTCAATCATCATCATAACGCTAAACTTTGCACGCAAAAATGGAGAATATTGAAAGGTCATTTAAAATATGAAGACGTAAATATAATTAGTAATTGGTAAATTTATAAGGTAAAAGCTTAAAAATTTGATGAAATTATTGAATATATTAAAATGTGGTAATTCAAATCTTTCTCAAATCCTTTGTTTCACATTTAGGCTTTTTCTTTTTTCCCTATTGTTAAATTGTTAGAAAAAAGTTCTAATCTTGTGACTTAGGGAAAACAAATTAGAAGAATATCCAAAAAGAAAGGCCATTTTTATCATTTCATGCGATTTAGAGTCTTTAACAACCCACCACGTTAACACACTGCCCACTAGTGATATTAAAACATTCATATGTATTTCGTCTCACTGGTGCCGTTATATCATCTACTTGCCTCCCCCCTCTCCTTCACTTCCCGCCCCATGTAGCCAATCCCTTCACATGCTCCCACCTCGCTCTGCCTAGAAATCATCCAAGACACACACCGGCAAATATTTCACTCCGCGAAAAAAAAAAAAAAAAAATCTGTCATGCTTTTATTGTCGTCAAGTGTATGTACTGCTACAGTCACGCATATATTAAAACTTGTACAATAAATAAACTTGACAATATAGGAAAAAATAATGTCATGTGACTTGTGACAGTAAACATTTACCGGACTATGACATAGATTAATTGGTAGGGGAGATAATTTCACACACCCTGAGCATTCACTCCATCAGATTCCAAAAATGTGTGAAAATCTGACATATATGAGTGATGGATAAATGATGTATGATGGTTTGACAGGTTAGATTAGAGTTTAGGTGATTGCCCAATTCGTCACCCTGGTCATTCACTTTTTGACCGTCCACCTACCCCCTGTTTATACTACAACAACAACCACCTCCCAGTATGATCTCTCTTACACGAGGTTTGAGAAGATCCGAATGTAGGCAGCCTTATCTTTGTAAAAGTATCACTACTCACAAAGAGGCCGATTCCAAAAGACCCACAAAAATTTGTGAGAAAACCATTTTGTAGTCTAAAAACTTTTGAGTACACTACATTGACAAAAATAACTAAACCAGAAGCAAATGATAAAGGAGAATATGTTACCTCATACCAGACCTAGGCACCTAGCACTCCAATACCTGCAAGGCAAGTCAGATACAAACAAATCCATCTAATGCAAATTACACAGTAAACACTGGTTAGACACATACCTTAGAGGCTTCTAAGCCAGTTAAAACCTACAGAAAGCTATAAACCAGTTATCTAAAAATCCATCACCTTAATTCTATCCCTCCAAAAAATTTTATCCTGAGCCATCCCTCCAAAACCTACCCCTGTTTATAATTAGTTTATTTTTTTGTTTAAGATTTTATCCATTTCTAATCTGATTGTATCGCTAACTTTATAATGTCATCAAAATGAACATCATAAATATGACATTCAATTTTATACTTAAAATATCTTTTTTTTTATGATTGTGCGAATATATTGCATTTATCTTATCACCTGTTCATAACTTGATCTATTTATTTTTAATGCAAATGGTGGATGGATAGATAACAGACTTTCGGCAAATGATGTTAAGGATTGAATGAAAACAGACGAAAGCGGATGATGAATGCCACTTACGATTAACCTGCCCCAATTGCAACTGCCATATAGATCGCCAAGAAAAGTAGATGACACAACAAAGATCAGCTTTTTTTTGCTTCCTTTCTCGTTTTGTTATCAAGATTTAAGGACAATCCCCAGCTCCAATAAATCTTCGTTGGCAACGTACGTTTAACACTATTTGTTTCCATTGCTCAACTACTTTCCACGATTTCATCGCCCACACTGCCAAGAATGTCTGGAGCAACACAACCTGCACCTCCCTGCTCTCATAACATAGAGCATTGACAAGAGACAATCTGCACCTCAATTACGTTGACACCCTTTGCCGCACTGTGAAGACAATCGTCTCTCCAATACTTACATCAACACCTTCATTTTCAATGAAATATACATCTGTACCTCCGTTTGATCATAGTAACTGTACCTTCAAAGAGCTATTTTACACCAGGAAACAGGCAATCAATAGCCCCAACCATCGAACAGTTCCAATTAGAATAACAAATTTCCATAACCAAGCACATATAGAATGTTTTCAAATCTAATAGCGCAAACACGAAAATCATAGTAATTCAGTCAACCAACCAGACATATCTGGTCCAAGTCGCACTGAGACTTCAGAAGCTAGATGACAGTACCAACATAAGGGAACATATCCAACTATTCTAAGACTGTCCTACAATAAGGCAATTCCACAGGCATTTAAGAAACCAGATTCTCATTAAGGGACAAAGAAGCCAACTGATCAGCTGCACTGCTTCGTTCCTGCTGCACAACACTTCTCAGAACTTCAATAGCCTCTGCAACTTTTGCCTTCAAAGCATCTGGTGACTCTAGCAGATGTAGGACCTCAGTCTGGTCCATCTCAAGGAGCATACCAGTCACCTTGGCTGCATTTTCATGCTCAATGGCATCCACCAAGGGATACAGGCTTTCTCCAAGCATCTACCAAAAAAAGGAACATGATGAGTCACTTGGACGCAGATAAACAGGGATAGAATTCATGATTAGTTACTCGGACGCGGATAAACATGGATAGAACTCTTCCAAAAAAGTTGACCTTAAGAACTCAGGCCCAAACACTAATTCTTCTAAGGTTACAGGTAACCTACCGTCCTCTGCTGCTCAGGAGAAGCATTTGCCAAAGCACTTGCCAAAGTAGTGATTGGCAAAGGTTGCGCAATTCCTGCCTCACGCAGAGTCACGCCACCCATGTCATACCCTGGAAGCATGGCACCAGGCACCGGGACTTCTGGCATGTTTCTCCCAGAAGGGTAGCGGTAGGCACGCCCCCTTGGAAGCATCTGAGAATGAAAATGATTAAATGCAATGGCAACTTTAGGTGAATCTCTATCACATACAAAAAAACAAGAAAGGACCACAATAATCATACCTGATGTTGCATCATGGACACAGGTTGCTGATTCTGCTGCACAGGACCAGCCCCACGTCTGGCCCCAAGGCGTGGACCTTGCTGCCCTTGCTGCATAAATGGAACAAAAAAGTTGGGCATTGGTGCCGCTCCCGGCCTAACTCCAGGAACAAGCTGCTGCTGATAAGCAAATCCAGCCTACAATAATCCATGATGATGTATTTAATGATCTAACAAAATTGTTTAAGCATCCCCCGCTGACAATAGGAATTCTAAGTTATTAACTATACGAACTATGGTTTCATTTTATCACTGGTGTACAAGCAACTGATAATACATGACCTTTTTTCTAACCACCAAAGATTCACTATCAAACTTGTTCAGCTTCAACACTAAACCAGCAGAGGTTATAATTACTATCTTGCACTGCCAAGATGCTAGAGAGGTACACTCTTGCCACAGTAAATGCAGCACAAGTATGCGGGAAACCTCGGACAGTACTGGCATGCACCCACCACACTCAGGAATTTGCCATAACGAGCCAGGCTCATATACCCCCAAGACTGAGCACTACCATGGTCTCTCTCTCTCTCTCTCTCTCTTTCCAGGTACTATTTCCTAAGTATGCACAAGACCAGGGTTTATCCAGCTTGCAATTGCCCTAGTAAGTAGGAAAGGAGTACAGAGAAAGCAGGAGTACCAGGGGGCTTAGGGTGTGCCATGGATGAAAACTGAGAAATGAAGTATGGGAGGACGGAGAGGGAAAACTGAAAAAGTAGGGTGCCTTGGTCAGGAGCCAAGGGAGATGGGGATGGAGACAGAACGAGGCAGATGCATTGTCGTAAGCCTGTAACTCAGTACCTCAGAGGAGAGAATTGAGAGAGTCGGGATGATGTGAATTGTCTAGGATGGCAGGAAATGCGAATCATGCCAGGAGAGAGTGAGAATGTTTAGGTTTTAGGTTAGGTAATTTATGAGCTTGGATATTTTTTGAACTTGCTTTGTAACCAATGGGTTCTCATTTTTCAAAAATTTCCTTCCTCTAGGACTAATACAAAAAATCCCATACCAACACAAATCCACAAAACCAATCTGAAATCAAGTATGGTATCTGTAACTTTGCGTAAAGCAAAATATTCTATAAAACATCACTTTCCCAATAGTCAATGCCCGTCTTTCAAAAAAAACACCCAAACAATTATCTAGAAAAACCAACCAATTATCGATGCTTTTCTGCCTTGTGATATTACACTATAATAAAAAAGGCCCTTGCATTATGAAAATAATAAATTACTACATTAAAATTATAATAAATAAATTTTATTTCTAAACTGTTTATTATCGTTGAGATATTAAAAGTGTCGTACTAAACTATTGAAAAAATGATATTAAGGCAATATTTTATTATTTTCAGGGCATGATGAACTTTTTCATGATGCTGCAATAATAAAGGGTACTATAAGTGTCAATAATTCAAACAAGAATTTCGGTCCAACGCAAAAATCTCTACTCAATGAGACTGCAAGGGTTACCAATTACCACACCCCACCCCCGACAAGAACCCCCAAAAAGAGCTTGAGGCAGTATTTGGACCATTTATCTATATAGAAGAAATAGATTCCCGGTAACAAAAGGAACCAAAACTGTCAGGCATTTTTCAACTAATAACTTCAGGTTCACTAGTTGCACTATACTAAATCTATAAAAAGACATGTCATATTATATCCACATCATTTAAAGAAGCTAAAATTTCTTCCACTGCAGTATCTTACCCTTCACTGCATTAGATTCACATTGCATTAAAAGACTAATCCTATCAAGCAAAGGAAGAGACAAAAGACAAAGAAATGGCCAGGGATAGGGGATAGCTGCATGCAATAGCTCAAAAGCAGGCATTTACTTGTGGAGGGATCATATGTGGTGGTTGCCCATAGAAGATCTGTTGCCCGAGACCAGGAACACCCGGAGGATACATAGGCAATCGAGGAGCGACAGAATGTGGCATAGCAAGTGGCCTCATTTGAGAATACTGAGCCTAACAGACCACAGCAGCAAACAGGCAGAGCAGTAATAATTAGTAGACAAAACAGATCAAAACTCTTCTATCAGCATGTTAACCAAAATACATGTGCTATCTTTTCTAAATTATCGAAAGATGAATGTATTTTTACCTTAAACAAGGAAACAAAATCTAGAAATAATCATCGATTCAAAATGTACCGATCTGCAATGAAACAGCCGCATTAAAAGGTTTTTGAAGTAGCCAACTAGCATTTCTGCCACAATATGGAACGCGATTTCCGCATTAGAGCGATTTTTCTTGGTCACGACCGAAACCAAAATTTGAATCCTTGGAAATAATAGCAACTCTCAAGGCTAGGCAAACCAAGACCCCCAAGTCCTACCTAGTACTAACCCTCACCTAATTTCACTTCCTATGCATACTATACACCATAGCCTCAAAGTGGATCCTTCTAGACATTTTCAAGTAATAACATAAAGCCAGGTTTCGGAAGTTCTTCTCCAAACAGCTAGCTTTGCAGTAACCAAAGCCAAAAAAGGGATGGCAGTAGTGACCGTTAGGTGTCATTTAAAGATCCATGATGCTGTTGATAGATCATCAAGAACAGCTACAGAATACTCTGACCAACGAGGTTTTCAAAAGAAGTAGTGCACGAGCTTGGACAGTCAGTCTAGATAGCAAGCCCGACTTTGAAGTTAGTCAATTTACTTTTTTAGAAGTAAGAAGACACGCTTTGGAGATCACACTTAACATCATTTGCCTTCCATTTCCCACTTTCCTTCTTTTTTTTGGGGGGGGGAGATGGTTGCTGGACTGAGCCAACAACCCAGCAAATAGAGCCACTTATTGCAAAAACTCACAAGGAAACATTATGGAAAGAGTCAGGAATTCAATGAACTGAGTAATAATGCAGTTAACTTAGTAGTTAAGCTGCTTAATCAATCGAGGGGGTAGTGAACTGCCACTCCCACAAAAGGGACCCGGCTGACCCTTCATAAAAAGCAGGCTACCATATTAGCAGATATCCTAATTCCACCTGAGCGGCATTAATAATCATGTTTACCTGCAAGCGTGCTCTCCTTTCTTCTTTCCGCTCGGCAAGGGCAACATACAAAGGCTTGTTGGAAATAATTTTTCCGTTCATCTCGGCAAGCTGAAGACAAAACAACAAATATATAAATAACTGTGGGCAAAATCTCAAACATACTGTTTCTTCAGTGAATATGGATATACAGCAAGAGAAGCCTCTTCAGGGGTTGAAAATGCCACAAATCCTGAGCCCTTGGTTATTCCACCAGGATCGCGCATAACCTGTTGGTAACAACCAAAAAAGACAACTGAATTCAGACTCCAAAGGAACTCATAAATCATAAAAACAATAAATCCAGAACTACACAACAGATAATTGAAGAACCTTGCAAGATGTAATTTTCCCAAACTCAGCAAACATTTCTTTGAGCTTATCATCATCAACAGTATCATCTAAGTTCTTGATATACAAATTTGCCCCCTGGTTTTTGTTAGCAGCTTCTTTCATGCTCTGTTCAAATTTTCCCTTCAGCTCTAGCTCTCTTTCATATTTCTTCTGAGCCTTTCCCACATACCACTCTTTGTCATGAAATTTCTTGCCATTTAATGCCTCAACTGCTTTAGCCGCATCATCTGCATTTTCATAGTTAACAAAACCAAAACATTTCGATTTCCCATCTGCATCCCTCATCACTACAGCACTGGTGATTTTTCCGTATTCACCAAAAAAAAATTTCAAGTCCTCATCCGTAGTTGATTCTGACAGATTCTTCACATAGACATTGTTGAATGTTGTCTTACTCACAGCAGTGTCTCTTTCCTGCTTACGAACAAAATGCCCAACGAAAACCTGCTTATCATTAAGAAGCATACCATTCAGCTTCACTATAGCTTTTTGAGCAGATTCTTCATTATCAAACTGGACAAACCCATAGCCTTTAGACTGGCCATTAGCATCAGTTGCTATCTTGCATGAAAGTATGTTTCCAAAGGAAGAAAATGTATCATGCAAAGCTTTGTGATCAATAGTTTTGTCCAAATTCTGCAATGAATAAGAAAGCACACAGAAAACTATCATTAGAAAGGGAACAGTAAAGTCAAGATTTTTAGTCACAAAGAGAGCAGAAAATTAGGGATCTCATCTGACCATGAAAAAAACATACACAATAAAATGTGAAGGAAACAACAGTAAGTTAAAGAAATGCAATCGGAAAACTTCAAAACCATTGCCAAGAAACAACGATAACTTTTTTGCAGAAGGGAAAGGAAAACTTTGCTTATCGAGTCTAGCATCAGATGAATTGAACAAAGAACACTGGATAAGCAAAAAGGTAATACCTTAATGAATATATTCCCAGCACCACTTTTTCGGAGACTGGGGTCTCGGTGAGAATGCATAACTCTAATAGTCTTTCCATTAAGAGGAGTGAAGTTCAACACCTCCAAGGCCCTTGCAGCTGTAGAGACAGAAAAAGGCACTATATTAATGGCATCATCACTCACAGTAGAAGACACAGTAAAAGGCAGGTGCCAATATCGCTCACCTAATTCTTAAATGAAGTAAACCCAAAGAAAGAAAAAAGCTTCTGGCAGCAGCCACAAGCTCACAGCATTGTATTTTATACAGATAAGAGAACCCCCACAAATACAAGCTTAAACTGCAGAGAGCTAAGCCTCATCAACCGAAGCCGTCTAACACATGTAAGATCTCATCTTGATTACAGAAAGGGAGCATTTCATAATAAAAGTGAAACCAGAATCAGGTTGTCGAAAAAGGGATCATTGTGCAATTATATCTGGACATCAATAAAAGTGTCATAAACCCGAACGTTAAAAAGGAAAGTAAAGCACAATAAGAAACATGTACGAATGTTATATGCAGTGCATTGTCTCATTGACCAGAACTCCTTAAAAGACAAAAGTAAAAGACCCGCAGTAGTTGTAGCAAACTTTTTCATCTTTGGATTCAACTTTGGATTACTAATCTTGCAGTCTTTGGGGTGCTGAGAGAAAAGTAGTTCTTCCCACTAAAGCAACAACCGAGTGATACCAAGGCAATAATAACAAAACGTCCAAATTGCAACAAACCCAATTTACAACAGGCCCAGTTGCTAAGCTCAGTATATAAACTTACAAATACACAGACAACCAACCTTACGTTCCTCAAGAATTACCAACAACTCATTTCTTATTAATTAAAAGCAACTACTGTATTGATACTAAGACAACGACAAAGAAAAGTTGAAAAACACCACAAACCTATATCACAAAAACATGACATACCAGTAACAAAGCCACGAGAACAGTAATGGAATCAGAATAGCCAACACTTTATTCATCTGAAACGCAATCTACGTGGGCTTCTACCTCTAGTTAGACACTCTATGTGATTTCGTAAAACCATCTGCTTCGATCAAAACATAGTAACAGGCAAGTATCTTACCATCCTGAGGGTTGCTGTAGTTGACATAGCCATAGCCAAGAGAACGGCGACTGGTCAAGTCCCTGCAAACCCTGACGGAAACAACCTGACCAACCTGGTTGAACAGATCGTAAAGCTGCGAGTCATTGACGTTCAAGTCGAGGTCACCCACATAAAGCGACGTCGTCACAAATGCTCCGGCATTCTCCCCCACGCCATTCACCGGCGTCGCCTGAGGCTGAACCTGAACCTGAGCCATTTTTTTTTTGGAGATTTTTGGGGTTCCCTTTCCTCTCCAACTGATAGAACTAAACACGGCGACACAGATAACGCCTAAAACCCTAACCCTAAGAGAAGGAAAACTGATGATAACGGAAGAACAATGAATGTTTGACCAGATGAAACTTTTTTAAGATTTTGGGAGTAATTTCTGCAACGACGATAGGATAGATACGAGAGAGGGGGAAAAGGGTATGTATGGATAAACCGCCGGAGAAAAGAACGACACAGACGAGGGCGGTGGACGAAGAAAAATGGACAGAGAAAATGACTCAATTTTTTTGGGGAGGGCAGATGGAACTGCTCCGCACAACGGCTGAGGAGTAATTGTTTGGTTTATATACGGAGCACGGGGCGTTTACAGCGGAGGAGGCGGGGCCACCAAAAACCCAATCGTTAGACTTGACAAAGGCTAACCTGATTCGAAAATTAGACCTAAACTCGGCTAAAAATTTTTGATTTTAAATATGAATTTTTGTCTAGAATTTGAAAAAAAACCAATCCCAGAAGGCTTGAAAATTAGCGGGTCAGAATCGATTCAAACCTGAATCTTATGTTAGATTTGAATATTATATTTTTATTTTTTATTTTTCTCTAATTTATTTCCCTTACAATAATAGAAAATTATTTTATTGAATAGTTCAAAGAGACACTATATGAAATTGAATTTCTTTACAAATTAAACATAATACTGTTTTTCTCTCTTTATTCTCCGAAAATAACATTGTATATAACTTATAAATGAAAAAGTTAAAAATTGGGATGAAAATACATGAAACAACTATCTTATCTTTCCTAAGAAGAAGACATTTTAAAGATGTGTAAGTTGTACCATAATATATTTAGTGAAATAATTATTTCTAATTATTTTTTAAATTAATTTTTTGTAATAATTAAATTTTTTATATTATAACTAAAATATAATGTATAGTTCTTCTTTAATTTCATTTTATTTGGTTTCTATTTTAACTAGCCTTGAATTATGATGCTATCAGCCATGCTCGCATTGACGTCAACACATCAATAAATTTTTATTTGATTTGACATCGGTAGATTAGTTAATAAAAATAAAAAATTATTAAATGGGTTATTAATATGCTCCAAACAGGCTAGTACATAAATATCCTAACCTACTATTGACCTTCTTTAAATGAATGGGTCAATCTACGAAATTCAAAGGGCTTCATTTTTCCCTACCCACGTATGACGTTTATGTATCTTAATGAAAATTTTGAACATTTTCAATATTTTTTTGAGAAATTAAAATAACTATGTTTTTGCATCAAATATTGACAATTTTGAATAATAAATATGCAGAATTTTGAATTTTGACTCAAAAAAAATTACATAAAAGGCTCCTTAAACCCGTACAATCAAAATACACTCGATCCATATTTTTCTCAAATCCAAAATATATCCGACCTGTATTTTCCCTAAACCTGAATACATTTTACCCATATTTAACCCGTCCGTCTGAACTGACAAGTCTACCTATTGCGACTTGATACGTCCCCCAGTGTTCAATTCACCGCCAAAGGTGCACCCTCACCTCGCTGGCAATTAGTAGTAAGCTTCTTTAAAAGAAAAATCATAATCATAACTGATAAATTCGGCTAAAATTTTCTGAGGAAAATAGTGATGTTTTTTTTCATTTTTGTTTTTGTAAGAAAAGTAAGTACGATAATTTGAGAAATCTTTTCGTCAATAATTCTCCTTAAATTTTTCTAACAAAAAATATAAAGTAAATCCTTGTTAGGGAACTAATTCCCACAAAAATGGAATGTAAAAAAAGGTCATACTTTACCAGGCAATCAGCTAGACAGTTTTCTTACATAAAAATTATAAATAATAATAATAATAATATGGCCACTATATTGAAGGCAAGTAGTAACATATCGTATCAAGACTTGAATGTTCCATTGTGCTTGGATGTGGCCTTGCACTACTTGGATGAGTATCGTGTTATCACCCTCTATTTAAATATCAGTAAACCTCCCTAGCACTGCTACTTTAATCCCATTTCTAATAATTGTTGCTTCA
>Ga0058701_10003604_pt1 | contig 12319 bp, 9 predicted proteins | sample AgamicOrMae_FD_97039 | JGI IMG/M metagenome (GOLD analysis project Ga0058701, IMG submission 97039) | Agave microbial communities from Guanajuato, Mexico - Or.Ma.e | ecosystem: Host-associated > Plants > Phyllosphere > Phylloplane/Leaf | place: Guanajuato, Mexico | collected 2012-06-04
AAGTCCCATACGTGCGAAATGTTTTTACTTCTGATTGGAACATAAAAAGTATTTAAAATATCAACTGCAGCCGCATCCCGATTTGAGTTCGAAGTGTTGGCAACGCGACTGTTGCGCCACGCGTGGCTGCTCCCCCGAACTAAATGGTCACGTGACCTTTCAAATAAGAGCAGCGGAAGTGCCATAAGAGCCGACGCACCCTGATTTGGATATTGGCCAATCGGGAGAAGAGAAGACGCCATTTTAAGAGCCCTTTTCCATCTCACAAACTTTCTTTACTCGAGTTTTCCTTCCCTTTTTTTTATTTCATTGTCCACGTATGAAATGATCAACCAGCTGTTGGAGCAGCTTCTTTCCCGGAAAATGGAACAAGGCCGTAACTTTTATTATGAACGCAAAGTAATTCCTAAAGATTGGATTTTACGGCTCTTGTGTTGTAGTTTTCGTTGCTGTGTTAGAGCGGAGTGGCAGCGAAGTGAGGCACACGGCATGTTATTTAACCTACAGCACGGTTAACCTGACGGTCACCAAAAGGCAGTTAAAGAAATAAATCTGTAGTCGCTAGTCCCAAACCTGTTTTGGGTGTGAAGGTAAAACAGGGAAAGAGCGTAATTTGGTTATTTTAACCCTTTACCGCCCAGCGATGCCGTTCGGAAACAGAAAGATTTATTATAGAGGATCTTTTTAGTTCAGCATTGTCAAAATTAAAAAAATATCACCCCTCTAGAAATCTGAAATTTAATATTTTAGGCATTTTCCAAAGCTTAAAACTGCATAATTTAATGGGGAAAATCCTTCAAATTTCTCTAAAGCTAAATTTCACTTCAAATAATTTGGGTTGTTATGAATTTTAAAAAAAAACTATCAATAACCATATTAAGTGAAATCTCTCGACGAGACCCTTTCATTGATATGGATGTTTAAAAGTATATCTTTGAAAATAACTTAATTACGCTCTTGACCCGTTTTATCTTCATCCCAAAAACAGGTAAAAAACTACCCAAAACAGGAATTACTTTTTAATGTGATGACTTATACTTCTCCGCAGCAGTGTGCTGCCAAAGGACACGGTACTAACCCTATGGCGACAGATTAAGTTAACCAAGCGTAGGTTAACCTTGCCTGAGTAAACCACAGTACTGTACTCACCCACTGAAAATAGAAGTTAAAATTCACTGGACTGTATGTAGCACCTTTAAAATACAAAATTTCGACTATGTAACACACGACCTGGGTGTAACTGACCGTTTGATAAGGATGCCCATGGACATCGTGGTTTCCATGTTGCTCACTAGGTAGTTGCGAGGACAAGTGGTCTACAATGCGTGTCAGAGAGGAGGAGAGGGTTAAGTTTCCATGTTCTCAAAGAAGGTAAGCAATGCCAGAATAGTAAAGCCCATCTAGGTGTAGAGCCCCTTACAACTCGAACGCGAACAACACGCACTACTCTGCAGTATCGCGGTTGCCTACCCTATGTCGGTCAGGGGTCCAGGTTATTACATCAGGACCCTTAACTACAGTTGTTGATGCTCTGTAAATTTAAAACGTGGCATGTTCAACCTATTGTGTTCCACCTTGGTTAAATATTCCATTACCAAGAGAATTAATAATAGACATCCGCGTAAAGTTAGGTCGACTGCGTTAATTTAAATTAGGTTAGGTTAGGTCACGTGCTTTGTGCATCGCTTTGGTACCGCTCCGCTCAGATGTCGCCGATACTGATCCTCTGCTTTCTTCGTGAACGGGAAAAACCTCAAAAAGACACTATCCCCATGTCAGAGAAGTGCCGCAAAAACTTTGTGTTAGAGAAGTTCAAGTTTACTCTATCGGAGAACTTCCGGGAATGTAAAATTCCCTATCGCGGAACTCCCCTTTTGGGGAACTTCCCTATGAAACTTCCCTTTTGGAGAACTTCCCTATAGAACTTCCCTTTTGGGGAAATTCCCCACGGAACTTCTCCTTTGGGGAACTTCCCTATTGGGATATCTCCTCTTATGCGGAGAGCTTCGCGGTGTTGGAGATTTATCCTATCGCAAAAATTGCAATATCTCAGAACTTCCCTGTTGGAGAACATTCATTTTGGTCAATTTCACTATCAGAGAAATTCCGCTTCGGGGAAATTACTTGTCGACAGATATTATCCCATGCTTGAAAATTTCCACGAAACTCTTGCAAAAAAGAAGCATGTCAGAGAACTTCGTGAATTCACCGCTGCAGATAGTACGGTTTCTTCATTTTTGTATTATTGTGAATCAGGATGTTGAGTGGAAGAACCAAAGTTAGGCATCCAACAGATGTCTGACAAGTTTTTCCAAGGGATTTTCCGACCGCAAAATTGTGATAACGCAGGCTTGTTGGCAAGACGCCCACGGCAAGGCGCTTTTCGTGAGCCAATTCGTCTACATTCGCCGCAACCTTCCAGCGATTTCTCCGAACACACCTTCTGTTTGTTTCCCACTCCTCGAGATTTATTCCCTCCTTGTTCCAACATCTCCCTTTGTTATCATCATATTCGCCATTAGATCGCATATACGTGGTCCCCAATGAGGTTCTCACGTTGACCAAGACAGTCAATCGAAAATGTGACGTCGTTTTCAGCAAGGTAATCACATTTCTTCGAAAAAAAGAAGTTTTACGATTTCTTAGATTCAGACATTTTTTGACGATTGCATAGTTGCAAAAGACGCTTTTGTAGCTCCATATTGTATAAATTAGAGAACATACTCCAAAATCAATCGCTCAAAGAACAACATAATTTTTGAAGTATACGGTGGTCAAGAAACTGACTAAATCAAATTAGTGATCAAAGATTATTCACTTCAAATTTCGCAATTTGAAGCCGAACAAGGCATAAGCAAAACTAACCCACTACGTTTTAAAAGCAGTTTTATCTTTCAAGATTTGGTAACTGCAAAGCGTTGAGACCAGGACGTGAAATATCCAGCTAAATACTAAAGCCCTAGACCCAGTAAAAGCGAATGAAACGCGCAAAGTGATAGAAAAAAAATGGCCGCTGTACATGGGCGGTATAGGAACGGTCGCCATTTTTTTCTTTGCAATCTCTGTCTCTCTCGCACACACGGCAATTCGTATCTTGTATCTCTTTCTATCGCCGCCAATCAGAGCGCTCAACACCATTCGCGTCTCTTTAACTGGAACTAGGGATTTACTAAATACGAATCAGGAAAGAGAAAACGGGGCAGCGGTGGTGGGGGAAGAGACGAAGATATCGATAAGGGACTGACTCAACGGCCTTGCTTTGGGCGCTGTCAGTTTTATAAGGTGTTATTTTCTACCTCTTGTTTTTCACCGTGCCTCAACCTTCCATTAAATCATGAGGTACACACATCAGCGAAGTAGGTTTACTTAAGTGAACAAAGTATAACGCATGTGAATATTCCTTGAATATTCCCGCACCGGTGTACACGCATCGCTAGCCACCAGCACTGAATACTTTGGAAGATCTTCAGACAGGACCCGTGATTCCTTGCAAGTCGGAAGCGCGGATTCAACAGTAATACCTGCGTAAATATTAGCTAATCTTGACACGAAACATCTAGATACTTAAGGATATTCCAGCGCAATGGGCTAAAATTAGACGAGGACTTGATATTTTCAGGATTAGTTCAAAATGTGTATTTCTATCGAATGGCAAGGTCTAAGAAAATTTGACCGTTCCGTTTTTACGCAATTAAATTCTTAAGTCGGGAAAAAATGCATGGGCTCTTATGGCAGCTCCGAAAAATGGCACTAAAACTGTTGAATTATGATTGATAGCGTCTGACCGAGATTAGATGAGGAGCGAAAAAACTGTTTCTAGTGGAGATTGGGATTTCAGAAACAATTTAGAAAAGTTTGACGACAATCCACCGTTTCGTTATTTTTAATAACTTTAAAAAACAGCCGCATTTTGAAGAAAAGTGAGTCAAATCAGCAACCCCATTATTTTTTAACGTAAGAAATAAAGTTTTACTGAGGTGAAAATAAAAAGCGAAGAACAGCTCGTGTAAATACTTGCTGAAAGCGATAATTTTCTCGATTTTCAGATTTTTAACACGCGTTTTGAATTTTTCGATAAACTTGACTAGTTGGAAGCGCTGGAATATCCTTAACCTTAGCTTGGTGATGTACGGCGTCGTGCCTCACTCCACCAAAGCTCGGTCCAGCTTGGCATCAGGAAAGATCTTGGCCCAACCATAAAGTTTCCGTTAGACTCTCATTGCCAAAGGCCGTCTTTACCATTGGAAACATGCGAGTAGAACTCGATTTCTACCCACATGTTGGAGCTATCTTAGAAGCAGTATTGCTGAGTTTCACACGAGATGTCGCTAGAAGTGTGAGTCACTAGATGAAGCACTTGCTCCAATGAGTCTTCAACCAAATACCGTAAGGCAGGAATCACAATACAAAAGAGCATTCCGGATCGGTCAGCAGCATTCTGACCGTCTACAACGCGATCCCCAAGAGGACAATCTGGAGAATGACGTCGTCGCGCCGTCTTCGATACAAGGAAACAGCGCCTACAGCAGGTATATCGACGATATTATAAAGGAAGTGTCTATTCGTCAGGCGTATGATGCTAGCGTGCGAGGCTTTAACTCGAAAGGTCCTAGGTTTGATTCTTGCATGCGGCACACAAATTTTCCCTTCCCAAGCGGGCTTATATCCGTGGGTCGCAAATTCACCCGCCACTCCGCGGGAGAATATCCATGACTATGATAAAAAAAATTCATGGCATAGCATTGATCCGACCAATACCAAATTTGTTGTACACCTTCGTTACTTTCCGGACATACCTCGTAGGGTTAGTTCCCTACATTGTGTCTCCGCCAAGTCCCGTAACTTGGTCGATTTCTGAGAGAAAGACTTTCTTTCCTGACGCCCCTTTCGCTTTCCAATTAATTGAAAGGGTGGTTCTGAGTTAGGCCCAATAAGAGAGAGGCTTGAAACGGTTTCCACGCATGACGACAACAAAGTCGCGTCCGGAAATTCAAGACGTCCTCATTTCCGTCCACACGCGCTTAATTTGAGGTTTAAAGTAAATACCTCGGCGAAAAGACATCTAACACCAATACAGTCGTCCCTCGGTAAACAGTTTCTTCACTTAACATTTAATCAGCTGATGGATGTAAACCAATTTCTACAGCGTACAGTAGGTACTTGTCTGAGAGGGAAAAAAGATGTTCTACTTCTGTACTAGAAAAATTATCAAGCAGGCTGGAATGACTGACAGTGCAACAGACTGAAAAGTAATTATTTTCGCCAACGGGTGCGCCTATCTAGAAAACGCGTTAGATAAGTGATATTCTTTTGTCCTAAATGTATCATTGGGAAAGGTGCATGTGGAAAATGAAGGATGTTTTTAGGCGCTATACTTCCTGACACGAACTTCGTCAGAGTGTAGGTTAGGAATGTCGATTCAGCGGCTCCGTGGAAGGCGAGGTGTTACCAATCTGGCCAGATTCCAAGGATCTTCGCTGATTTTGCGAGGCTGTCCACGACATTTAATCGTGGATTTGAACCACGAATAAGCTCTAACCTCTACTACTACCGGTATTTGCAACAGCATTTATAAACTTAGAAAAAAAACTAACCGTGGTTAGACCCTCCTTCATTTTCTGGGTCAGCCGGGATGGGGTGTTTGAGGGGCTATACCTCCTCACACGCAATTCGTCAGATCTGAGGCCAGGTACGAGTCAACTCAGCGGCTCCGTGGCTGGCTAGGTGTCACCCATCCGGACAGATTCCAAGGATGTCCGCGATTTTGTGCCCACGCCATTTAATCGATTGCCCACGGCATTTAATCGCGGATTTAGACCACGAACCTCTAACCGAGTCTGGACACCATCACTAGTAACTTAGCAACGCTAACCACTTGGCCACTAAGAAGACATTTTTTGACGCCGTTGTTCGGAGGCGTACTTTAGTAACGAGGCCTCGGTGAAAGAAAGAAAGAAAAATGCAACAACGAACCCATGAATCGAACCCGCGTCGCGAGAGTAGCAGGCGGACACGCTGACAACTCAGCCACGACGTCTTTTTGGTCAAGAGGATAAACATACGCAATAACAACAAAACCTGGTTCTTTCAAGGGTCGTAACGAGTTCTTCACCGCATATTTGCTGCGGCTCTGACAATAGTCCCAACTGCACCGGAACTGCATAGCCAAGGCAACGACTTTTCAGGCCCAACAACCTGGCTTCCATGACTAATGGGGGCATTTTAAGGCCCCAGCAAGAGTCGATATAAGATCAAAATATCCAGAGAAACATTTGGTTACTTTGGTAAAGAACGACGATTTTTTGCGAGGGCGTGACCCTTGCTTCTTTGCGTCTTATTATATGATTGCAAAGGAGTATACGTATAATATAGTAAATTGTAACAACAGTGTTTCGTAAACGTTGGTAACGCTGGCGAGAATGTGAGAACTCCGCTCGAGACGATATTAGTACCTGTAATGGTGTCAATGATAAAGATAAGTGAGCAGTTTCACTTCGTTTGACGTACGCCTGATGTGCCTTACGCTGTCATCGGAAACGCGCGACGCTTAATTGATGGGCTCCTCGGTTATTTCGCCATTTCGCAAAAATTTCTCTTTTTAATCAAACCGAGTAGCGCACCCCATGCGGAGGATGTTATAACGATGGGGTTTGATGTTAGGCTATCCTACGGAAAACAAAACGAAAAAGCGGAATGTTTTGAAGACAAAACTTGGATTGGCAGCATTTGGTCAAATCAGCTTCCTCGATGAATCTTGCTACCGTTAAAAATCGATAACAATGACCTCACATATCCGATATCGACATACCATAGATACTTCTGGCCTCGTTTTTTCCGCGAAAACCTTGCTGGTGGTTTAAAGCATTATGTAACTTTTTCAAGATAGCATTTCGTACAGTATACTTCACTTGGTAGCCGAATCGAGAGGAGCGAGGTTGAAGTCACTAAACATAACCTTATGGTCACACACAGCTTTGAAAGAGCGTTTGAGTAGAAGCGGCCCACCGCAAATAAACAGTATAAAGCTTTGCGACAGCGGAGCGGAGCGATAGCGAAGTGAAGCACGAGGCACCTTGGTTTAACTAACATAAGCGGACGCATTTCGTTTATAATCTAAAAAAATGAAGCTGTAGATTTCATACGCTGCACCTTCTACCTCTTTTTGATTAAGATACTTTTCTTCGCCAAGCCAAGCGGAGAGACAGCGGATCAGGGCGGTACGCACCAAACCTAACTATCGTACCCAAGCTATGATTAAATACCTCGAGCCTAGGTTCGCTACCGCTCCGCGCTTAAACTGTCAGCATTAATGCCACTTCACGGAGGCAGTAACATGCTAGCGAAAAGTAAGCTGCATCAGGCTTAACGAACACTACCTCAAATAAACCCAAGTTAGGTTTAGATCCTTGTACCTCGCCCCACACGGCTTGACGACGGAGGTTAAAACCGACCGAAAACGCATCATTTAAAATTTGGTCAGTCCTATTCGCACGCCTATGTTAATACAAGGGAGACTTGAACGCACGGAAACCAAGCTAATGTATTTTAAATAGGAGGTGACTTGAAGGCACGGGAACCAACCTTATACATTTTAAATGAGAAGCGTGCGAGTAGTCACTCCGTTAAAATTTAAAATGAAAACCATTAGATGCAGAAAAAAAAGAAAAGAATATCCTTTAGGACACACAAAGTTTCAATTTAAAAGTAGTCCACAGCAAGACAGCAAGGCTCTTGCTGAGCCTAGCCTGGCGTAGCTCGAAGCTCCCCCTTGGGGGATGCGGTCATACATATTTGTCGTACTCTCAAGACGCAATACGCTCGCCGTACCGTGGCGTGACCACAGCCTCTCAGGAAACAGATGAGAACAAAAGAGGCGTTATGCTGCTTGACTTCAGCACACACTGCTAAAAAAGATCACCAGTCCTAAGCTGAATATCACTCCTGGTGAGCAGTAAACTTCACTCGATTTTTTCTTAAAATAATTGGAAGTTCAAAAATTTTGAGCGTTTTAAGAGAAACGGATTGAAAAAACGTCCTTTAGTTCTTCTTCAAGTACCAGCGATCATATCATTGGGAAGGCCTTAGAGAGAGCTTTTCAAAACTTGGGCTGCTGATTTGTTCCACAATTTTGTTCGAGGGTTTATTGTTGCAAAATCACCGGCAAACAGCTCTCGGTAAGTCGATTAAGCTCTTCATTTTATAATTATTGATACATTGATATATATCAATACAGACAATAATTCCTTTCGATTCCAACAAAGTGGCGGGATATTTATGGCCGCTTAGAGTCGTAATTCACCCCGGAAAATTGCTTTCACTTCCCCAGTCTTGTCGTTAAGGCAAAAATTAGGCCTAAGCATGACTAGACGAGAGGTTCTCTTAAGTATGGTTAGGTTAGACAAAGCTAAATTACTATAAATGAAGTTACGTAATAGGATATTACTAGGTTAGGTGAGACAAAGCTAAATTACAATAGATAAAGTTATGTATTAGGATATAACTAGGTTAGGTTAGACAAAGCTAAATTACAAAAGATGAAGTTATGTAATAGGATATAACAAGGTTAGGTTGGATGGGGTTACGTAAGGTTAGGTTCTAGTTAGATGAAGTTACAGCTTAGGTGAAATTCCTACCAAGAGAACACGACGTAAGGGGTGAGTTGGTACAATTGCCATCGATCAATAATTAATCACTGCCGGGCCACACTATGCCTTTACTCTGCGCGGGACGAAATATGTCGGTCGGATAATCAGGATCCTTTGTAGTCAAAGGATCTGAGAGAATCCGTGGCAGGTTGGACCGAAATTGGCTTATCAGCTGGTTCATTGATTGTCTCGAACCCTATCGCATCCCCCCCCAGCGCATACCGCACGCGGCATTCCCCCCCAGGGCTATCCCTTCAGGTGCCGCTCATTAGGGGTGCCTGGGTCTGACAAATGCCAAGATACGTGCCCCGTCCCAGTAGCTGTCGGCATTCTGGTTTTGAGTTCCAGTGGTTGCGCACACGCAGCTAATTCCAGCGGCCGCCTCAAAATTATCGGATTTTGAATATTCAAAAGAATCGTTTTTTTTATTGCAGGGAGGCTTTCAAAAGTACATACACATGTCGGATAAAAAAAGCTGTATTGGACGTGTAATGAACTTTGGGGATTGAGATCGATCATACCAAGGCAGGTTTCAACGGGGTGAATTTCAAAGCAAGGGCGGTTTTAAGACTGGTCCTGGGGGGGGGTCCAAGTATTCCTTGTCACGCGGGTTGCCTACTTTAACACTTCGCTGATAATAGTTTCAATGATCGAAACAATCGTAAATTAATAAATGAACTACGTAGAGCCAACAAATAGCACAGGGGAGGTAGAGGCGATTAGAAAGAAAAACTTTTGGTGAAATGCGAACTTGGCCAAGCGAAGTCGCTCCTTTATGAATGTAGTACGATATGTAAGGAATAAAAAGGAATTTTACGTTTTTTTCTTCTTTTCTGTTAATTCCTGTATTTTGCTCAACATTTTCAGATTTCATTATTCAAAGGCCAGGGCTTTGTCCTGCGTTTGGCCTACCTTTGGACCTCTTGGGGAGGGTCACCCTCTCTTAAAACCACCCTTGTTTCAAAGGCTGCATTTTCTGCCTTTTGGTCACCTGCTTTCATGTTGTCACCAAGACGATTGTAGCGGAGATAAACAACCGGACAGTGAAAACCGAGCGGTCCTAGTACGCCACTGAAATAATTTCTGAAGCCAAGAAAATGTTTTTTGAGATAGCGACAAAACATTTATTTATTTTTTATTTGTTTTTTGCCGCAGAATTTTTTCTTGCAACACCATTTTTTTTGTCTTACTGCTCAAAAAAAAATTCTTACGCTAAGAAAAAAATCTTGCGGCAAGAAAAAAATTATTGCTATACCTACATTTTTCATTGCATAAGCAAACTTTCCTTGCATGAACAGAAAACCGAGGCATGAGGTACCTAAGGTTAACTTAAACGGTCGTCAATTACCTACATCGTTTATTTTCGGCAACAATTAGGTCGAGAAGTAAGCGGTAAATAAACCTTGGTAACAGTCGAGCGGAGCGCCGGCGAAGCAAGACACAAGGACCTAAACGGATCGAGATCAACTTTACCTTGGTTAAACTATAACTTACGCAGTCATATGCCGGTAGTCATCAATATGTAATGAAGAGTTGCCTTTGCGTGGAACATCGGAGGTTAAAAAAGCATCTTGAATATATAATTATTTGGACTGGTTTACCTTCTAAGGGACCGGAGAACCAAGGTGGAACGCAACGCAAACATTGAGACCTTAAGTGTATAATAAGCTCTTAAAACAGACATATTTCGTATGTCAACGTGGGGCTGTTTTTTCCGCACTCTGAAGATCCTCATTTCCGGAATTCTTATGGGGCTCTGGCGCCATAAGAGGTGCAAAAAAGTGGATCTCTATCTTCCGCCTTCGTCTTCTCAGTCGTACCATAAATAAAGATAAGCAATTCTCAAGGAGCTCGGAGCGACAAATAACATGTTAATAAAATCGCCATGGCTCTCCACTTACACTAAATTTATTCTCAATGGAAACATATTCAGTGTTAATGAACACTCGAAAACTCTTCAAGAGTTACGCATTACACCGGTCAAAATATTTCTTTTTGCTAATTCTTTTTTTTTTGCCTAATCCCCCCACAATTAAAAAGAACTAAATCACCTGCAGCGATTATTATTTTTCAGAATCGATTCTTGCTTGCAATTTGGTAAAGTCATCTTTAAATTGAAAATGTAATCTCTGACTAAGAAATCACACGTTTAAAGATTACTCCCGTAAATTATTTTGGACTTTCGTTTTGCACTACTCTCAAAACAAATTTCTTCTATTTAATTGGCTATTGACAACATTATTAAGGTTCAAAAATGATAAATTACTAAAATTGTTTTTTTTTGGTTGTTTTTTTACAATTTTTAAGTGGATTCTGATTTCTGACCATTTTGTTTTCATGACTATACTTTCCATTCAAAAGTGCGTTTCACTACTCTAAAATGTCTTCCGAAACACAATGTGTTGAAGTGAGAAGGTGAGGATGTCATAATATGCACTTAAAGTTTTGAGAGTATGATCTTCTATCTCTTACTTTACTTTTTGCCAAGAAAGAGAAAAAAAGAAGAAGAAAAAACGCAGCAAAATGCGTTTTACCTAGCCTACATTAACCCAACCACAGTAAACTTAAGTGTTGCTAAGCTTAATGCTGCTCACTTCTCACAATCAGGAGCACGCGGCGATAGGAGCGTGACCTCTGACCGTTGGTAAACCTAAGTCGACCTCAAATGCGACTGAATATTCCTGGTAATCTTCAGAAAATTCAACCAGGGTAGAACATGAGATCAAAAGAAAAAAAACCTTCAAATTTACAGTGTTGAAATGTATCCTAACCTGTAAACAAGAAGAAAGTTCTTAGTTTTAAAATATATTTCTTTAAGATATTCGATTGCATTGGGGTACAAGGTGGTGCTTCGGCTATGCGCACTTGAGATAGGCGCGTCTCCACGGATGACGGGCGTTACCTAGAGTATTAGCAACGCCACGCAGCAATGAAACTAGCACAAGTTTGAGGGTTTAGTTTGGCAACCAGAAATGGATACAACTTGCCTTTTACTTCGAAAGTGCTTCAGATTGCAATTCACCTCCATGAATAAGCAACGAGGTCGACAAGCCGTAGACGAGGATGATTAGTAGAAAAACACCAAAGTACGCCATATTTTAATAGAACTAATTCTGCATGGATTCATCCACACGGGAAAAAATGGTTTTGTTACGGCAACAAAATTAGGGACAACAAATATTTTTTTGTTGCTTTAACCAAAAATTTTCCTGCAACAACCAAGCGTTTTATTGATAACTAAACATTTTGTTGTTGTAACAAAATATTTTTGTTATCCTTATTTTAACAAATGAATTTGTTGGTAAAACAAAACCTTTTTTTCCGTGCATCAACCAACTGGATCTCTTTGGGAGGAACCAAAACCTGTGTACTAGGCTAATATAAGAAAATCGGGCGTGCCCGCCCGTCATTATCGTATGCAATTCCAAAATGATAAATAAACTTTTGCAGTACAGATAATTTTAAACATATCAATTTCCGCTTATTCAAAACTGCATTTTGTAGCACTGATGAATTTGAGGGAAAATCCGTAATTTGGGTTTTATAGATGAATAATTTTGTCGTCCATGCAGGCAGCGTTTTTTCCTAGCCTCTCCAAAACCCTAAATGGAAGTTTAACATTATTTTTTTCGGTAATTACTTTTGACAACGCTTTTGTCCGGCTTTACACCATG
>Ga0058701_10003605_pt1 | contig 12319 bp, 5 predicted proteins | sample AgamicOrMae_FD_97039 | JGI IMG/M metagenome (GOLD analysis project Ga0058701, IMG submission 97039) | Agave microbial communities from Guanajuato, Mexico - Or.Ma.e | ecosystem: Host-associated > Plants > Phyllosphere > Phylloplane/Leaf | place: Guanajuato, Mexico | collected 2012-06-04
AGAGGTAGCGGCTGCACATAATGTACTTGCTGAACCAATAGCACTGAGAGGATGGGTTGAACCGCCTCTTCTCAACAGAAATAACGAGAAAGTTTTCAAGCAAACAAGTATTTTATTTTACACAATCATGATACACTCTTAATAACAAACTGATATGAAAGACAATGATAAAAAAAAACTATTAAGTTAAAAAGAAAAACAAAATCATACCATAAATTAAACAAGGAATAAAACACTAAACAAAATTAACACAAGGTGGAAGTTGAGAAGTTTTGTCTGTCACCCTATAGCTTACGGATGAAAGTAGGCTATGCGAGAAGAACTAAGGAAGGTTTCTTTAATTTTTTTTTATAGCTGTGCTTAATGAGAAGACAGGTTTTTCCAAAGATTATTTTAATAACCACAAATCGCATACAACAAAGAATACTCAATGAGATGGGTTGAAAAAATAAAAAAATATAAACATTCGAAAATGAGAAAAAATCCAATAGAGGAGTACACTTGGTTCTTGTTTCCCATGTAATCCCCCCTCCCTCCCCCCAAAGATATCTTTACGGTATCTAAAATACAGAATTAACGTCCCCACACTCCCCAAATATCAAACTGTTTGGGTGTCTGAGCTTCAGTCTCCATATAGACAAACATGTGCTAAGAACATTTACAAAATGTGCCTTTTCTCAGCCAAGCTGAGAAAAGAAAACGAGTTTCTACTTTTCTATCATTTCAAGAAACATTTAATATAACAAAATCAAGATGGATCTCTACTTAACAAGGAATCAGCTGAATTTGGTCTGACATAACGTGGCGGGGCACTTCGCTTGGAATCAGTATGACAGCCATGCACCTTCGTCGGCGAAAAGGCAGCGCAGGCTGGCTCCACAGCAATCAACCAGAAAACGACGCTTTCGCGATGGCGCGCCGGGAAAACCTCTCGAAATGAAAAGGAAATTCAATAAAGGACCATAGTTCCATGTTCGTTAAAACATGTCAAATGGAAACTGCTTTCTTTTCATTACCTGAACATTATTGACTAGGCACACATTTAACAAGAAAAAGAAAATGTTCTATGGAAAAATAGAAACTTCTGAGAAAAAATTAAACGCCTAACTAAGAGCAGCGATTTACTCTGGACACAATGCCAACCTCTTCATTGGTCATACATACAAAATTAAAATTTGCACACTTCCTTTGTCTCCCCCACATGAGAAAGAACGCATTAGTCGCAATACTCAATTCTCACAACAAAAGCAGTTTCACTTTTAAAATAGTCTAACAGAATGAACACTGGAATGTGTAAAGCCAAATCATACAATTGAGTAACTTGTCACAGGATCAAGGGCGCTTAAAATTAACAACAATGTTGACGCAAACCAACACTTTTCCCTTGCGGAATTTTAACACTGCTAACAAGTGCGCGGCGCGGGGGCCCTTCGGGAATAAGTTAAGTAGGAAAAGTATTGGCATGACTCAATATGCGAGCTGTATCCACTCCAGCTGACAGCGACAGCACCCTCTGCAAACAAGTGCTAATCATCTACACATGCACACCAACGGCATCTGGAGTCACGGTCCGGCCGGCCGGCCAGCTTTCCAACTAAGCTACGGCCGAACCGAACCGAACCGAACCGTCAGCCCAGATGGACCATCCAAAATTCTACAATACAAGCAATTCGACAAGAAAAAACACACGAAACCTGTCTGTCCACATTCCTTTCATCAAGACTTGCGATGGAATTTTCAAAAAATAAAAAATAAATAGAAAAAACAAGACTTAAATGAAACAGTTTGAAACCGGGTGGAAACCTTAGGTTTTAAAAAGTCAACGGGTTGTAAAAATATAAGCTCATGTGATTTTTTTCCAAATGAAAACTGACACATAAACAACACTTTTAAGGCTCTAGTACATAGTAATATTACTTTAGGGATAACATTTTTTTTCTCCTACAACACTTAACAACTTGAAAATTTCCTTCGCAGAAGTATAACATCTGTTTGTTCACTTTTTATTGTCCACTGCTGGTGGTATGACAGTGAGTAACCATTTTATATTTCCTTGTGTAAAGTGGGAAAAATTAGAGTTGAAGAGAGACATTAAGGCTACGGGGAGAACAGTTGAGGGGACAGATTCCACCACAGCACAGCAATATTGTGAACAGTAACTTCACCTTGCTAAGAAAATTACTTTGTCCGTTTATTCCAAAATATCCTAAAGCTGTGGTCCACAAAATACTGTACTCTGAGAAGGAGGTTGATAAGTTTTAATCAATCGAATGATTTGATTCAGGTCGCTATTGCCCGTTCAACTAACGAAGACAACAGTCAAACATTGCAAATGCCGCTGAACGGCACGGTACAGTACGGAGGAAGGAGAAATAATACATTTCGGAGAGAAGGCTAACCTACTTTTGATTTCCGCGCAAATGCGGCGCTAAGTCCGCAAGTGCGAACAAGCTTCACAACAACCCCTTTCTCTCCACTTAAACAGTTTCCTTCCTTCAAAACTCGCGCGCATTCCTTACCAAAATGTCCATGTGGCCCGCATTGCGTTCTAGAACCATTTAAACAAGGTCTCGTGATAGCTTTTCATATCATTTTGATGCATCAGTCTTAAGTTGAGTAAAAATAGGCCTAACCATCTTGCCCTATAAATTTCACCGTGTTAAGTGTATAAAAATTGAGGTTGGAAAGTAAGTAAGAAAGAAAAATACGACGTGATTGATAAATAAGCAATCAACAACTAGGACGTTCAACAATTGACAACTGATGACACACAACCAGCTGTAAACTAAGCCTACGGTAGCAAGCGGTAGCGAGGTCGCAAGCCACAAGCACAGTTTGTCGCATACAAAAATTTAGCAGCAAGCCTGGGGACAGGACACAAACATTAGGATATGTTGCAAGCCGCAATATCTTAAACCTACCAAACATCTACTAAAATTAAAACAAAATTCAAAAGTTGAAAACATTCTACTACTACTCGTGATTTCCGTCTAAGAAAGAAAAGAGTAATAATAATCATAATAATAAAAAAGAGAGGGCCTGGAGAATATACACACACACAAAACTGAGAAATAGCTCAAGGGAAGTGGCCTGGCCTGGCCAACCCCAATGCGACGCGACGCGATTCGACGAGAAACGCAACGTTTGTCTGCGCGGGAAGCGCGGAGCCGCGTTGGGCCGTCGCCGTCGCGCGGCTCGCGTGGAAAGGGGGGCACAGCCTCGCCTCACCCCATCCCTTCTTACCACTAATGGTGTTAGAATCTTCACTAAGTCTACGACGCTACGTAAGTAGCCTACAAGTAATCTACACGACAAAAAATCATTGCTGAGGAATGCTAAACGTAGGTGTTCGAGTCGAGAGCAAACAAGAAGACGAATGAATCTCTGTCTTTCTAGCGTGGGAAAAGAACAAAATTAAGTTGCGGATAGCCAAGCTGCCTATGTCTACACAAATAAAAAAAGATCGCTTGCAAAAATGTACACTTAAGTATTCGATTGAATAATTAGAATAATATTACGTAACATTTGACACAATCCAAATACTTTCCTTCACTGGGTGAGACTGAAATAATACGACTCAGCCCAGCTGTGTGTAGGCCCTACAATCTAATAGGCAAAAGTATTCTTACAGTGTTGCTGCAGTCTATTTAAGTTAACAAGGACTAGTTACATCAAGAAACCATCGCATCGCTTCGACTTGGCTTCACTTCACATCGAATCGAACGACATGCACCGAGCGGCGTGCGGCGGCGGCGGGGCGTGGCGCGCGCCGGCCGCCAGCAAAGATGGCCGGCGACGCCACGCTCTGCGCCGACCGCGCGCGCCAGAGCAAAGGGAGCCAACTCGTTTACGCTACAAAAAAACGTCACTGTGACAACACAGAATAACTTCTACAAAACAGGAGATACACGAACCACGTGTTAAGAAGTATTAATTACACCATTGAAAACACTTGTGTCGTATTACGATGAACAAGACTTTGAAAACCTGTGCTTCATTGTCGCTTTTTATTGGCTTTATCCGTACTGTACATTCAACTAAGAGTGCAGCTAACAAGCAACATTAAGAATTATAATGCTTCAACATTAAAGAATATTTAAATAGAATTCTTTTCCCAAATTTTATCCTACCAACCTAATATCAGTCAAGTCTTAACTTTCGTAAACACGGAGTATGTATGTGGGTCTGTGACCCGAGGTCAATTTTACCCAACTCAACTACTCACAGTTCCACCTAAAAGAAAGGAACATGGTAATATATTTTCAAAAGTATTTGAGCACTCCATCCAAACCATCGTGTACTTCCAGCAAACATGACACAAATTCTCAATAACCATTAGATTAACAAATTAAGTGTTGTTGTTCTCTTTCTCAAGTACATTGCTATAACAATGAGTAGCCTAACAGGCAGCTTGCCCTGTATCAAACAATTGACATGTATTTTTTTTTCTTTTTCATTTCACACGTACAAGAAAAAAAAAAGCAACAGCGGCTTAATAGGCGAGCCGTAATACATGTCTACCTCTAGAATGAACAGACAAAGCTTACTACACAACGTCGCAACCGCGCCGCTCCAGCGTCGCTCAAGGAGTCAAAAAAAGAAAAAAAAACTAGGCTACCCTGCAATTACCCACAAAGAGTAAACGATTCATTCATTATTCGGTGTAGAGACACGAATCTAGGGAAAGGACCAACATGGAAAACGTCATCTCAAGCCTACCTGGCTCACATACCTACAACATTAAAAAAATACACAAGCTAATATAGAGATTGAATTGGCCATCTCGCGTCTAGTGTGTGAGTCCACGAGCATCGAGATGGACACGGCCGAGGGGAGAGAGAGAGAAAGCTTTGCGAATAGCCTAGCCTCGCTCAGCCGCGGACGCGGCAGCGGTTTGAGAATCGCACTCAACATCAGTGCCTGGAGGCCCACCGAAAAATACTTCCTTGCTGCTCGTTTTACTCACTTGCTTTCTTATGTACACTAAGTCGGAAGGGCGTCGAACAAAGTTAATTATCAACGATTAAAACAGGCAGTCCGGACAAGCTTGTAAAGCCCACTTCTATCACATCATTATCATTTCGATCCCCAACTTTGATATGACATTTAACACACAAAATAACACCATTATATCACCATTTTGATTGTAAATTGAACACGCAAACAAGCGGCAACAGAAGTGAGCTGTACCAGCCGAAACTTGGAGCGAAAAACGCACGCGTGGGTCCTGTATGGACGCTACGTTGGCCAGGAAAAGATTGCACCAGTAATAGCCAGCCAGCCTCAGTGCCTGCCTACACAGTAACAAACATCGCCGAGCGGCCTAATCTAGCAAACTAACATCCCTACGACGGTCGCGCCTGAAAAAGGAGCACGCGCTACAAACTATTGCAAAAAGAAGAAGACGCCACTACTTTTAGGTTTGGTGTTTTACATCAAACGTTTTGGTTCCCTCGAATACTATTTTGATTGAAAATGCTGCGCTCGCCATCAGCAACGCCAACGCGGCTGCGAGCCCAAAACTGGACGTCGAGACAGGACTTCCCGTCAAATGCCACGAGACGGGACAAAGAGGGGCTCACTTTTTCACAACCTTTACCCCTTCGTAATTAAAAACGCGACCTACAACGGGTCGGGTCAAGTCGACGAAAAGAGGCAGCTTAAAGCGACAGGCAGGCAGGTTGGCGGGCTACGCTACGATTTGTGTGTTCCCTAAGTAATTGACTTTATTAGACTCCCTGGGCTGGGCATCCCGCTTATAACGAACGCTTTAGTTTAACCACCGAAAAATTCGCCAATGCTTTTGGAAAATATAGCTTTTCTATGAAAGGCGGGGAGACACGAGGGTTAAGTTTTACCGTGGTCGATGGTGAATACTAGTTCCATTTTTTCCAGGGACAACAACATTTTTCGTTTTTTTTTGTTCTTTTCTTAAAAAGGAAAACACATTTAAGCCTACCTCATAATTCAGTCTTAGCCTTGTAACTACAGGACACTCACGTCACGACTACCTTGGCAATCCACTTTGTACTCATAGCACGCTGATAATCAAACTGACATTACGGTACTATCATTGGCAACCTTACACTAACATCAAGGAAATATCAAAACTACACATTGGGGCAAACAACATCAGCACACATACAACCGAACCGCGGTCTCTGTGCTCTCCGAGGCGAGGCACATGACCAACGGGAAATAGAGCGATACAGATGGAGCGATGGAACATGTAAAGAGCAATACAAAAAGTACAAAAATACTTGAAAATATTGTATACCTACAAAGAGTGTGGATGCCATCCACCATTTTTACTTTGCTTTGCTTTTTTTGTTTAGAAAAAAGAGCACAAATAGTTCGTGGCTGCCACTTCGTTGCTCAAGCGCATGCTAAGATCAGCCAACCAGTCAAAAGATCCGAACCGAACCGAAAGTCCCCGAATCGAAGGAATAGAGCCGGCCGAATGGGCTCGGCTCGAGCCGCAACAACGCAATTTTAAGGTACAGACGACGTCCAAAAGAAATCCGAAATTCAAACGCCGCGTAAAAACATCGATGAAACTAATCAAACTCATCTTTAATCAAAACCGAGTTACATTTTTTCAAGGCAGTCAATTCCCATATTGCATACAAATCTTAAAAGCTGCGGGAAATCCATTGCAGACGCAAAATATTGCCTTTCCTACCCTCTTTGACTTGACCTGTGTATTGCTGCAGGATTTTTTATCAAATAATAATAAAATAAATAAAACAAGACATGTTTTAATTAAAGTCTGGTTAAACAAAACAGGCGATAAAGATGACTACACATTCCAACCGTTTTTCCCGTCCACACAGAGGCAACACAAAAAAGATCGAAATCCAAGAGATAGCCACGGGGAGCCAAGCCAGTTAGCCTTCCAAAACTAAAGAAATACTGATCAAGAAAACGAGCTTCGTCTTTTCCACTGGTAACTTGTGCATTCCAACTCAATAAAGCACGTGCACTCTGCAAAACAAGGCAGGTATGGAAATCTCTTGGACTTGCAATCAATATAAATAGTAGACGAATGTAGAATACTCGGCACACAAACATTCAAGCGAATTAATTGAGGGAGATAAAAATGCAGTTTCACATGTAGTTTAAATATCAGACGATATAAAAAGAAAAAATGCTTGGATGAAAGAAAAAAATCTTCGTATCGACTGCGTCTTATCTTAAACTCTGGCAGCACATTTAAAAACAGGACAAATAAGATTTGACGGTATGCAATGCATTCAAATTCACTAGGCCAAACTTAAAAAAGGATAACAAATAAAAATAAAAACAGCATTTAATAGAGGAGCCTTGGTAGCTTGAGCTTAACCGTGGCGTCATGGAAGAGAAATGTTCTAACACTTAATCAGTGACTAGCTTCGCATCAGGCCTGCGTCCGGCCTCCCTCGACCGAGCCGTGCCGAGCCGGGCCGAGTTAAGCTCCGGCCGGAGCGGGCGCGGCCGCCTTGAGCCGGGCCGGACCTGATGTCTCACGTACCACCCAGCCAGCCAATAGTCCGGCTGGGACAGTATAACAAAAAGAAAAAGAGAAAAGAACCGAACACTGCACTTTATAAATCTAGAGCAGTCTTAGGAAAAAAAATGAAAGAATTAACACAACATGGAGTACAGTTCCTCTTGAAATCTTTGGATCCTTGCATTAAAAACTTGAGTGATTCTTTCCTTCCACTGCTTGTCAAACCTCGTCGCGTCGACCTTGTCAATGCCCACGTTAGGTCGTTACTCGTTTCGTTCCGTTTTTCCCTGTTTAATTAAAAGGTTGTCGCTCAACACAGCGCAACGCTGCGCCGGCCGCACCAAATATAGAAAATAACGTGTCACCGTGAAGGAAAAGTTAACGAACGTGTGTGCCTCAAATCAGGGGCAGGACGGCCCACTCTTCCCTTCCAGGCATTCATTAACATGTTTAAATACAAAACTAACTACAGTAAATACAACTAGCAGTACTCTTAAGAAGGGAAGAAAAATCACTATCTTGACAAATAGCTAAACAACACTATTCAACATCTCGCGTCTTAGTTGGCACCACCATCAAAAATGCCCTAAAAAAGGGGAAGGAATGGTCTTTTCTCCCAAATTTCTTTACATTTAAGTAGAAAAATGCAACTGTAAACTATTACAAATGCATACCACAACACCAGTGTCCTGGTCCCACTCATTCCTTCTATCAAACCCCATAAATAAACAATAGGGAAGGATATGTTATTAAATACGCAACAACATAGTAGAGGCGATCGCCCAGAGTTCGTTTCAAGCGACGCGCCAGGCAGAAGAGACTGAAAGAAGACAAACACTTGGTCACTCGGTGCGGTGCGGTGCGGTGTGGTGCGGTGCTGCGCTGCGCCTACCCTCAGCTTTCGCTCTCCCTACCTCTTGCAGGTTATCTGGCAGCGGCAGATCACCGGCACATCAGCTCACATCGGATCGGCGCACAGTCTTGACTCGCACCACACCTCCTCTCCTCACTCACGCACGCACGCACAATCACTGAGTGGCGGGCGGGGCTCCGGCTGGCGGTCCGGTCCGAGCCGAGCCTCACAGCCCGATGGGGGGCACCTGGACGTAGCGGTAGATGTAGAGTCGGTAGTCCTTGCTGGCCAGTACGACCGAGCCGTCGTCCATGAGCGCCACGTCGAAACACTGGGCGTGCTTCACCTTGGACTCGAGCGCAGACACCAGCTGGCCGTCTTGCGTGAAGATTGTCAGGTTGAAGTTGTTGTGGTTGTCGGCGATCAGGATCTCGCCAGCGGCGTTGATGCCCACGCCGATCGGGTAATTGGTGATGCCCTCGCCGCCGATCTGGCGCATGAACACGCCCTCGTAGTTGAACACTTTGACGCAGTGGGCTCGATTGTCGCTGATGAAGATCTCCTGTTTGTCGTTCACCACGACGCCGTTCGGGAACTCGAGGTGCTTGGAGCAGCCGAACTTCTGCAGCACGGTGCCCGTCTGGTCGAAGATGATGACCCTCATCACCTTGCACTCGACCACCACGATGCGGCCCTTGTTGTCCACGGTCACCCCGCGGGGGTGCTGCAGAATGTTGGCGCCGAACTTGCGCACGAACTGGCCGTACTGGTTGTAGATCTGGATCTGGTGTGTGGGCGAGCGCTCCGTCACGATGATGTCGCCCGAGGTGCGCACCACTGCCACCCGGTTCGGGTACAACAGCTGCCCGTCTCGCTTGCCGCACTCGCCGAACTGGAACTTGAAGCGGCCCTCCTTGTCGAAAATCTGGATGCGGTGGTTGTTGGTGTCCGCCACGATGATGTCGTTCTGCGCATTCACCGCCACGCCGCTGGGCTCCGTGAACTGGCCCTCCATCACGCCGAACTCGCCGAACTTGCAGTGGTAGATCATCTTCTGCCGCTTGATCTGCGACTTGGGCGGGAAGATGGACGTGGTCGGGATCAGCTTGGACGTGAGCTGGTCGATGACGGAGTCGCCGTGGCTGCTGGACGACAGCGAGTAGTGGTCACTGCCCGTGCCGTTGTGGTACAGGTCGCTCCCACCGTTCGACCACTTTTCGTAAGGATTCGGGTTCAGGTTCAGGTTCAAGTCGCCGAACGTGGACGAGAAGGGGCCCAGGCTGTTGGCACTGCTGAACCGCTTCGAGATGATGTTGCACTCGTAGGGGGGCGTCGACGGGCTGGGTGACGTGGCCAGGCTGCTGTTGTTGTACGCTCGGTCCAGAACGCCGTTCAGCGTCGACCCGCTGCCGCCGCTGCCGCCCCCGCCGCCGTTCATGGCGATGGGCGGCGTGGTGTTCGTCAGACCGCCGTTGTGGGACAGGGAGCCGCCGTTCATGTGGATGATCCCGTTGGTCGTCGGCCGGGCGATCGGAGGCTGCTTGCTGGGCCCCACGGAAACATCCGAGTTGGAGCGGACGTAGCCGAACGTGTTACGAACACCGACCTGCCAACAACACACGCAAACAGCGTTAGCAACTCACACAGAACTCCAGACGAGTCAGCCACGTTCCCTCGTTTACGTAAAGTCGTTTACGATAAAACGAACAACCGAAGTTCACCCCTCGTTTCAGTTTCCCATCTACACACGACATGTACCGCATTTAAGGGGACAACGGCTAAAAGGAAGAAAATCGTGGCATTCGCCATCTTTTCGAAGAACAGCGAGCAAAACCACTGCAAGAATAGACTCCTCCAGCCGCTGGGATGCCTAGGCCAAGCTAATTATCGCACAATATCAAGCAGAGAGCTACAGTCCCATTTCTAAGAAGTTAATGCGCCAAACGAGCTGGCAGCGCACACGACGAAAACACCAAAGGCTTGCCTACCCACTTTATTCTCACTTTCCGAACAGTTATGTCATCACACACGACTGCAACATTCCGTCCTTCCCTTCTCTATCCCATGTCTACCATAATTAGGTGTAACAGTATATGAATATGAAAGAAAGAGACCTACGAGCAACAACGAACAAAACCGTCAGTCTCTTGACGTTCACTTTAACTGCGGAAGAGAGTCCGCTATCATGAGGGAACCGAACCCCTGGAATGGTACCTGCGAGAGGCTGTTGACGGCAAGGCTTAGGTAGAGCAACGTACCACTTCAGGAGCTTGGTTCCTCCACGTCGCCAATGGGCGCCAGGCGTTCTTTTCAAATACGTAAGATACCGTAGCGTTAAAGGGCAAAAAAAAATCTTAGTAGCTGGTGTGACTGCCTCCCCGAACCGCGGCTTACAACAGTCAAAAGGAAAGGCCTACAAATAAACAAAGGAGGGGTGGGGATTGAGTTCCTGACCACATACCTGAATAGCTTGGTAGTTCGAGACGAATTCCAACTCGCAGGCCGTGTTGGCCAGGTTCGTATCCGGATTAAACGCCACCATCTGGGGAAGCTTCGTGTCCAGGAGCTTCTTGAACATGAGCGCTTCCGCGGTCGAACCGAACTTGGTGATCCGTTCGAAGAACTCGCACGTCTGGTAAATTTTCTCGACTGTTTCTTGGCCCTTCTGGCCGAGCGCGTTCAGGGCGACCTGCTTAGCCGAGAACACACTTTCCAGCTCCTTCAGTAATTCTTGCTTTCTTTCCTCCAACATTGATCTATAGAACTGGAAAGTTTCGTTTATTTCATTCTGCGCCTTGTGGTACTGAACTTGTAATTTGCCAGTGGAATGCTCGACAGTCTTAAGCATGTTGCGAATATCTGTTGCTTTCAGCTTGCTTTCTTGAATTGCTTGGGTCATCATTTCAATCTGAAACAAAAAAAAAAACACAAAAAATGTATCAGAATGCGAAGTAAAAGCAAAATTTCACGTATTAAAGCCCAAAGATTGCTTCAGAATTTTGACACAAAGTTTTGCTTAAATTTACAGGATAGCATCTTGAAAATAATATATATATCTTCTAAGATCCTTGCATTTTTCTCAACAGACAAAAAATTAAGGAGAGTTTTTTTTTAAATTATTTTTTTATTTTATTATTTATTGAGTCGGGAAAAAAAATACTGCACAATGAGAAGGTTAAATAGTTCGCGAGTACGGACGCTTTCTGATAGCAGTACAACCGAAATTAGGTGATCAACGACTAAAGTCTATCAATTCAATTGGTGTCAGCGCACCACGAAGGATCGTGATACTTCGTCGAAAGAAAGTATTCCCTCCGAGCATAAGCAGCGGTGGCTGTCAATCTTTTCTGGCGACGGAAAATAGACATCGGATTGCTGTCAAAACACTACGCTGGGCGGGAAATCTTTGCGGCGAAGGAATATTCTTGTTCAAAGCGCGGCGCAGTCGGGATGCGTCCTATGCACGGCTGACATTTCCTCATCTCATATTTATCCATAAAAACCGGCGTGCGTCCGATTGGAAGTTTCCAAGCCAGGAAATAAATACTATCCCCAACAAGGATATTCATTCATAAGAAAAATTACCCTTAAGTCCATCACTTCAAGTTCAATTTAAACTAAAATAAGGGTGATTCTAAAAGCAAACAATTTTGAGTGTTTTGAAAAGGAAAAGAACTTAAGACCATCTACAATTAAAAAAAAATATGGTGAGGATTATTAAAATGTTAAGAGAGGAACAAGGGCATTTCACTTTTGGAATACTTGCAATTGTTCTATAAAGACACAAACTCTCCTTAAAAAAATTAAATAGAGAGGGCAATTATTATACCAATAATACCCATCCTTCATTTCAAGAAGGGCATTGCAGATTTAGGTGGAGTACGGAAACCTCGAATCGTCAATTCAACGAATATTCTAATGAAACCTTGCTTAATATTTCTCATTATCGATGAAGAATCGATTAAGCCCCGGACGGG
>Ga0058701_10003606_pt1 | contig 12316 bp, 7 predicted proteins | sample AgamicOrMae_FD_97039 | JGI IMG/M metagenome (GOLD analysis project Ga0058701, IMG submission 97039) | Agave microbial communities from Guanajuato, Mexico - Or.Ma.e | ecosystem: Host-associated > Plants > Phyllosphere > Phylloplane/Leaf | place: Guanajuato, Mexico | collected 2012-06-04
CTTATTATTCATGTTAGACTACTCTCCGACCAAAACACAGAAACTACTCGGTAATCCGGACAAATCCGCTGATCCGACAGTCTCTTCTCCCGCTTGTGCCGGATTAGCGGGAGAGCACTGTAAATATATTTGAGCTGGATTGGGATACAAACTAAAAGGTGTGCTTTTAACGATAACTTTGAGAGTTAAAAGCTTCAACTTTTATCAGTGGCTGTATCCGATTATGGAGCGGCCGAGGCCTCATCTGTTGGGGGGGGTAGGGGGGCGATCGATCAGTATCGGCGGCAGCACAACGCTCCCGCCACGAGCGACCCGGGCGGCCCGCCGAGGCCTGCTGCCTCTCGTAATTACATTCCAACCCTTCTTTTCCGCGGTTAACCCCGGCGAGGCAGCGAACCCGTCCAGGGTCTCCGTCAGGGACCCACTTGTCAGGAAAGTCGCCACGGCGAGTCCAACTCCGTCATGAGCTGGTGACAAGATGTGGCGACTAGGCGGGCACGTCATATGAACGAAAAAACTCTCAAGTTCCGCCTACGCGATTAATCGACCAATAAAACGACGGCCAACGTATGAAACCACTTTTATTATCATAAAATCAATCCTAAGCGTAAAAAATGACATATCCGAAAAAATGTTTATTAAGCCAAAAATTGAAAAAAGCTAGGGCTGAAAATTGCATTTTTAATAGCTTTTTCGGAGCGTTCAATCAAATTATGTGGCAACAGGCAACGTCTTTAATCTTTTTTAAGGTTTCTCTATGATTTCCAATCGTAATAACTTGAAAATTCAAACAAAAAATTTTGGGCCAAAAATTTTTAAAAAAAGCAAAGTGGACCCCTAGCTTTTTTTTTTTTTATTTTTGGCCCAAAATTTTTTGTTTGAATTTTCAAGTTATTCCGATTGGAAATCATAGAGGGACACTTAAAAATATTTAAAACGTTGCCTGTTGCCTCATAATTTGATTGAACGCCCTAAAAACACGAATGAAAAATACGATTTTAGACGAATGAGCTTCGCTATCTTTCGTGTAGGAACTATGCCATTTTTCAGGATGAACATTTTGAATCATACACACACAGTTTTTGACAGCTTTCCACAATCGCAATCAGAGGCGGTGAGGTTGAGAGGGACATTCGATCGGGAGCCGACTAGCCTTCTGAATTCCTTGCTCTATGGAGAGCGCCTGCACAGTAGTGCATAGGCAACAGCAACACACTAGTGTGGCGAGGGTTGCCTATGTCACACTTTGCAGGGGCTCCAGACAAGCGTATCAGAGGGTTTGCACCTCTGTCGCTTTCTAGGTTTTAATGTGGTTAAACTTGATTCAAGTATACGTTAATATTTACAGGATGATTTCAAATTTGCCTTTCGTGTAGAGTGCTTTTAAAACTGCGAGGAAAAATTTCAGGTTATTTTAGCGCTTACTTGATGAAACTGCAACTTAATTTGTGTTTCGTTTGTTGTGTTGCAGGTGAGTAGTCTGCCACACATACGGGTGAATAGCGTCAGCGTTCCAGGTACTTCTTTGTGTTTTATATTATTCAGACCAAAAGAAATCTCCAGGAAGTTCACCCCAATCTTTAAAGCATAAATTTCCTGGTTTGAGTATCGTGTTGCAAAGCCCTGTGGCATTTCATTTGCGTCGAACGCAAACATCGTGCAAACAATTCCCCATGTCCGATCCTTGCGTACAGAGGTAAACAAACCAAGCTGCGATCAACATTATACTACAGCAGATCAGCTACATGAAAACACGGCTTATGGCATAACAACCAACTGCGAGAAAAACACTGAATTCCAGCCATGAACGGCAAGTTGTATCGTGAATGCGTGCTTAGAGCGTGAACACCTCAACGCCATCGGAAATGACAGGACTGGTAAGAGAAATTCAGGCTAGAGAATGGGATTTCGTTCTTCTCTAGAAGGTTGCGCGTAGTCAACTTAGAATTTTGTATAGGGCCAAAGGTCGTATCAGACCTTGGTAAGATATGATACGTTATGTTACGTAAGGTTGGTTTAGGTTAAGTTGGGTTAGGTTCAGGTAGATTCAAGATTTGTTTGCAAATGTTCGAGTAAATGCTTTGACGCTACAATGATGCAAAATCATTGATTTTTAAAAAAAAGAAAAATATTTTTGAAGCACTGTATCAAACATGGCTTAAGGAGTAAACTTGGAAAAATAGGTATTCACATGGGCTTGTAGTGACACTGGCTGTGTCATGATTTCGTTGGTTTGCAAAGGGAGTCTTGAGAAACAAGGGACAGCTGGACAAAACGTGTTCTGTATCGCGCTCGATGTCAGAAGATTTCTATGAGAATCTTCTCCTGTCGATATTTGTTTCCATCCGCTGATTGCTTCCCTGAAATGACATGGGAAAGGAGCCTGGAAAGAATTTCTCCAGGTGAAATCCGCTCGAAAACATCGGGAGAAAACAGCTGTAGTCTTTTTACTGTCACGTGCTCCTTCAACGGCACACGATAAAAAACGGATGGTGTTTCCATGATGCAGGACTGTCCCATGAATAAATAACGCAAACACTCAGAAGTGTACACTTTCCTCAAATTAAGAACTGCCGGAGGTCAGTCCAGCTTTCAAAGTAAAGTACGTGGCCGACGCCCATGTAAGGCCGTTCTGGCTCGCATAGTGAATTCGAAATGAAGAGGACCCTCCCCGCTTTGAACCGATTTCAGTCTGTCATTAAACAGTCTAATGCATGGAAAAAATTAAGTAACTTTTATATAGTTCAAATAAATTTACTGAAGTATTTGAGAGAGGGCATAGTCTTCACCTCACTTACGACAAACTCCACTCGGCTCAGGAACAAAAAAGGTGGACCACAGATGCGATACTCAATCATCGTGTTTTCAGTAATATTTATGTTGGTTGAAAATCTTCTCTAAGAATTGTTTTTACTTCTATAATCAGTTCTGGGTTCTCTCAATTTGCTGCGTTTAAAATTAAGGTCGTAAAGACTGCGGCGAGATTGTGCGGAAATTAGGGCTGAAAAAAAAGGAAGACAGTTCCAGCTGCTAATTTACAAACCACTAATTCGCAAACAATAAACGAAATGGTACCTTGCGAGAGTGTTTTATGTATGCAAGCTTTTCTAGGATCTCACATATTACGACTTGAAATATTTGCATTCCATCCAGGACTTTTGGATTTATGTAAGCAGCGAAACTCGTGGCATACGTGCTAAGTTTTAGCTCTTACGCCGTAGGAGTCGGAGAATTAATGGTGCGTAGGCTGTTAACTCATAATATATGACCAGAGCCGCATTCGGGATCTTCCAAAATAATCATTTACTTACAGAAATAAGCTGCATATGAAAAATTACGTAAAAAAGTAATCAACGAAAAAATAGAAAAAAAGTTCTCAATGATACTTTATAATGAGATTTAGGAGCATTTTCTCTTGTTTTTATAAACACCTAAATATGTCAACACAAGATTTCTACGCAAAAACTTAAAAATAATTTGGCATCACAATTGCATCTTACTTCAAGCATACCGTAACTTCTTCCAAGAATTGACTATCCTATTCGACTGCGTGTTTCCACAGGACTGCAGATTTTGACGAAAGACTTGAGTTTTAGTTCAATTTGCGCGAAGTTGGTTTGTGTTTTTGCAAAATCAAAATCTGTCACATCTAATTTGCTGGAAAGACGAAGTCGGCTGTAAAATAAGTACTAAGGTCGCGGAAGGGAGTTCAAGAAGAAAAGATCTGTTTTCAAGGTCATCTCCGTCCCGCACTCTACTCCCCTGAATGGCCTTTGTTATAATTGTGGCCACGAGCACCTAGGAGCGTCGTGGCTGGGCGACGTTCTCTGGAGATAAGTTTTGCCTTGTTGTGTGAAACTTTACACTACATTAGACGGAAATCGCAAGGAAACAACCTTTCTTGAACATTTTACTTGGTTATTACGTCTTGGCCGCTTTTATATTTCTAAATAATTTTGCACTATTTTCTCGAGTGATTTCAATTATTGGCCATAAAAAATATGACATTTTAGTCCGCAATTCAGTTACGGAATCCCAACACGTAATATTTCTCTAAGGTCTCACAAAGATTTTATTAAGCATCTTGTACGACCACCTTTTTTGCGGAATTAATACGTTTTGCATTTTATTAATTATGAATTATCTGTGATTGCTTAGCAACGTAGGTACACTAAAGTAAGAAAACACAACCGTTAAAACACATTAAAATGAACCGATTGGCAGCTATACACCAATGATATTTTCCACACAGGATGGGACAATTTTATCGTCACTCCGCGCAGTGTAGTCGAAACCGAACGAACATTGTGTTCAACCTTATAGGGTTTCCGCGATTTGCCACATATGGCTTAGAATTCAAAAGACCGCCAATAAAGCGTAGCGCTCAGGAAATTCAGTTCTGATGTACCCCGGAAATCTTAAAACTGATTGACTAGCTACTGTTTTGAATGAAAAGCTACAATGAGTGTAGTTTTGAGAGGGATAAGTTGATGGATCTTGAGTTGATCGTGAATCGCGAAGGTTTGAGGGTTCGTGGAGTCAAAAGGCGCAGCCCAAATTTTCGCGCGCTACGTTTTCACCTGGAGCTGGAGGAAGCGAATTTTCGACTGAGCAGCTCTGTGCCGTTTCGAGTTTGGGAAGAGAGAAGGCGATATCTGTGGCGCGAGAGAGCAAGCGAGACACACAGAGAGAAAGCGAGCCAGGCAATACGACCGAATCCCTTTCAGAGCAAAACGGTAATGGCCTGTTGTTTACATAATTTCACGCTTGGTGGCGTGGTAGTGCCCAGCCAACATCGCCCGCCCGCCGACGTGGGGATGGGAACAAAATTAGTTTCAAGTCTCACGGAGCACTGATGGTGATGTATACTTCGTCTGAGGAGGCGAAACCGCAGACTAAGTCTGGGTGACAACACAGCGTCCGGTGGCACATGTCCCCCGACATTGTCGAGGACGTATTCCGGAACCCTAATCACTGAAATGTAACTTCTTTTCGGACAAGTCGTGAAATTGCTTAAAGGCCGTCGTACGGCGCCCGAAGCGAGGTTTTTAAAATGTACACGATAAAAACGTAACACTAAAATTGGAAAATTTGGTAAACCTTTCTGAGTCTTAAATTTTACCATCTAAACATACATCGTCTCCATAGAATGCGTTCTGAATGTTTTTTGATTGACGATATATACGCAAAAACACACACATTAAAAATTATTTGTAAATAATAATGATAGAATAAATGGTTAGGTTTACGTAGTTTAGGTTACGTTATCGGTCAGGTTTTGTTTCGTTTGGTTTGGTTAAGTTAGATTTCTTAGGCAGAGCATAAATTTACTAGCAAAAAAACAAAATCCTTTACATAAGACTTGATATTTTCACAATTTAAAAAATATCACCCTTCTTGAAATCTAAAATTTAATAATGTAGGCATTTTTCAAAGCTTGAAATTTCGTATTTTATTGGAAAAAGACCTTCAATTTTCTCTTAAGCTAAAAGTTTCACTCCAGAAACTTTGGGCGGTTATGGGTTAATACAAAACCTACTAAATACAGGATACTGTAAGGAGATATTACCTGCGGAATGAAAGGTAATAGTCGCGCGAACACATGTACCCAGCGGCAAGGATGAGGCAACAGGTGCGTTCAAGAGACTACAGGGAGATGCGAAATCGTTAACGTTGCACGGTGTCGACTTCTGAATATCAAAACAGGAAAACCACCCATGGAATAGAAAGAGGAAGCTCTCGCCGCAAAAGTTTACCAAGGAAATCCCCGAAGTTCCTCATCTAATTCGGCCGGACGTACACACTCTCAAAATCCAGTTGGCCGACAGAAAATTAGCATCCTCATTCAGCGAACACACGCACCAACATCAACTTGTTGCGACCGTTTCTTGTTGTAACAAGCGTGTGTTGAACGCACCGAATTCCCGGAAAATGAACTGAATAACCGACTTTAAGTTGAAGCAAACACGCCATGCTCTTGTAGTTAAAGCGTAGCTTTATGGCACTTTTGCTAACAAGTAAGCGGTGTCATGATACAAAATTTGTACTTTAGCTATCTCCTCTCGCCAGAGTTTCGCATGCTCCAACTTTCGTCTACAGGTCTCTACCAACTTATTCAGCAAGATCTTCGTCTCAAATTCGCTATGATACAAATAGGTTGTTTATAACCAGCCTCTGAATGAGCGGGAAATTACTTCCAACACCTGCTGTTCGAACGACTCGCCCTTTTGTAGGGCTGGTCTTCCCGCGCAACGCCCTTCGCCCGCCTTTGTTTGCTTCATTACGGCCCTGAAAGACTGGCCAGAGACGCTATCTCTGGGCCTTCTTTTGTACATGACGTTGCAGATCGTTTTCGCCTGTACAATTGCTTCAACAGGACTGTGTTAGCAATTTCCTAAGGCATTCTTATTTTGCGATTGCATACCTGGTCGGAACCCGCCTCCACCATAAGAAATTACCCGGTACCCAAACCCAGTATGTATAGGGGCACAAACACTTATGTTAATGTCATCGGATGAAGTCCAAATGACTATATCAACATGTCGATCAAACTTTTCGTCCCAGGGTACAGTAACGTCCAAAGAGTTGTAAAATTTAAAGGAATTATGAAATCATGAGTTGACCGAGCAGCACTCCATGTCACTGCGGGGAACTAGGAAGTCTGCACATGAGGCAAGTGGCACAGCTCTTGTAAAGCTTCTGATTCTGATTAGCTCGGCGTCGTGGCCTCACATGATCCGTTGTTGGAGTTGCGTCAGCACGGATCGGCGACGCCTTGATGGCTTTATAATGCTCTTATTTGCATTCGTCGTGATTTCGGCGCCTGACGTTTCGTCAACCAGATTTCCGTGAAACTCCGTGACTGAAGAATTCATGCTTTTTTACTGTAGTCTGTATCTAAAAAAAAAAGTTTAAATTACTTAATCCATAATAGCCCAAATTATTTGGAGTAAAATTTAGCTTAAGCGAAAGGATTTTTCCCATTCGATTACGCAGTTTTAAGCTTTGGAAAATGACTAAATTATTAAATTTCGGGTTTCCAGAATGGTGATATTTCTGATATTTTGGCAATACTGAACTAAAACAATTCTCTAAAATAAATTTGTCTGTTTCCGAATCGCCGGGCGGTAGTGGGTTAAGACAGTACCATAAATATTTGCGTTGCATTACGATTTTCAAAATTAAAATTACTAAGAAATATTGTTTGCATTGGTAAGTTCACAAAAAAGGTAAAATCTTCAGCAGGCAATACAGTCTGTTTCGGACCTCGAAGGACGCCAACCTCGCAAAGGCAGAAGTAGCACAGCAAGGTGGCTCTCTGGAATATGCCGTGCTGCTGGCTTCGAAACCAGCATAGTAAGCATTCTCGGTCCGCTGGATCAAAACTTGTCAGCAAAGTAGATGCTGAATTGCAGTGCAATGAGGATGCAGTGTAGGGCATTTACGTACGTTCCCTCCTGCCGTCCATAGAGAGGGCGCAGATTAAAGCTATTCTAATCCGAGTGCCTCGTATATACGCACGACGAGGCTATAGCCATGCTGCGTGCTCACAAAGGCCTGGACTGCTCCAGAGTATTTTAATCACCTTTGCGAGGCCCTTTTTAACACGGCACAGTCCATTCCGCCTTTCAAATCCTCTTAGCCATGTGTAACCACGAAAGAGGCCAGGCTATAAAACCTCTGAAAAATTCGAAACGCGTGCTTTTGTTTTTTAAATCGTCCAATTAATTGACCAATTTTCATTCGGCGTGCGTTAATTTTTTACGGAAATAAAACATTCGTCTGACAACGAAATACCATGTGGCAGTCTCGTTGAGATCTCAATATATGACAAGAACAGTCCACACGTCATCAGCTACAATTTTAAACACTTTCTAGTTTCAACATTATCGAGTTTTTAGAGACGTTTAGTTTGCAATGCTTATATGATTCCATGCACTCTTTAGCCATTGCTTCCTCATAAACAAAATGGTCAAAAACAATTATACTGTACGCTTATAGTATCGTAAGCTCAAAAGTCTCCGTTGTTGTAATTTTTATAGGGCTATCTCATTTTTAGCCTATTGATATATATTGATATTTCCTTGGAAATATCCTTTAGTTATGATAGTTGCCCTATGCCTCGCTTGGCAAGCACTCCGCTTGGAAACAAAAGGTAAACCATTCAACCCTTTCAAAGTTCGATTGAGTGAGCTGCTCTGGAGGTCATAGCCAAATTTCTCTCGGCGTTTTCCACGATCGTCGGTCAATCGAAGTGCTCTTTGTTGCGGTCAACAAATAACCTGACTTCTGTTTCATCCCACAAAATTAACCTTTGCTAAGTTCTTTCCTTGCCGGAGGGCTTTCCTGTTCCTTTACCCGATTTGTCTGGTGTAGCTGGCTTAAGCTACGCTCGAGTTGAATCGTAAAAAGAATTGGTTGTGCTAAAGCACCCCAACAAGCTCGCGTCGCAACAAGCTCGCGTCGCAACAAGCTCACACGGGCTCAAAATAAGGGTCCTTTTGTCTGGTTTTCAACGAGAATAGTCTTTGGTTAAATGAAGAATATTTTCTGAGAGCTCTATACGTTTAACCCACTACCGCCCAGCGATGCCGTTCGGAAACAGAAAAAAATATTTTAGAGTATCCTTTTAGTTCAGTATTGCCACAATTTAAAAATTGTCACTCCTCTGGACACCTGAAATTTAATAATTTAGGCATTTCTCAATCCTTAAAATTTCGTATTTTGATGGAAATTTCCAATTTCTCTTAAGCTAAATTTCAACCAAATACTTTGGGCTATTATGGGTTAACCTTTGACCTAGCCTTGCGTAACCTATGCTTTTCGGGTTAACAAATTAAAAAAAAAGCCGCCTGGATTACTTTGACTTGTCGTAGTACCAAGATGACCCCAAATAACGTTAAGTGAGGCTATATCATGACTCAGCAAGGAACAGGTTAGATGCAATCGGATCGTTAGGTTCGATCAGATTAGGTTAACCACTCAAATTTGACCCTCCGAGCAAAAACATCTTGAGCGATGTTTTTATCTCCAGTGCTTGCTTTTCTACCGTTCCTTCCTCAACCCTCTCTTTTCTGATTCCATTTGTACTGCTTTTCTCCTCGAAAGAACAAACACTTCAGCAATAAATATTTCGCGAGGAACGCCATGAAATTGTTTCAATGGAACAGTTCCCATGAAGTGATTCCCAAAACAGATTTCTGCTTAAGGGACACCTTCTCTCGGCATCAGAATCCAATCCACTGTCGGACCAATTCAATGGATGCATTCAACAACATAGTAAACAGGCAAATCAAACAGAGCGCCATTTTTGGCTCTTTTGTGCAATGCCATTGTCATCAGGATCTAGTGTATGCATACCAGGCCTCGCTCGGAAGAAAAACTCGCATACAAAAAAGCTCCCGTTCCGTACAAAATCAATTTCAAAAGTTACACATTGTAGACGTTCATGAGAGCTTCACAAAAGCATTACACTCTCAACATGAATCAGTAAGACATTCTGAGACTTAGCGAAAATTCCCTGAATCTCGCAGAGACTCTCACTAATTCAAGTTTAGAGTGTACGGGAACGATAAACTTAAAACAACACCCTTTTTGTCCCATTTTTGACTTAATATATTTTTGATTTCAGAAGAATTTTGGACTCTAATCTCCCAAGAAATGCGTTCATGTATGTTCAGTACGTTTGAGATACAATTTAAAATATTTAAGGTATTTTGAGAGCATTTACTAGAGGAGTTTCTTTAATGATAGTGAAATTTCAAACGAAAATTTTTGGCGTTCCAGTAATTAGCTTGAATTGTGGCGCTGCATTAATTAACATGATGCCAGGAGATGTAAACAGCTAACTCTCTACGAATCACACTGTTGGATCACAGGAAACTTGTCCTTTCATAATCAAACCATCCCATGAATGAAGACCTAACAAGTAAACATTGGATTGCTCTTTCCCGTATTTGAAAAAAAAAATAATGAGTATAAGCTTACCTTAGGAAGATAAATTCCAAGTCACGCAACGACTGCTGGTGTTGCCTGCGTAACAGAGAAAATAAAAATCACTAAAATAAAGATTTAAATTTAATTTCCCATGTGAAAAGTTTCAAGGGAGCAGTTCGCGATATGAGCTGTCTCGAGTTTCCGAGGTCCGAACGAAAACCGTCCACGCAAAATCTGAAAAACTACCCATCGGCAGAGAGTAGGCAACACACCTCGCAGCCGTGTCGAGATTTTGACTAAGTATTTCTTCGGATATTATTTCACCTCGTTTGTTAAATCTCTGTGTATGATCTTTTATTTCATTACAAAGTGTGCGTAGTTCACAAAAATTCAGTTGTACGTAACATCGATTGAAGGTGTTTTCCGATGCGATAATTACTCATGGCGGCTTAAATACACGCCGATAGGAGACATACGTACACGACGTAAGTGTATCGGTCGGCGAGGCGGGCCAACGGCTCCACTCAAGCGAAAATGAAAAGATTGAATAACGTTTGGACATGCGGCGATATTTCACCCACCAGCACGGCTCGGCACGGCTCGGCACGGCTCGGCACGGCACGGCGGTGAGGCTCACAGCCAGCCGACTGTGAAAGAATAATGATTCGTTGTCTGCTCTTTGTCTCATTCATGGTTCAATGGAGAGTCCACGTTCACACGTCATAGTATGTCACCACCAAGGCAAGGAAGAGAGGAGAGGGCGGGATACATTTCATATTCTCATATTTTCAAAATGTGGAACGGTTATGAGGAAGAGATTAGGAAATGCTCAAGAATTTTTCATTTAAAAAAATGTTTGGCATGAATATTGACCAATTGCTATGATGGAAATGATTAAATTCTTGATTTAGGGAAAGTTTGGGGTTGAATTTTCACTAAAAATATACACGTTACGAGAAAAAGAATTGTGGATGAGTAAATATTAGCATTGCGTTGAGAACAAAAAAAAAATCGAGCGTCTAAAATGAATTGTTCAAAATGTTGCTACACATAGAGTTATACTTGGTGAGGCTTGGATACTAACATGGATAACGCATAGTTTAGATATGCCTACGTCCGGTAGAGCCAACAATAAGCTACGCTCGACTCAATAATAGGATTAGGTCAAAATTTAGAACGTGTAGCTCTTGCAACAAACAGCCGAAAACAATAAAATCCGAAGTTCGGAAAGGCTCTTCTTAAAATATACACGCAAATAAAAACCTGTCAAAGTTACATACTTCAAACAATAATTTTTATTTATTTAAAGTTACTTCAAAGAAATATATAATGTTGACAAAAAATATAAAAGGCGACAAAAAATATTGTTTTTTCAACAGATACGGCTGCAGTCTGTAAAGGAACAAAGGGACAAAGTGTGACATGTTTGTTACTGAGAGATTATTTTTTGCGTGTAGGTTGGCTATTTTCGGTGTGATGATGGGTAGACAGGTTTCAATTGCTGGCGCTCGTTTTCTAAGCTAGAGAACACCAATTTCTTTTTTTTAAGCGCCATTCGCTAAAAAGAACCGCCACAAGACAATTATGGGCCCTTCCCATTGGGACACAGCGTATGATTCAATTGGTCTGCGCGGCGCACAGTTGGAGGGACAATGGGGACCCCTGCGTACCCCTTCCCCTCTAATCCTATTTATTCGGAAGAATCCATAGAAGGGGCAGCCGCACAGCAAGAGAGCCCACCTGAGACAAGGAAGGCCTTATTCACGGAATGGTTTCTTCTCACTTTGAGCGACCCTCTCCCACAACTTATGCACATTCTGCGAAACCATTGCGAATTTCAAAGGTAGAATTTTCCACCTTCGGTTCTACCTTAACCCATAAGAGCCCAAAGTATTTGGAGTGAAATTTAGCTAAAGAGAATGGATAGATTTTCTCATTAAAATACGCAATTTTAAGCTTTAGAAAATGTCCAAATTACTAAATTTAAGGTTTCCAGTGGGGTTATGATTTTAATTGTGAAGATACTGAACTAAAAAGATCCTTTTAAACAATTTTTTCTGTTTGCGAACGGAATTGCACTGTAATTTTTAAGGTAGCATTTTCAACCTTTTGGTTTAAATTTGGAGCTACCCTCCGTCGTCAAGCCGAGCGGAGAGATAGCGGAACGAGGCAAAAGGCATCCAACCTCAACCTATATCATAAGCAAGCCTCTTGCCGTAAACTAATTTGGTATAGTGCCTTGTGCCTCGCTCCGCTATCGCTCCGCTCGAATGTCGCCAAGCTTAATGCCGCTTACTTCTCGGCGCCCCTGAGCGGGCGCCGAGAAGTAAGCGGCATCAGGCTTGGCGACCGTTTAGTTGGGTAACCCTAGGTTAAGTTA
>Ga0058701_10003607_pt1 | contig 12316 bp, 7 predicted proteins | sample AgamicOrMae_FD_97039 | JGI IMG/M metagenome (GOLD analysis project Ga0058701, IMG submission 97039) | Agave microbial communities from Guanajuato, Mexico - Or.Ma.e | ecosystem: Host-associated > Plants > Phyllosphere > Phylloplane/Leaf | place: Guanajuato, Mexico | collected 2012-06-04
CGTAGGGTGTGCGATGTGGGCTATGACCGGCGCCCTATAAGCGGCGGGGGAGGGTATAGGTTGTCGGAAGTGCCGTGGGCTGCGCTCCGCTAGGCCTACGACGAAACGCAGATCACAGAAGTATCAAAAATTCTGTACAGGAGCGTCAATTTAAGCTGACTAAAAATAAGTATCCTTGTACCGATAATGTACATTATGGATTTTTTTCTAAAATGAGCGTATTGTGCAACGTGGGAGTATCTGTTTGGATGGCTAGGGCGCTGATCCTTAATACCTGAGAAAAATAGACGCGAATGCTCGCTCCTGGTTAGGGTGAAGGGGCGCCAGTCGTGAGAACCCAATACTGTAAGACACATTTCTCTGGCGGATATTTTAGGACAAGGCCTTCTCAAAGACGCCCACTGCGAACCCATCGCTCCGTTCATGTAAGAAAGTAATTTTAAGTTTGATTATTGCAAAAAGGTTAGCGAAGCTGGGAAAAATCAGGAAAAAAATTATATGGTCAGGAAAGAAAGGGAAAACTCGAATCCCGTAGATATCAAATCATTATCTTTTATCATGATGTGATTTTATTTTATTTTATTATTTTTTTTACAAGCACAGAAAACAGGATATTGTACGAGGAAAAATTGCGTAATGCTGAAATGTTGGCGTAGAAGAAGGGTTGGACAAATCTTTGGGTCGACCGGGTTAATAGCTGGCTAAGGAAAACCTCTTCACCTGAAGGAAAAATTGACGATTTTCGCAACAATCCGTTCTCAAGGTTAGTCTCTAATAGGCAAGGGTGCCACGACCCACTGAGCATCTCCCTGCATGGCCAGTCCGTCCCTACGTGGAAAATCGCAAATAAATAGAATAAGCACTGACTTTTTGCCGAGAAAAATTGCAAACTGACAAATTTCTACAAAGGGATTTCGAAACACAGTAAAAAGAAAACCCTATTTGGGGAATGCTACACCTTTTTAGGGTCTGAAACTAAAACGCGGGTGGGTAGAGCGTATTGGTTATTTGCCAACATAGATTTTCAGCCATATCAATGGAAAGCTCTCGCCGAAATCTTTCGAATGCTATGGCTGAACTTAGGTCTATCTCGAAAAATAACCAAAATACGCGTTACTCCCTTATTTTTGAAGATAGATCTACGTTCAGCCACATTAATGGACAGCTCTCGCCAACACCTTTTGAATGATATGGCTGAACATAGGCCTATCTTGAATAACAACCAAAATACGTACTACCCCCTTATTTTTCAAGATAGAGCTATGTTCAGCCACATCAATGGAAAGCTCTCGCAGAGACCTTTCGAATGATATGGCTGAACATAGGTCTATCTGGAAAAATAACCAAAATATGTACCACCCCCGTTGATTTCACACTAAAAACAGGTATAGCATTTCCAAAAACGGGGTTTTGTTTTTACTGCGCGAGAGCATCGCTGGGAAGCGGTAGTTGCTCTCCGGGAGAGAAATCTATGCGGTGCGAAGATCTATTTTAGCGAAGAAAATGAATGAAGTTGGAATTTCCGGATCGCGGTTGGTAGACGTCATTTGTAGGTCGGAATCCGCTGTGCGCGCGGCTTGCCGTAGGTTACCGTTAGATCCGGCGGCGGCGGCGGCGCCAGCGGCGGCAGCGCCAGCGGCGCGGCCGGCAGCATCTAGGAATGCAGCCAGCCGCACAGCGGCGCAGCGCGAGGGACCGGACAAGGCATGCGATGCAGCCAGACTCCGTCTGGTCCCGCTGAAGGGACGTGCGCGTCTCGCGCAAGGGACGTTACGCCCTTATAGGGGATCTTCGTCCCTTCCCGCCACCAAACTCGCCGAATCGATTCAACGAGGAAAAACTACTCTACCCTTGTTTAGATGGGCGTTTTTTCACAGCGAGGTCCTGTAAGCCTGACGTCGCTTACGGCAAGGTGGACGTTGCCTGCGAGGAGACGGTGTTAAGGCCGACAGCTGAGTGATGGAGGATATACATTCAAGACACTTAAGCCTACGCTATTGGGTGTCGTTAATCTTCCTCAGGTAGCGATAGGTGGAAGACAACTTTGAAATTGAAGAGAAGGGTCCATGGATATCCTGATGTTTGGATGGAGGTCGTTGTTCCTCATTGAGGTCTCTTAAAATATCATCCGCTCATAGCGTGGTTTTTATTCGTTGTGGGAAGACTTGTCAAGGGATTCTAGTTAAACCAAAACACTCGCTTTATGGAATGCTGTCTACCTGTTTTAGGTGTGAAACTAAACCGGTGGTAGAACGTCATTGGGTTGTTTTTCAAGGTAGACCTATGTTCAGCCACATCAATGGAAAGCTCTCGCTGAGGCCTTTTGAATGATATGGCTGAACAAAGGTCTATCTTGAAGAACAACCAAAAGACGCGCTACTCCCCTTTTAGCTTCTCACCCAAAACAGGTATAGCATTCCTTAAAACGGGTGTTTTGTTTTTGCTGTAAGCTGTCTTATTTTTTGCAGTATTGGTAAAACCTGATTGATACAAAAAAGGTATGGTCGCGATTTGCGCCACCTTTCTTATATATCGTAGAAATTAATTCCCGTGTATTCCACAGGAAGCCATTAGGATGCTCGTAGCGCCATTGTGAAAAGGAACGACTTCGTTTAAGTTACGTTCGTATACGTTGTATGAGTCATAATGGCGGTGTGAAAGTGGTTGACCCGTGGATTCAGACCATAAGGCTGATGTGCGCGAGCAAAATATGCCTCTTAGTATGTGCTATAGTGGTACGGTTGCGTGGTATGCGCCATCCATACCGCCGATGCACTGGCCATGTTTTACCGCCTTGGCACCGCCATGGCACCGCCAGGGGCGGTAACGGGCGGTATCCGTCATGATGCGCTCTTGTCTTGTTTTTATTTTTGCCGTCGTTTCGTTTCGCAGCCGCATTCCTGCCGCCGAGGGGAACTTTTAGCCGGAAGTCAGCGCAAGCGGCCCTTTGACGAATAGACGTCGATTAAACGCCCAACTCGATTAGCCTTGCAGAATAGCCGAAGAGAAAATTCCTCCAATAAACACTGGAAAAAAGAGAATCTTAATCTGCGACAAAAGCTAAGTTTCTGGTCTGAAAAAAATTTCAGTTCAAATATTTACTGAATTTCAGTTATGTCGTTCTTAAAATAAGAAGTTTATATACATTAAAAATATGTCTGAAATTCAGAGCATAATTCGACCGGTTTTTTTTTCATATCGTTAATATGACTTTTGTGGCATCTGAATTTAAGATTGTCTTTTTACAGTGAAGATGGACCCAAAACTCGTAAATTTACCTTCAATTATTGAGAAGGCTATACTTATAACTGTTGATTGTTGTTATATCTACTGAGAGAGTTGACACTAGATGAAGCATAGCAGAGCGGAGTGAACGCGTGGAGTGACTTATTAGACGACTGGATGATACGTTATAGTGTGAAACTACCCTCGTGTCGTCAATCCGTGAATCTTTATGAAAAATTGAACCAGATATATCACAGATGAAAAATACAGCGTTCATAATGAGAGCATACTGTGGTGATATCAAAATGCCCTCACGTTAAGCCCTTTGCTTGGTATGGCTTTTGTTGAAACAGGAAAACTATCTCCCTTTTGATGCTCGTCACAGGTGCAGGATTTTCGTAATCATCAATTTTGTTGATCTGCGAATTGTTATTCGCACGACGTGCGTTAATGGACGTGCGCTTTTACTGCACTTAAAATATTGAGCTTGTTTTGGCGAGTTATTTCGTTTGTGTCGCTAAAATTGATGGAGCTGTGCGTCATGGGGCGGAGGGCAATTAATTGATAGAAACCCTGTCCCCTTCTTAAGAGCCGGGTGGCCGTTGATTGGTTTTCATCTGCGGCTTGCTAAGCTTCATCCACCTCTCTTTCAGCCTCACCCCTTCAGCTGGCGTTACAGCTTGCGTTACAGCCGGCGTTCGTTTCAGACTTTGAGGAGTTCCTTATTGACCCGCCGCAGTGCATAGCTCACCTCCCAATCAACTCGTGTCTCTCCCCGCATCCTAAACGAACACACAGTTGAGTAACACCGGTGTGGCATATGTGACGCTTCTCGGAGAATTTGCACACTCTAGCCTACCGCGAGAGGTGAGGCGAGAAGCCAGGCCGTGGAAAATTTGTACCAACAGTAAGGACGAAACTTCAACCGCTTTTAAGGTTGGATTCTCCTTTTTCTGTGTGGTTTACGGTCAAGTTATAGTGGAGAGAAGTTACACTCTACATTTTTAAGGCTGCATTTTAAACCTTTTGGTTCAACCCCTACGATGCTAAGCCGAGCGAAGCGATAGCGGAGCGAGGCACAAGCCACGTAACCTAACTTAACCTAGGGTTACCTAATTGCCTGATGACGCTTACTTCTCGGCGGCCGATTTATGGCCGCCGAGAAGTAAGCGGCATCAGGCTTGGCGACAGTCGAGCGGAGCGACAGCGAAGCGAGGCACAAGTGAATTTAACTATTGGTAAACGGCAAGAGGCTTGGTTATAATAGGTTAAGGTTAAGTGGGATGCATCTTGGCCGTAGCGAACGTTTAAAGAGTTAGCTCATCGGGAAAACGTCGAATTTTATATTTCAGGGATTTACACGGTTTCACTCTAAATTTGAATATATGAGAGTCTCTGAAATTCAGTGAAAATTCTCCAAATTTTCAGTCAGTATAGAACACCCCCGAATTTTTGTAAAGTGCTATATAGACTAGTCTCCGAGATTCAGTGAAAATTCGCTGAATTTCAGTCGAATCTAGAACAATTAATTTTTTTCACTCGTGCTATATATTGACTGAAGTTCAGTGAATTTTCATTGAATCTCAGATACGCTTACTAGATTTAAAGTAAGGGTGTTTTCAATACATTTTCGTGCCTTCTAAGAAGTGTTGAGTTGTCTTATAAACCTGGAGACTTCGTGAGGGTCGTAGACGTTTGGATGTTAAGACGCAACGCAGCGAGTTTGGAAGGCGGTGTCTTTGTTTTCGTGCTCTTAATTGGGCCGGCTGTTGACAGATCAACGTATCTATTACGCCGTAAGACACTTTATGTGTCATCACGCTTCCGTTGGCGAAAAAAATAGTAATTAATATCTTTATCGCTTATTGATTGCCTTTACCCGCTGTTCGGCAAGACATAAATATTTGGTGGGATTTGAATGCCAAGGAAAAGACTTTGGATTGATGTCAAGGGCGATTTAAGAACTGTTCTTCTGTAAGCCGTATTTACTCTCAGGCTAGACGTTTAAACTATGCCTAGGAACCCTTCAAGAGATCCAACGAAAGCGTAGTGCTGTCTAATGTTGCTGAAATCCTCTTTTGCCATGGACTTACCTGAGTGGGCAATTTTTTTTAACCCTGCTTTGAATCAGTGAGAATAGCTGAGTTTCAGTGATATCACTGAATATCAGTCAATATAGCACCACTGAATTTTTCAGCAGCACTGATTCAAATTTAGGGTTTAATTTACAGTCTACAAATTTGAGTCAGTCAGTGTCTGAGATTCAGTTGAAAATTCACTAAATTTCCGCCGATAAAGCACTACTGAAGTTTTTCAGTGTATATTGACCGAAATTCATTGAATTTTCACTTAAATCTCAGACAATGATTCAAATTTAGAGAGTAGGGATAAATCATCGTCCACGGCTTGTTTAAATTTCCGGCTCAAATGTTTATTAAAATTGAGACTTTTTAATGGCCACTAGATTGCACGATTAAAAAAAATATATATCATTGTAAAAACTGGAAATTTTAGATTGTTTTATCAGGTGGACTAAACAGTTTTTGCCCCGTTCTTATTATTAGAAGGGGCTCCCATATCAATACGTCACCAACTGTTTTTTTTTAAATTCAAAAACCAAACGAGGTCTCACCGGCTGGGACATGTACCGTGACCCGAAGGGTCTCGAGGGGGCCCGAAGGGGCCCGAAGGGGTGACGCAGTGGGAACGAATGCAGTCGACAGGCACTTCCGTTCATTACCAAAACGAAGGTGGTAAATATAAGATTGGTTCTTAAGGGTCTTTGTCCTTCCCCCCCCCTCAGGCTACCGGGGAGACCGCTTAGCCATGTTAACACGCCGGTTTAAAGTAAAAATAATCGGACTAGGAACTTCGCTGCACCTGAGCCTCCCCCCCAGCTATATTTGAGTGCATGGCTGTCTGGTTGAACCCCCCCCCTCCATAGGGTGCTCAGACCGGGGGGTCTGCAGAGGCAAACTTTTGTGATTCACAGACTCTCAACAAGATAGAATCAAGTTATCAAGTATTTCACATGCGGAGTCCGTCGGCTCTGACTAAACTGTGCCTCAGATTGGATTTCCGCAAGCTTTCTTTTGGGCTATTTCACCGAATAGCCGTATTTTTGAAGCACAGTAAAAACAAATCGCCGTTTTGGGGAATGCTGTACCTGTTTTGGGTATGAAACTAACACGGGGTTAGTGCGCATTTTGTTAATTTTTCAACGTAGACCTATGTTCAGCCAAAAATAGAAAAATAACCAAAATACGTCCCACCCCCGTTTTGGGTTCACAGCCAATACAGATATAGGCCTTCGAAACGGAGTGTTGTTTTTACTGTGAGGGTTCCTCTTAAACATAAAAATATTAGAAATGGAACCAAAAGCTTTGTTTATCCCATGGGTATGACAGAGGTGAGCTTATTTCTGATTAGATTTCCGAACTTTCACTGAAGCTTACCGATTAGCCGATATTTTATAGGATCTTCTCGGGAGTAAACACATTGAAAAATGGGTCCAAAAGCTATCTATACCACTTATTTTTTTCCGAATATTCCACTATATTTTTGCTGGGTCTAAGAGACGGCATTTTAGAGTATTTTACGTGGAACCCGTCTTGTTAAACAACTAAAAGAAAACCGCAAGTACGAATAGTACGAATGCCGCCAGTAGGCATTTCCTCAGTCTCACTTGGACAGAGGAACCTCAAAATTTGAGACTCTGTCATGCCGCGTCTCAGAATGGCCCTCCGTCTTTTCCTTTCGTCGAAGTCGTTTGAAACCGTAGCCTACATGTATGTTTGTCTTGTGAGAACCCACGTGCGTTCGTCGCACGTCAAGACTTAGTCTACAGACGTAATTGTCTTGCTTTGTTTTCGTGACATTTTTATAAGTGCAACTTGGGGCGCTCGGCGGCCCGGCGGGCGCTTGCGGCGAGCGCTTGCGGCGAGCGCTTGCGGCGAGCTTTCGTGTGCGTGCGCGCAACACGCAACGGGCCGTGTGACCCGTTCGAACCGAAACAGCTGCTTTGAGAATCAGCTACTAGCCTTCGCAATCAAGGATATTTTCTCAAATCGACAACTATCGGCCGAATCGAAGAGAGACTTCGACGCTCGATTGGCATTAACAATGTATTAATTACAATACCGGAAACCAAGCCTTTTCTTCAGAAAGGACTTAAGTGAGACTAGGCGTCGTAAGTAATTCATAGAAAAAACTGAAACACCTGTTTCAGGGAGTTCTTAAAAATAAACGAGGGTAGTACGTATTTTGGTAATTTGGCTAGATGGACCCATGTTCAGTCATATCATTCAAATGTCTCGGCGAGAGCTTTCCATAAATGTGGTTCAACATAGGTCTATCTCGTAAAATGAACGAAATACGTATAACCCCCGATTTTCACCTAAAACAGTTAAGAACTTCCTAAAACAGGTGTTTTGTACTGTGTTGACTTATCGGGTTATTAATTTAGCTTATATTTAAATGTTGAGACTTTGACGCACGCTGAGAAAAGCACAAGTTATTTTCAATACGAAAACTGTCGGGCGAATAAGCAAATTTAAGCACGAACCATTGTCAGAAAAAAAGAAAAAAAAACAGGCGAATAAGCCAATATAAGCACGAACCATTTTCAATACAAAAACTGTCGGGCGAATAAGCATAAATAAGCACGAACCATTTTCAATACAAAAATTGTCGGCCACATAGGTATAAGCAATTATAATCATGAACAATTTTCAATACACAAACTGTCGCGGGCGAATAAGCATAAGCACGAACCACTTTCAATACTAAAACTGTCGGGCGAATAAGGAAATATAATTGAGACCACTGCCAATTCAATTAAGCGAACAACCACAGTGGACCGCATAAGCTAGGTGAACTTGGGTTAGGTTCTCCGCTCAGCTGTCGTAAGCCTCATACGGCTCAGCGCTGCCCTAGTCGAACTTAAGTCAGGTTATGTGTTCCGCTCGCGTCGGGTTGAAAATGCGACGTTTCAAGACGGAGCCCGGTGAGTTTGCCACGTGGTGGATAGGAGTAGAGTCGCTCCTTGCGGCGGGGACTTGGGCCCCATTGACGTCACCAGGTTCCTTGGCCGGGCCTTGCCTTTCGTGTACGGAAGTTAGTTACCTCGGCCGCACCGCCGTCGCCTCGCCGCACCGCCGCCGCCGCACCGCCGCCGCCGCACGCTGTCTTCCGTTCTCCACTATTAACAAGGAGACCCCACTCGGAAAATAAAACAGTCGCAACAGTGCTCAAAATATACTCACACATCGACGTTCACGATGCCTGTTGACGATTCTTTCAAACCCTTTTTTGACTTACGATTCTATTGGAGCAGTACGCCATCTTGATTTATCTCTGCGGTAGTTGAATTGCACTCTGCACACAATAACACTCGAAATTTGTATATGTGCGTGAATGTGAATTTCAGTCCATATAGCACGACTGAATGTTTTCAATGGTGCTATATTGACTGAAATTCAGTGAATTTTCGCCGAATCTAGAAACTCTCACTGATCCAAATTTAGAGTGTTGTAAGATCCGATCGTCAAAATGAGCGTGTAGGGTGAAAAATAAATAATAAATAAACGATCTTTATTTTGAGACGAATTCAAAATTAGCAAATTTTTCCGGGATCACCTGAATACTGCAAAAAAGTTTGACCGAAAAAGATCGCATTTTCTTAAGAAGCATCGATCAAAAATATGACTCGACAAGAATATCTCTGGCGCAATATCTGTTTTGTTCATATTTTGGCGTGTTTTCTGCAAAAACGTCACGCTTTATGACGGGCAATTACAATTCATATTTGTTATCAAGTTCTTATCGTAAGATCTTAGGCACTTGCCAAAAACAGCTCTGATTTGTCTCATTCAACTTGCGACTTTTTTTTATAGACGTTGAGTGACTTTCACTCGAACTCCTCCCAATCAACAATTTAATGTACGATCTTTTAATCAAACAGATATATTCTCCTAGAGTAACTACGCGATTTTTTTGAACTTATTGTAGTAAAATAATGTTTCAGTCTAACTTTCGTTTGATCAAAGAAAATCATCCTTTTCAGATTTTAGTTTCGCGTAAAAATTGGTGAAATTTCGTGAGGAAGAATTTTTTGTTCACGAAAAATCGCTCCCCAATCTCAAGCTTGCATTAATTTTAATTTAGTTTTGAAAATCGTGTTTACAATGGTTTTTTTGTTTTTTTATTAGCTATTTTTTAAGCTTTTCGCCATAGCTATGCCAATTATCAAACGCGTAATATTCTCAAAAACTTGATAGAACGGTTTTCGGCGTACATCTTTGGATCGGGCTCATCCGTTTGTCGGACTTTTCGACGTGTATAGATGCCGGTCTTATTTCATGAATGGATTTGTTACGAGGCATTGAGAATTTCCCCAGCGTTATGTGTCTTGCCTGTTAGTGTATCTGGCGCTCGTTGTTTTCGCGAAGTGTGTCAGGTTATGGGCCCAAGATTCGTGTGAAGCGTTGTTATTCCGTGACTGAATGGAGAGAGAGGGGGGAAGGGAAGGAGAGAGACGGAACATAGACGACTATTGCGTAGTACGCTTCTACGCTCTATCATTCTCGGGCGCGTTGGCTTGGTACTAGTTTATCGCGTTGTTCTCTCTCTTATTCCTGTGCACTGGTCGCGCTCACTAAAAACTGAAACTTGTTTTGGGTGCGGTCTGTTTGATGGATTGGCGTTGTAAGCTTCCCTTTTTCCGGTTTCCAAGGGTTGCGACAATTGCGTCTCCCGCCAATTGCGTCTTACTCTAGCTAATCGCTTTTGGGAACTAATTTATGGCGGTCCTTTAAAAATGCGTCGCTAACCAGAATCATCACAGTATACACGATACACCTTTTTGGGAGTTCTATACCTGTTTTGGGTGTGAAACTAAAACAGTGGTTATCCGTATTTAGTTACTTTTCAAGATAGATAGTTCAGCCATATCATTCAAAAGGTCTCGACGAGAGCTTTCCATTGACGTGGCTGAACATAGGTCTATATTGAAGAATCACCTAAATACGTATTAACCCCGTTTTAGTTTCATACCCAAAACAGGTATTCCCTAAAATGGGTGTTAAGTTTTTACTGTGCATCAATTTCAATGTGCATCAATGGTTCAGTCGAGTGGATATTGCGACAATTCAACTCACCTACTAGTGGGTGATTTTTGAAGATTTTGTCAACTGGAAATTTCCGTTTTGAAGGGTCTTGTGAAGTTGCTTACGACCACAATTAACGTGGAAAGTGGTCGATAATGTGACTTTTTTTTCCAGAAAACACACCAAAATATAAATACAAAACAGATATTGAACTAGAGATGTTCAGCGCGTCTAATGGTAGTTTTTAAAAGTGCAATGAAAAGACCGCCAAAATTGTTTATTTTCAAAGGATCAGTGCTGAAAAATCGTCCTCCAGTTTTAAACGGACCGCGGTATTAAGTGGTAGATAGTTGAAATATCATTACTAATATTCTAGTTTCAGGGTTTTACTACGCCTTTTTCGTTTCCGCGTGAATAAAAGTTTGCAGATTGATGGCTCTTAAAGAATACCTTTTTAGTTGACGCGTTTTTAAGGGTTAAAACGCAAGATGACAACTTGCGTTCAACCGATTCCAAAGCAATGCGTAGCCGATCATCTTCTGCTAGTTGGATTGCTACAGGCCGGCGTTGCTCCGCGTCGCTCAGGTGTCGTTAACCCAAATAAATAAATGTATGAAGTTGTCTTGGCCGCCATGTTTTATATGATTATCACTCCTTAACCTCACTTCTCCGTTGCTGTCTTCGCGGAACTAGTTAACTATCTCTTCTGTCATTCTACCCAAGATATTTGAATTCGTTCATCTTTCAAGATTTTCGCCGTACTACAAGTAAACCTGAAATACTTTTCGGGTACCTTTCTGTTTGTACCCTCTAAATTTGAATCAAGAAAAGTCTCTGGGATTCAGTGAATTTTCACTGAATCTGAGAAACTCTCACTGATACAAATTTAGAGTATACCTTCACAGTAAAAACGGAACATATATGTTTGAGGAAGTTCTATACCTGTTTTGGGAAACTTAAACGGGGGTAGTCCGTGTTTTGGTTATTTTTCAAGATAGACCTATGTTCAGCCATATCATTCGGAAGGTCTCGGCGAGGGCTTTCCATTGATGTGGCTGAACATAGTTTTGTGTTGAACAATCACCAAAATACTACCCACGTTTTAGTTTCATACCCAAAACAGATACAGCATTCCCTCAAACGGGTGTTTTGCTTTACTGTGTTATCAGGAAGTATGCCGCCCGAGGTAATAGAAAAACACTTGTTTCAGTAAACAGCTTCAGTTTTAGGTTATAGGCAAAACTCTAGTTATTTTTCGATATCGTTAAGTATTTTCTCTCTGAAATGCGTGTTAAACTAGGTATTTTGAATCAGTATCGTTGTTTACTCCGAAACAGAGGCAACGTAATTAAGCGGCTATGAGAGGCCCTTTGAGGAATCGCGCCTCCGATGTGCGTTTTACCTTTTGCTGTTGACTAGCAGAAAAATACGCAACCGATTGTATTGACATTTCGCCTTGAGAGTCCTTAGAGGAAACATGGCGGATAACAAAGCGAGCCGTCCCGTCGCGTCGCGCCCCGGCCGCGGCCCCTCGCGCTCGGATACTTCTTCCAAATTTCCTTTAACACGTTTCCCAAGGATACAGCCAGCCTCCTCCCGAGCCCAAACAGCCCCCTCATCATACCGAACAAGTCGCAGGCGATTTTTATTTCGTTCACGCCCAATTTCACTCAAAATTTGAATCAGTGAGAGTCTCAGTGAAAATTCACTGAATCTGACACTCACTCTTTAGTGCTGCGGCCAGAAATTTGACGTAAGCGTTTCGCCCCTGAGGTCGATCCCCATAAAAAATACATCACTGATTGTGGAATAGTTATGACCGTCCATAGTAAAAACCGAGGGGGGAATCACTCCTTGTAATACCCGTACGCGGCCGCTGTAATTATTACTGTAATACCTGTAATACCTTGTAATACCTGTAATACCGAGTGTAATACTTGTAATACCGGGTTTTATACTTGTAATATTTGTAATACTTGTAATAC
>Ga0058701_10003608_pt1 | contig 12316 bp, 5 predicted proteins | sample AgamicOrMae_FD_97039 | JGI IMG/M metagenome (GOLD analysis project Ga0058701, IMG submission 97039) | Agave microbial communities from Guanajuato, Mexico - Or.Ma.e | ecosystem: Host-associated > Plants > Phyllosphere > Phylloplane/Leaf | place: Guanajuato, Mexico | collected 2012-06-04
AGTTTCGGACTTGTGAACGAGCGAACAGCTAGAGCGGAGCGAAGGTAGGCAACCCACATGGCTCCCTGAGCCCGGGTTGCCTAAAACAAAATCGATAGGGGTATGTGGACCACCCTGTACAGGGACCTTCAGAAATCAAGGGCTAATTTTAAGGAGTGAACCAGAGGATTTTCGAAAGTATAACATTCCTCCTACCGATGTCCGGGAAAAAGGTGTTATATAAAAGGACTCACTCTTTACTTTTTTCTTATTAGTTTTAACAACGAAAACTTATTGGCATTTTTTTCTTGCAAAAAGAGAAAAATTCTTGTTGCAAAGAAAAAGAAATCTTGCGCCAAGAAAAAAGAGACATTATATCAAGAAAACATTTTCTTGGTATCAGGAAACATTTCTGTGGGAGTAACAGAGATGCAAAATGGGTAGACCAATTTAGATTAAGCTCTGAATTACAGCAGCAAATACTCAACATTCCGAAGTCGATAAACCGAATCGGACGGAACATCTGCTGAAAGGATTCCAGCATCTAGTCTCGTCCTCCAGAAGTGGGAAACTGATGACACAAACAGAGCCTAACCGGTTTGGTTGTGATGAAGTTGATTAGATGCAGCAAAATGGTTCCTACTCTAAAGGTTACTACGTTGGTTATTGGTATAAAACAGGAAGAGGTATTCTGTCAAAATAGTTTATCAGCTAACAGCTTCACAGTTAACAAGCCTTTTTTATTGCCTTGAACGATTTTTAGGAGTCTCCTGCATCGAATGCGCGCGTTTCAGAAGCATTCCAATGGACCCTCTTTGGATGCAATACACTTGAAAAATGACAAAAATGCATAGGCACTCGTGGCGACCCGTTTTTAGGCGGCAAACTTGTCGTCAATTTACGTGTAGATACACGTGGGTAGCTGTCATAAGCGCCAAAAACCACAAGCGCCAACGCCGCAAGCGCCAATCCGTAACCGCCAAACGAGAAAAGTCGCAAACGCCACAGGTCTTAACCGCAATACTAACCTTGCCTAACCTAACTTAACCTAACCGCACTTAACCTAATCTAACTTAACCTAACCTGACTTGACCTAACCAAACCTATACGAACTTTGGCGGTTACGGACTGGCGCTTGCGGCGTTGACGCTCGTGGTTTTTGGCGCTATCGAATGCCCCCCGATACACGTTACAGTTTTTCGAGGAAAAGAAGATATTATGCATCCTTTTAAGACACAAGATTTCTTCAATAATTTAATTATTCAGGCTATATAATCCGCAAGGGAAATATGAGAAAAACAAACAAAAAAAAACAACCAAAAAAAACGAAGAAATTGAGGTAAGCATGGTTTTAGTCGCCATGGCAGTGAGATCTGTTCTCCACCTTGCGACTTGAATGTCTCCAACGATATCAAAAATACAAGTCTCTACCCGCGTAGCCATATCTTTTCTTAAACGTATATCTATTTTTGTCTCTACACTGAAATATTAGTGACGTGTGTATAGGACCCTCCTTGGACCATCCACTTTAGCGGATGGACCATTTTAATTCCGTGACAGATAAAAAAAAGCCAAGATGACCTTAAACAACGTTCCCATCGATATCTGTAAAATGTTGGTTGCCTTGACTATCTGTGTTTTTAGAACTGTCCCACGTAGTCCAATGCTTCCTCAAAAATTATTTTACAGACGATTTCTGCTCGAGACTATGGTAAATATCGATATGAGCTGAAACGATTTCGGTCTAATTTTCAAACGAAGTGACTATTCACACGCTACCCCATTTAAATTAGATTGGTTTCCGTGCGTTCAAGTCCCCCTTGTATTAACATAGGCGTGCAAATATAGCTAACTTTAAATGTTGTATTAAAACGTCAGAATAGGGAACATAGCCTAAGTAGGCAAAAAGCAGCGGAAAATCCTGGTAAAAAGCTAAAGTCTTTGCAAAACAGGATTAAAAGTTTTCCACATGTCGCAAAAACCTTTGACTCCGTCAAAACCTATTGAAAAAAAAAGGCAAAAACTTCAGTACGAATGTGCGCTATTAGGGGACCCACCGAACATCTCATCTACATCAAACCATAACCGCACCTGAGGGAGAAACAGACAGGGAAGTAAAGAGTTAAATCATTCTTGCGGACTGTGTCCAGTAATTCACCTTAAAAACAGAATTTTTTACCATCGCCTTGAAAAGGTAAATGAGGTAATGGGGGCGATCGTTAAGGTAAGCTTTTTATGCGAATAGTGCCATCAATAACGACGGAAATACATCACAGGTCTATTTTCAAAACCCCTTGACAAGACCTTCCATAAATTGCGGTAAAACACGAGGAAAGGTTATTTTTGAAAATGCCGTATTTTACACAGACGCTGACTCAACCCATGCCATATATAGTCTTTCCTCACTTAACTTCTGCGAATTATATGAATTGTTTTCGAGTAAAGTTGACATTATGTAAGCTTCGTGTGGACCCAATTTTTACTCCGATAGTAGAATTTCGCTCCCTGGCTAGTGAATTTTGCTTAAAGAAATTACGGCATACAATTTTCTTCCCTATGGAAAAGTAAAATCCTCATAAGAGGACCGATAAAAAAAATGAGATAAACAGCTAACAATGAGACAGGTTTGAATGTGTCAGGCTCCTCCAGCCATACAGTTAAGCCTAAACCCGGTTTTATATAGCCCCATTCCTGTTTTGGGTATGAAGGTAAAACAGAGGAAGAACCATGAGAGAAGGGCCGCCCTTCTCTCACGGAAGAACGCAATTCTGTTATTTTTAAAGGTATAAACCCATCAAATATATCAATGAAAAGGTCTCGTCTAGAGCTCTTATTTGTTATGGTTGTTGATAGGGGTATCTACAAAAATAACCAAAGAACGCTCTTCCCCTTATTTACGTCAATACCTACGTATAAGGCCACCTAGAAAAGAGGGTTTATTTTTAACTGTGCGTAGCGGATGACCATCGCGGAAGAGCAACTCTTTGTTGATGGTTCGGTGAAAATGGCGCCGTAATTTAAGTGCGTTACGTTCCACATTCTGCTGCCGGTCTTGCGTCATATTTTTTTAGTAATATCGCGTGATTTTTTAGAAAAATGTCAGTTCCTTTCCATAAAGTGTGTTTATAAGGTGCCTCTGTGGCAATGAAGATGACACATAAACAGAATAATATCTGCACTTTGTCAGAAACATACGCAACGCAACACATTTACCAGCAAGGCTTACATTAAACTTAAAAAAATAAAATAAAACATGGACTTTTTCCAACAATTAATGACCCAAATAGCCCAACGTCGCAATTCAGTTAACCGAGTTAAACCGATAATATAAGCCGTGTTTTGGCTACTTCTCGTGATGGGTCTATCAATACTCATATCAAACGAACAGCTGGGACTGATATGGCTGTTGATACATAAATTTATCTTGAAAAATTGCCGAAATACTTGTTTTATGCGTACTCGATCCATCGTAATACCAAAGCTACATGCATCATGACTATCGGAAATAAGTTTTATCTTAATCAGAGAAGAATCTACCTGATTACCACTGAAATCTAAAATCAAATCAGGGTTTCTCGTTTTAACGCCACTTAATATTCGCCTTTCGTGTATAGCTCATCCTCTGATAACAAAAAGTCACGCACTCACACATTAAAAAAATTCACGGACGATTCTGCGCCCATCCAGATGATTCATTATGAGAGTCGGACACTAACGCTGGTCGCCTGCATGGCAGTGGATTTCCGCGGGACTGCTACCTCTGTCTATCTTTCCAACTTACAGTAGTGTTCATTGCGACCTCCCACTCTGTCCGTCCTTCCCATACACGTGCTAGCCTAGACCCCATTCAGATCCCGGGCTTCTGAACCTAAACAGTACCTGCGACCCACTCAAAGTTGCCCAAAGCGTATCAAAACGTAGGATTTGATACAACCGTCCGCAATTAAAATTTCCATGATATTGACCGATCTGTACATATTTAAAAAAAATGCTTTAAAAATCCATTATTTCTGATTATAGCCTCTTTATTGCAAAAACTTTGCAAATATAAACGCGTTTTAAAGGTTGCATAATTTAAAAACATTTCAAAACATTGCTTTATTTTAAGGTTTTTTTTTTTTAAGCTGCAAATTGGAAGACATCTGTGGAAGCTGGTTATGGCCTTCTGAAAAGTAAACTTAAGCTGTAATATATTTATTCCATTAAAGATACGATGTTGGAATTTCATCTACAATTAAAAGTTCAGATAAATTCATTAAAAAAAAATTAAAAAACCGAAAGCGATTAGTAATCAGTTGAAATGGATTTGTATAGCTTATTTCACAAAACATGAGCCGAATACTACCTTAACCTATAACAGCCCGAAGTATTTGGAGTGATATTGTGCTTAAGAAGAAATCCGAAGGATTTTCCCCATTAACTCACGTAGTTTTAGGCTTTGGAAAATGCCTAAATTATTAAATTTCAGGTTTCCAGAGGGGCGGATTTTTTTGACAACTGGACTAAAAAGATCCTCTAAAATATTTTTTTCTGTTTCCGAGCGGCATCGCTGGGCGGTAATGGGTTAAGTTGGGAGTTTTCCCGGAGTTCTTACTCTCTACACTCTGTAATAAACTATAGTGTTTGTGGGTCTCCTGAGTTTCATAGGGGAAACAAATCGAATATAAGAAACGGGTTTTCGTTAACAACCTGATCTAGAATTAACCGTAGCCTGAAACAACCTGAACCTGACCTCGAGACGATAACCTCCAGCCAATAATCGTGTTACAAGTCACACGAAAATACCTCCTCCAAGAAAAATGGGTATTGCTACGCGAAACAACTGTTCAATGACATTTTTGAGTAACCAGTGATTAAGTATTAAACAGATGCGCCAACACTCCAAACGTTTAAATCAAATTAAATGCGGCTTGACAAATTGTCTGAAATTAGTGTGTTCTTCACCCTAAGAGTTCATGGACCTTACAAGGTACCGTACATATCGACAAGATCGTTAACTTAATATGTCTTCATTTGGTACGCTATTATGGTTAGTGTGAGGCCTGCGGGCAGGAAATTGGTTATCGCAGGATGTAAAATTATTAGTCTGAGGTGTGTTATATGTCATTGTGAACGGTGGAGTAGCCTTGTCGAAATGTCGAAATATCGTCGTTGAAATGATTGCTGCTTATTAAGGAATGATAGCCAATGAAGTGCTCGTGAAAGTGCGTGTCGGTATTAGCCTCTGGACCCCCCTTTTAGGGATGTTCGAAATCTGTCTTTGTAAGATTGTGACACTGTGAAGCTGAGAAAAAAAAGGCTAAAATGAAATATTCTGTGCGCGAGGTTACGTTAAGATCTTGGGCCAGGACTGATAATCGTGACAAACGTCCTCACTGTATAGTTGGGATCAAAAGTCATGCCACTTTTACGGACGGAAAAAGCCTAAGAAAAGTGTGACGTAACTTTTGATCTCAACTGTACAAAGGGGTACAGAAATTTCAGATTGCACAATTTATTATCGCCCAGGGAGAAGTCAGATCAGACTTCGATCCTATTAGATTCTCCTATCACACCGCTCAGCTAGGCAAACGGACACTAGAACAAAACTACACAATGCAGCCTCAAAAATTGAGAGCGAGGTCCACAAATTTTGTCGGTTATTAACCTTCATCTGACACGCCGCATCTGTTTCAGGCAGGAAATCGAGTTTGGGCTAAAAACCTCTTCTTCGTAAAATGTTCACATCTAAAACGAAGTCCTGTTAGCGAGTTAAAAACCTCAAGTTTGAAAATTCCTGTTAAGAGCCCGATACTGACTGCGCGGTTAATGCGGTTTCCGCAATAAAGGAGGTTCCTTCGTGACGCAATATAGCGCAGGCGGCGCGTGGCGAAACGGACGCTAAGAGCCACGCGACGCACTAACCATACATGCGAACTTCAAGTCCATGCTTGTATAACTAGGTCCGCAGCAGAGGTGTGGTTAACTTGATCCCGATTAAAACAGTTTCATTAAGCTCTTTATCATTCGATTGCTACTGTAGAACATCAATGCAGCGTTATGAACGTCAGATTGAGCAGCTGTATCGGAGACTTCAATGCGCGGTACAAGCATGCATTGAAGTCTCCAGGTGTACCAGAGACTTAAATGCGTGGAAATACTAATGTTGCTTCCCGTCGTATATGAGCTGGATACCTAAATGCGAGGTATTGGTCTTGACGTGCGTCAAAGTCTCCTATGGTTTGGTTGTTGCTTCAGAGACTTCATTGCGCGGTGCAGCTTATACTGGGCATTGGAGTCTCGCAGCAACTGTATGCTGGAGACTTGAATGCGCGATATTAGCTGTACCGTGCAGTCCAGTCTCCCGAGCTGTCACTAAGAACTTCAATGCACGGTACAGCTAATACGAGGCATTGAAGTTTCCCGCGTTTAGCAACTGTACGCTAGAGACTTTAATGCGCGATAATTATTTGTACCGTGAAGTCACGTCTTCGACAATATGGTCCAGGACTTGAATGCAAGGCACAGCTTAAACCGGGCATTTGAATTATCTAAGATTTCGAAAGTATGCATCGTAAAGTTTTGGGTACGAAGGTGATGCCGAACAATGATCAAGTATCTCGCGAGAGCAGTGGGTCCTTGATGAACAAGTAAAATTGGTTTTCTACGTAATAATTCATTTCGTAAAAACTAGTTTGGATTCTCTTCAATTGTTTATTGATCTATTTTCGTGAGTCTAAACAGTCTGTTGTAACAGGAAATCCAAATGGTATCAAATGGAAGCCAACGGGGAACCTGAGATACACACTTCTACGAATATACGCAACGCACTGCACTCCAAACCTACTTGGAAACCTGGCAGAAATTCAAGTTATCTAATAGTTTGGCTACACTTAAAAACCTCATAAAGCGAATATCTTTTTAAAAGATCTGGTAACATCGTTGAAAACGGGAATTACAGTAGGACTTAACATATCTTCTCTACGATTACTAGAAGAACGTGAACATCTCAGACAATATGCAAGAATATAAAATATCGGCGAGTGCATTCAGCCTTAACACCGAACCTGTTTTCCAGCTTTTTTACTGATATCGACTGCGTCATGAATGACATTCAATGCCTAACCCACTACCGCCCAGCGATGCCGGTCGGGAACATAAAAAAATATTCTAGAGGATCTTCTCAGTCCAGTATTGTCCAAGTTTAAAAAATATCACCCCTCTGAAAAGCTGAAATTATTTAGGCGACTTCCAAAGCTTAAAATTGCATATTTTAATGGGAGAAATCCTTTGAATTTCTCTTAAACTAAATTTCACTCCAAATACTTTGGGCTGTTATGGGCTAAAGTTCAGACAAACCTTCGTTATTGGGATACCCGAAAAAGGAACCCACGACTCTTGATCTCACTTCACAAAGGTTACGCTAAACTCGTTTGATGGCAACGCCAGTAGCTTATGATTGACAACGTCAAATGTCAAAGCCGATATCCTGCGTAAAATCCTTTGTCAAGCCACAGCGTCACGGTAGCGGTATCGTGTCATCCGTGATGTAAACACACATTCTGTTTATGAAGTCAAGAATAAGAAAAGACAAGGAACTACAGAAGAACCGCTTGCTACCGCGCCAACGTAATGTATCACGCACTTACGTGTCTCGAAACTCAAAACACGCGAATCTCAGCCAATAAGATGTCAGAGGGAAAAACACTGAATATAGACCCAAAAATTACCCGAAAAAGACAGCAGCGACGATTCCGAATTCAGGTCAGTTCACGACAATGGAAAACTACTCTGCTCTCTTCACCTCCGCCACTATGAAACAGTGAAATATAATTGGTCGGCGCTGAACTAAAGTTAAGAGCATTCGCCTCAACTAAGCATAGTTTGCTGCTTTTCTATGCTTTTTGCAGTTCCAGAATGAACGAGGATAGTAAGTGGGGTTTTCTTGTGAGTCTTGCCTTACTAGGGTGTCTCTAAGCTTGATGGTGTCGCCGAGAAAAACCATCTGATAGGATCACAGTAAAAACAAGTCCCTGTTTTAGGTAGTCCTATACCTATTTTGACGGTAAAACAGGGGAGGCGCGTAATTTGGTTACTTTTTAACATACCCCCATGAATAGCCATACCAATGGAGAGCTCTCGACGAGACCTTTTCATAGCTATGGTTGTTGATAGGATTATCTTTTAAAATAACCAAATTACGGTTGTCCTCTGTTTTACCTTCATACCCAAAACAGGGATGGAACTACCCGAAAGAGGGCTTTGATTTTAGAGTGATAAAGGCGGTTAGGTAAGGTTAACGCAGTCAATATTTAGTTTAGAAAACATAGAGACCTGATACAACAGTTATTCATATAAAAACGTAAAAAAAAATAGGGTGTTGCTATTGACCCGACATTCAATTAATATAGGATGACGAACGCAGAAACTAACCTAGTGCATTTTGAATGGGAGGTGACTTGAACACACGGAACCCATCCTAATACATTTTATATATGGGGCAGTTGGGTCGAAAGACAATCTCAAAAAAAATATATCAGCGGAAAAAAGGCAAAAAAGTTGCCAAAATTTGTTAATTTTTTTTATTATTTTTGAATTTGGTAAGACTGCTTTCATCCCTCTTCACAAACTTCACTCCACTAAACGGACAGCTGCACCAGGCTTGGCAAACAAGAGCTCATATGGTAGAACATGCAACCTTCAAAATTAAAGAGTACGTCGCAAGAGACGGTTCCCTTCGCCCTGAAACATAAACCCCAGACTCATGTTCCAGTTTTACTGCCAACTTAACAAAAAACTGTTAGGGCCTGCACGTGAGCAGCAATTTTGGGCAGGTCTGCCTTGTTTGCCGAGAGCTGGCCTTCACCCACCCGGAATACCCCTTCCCCTTGGAAGATTACAAAGCAGTTTCTGTGCACCTGTGTGACGTCATTCGACGAAGGGCACCTTTGCGCTTCTTAAACGACTATTGCAAGCAAATTCCAAGAATTGCAAGAGCATGGTCAGTAGGACGTCTCGCTACTGAGACGTAGTCAGTGGTTACCATCACTTTTGTCATCCTCTCAATTAACCCATTTATAGCTTCTTAATTTTATTTGCATGACTGCACCTTCAACAAACACTCCTCCGCATCCCGATACATTTTAGTAAACTTGCAAGACACAGAAAAAACTAACGCCTTATTTCAGTTTAAGGGTAAAACATAGGAGGAGCTTAATTTGTTTGTTTTTTTTAGACACCTTTATGATTAACCATATTAAAGGAGAACTCTCGACGAGACCTTTCCATTGATATGACTGCTGATAGGTTTATCTTTAAAAATAACTAAATTACGCTCGTCCCCTGTATTACCTTCATACGAAAAACAGGTGTGGAACTACCTAAAACAGGGGCTGGTTTTTACTGTGCAGTGCAACAGCAAATAAAAAAACTCCCCAGTATACAATACAGTCAAATCTTAATAACTCGATTAATACGGAATGTTTCAAAATACTCGAGTAATGTCGCTCTTCAAATGGTCAAGGCTAAGAACAACCACTCGTTGGGACAGTTCACTCCGACTTTAGGTTACGTCTTTTCTGAGGTTCGGGTATTCGAGGTATTACTGTAGAAGAGAAATTACATGTTAAAGCTATATTATAGATTGTTTACACATATTTGAGGACTTAGGTCAATCATAATATACTAAATAGAATAACAGCTCCCCGATGAAATCAATAGGTTAGAGTGAAATTTGAAATGGATATGAAACTTTCCGGTTGATTTCCCAGGTAGACCCATCAATCGCCGTAGCCATAACACACTCGCCAAGCCCGTTGTTAGAGTTATAGATATAGATTTATCTCCAAACCAACCTAAACGTTGTATCTGTTGAGATGTTTGCACCCAAAACCAGTAGAAGTTATCTGAAAGATATTCTTTATCAGTGAGTCGGAAAGTAAAGTTGTAGTAATGTTTCACGGATATTTTTTTCTTTTTTATCCCTGAAACTGTACAATAGAATATGCACAGATACGTTTGGCTGCTGGTTTGTTTGCTTGATTAAAACATTGCACGTTTCATTCCAAAACAGAGGTAACTCCCGGACGGTCGAGGCAACAACCTCCAAAGTTCATTCACGGCTTTAAGAATACATGCTCACTTTTGTCTGACGTACAGTGACTTTTCGAAGCTTATACGTTGACGATTATATGGAGCAAACCTCCTGAGTAATATTTGCTTGCATGAGATATCGAAGGGCACTTTCATAATCTGCTGACTAACCCAAAAAGTAATAAATCAGATCGAAAAAAATCGAGGATGAGAGAAACAACTTTTTCCGATGAAATTTCATCCTTGAATGTTGAAGGGTTTCCCGGAAAATTGCTCAAAGCGGTAGCATTGACCTTGTGTCCAGGATGTGAACTATAAGATTTCTCCGCCGATGCGTTCGAACATCATACTTCTCAGAACTAGAACTTCGCACTTTTTTCCCCGTAGATCAGATTGGAAATGGCACCATAGATTTTAGCAAGGTAGCCATGATGAACGCTGAATACCCCATGAGGATACAATGCTTGGCCACTGGCAGTTTCCATGCGTGCAAGGATACCCGGAAAGACTTGTGGAGACTAAAAACTTAAGAATTAGTGTCTTCGGCACAAGAATACATCACAAAATATTGCTGGTATTGATTCTGTCAAGGCAGACAACGTTTGCAAATGAACAAAAAATAGCGATTTCAACGCATTGTAATGCCATGAAACACGCGCCTGAAGGACTCCTCATCGATCGGTTACTTCAACGCGTACGAAACCCCATGTCATGGAACCATATGATGCGACAAGATTAAGAACTTCAACGCAAGGATATGCCATGAAAAATATCTAGAGACAGGTCCGGCACCTATTTTGCAAGATGGCGAGGACATTTATGGCAGCGGTCAGCGATAAACGCTCTTAGAAGCCTCTGACTTTAAAAAGGTTCTCACGGGATAGGCTATTGTAAAACTACTTCGGTATAAAAGACGACACAAAGCTCGGGATAAGGCTTGAGTGTACCACTAGATGTAAGCGGGACTTGCTACCCGATATTTCTCAAGTAGATCTGCATGTTGCGAAAGAACTCTCTGCCGAAATCATCGCGAATACACTATGCAGCTGCTTTCGCAAAACTGGATTAGAACCGGACTCTTGTTGCACTCGCTCTGAGCAAACTGTGAAAGTTTCTATACAGATGACTTCATCGAGGAGGATGCCAGGTGCATTGACTTTCATGAGGCTTACATCTTCCCCTGGCTTACCAGCCTTATTGTTTGTCAGACTTTTGATCGCATGCACAAACGAACGATCGAGATCGCAGCCGTCGACTGTCAGAATGATTTGGTCCAGCCTCAAAGCAGTTAGGAAAGTTTAGCCACCTTCACCAAGATGTAGAAACACCTGTGCGTTCTCCACAGGCCCATGGAAAATTCCTCTAAAACTGCAGTACGTATTTCGATCAAAGCGATGCGTCAATTAGCTCCTAGCCGCACACTTAAGCTGAGGAATTTTGCGCTCATACACACCTTCGATCGATTACGCTTTAGATGTAGCAATCCGATGTCGCCATCGCCAAAAACATCGAGCCAACTCAAGCAAGTCTTCATCTGTTTCCTCCACAGATCCGGAAATCTACGAAACGATTTTTGTGGACATCGATAACCGAGGGTATGTTATGTCATATCGACTGCTCCTATGGCGGCATCTTCTCCGGTCAATTCGGCAATAGGTCACCAGTTAAACCGCAGAGGCTCCGTTTGTTACACGGTGTTCGCAAACGAAACCGCAAGTAACCTTCGGAGCTTTTGTTTACTGATAAAGCGTTTTTGCTGCACGAACAAATACGAGGTTTTCTGTCGGTGAAAGTCAGTCTAAATACAGGAAACGGTCGCGCTTAGGACGTGCTTACGGCTATTGGCGAACTGTGTGGTCAACATTCAGCGTTTTAACTCGAACAAATTTACGCTGTATAGCAAAGTTTTTTTTTTTGAGAGTGATCTTTATGTACGCACGCAAACATGGTGTAAGAGCCTCCAATGTACCAAATTTCATGAAATTTGCTTTGACAGTATTAACAACGATTACGTTCAATCGACCTGAATAGAGCGAAACATTCCTCGATAACAATGGTACAGTGGGCCACAAAAGTCATGAACCCTGCCTCCATAAGCAATACATGGAGACATGGGTCATGACTTTTGTGGCCCACTGTACATTCGATTATGAGATACCCGAGAGAAAAAAATTTGCTCAATTTTGTCTCAAATCTTTCTTTTGCCCATGATCTTGTCTCAAATTTGTCTCACTACGTTTCTTGCGGCTCGAGTCCGCGTAAAATG
>Ga0058701_10003609_pt1 | contig 12314 bp, 14 predicted proteins | sample AgamicOrMae_FD_97039 | JGI IMG/M metagenome (GOLD analysis project Ga0058701, IMG submission 97039) | Agave microbial communities from Guanajuato, Mexico - Or.Ma.e | ecosystem: Host-associated > Plants > Phyllosphere > Phylloplane/Leaf | place: Guanajuato, Mexico | collected 2012-06-04
TGCCTCGTTCCGCTATCTCTCCGCTCGGCTTGACGACGGAGGGTAGCACCAAATTTAAACCAAAAGGTTGAAAAATGCTACCTTAAACAATTACAGTGTGGGTTGGACATCACCCTCACGTAAGGAAAGCCGTGCGTGCCCCTGAAGGTCATCGGATTGGGGGGCACTCGATAGCGCCAAAAACCACAAGCGCCAACGTCGCAAGCGCCGGTCCGCAACCGCTAAACGAGAAAAGCCGCAAACGCCAAAGTTCGTATAGGTTAGGTTATTAGGTCAAGTTAGGTTAAGTTAGGCTAAGTTATGTTAAGTTAGGTTATGTTAGGTTAGGTTAATAAGGTTAGTATTGCGGTTAAGACCTTTAGCGATTGCGACTTTTCTCGTTTGGCGGTTACGGATTGGCGCTTGCGGCGTTGGCGCTCGTGTTTTTTGGCGCTTATGACAGCTACCCTGAGATAAACCCTATTTATTTTGTGTACGAACATTAACCGTTTGGATGTCCGATTTTCGTTGCAGCGAGTCTGGCTGTCAAGGGGTGACAACTCATGGTATCCGCTGTGCGAAAGGCCTTGATATCCGGCTGATATCCCGTAGATGTCCTTGATATTCGGCTGATAGATTCGGTCGAAACATGGCTGTTTTTAGCGATTTTTCAAGTTTTTTACTCTCTGACCACTGTCTACTGATATGTGGCTAATACTTAGGCATATCCAGCAGATATCTTTTGATATTCTGCTGAAATCTGTTATTCAATTGAAATTTGACCAATTTTCTCTTGATATCCGACCGGTTTTCAGAGAGTTTTGGTCGGTTTTAACGTATTATATGGATTTCAGGTATCTCAGGCTAGATGTTAGGGATTTTAGGTCGAATTTCAGGACATTCGTACACCGGATTTCAGATTTAGTTTGCTCCTCGATCAAATCAGTTCAAATACTTTTTTCGGAACGAAAAGTTCCCAGATTTGAATTCGACACGAATAATTCCCACTATAAATCCTATAAATTCGTGGAGATAAACAGCTGATGACGCTGACTGTAATTTGAACCCTATCGTACACTTTTCTGCTGTAAAATATTTTGTTTTGATTTCCAACCTTTTAATCTAGACAGTAATGAGAGACCAAAATTATTTGTTTTTAGGGCTTGAGATTCATTTCTTACTGCGGCTGTTTACTGTTACCTGTATCCCATAAAGCGCACCCCCGGAACTGACTTTTTATGTTGTTGGGCCAACAACCTTCAAAGTTGAACCTCACTTCTAGTTGCTCTGACAGTTTCTTTCCCTCGCCCAGGAGGAGGTGCCCAATATACTTCGAGGGCTGCGCATGCCTTACTGCGACTTTGCAAAAGAAACAAACGACTGTGTAATTGTTCTCGATGTAAGCCAAGATAAACACGCAAAGTGCGGTCTATAAAGAATGGAGATCGACATGAAACGCAAAAAATATCTTCCCTCACGTTTTTTTTCTTTTTTTTTTTTTCTTGCAAGAAAAGGCTGGGAAGGGCACTGTCAAAATCTCTACGGATACAGTACACTCAGTAATTATTTTAAAACTTTAAAGCCCTGGGGAAAAATACCAGACATGAAAAAAATGAAAGTCAGCTATGTTTTCCGATGCACATTGCGTTTATGATGTGTTTAAAAAGGCTTCTGGTTGGAGTACAGGCATGCGGCACGGGTTCTGTTCATAGCTGACGGATATCTGTTTTAACGTAAAGATTTTTATTTTAATATCGGTCTCAAGTACGTACTAAGAATAGTATCATTTTTCGTAGTGTCAACACAAGATGTCTATTATATTTTAATATTCTCGTGACAGGACTTGCGTGGGTATCTTGTTTACTAATTATGGACCTAATTTGAAAGTGTAAATCATACTTGCACGCAGGTTTTTAGATCCTTGTGCAAGGTATTTTTACGTATTTTAAACGGCCTGTGATAATGTACACGTTATTCTTCTATTCTATTGCGGACAAGCCTTTTTTTACTGATAAGAACTTAGCTTTTTTTGTTAGCTGAGTCTTTGAACATTAAGCTGCCCGCTACCCTAATCGTACGGTGCAATGGCCCGAAGAACGTACGGAGTTAATAATCAGCAACTTGTGTTGAACAACAAAGGTTTTGCTGACAATGCGTCGCACGCAAGAATTACACTGAATATAAAAACATAATAAAGAAAAGAGGTTATGTTTGGTGTTGGTGGACGCGCGCGAAGCCGTGATTGCGCCCGCCATGGATCGGCCCCGAGCTCGGACTCAAGCGTAGTGCCCCATTTGCCATGGGCAGTGCCCCAGGATCGGTCGCTCTAAAAAATAAAGAGAATGGTGAGGGCGACGATACCAGCGTCCTGGCAGACGCCTTGGCCAAGAGGGGTTACCAGGTTGGGAGAACTATCGGAGAGGGATCCTACTGCAAAGTCAAGGTAATCTATAGGATATTTTTATACGAAACGGCTTTTCAGCCAACTCAGGAATACGTGGTAGTGAATGAGGCACTCTCAGTAACCATTCGCCGCGATTGCGTAGACCAGGGTTCAGGGTTCGAGTCTTGAATGGCAGCCTCAGAGGGTTCAATTGAGGGTCAGTGGCTCAACAGAGTATTATTGCTTATTTTGCCACTTAGGAAACATTTTAACAACGGATATCAAGTTCTAGAGGCATGCCGATTTCACTTTCATTTATAAGGGTTAACGTTCGGTGCCCCTCGAAACTCGATCAATCATCTCCCTTTCTAATAGTAACCATTGCTATGCCAAGAAAAGTGCCTGAACTCCACGATTAGTTTTTAAAACTAGATTTGCTTGGACCGGTCCGTAATTCCATCAACGTTTTTGTTGCCGGTTGTTTTTAGATGTTTAGGACATTGGCGAATGGGAGAAGTTAATTTAGGGAATGCAGGAAATTTCGGTTTAAGGTTGTTAAAAGATACTTTGACCCACGCATTTTCCTCATTGACCAAAACACAGTAAAAAATGTTTTGAGGAACGCCATACCCGTTTTGGGTATGAAACTAAGGGGAGAAGTGCGTATTTTCGTAATTTTTCAACATAGACGTACCATGTGAGTTGCGAGCCCCTGAGGAGTTTCTGAAAAGACGATGCAACCTGCTCGACACGAGTGCCACGCGTGTTGTCCACCACAGGCTGAGAAGCCAGGAATCCAGCCCGTAGTAGGAAACGCGCATGGCTCTCATGTCAAGCAGGTTGTATCGTCATTTCAGAAAATCATCAGGGGCTCGCAACTCACATGGTATGTCCAGCCACATCAATGGAAAGCTCTAGCCGAGACCTTTTGAATGATATGGCTGAACATAGGCCTTTCCTGAAAAATAACAAAAATACGTACCACCCACGGTTTGGTTTCAACAACAGGTTACCCAAAACAGGTATAGCATTCCCATAAACGAGGTTTTGTTTTGGGGAATTTCTATTGACCCGACCGCGCCATTTAATATGTATTAGGTTGGGTTCCGTGCGTTCAAGTCACCTTCTATTTAAAATACATTAGGTTGGCAACGTGCGTTCAATTCTCCATATATTAATGCATGTCTGGTCAATAGCAACACCCTTTGTTTTTACTGTGAATCTTTTCGCACACTAAAAGAAGTAACATTTTTTAAAAACATAACCCGCAATCGAACGCCTAAACTTTCTTCGCCCGATAATTGTTGGGTTTTTAGTCCTGTCCCTTTTTACGACGATATTTTGTAGTGCTATAAATTGTGTTCGCTCATGCGATTAGGTGGCAGTCCAATCTCTTCCTGGAGACAGGGTCCGGCGACTGGCATGTAAGGTGATAGACACACGTGAAGCTTCCTCGGAATTCGTGACAAAGTTTCTCCCTCGCGAACTACGCATCGTTCGCTCATTGCGTCACCCGAATGTTGTCTCCCTCCTCGACGTCGTTGAGATCGGTCCAAAAGTCTTTCTCTTCATGGAATTATGCGAACGCGGAGACCTCTTAGAGTGGATTCGGAGTCGAGGAGCAATTCCAGAAGCAAGGGCACGCCTTCTCTTCAGGTGAGACCAGGAGCTAGTTCTCGGAGCTCTCAACAATGTTTTATATCTATCAATCTTTCCTTCATGACATCTGAGGAACACCCTGGCTCGGCAGTGGAGAGCCTAGGGAGAGAGACGTCAACTGCCACGTCACCCTTGCATCCCACCAATCTACGTTGCTAATTTCATCAGCGCACAGCGCGGGGAAGAAGTTGTCGCCTCTCTCTATGGGGCTCTCTAGTAGTGATTCTCACTCAAACGAGAGTTTTAACGTAGGTAATCTTCGAGATAGTGTAGCTTCCCATGGCTCAAAGGATTGTGGCGAGGAAGGAGGCAGAGCGAACGCCTTTTATGCGCAGACTCGCTAGTCGATGGTTGCCCTTGCAGTCAGTTGGTGTCCGCCGTCGATTACCTGCACAGTCTGGACGTCGCGCACAGAGACCTGAAATGTGAGAATGTGCTGCTGACAACGCGGCCCACCGCTGGAGTTCGGCTAGCGGACTTCGGGTTTGCTCGGCTGTGCCGAGACCGCCAGGGCCGTCGGTCGCTCTCGACCACCTTTTGCGGCAGCCCGTCATACGCCGCCCCCGAAATCCTCCGAGGCGAGCCTTACAACCCGAAGTTCTACGATATATGGTCTCTAGGATGCGTGCTCTTCATCATGCTGACCGCCTCGATGCCCTTCGACGTCTCCAACGTACCGAGGATGCTCCAGGCACAAATGAAGCGCAAGCTGACTTTTCCAAACGGGACCACGGTCTCTACTGCAGCCCAGCAACTTATCATGTACGTACGGTTCAAGGTCAATCCCGGAAAGATCGCTCGCTAGCAGTTACTTGATTCCCAATTCTAGAGTCCTCTATACAATAGAGAGGCGTAAGCGGGGATCGTGGAGCCTCCAGCTGGCGTAAAAACATGGCTGCTACACACAGGCTGCATACGGCGATGTTGTTCTTCATTCTCTCCTTCTCCACAGCTTAACAGCTAACTCGTACACCGGTTGCGCCTCTCTACTGAATAGAGGGCTCTACCCAATAGGTCATCCGCTCGAGGATATGTCGCATCTCTTTCTGGGCGAGGTATGGGAAAACAGCTTTACCGATTGCGATTTATGGCTCCACAAATCTCAGCTAAATGTTGGATGAAAATGATTAAATAATAATGTGATGGGTTCTTCTTTTACTAGATGCATTGTCACAGCTATGCCTCGTGGTCGTTCTTTCGAGAACATCCGCGGACAAGTGGATGAATGAAATTCATCAAGTGAGTTGAATTCATTGATGAAAATCATCAATGAATTTAAATTTAATTTTCAAAACTTGAAGATATTTTGAAGCTGTCAAGCAAACAGGAACGGTTTAAAATCAATTAATATTTGCTTCTGTTTTTAAATGTTTTGTGGCGTTTAGCCGCCACCTGCACCATACCCGTACTGAAGGGAAGCAACAGCATTAAAATCTTGTTCCCTCCGTTAATTCCATAAAACTCGTGTTACTAAAATCGCGATGTTACGCTTGGGTCGCTTGAAGAGCATCGTCGCTGTGGGGTTCCATGAGCCTATGAAAGTGACATTGTTCTCCAAGAGCTCTGAGAGAGCTCTGGAGAAACGCGACATTTCTAAAAGCTGCTCTCATCACACCCAGGGCAAATTGGAAAAAAGGATATCTTTCGCAGGCAATTGTTGGAGCCCGACGTGATTCAGCGCGCAGATATTCGTAAGGTCACCAGAGCACAGTGGTTTTGGAACAAAGGCGATTCTGGAGCGCATTGTCGAGCACCCTCTGCTGGACGGAGTCGTTTTCGCAATGCACCAAACGCGACGGCTGCCGGAGATGGGCCGGTAAAAGAAACAAACGATTTAACAACCCCAGCAGGTTTGTTCACGGCATCTCTGGGACGCGTTCGGAAACGACACACGAGGATGTTCTATCGCTGTCTTACACATGGAGCTCTTATACGAGAGAAAGACCGAATACCCTTTGGGTGGTGTTTTCGAACGCACCCCTGGCGGATCTTTTATGAGCACTTATCCCGCGGGAAGATTTGATCGTAGCAACCTGAATTATGATTTTCGGTTTTAGATCCGTCACGATGCGAAAATCGGAAGCGCAGAACAAAGCTCTAACCATGTTCAAACGAAATTCATCAAACAATAAAGCCTCCAAACTCCTATTTTAACTTCTTTATTTCTATCAAAATGACATCGCGATACGGAGTAGATTCAGTATCCCCTACATTACAAGTACGTCGAAGAGGTAGGTCTAGATAAAGAAAATACTCCGTACGCAAGGTCCATTTTTCATGCGGGAAAAATGAACGAAGAGATCTTTATGAAACATCATTATACATCACAATCATTACCCTAGTCTTTTTTGAGCATTGTTGAAGGCAACGTAATGTTGATAGACTGGTCCCAGTCTCGATTTCTCTATCGACATGTACAGCCGTGTGGATAAAGCAACGAGTTTTAAGTGCAGTCTGCCCCGCTTCCGCTGATTCCTCGGAGTTCCCGGTTGATAGCGTGGAGCAAAGGATGAGGGCCACAACCACAATGGTTTCGGAAGTCGTCCAAGTCTAGTGCCCAGATCATTCCACCCGCTAAGCCCAGGTCTTTGATGAATTTCGACTGGAAAAAATGATCGAGAAATACGCATATCCATTAATACGGATTCTTAATAATGTACTATAAAACAAAAACTCTGGTGGCGTGTTCGACTGTTGGGTGGATCGTCAGACTAACTGCAACGAGTTACTCCGGACTTTAACCGTATTTACCTTTCTCGTGAGATCCGTGACATCGTCGTAACTGACCCACTGGTTATCTCTGTGCGCGTATGGGCCGATTCGACCTTTAGCATCTCGCTCAACTTGCCAACCCTTATTTTTCACGTTATCACATACCTGCAAACAGAGGATATCAATAAATCAGTTCAGTGTTTCCGTTTCTTACATAGCCATCGCCCGAACCAGTAGGGCAAGTAGACTCTATAACGGTGGAATCACCCCCTTCGAAAATGGGAGACGTTTTTTTTCTGACGCCACTTGTTTTGCCGGTTGCCTACTCACAGGGTGAAAAGCAACCTTCTTGGGTCGGAGGGAGCCGAACAACTCCGGACTTACCCGAGCAAGTAGCCTTTCATCCTGTAAAGTAGGCGACCCGTACAAAGAAGTGGCGTCGGAAGACGTATCTGGGTGTAAGGCCGGAAGTGACTCCACCGTTATAGAGCCACCTTGCAGTGGGAATGAGTCGATAGTCCATCACCTAGTAAGTCTTTCATCGAATTGCCGAGGATCCCGGCCCAATTGTCTACTTACTTCATAGAAAGCTAAGAAACCGCCTGCTCTCGTGTAAGGCCCTGCTTCGCCCGGTCCTTGAGCCTTGGCATTGAGATCTCTCATGGAAGAATCAGTGAGTGTGAAGGACTGGCCGTACAGTGGCATACCCATCACTAGTTTACTCTTGGCGGCGCCCTTTTGCATCCAGTAGTGCATAGTGTAGTTCTGGAAGAGACAAGGCATTATGGTCATTTGCAAAGTACTTAAATATTTCTTCCTGTCTACTGGCAGATATCAGTCGTACCGCGTTGAAGTAGTCAAAAGTGTCGCCAGGGATGTAGTACAGAGGTGCCACGTGGCCCGTTTGCTTGTCCCAGTGTCCGTGGTAGTCGTAACACATTACGGCAATCCAATCTAAGTTTTCTGAAAGTACCGGAACGTCGTAACCTGAAATGAACAAGAACTGTTTTTATAATGTCTTGAACAAGGAAGGTGCACAACTCGGTTGGCCTGTAAAACTTCCCTGACTAGGGATTCCTTTTTCTTAATCAAGCGACTTGAACAGTTGAACAAAGACCTCATCTGCGTTTGGAGGCGAGACTGTCCTGAATTCTTTACCAGTCGGTTCAACAAAACGAAAAGCTGAGGTACCTTCGTCGATGACGACCTTGCTGGGGGAAACTGCTGCGGATAGGAGCCATCCATGAGGTCGGAAAGCCGCTCTGAGTTCTTTGACGAGATCGGCAAAGCCTTGCTTATCGGAGGCAGGCCCAGAGGCGCAGTTGACTTGCCAGCACTTCGGGTATTCCCAGTCAAAGTCGAGTCCGTCGAAATCGTATTCCTTGAGGAATTTGACGACGTGTTGTACGAAGCGTGATCTGGCGGCAGGGCTGTTCACAAGGCGACTGTATTTGTCTCCGAGGGAGTCGTTCCAACCGCCGATCGCCAAAGAAACTCGGATTCCCTTCTTCTTGTAAGCGACGACCTTCCGGTAGAAATCTTCAAGGGAACAAACATACATTTTAACCATCCCTGTCGCTACAATATAACCGATTTTTACAATTGTCACAACCTACCGTTGTCGATGTCCGCCCAGGAGTCGTGAGGTTTGATCGTTAGGGTTGATCCATCGAGGACAGCGAAACCGTAGACGATGTGGGTACACAGGTCCTCGTCGATATCGTCTGGTGTATATTTTCCTCTACCGTTTCTGTTAAAAGAAAATGGTATTTTACCTCCAGCCTCCTAACCATACCTCTTAATGTTTCCTGAAACTCACCTATACCACGCCCAGTTGGTGAAGTAGCACACAACCTTGTAGCCTTCTCTAATGAACGGCCTGGTCGACGTTGTCGTTGGTTTTTCGGTTGTAACGACGAGCTCTGTAGTACCAACGGGTTTTGGGGTTCCCATTGTCGAAGGCTGAGTGGGCTCAGGTAGGGCTACGGGGACAGGAGTGGGTTTCTTCCCGCAGTCCGTGTTTTCAGGCCAGTCGCAGTGGTCCTGTAATTTCGTTCTTTCGTTTAGGGTTTTTGCTTTCGGCGATAACGCGTAGGAATTCTCTTACCTTGTTCCAATAAAGACCAGCAGGGCAGCTTTGCACAAGGAGTTGTCCGAACTGGCAGGTGAAGTACTTGTTACAGTCTTTCCGAGGAGTGACGAACTTGCGTCCCTCGATGACAGCTACCCTTCCGGAAGCATTCGGGCCCAATGAACCACAAGGAACGTCGATCGGTTCGGCATCTATCACTTCTTCTTCGTTACTTTCACCGCCCTCTGACAAAAGAAGGAACAACTCGTCAGTACTTTTTATCCCTCTGAATGAAATCTTGATTTCCAAAGCTGAATTGAAGGGAGCTTTATGATTTTACCGCAAACTAAAATTATTTAATAAAAGTTGGAATCCAGCGCCTAACAGAGAGGAAGTAGTAGGGCGGAAATCTCTGAACGGTTTTTATCCTTTAATTATGCAGCTTTCAAGGGAACATCCGATAGTGTCACTCCGGTCGGATTGACAGTCCGAAAGGAGAGTAACATCTGTGGATGTTCTCTTGTCAGAGCAGGAACTGTTTGTAGCGATCGAAAAGAAGTCTTGTAGTTGGGAAGGAATCTACTTTTCGACGTTTTAGAAAATAAACCAACCAATAACGTTTGTCTCTCCGGCCTCGATCGCCGGCATAGTTGTAGGAGTGGGGTTTGCCGTTAAAGCCTCCTCGCGTCCTGAGGTTCCTGGACCTAGCTTGCAATGAGGATCCTTCGTAGCGATATTGCCGAGCTCGCGATTGATGATCTTCAGTAATGGATACGGTTCACAGCCGCAGCGGTTGGTGAAATCGTCCAGATCCAGTGCCCAGATCATTCCTCCTCCGAACCCTTGTTCCTTTATCCATTTCGACTTAAACCGGATCATATCCGGATCATCGAATCCTACCCACTGATCTCCTTTGTAAGCGTAAGGACCCATTGCTCCCGTGGGATCCCGAACTACGGTCCAACCTCGATTACGGATTCTTTCGCAGATCTGTGCAGGAAAAAATGATTTCAGCGGTAAGATTGATCTAAGCCAAGCCACATGTACAATCGAGATCCAAAGTTGTGTCTCATTTATTAGTAACTTTTATTTTTCCGAAAATTTTATTAGTAATACCAAAGCATTTCAATGCGGGGGTCCTTGTGATCAGAGAGGTCATTTCAATGGTATAGCCAACATAAATTTACAGAAACAAAAAATTCTCAAGATTTGAATGCGACTCAAATCTCTTTTGAATACCTATCGCATACGGGAAGAAGACGAGACGCCAAAAATATTCGATGAAAAGCTTAACATACATCTGTTTACGTGAGATTGTAAACGCAAGCGTCCAGGTATGAACCCAAAAAAGTTAAAGGAAAAGGATCTGGAATAATTGTTTAGAGTAAGTGTAGGCCTATTCTAGATAAACACATGAGTTTACGTACCTCATAATAAGAAAGGAACCCTCTGGCTCGAGTGAAATCACCCGCTTCACCGCCACCGTAAGTTGGCGCGTTAAGACCGTGATTGTTGTTATCCGCAAGACTGAAGGATTGGCCATACATGGGCATTCCCATTACCAGCTTTTTACGATCCGCTCCGCTTTTAACCCAATAATTCATGGAGAAATTCTGGAAAGAACGTTTTAGTAAGATTTTGCATTCGGGTAATGGGAATATTCAAGATGTTAGCAGTCGTTTTCCTGACAATTTACTAACCGCGTTGAAACCGGGATCTGTGTCGTTGGGGGAGGCAAACATCGGGGCATTATGACCCGTCTGCTTGTCCCACTGTCCGTGATAATCGTAGCACATCACAGCTATCCAATCCAGATCGCGGGACAAGCTAGGAACATCGTAACCTGCACGTAAAATCATGTTTCTTTGAGTGTCGAGTTGAAGCTGAAAGGACATCTTGACGGGGCATAACCAAAGCGCCAACGCCGCAAGCGCCAAATGAGAAAAGTCACAAACGCCAAAGGTCTTAACCGCAATTCTAACATTACCTAACCTAACCTAACTTAACTTAGCCTAACCTAACTTAACCTAACTTGACGTAACCGAACCTATACGAACTTTGGCGTTTGCGACTGTTCTTGTTTGGCGGTTACGGACTGGCTCTTGCGGCGTTGGCGCGTGTGATTTTTGGAGCTATCGAATGCTCCCCTATAATATCCTGGGAGAAATACCACTTTAATGTTTTCCTTATTTTATGAAGTGAAGACTTCGATTTGTACTCTAATTGTCGCGCCTTAGGACATGAGCAGCGTAACGATTCTCTCTTAGAATATCTTACCAGCATCAATGACAGCTTTATTGGGCGACACCGCTGATGAGAGGAGCAGACCCTTTGGTGCAAAAGCTGTCTTGAGCTCGTGGACAAGGTCCCTGAAGGCAGGTTTGTCGGAGGCAGGACCCTGTTTACAATTGACCTGCCAGCACTTGGGATACTCCCAGTCGAGATCGAGCCCGTCAAAGCCGTACTTCTCGATGAACTGAATGACGGTTTGCACGAACCGAGCTCGCGCACTTGGGTTGTTAGCAAGTCGACTGTATTTATCTCCAGCAGAGTCATTCCATCCTCCGATGGCTAGCGACACTTTAGCGCCCTTCTTCTTGAACGCAACCACCTTTTCGTAGAAGTCTGGAATACAAAGATATCCTCACGTTGTTTTGGTTTTGATCCAAGGCATTTAGATGTAGAATATGGCGTTTCTTACTATTGTCGATGTCAGCCCAGGAGTCGTGAGGTTTAATTACGAGTTGGTCACCGTCAAGCACAGCGAAGCCGTACACGATATGAGTGCAGAGAGAGGCGTCGATGTCGCTTGGCAGGTATTTGCCTATTCCTTGCCTGTGTGCGGTGACAAACATTTGTTTACTCGACGAAGGGACTCAACCAAGATTTCTTTCCGTCTTCTTTGATGTACATACCTGTACCAAGCCCAATTGGTGAAGTAGCAAACAACTTTGAATTCCCTTTCCTGCGGAGCAGGAGTTCCAACAGTTGGCTCCACGGTTCCAGTACCCGTCAGATCGATGGTACCAGCGCTCCCGGGAGTGGTGTATTCTCCTGTGTCAGGGCGGGAAGGCTTGTCTGGACGCGTAGCCGGTCCAGAGGGGGAGTCAGTGGGTTGAACTGTTTCGTAGCCTTGAGGTGTTGGTCCTGTTTGAGGAAGCCTTTTTTGAAAAAAATATCTAGAACTGCAGATGTGTGCACTCTCTGTATCTAGCTCGCCCTCCATGGGTAGGGGGTGGTTGAAGGTCTTTACTGTCACAAGGGATCAAAGGAAAGAGAAAGGAGGCGAAAAAAGGGAAGGGAAAAATAAAAAAGAAAGAAGCAAAAGAAAAAAAAGTGTAGGTAACAAAGATAGAGTACCCACCCCCTAAAGGACAGTAAGAAACTTTTAATGCGAGCTATACCCTGATGTTTTGTGATGGGTTTCATCATTGCACACTTTAGACCTTTTTAACCTAATTGCAAAGGGCGTCCCCCGCTAATTTATGTAACTATGAAATATTACTAAAA
>Ga0058701_10003610_pt1 | contig 12313 bp, 6 predicted proteins | sample AgamicOrMae_FD_97039 | JGI IMG/M metagenome (GOLD analysis project Ga0058701, IMG submission 97039) | Agave microbial communities from Guanajuato, Mexico - Or.Ma.e | ecosystem: Host-associated > Plants > Phyllosphere > Phylloplane/Leaf | place: Guanajuato, Mexico | collected 2012-06-04
AGTCTCCTCCCCTAGAGTCTCATCCCGTAGCCTCCCCTCCCCTAGCGTCCCCTCTCCTTTCCTCCCCTCCCCTCTCTCGGCGCCCCCACCCCTCGCCCATCCTCCCCTCCCCGCCCTTGGCGGCTCGCGCCGAGCGAGATGCGCGCTGCGTTGGCCAGCCTCCGCCTCGCGACCGTCAGTCGATTGCCAGCTGCCGAGTGGTGCGGGTCGCGGGGTGAGCGAGCATGCCGGGGCGCCCCTTGACGTCCGCTGGGGGGATGCTGTGAGTGTTGCCGTAGGTTCGCGGCGGCCGCGGTGCGGTGCCTCTTGAGGATGTCGCCCAAGGGGCCGGTGACGCCGTCTGCGGTGGCTGCCTTGCGCGCCTGGCTGCTGTCCGCGTTGGTGGTGCACGGCGCGGTCGCGGGGAACCCCGACGCCAAGCGTCTCTACGACGACCTCCTCTCCAACTATAATAAGCTGGTGCGGCCCGTCGTCAACACCAGCGATGTTTTGCGTGTTTGTATCAAGCTCAAGTTGTCCCAGCTGATTGACGTGGTGAGTGCCAAGCCATCCCGCAAACTCATCGTTGCGGATCCAAAACACCCACGTTAAACTATGTCCCTGACAACAGTAATATCTGTTTTAGTTGCGAAGCTAAATTCTGTCGGTTAGTCTTGACGGCATATCTTTAATAGAAACCGTCCATAAAGCGCGAATATTCATTGATGTAGAAGGAAGCGAAAAAACGTGATGCACCTAGTTTAGTGACAATGGTTTTAGCACAAAAAGATAGTACTCGAAGTCGACGTACAATAGCCATATCAAATGGAGGGGCGCGGCAAGAGAGTTTCATTGATATGGCTATTGTGTCTACCTTGAAAACTCGATAGTTCTCGGGGCTGATCTCTTGAATAGCCATCTCATACGAAAGGACTTAATAATAGCTTTCCATTGAAATTGCTATTGAGCTTCCTTGAGGGCTATTCAGAGTGTTATACCCATATCATTATTGCTATGATGAACCAGTTCAAGGACTAATCAAAACGGATTTCTTTTTACAGTTTTGTTAATTATGCCAAATTGTCTTAAAAAGCACTTACCAGACGTACCCTTGATGTATTTGAAAACTTATAAGAAATGCGGATTCAAAATCCGACATGAGAGATATTTCGTGTGGAATTTTGAAAGCTACTTTCCTAAGAGATCTGCATTCTTGCTGCGGGAGCGAGAATTTTGCAACTTCAGTTCGCAAACAAAGCACGGATTTTCACCCACGGGAACCATGAAACTTCGCTTTTTTTATCCATCCCATGATAACCGAATAACTACCTAGCATAACTTCAGCCTCGTTATTTTTCAGTTTAACAATGAATAACTGGATTACGATCCCAAAAATTTCGCCCAAATCTGGAATCGAGTCCCGAACTCCCCCACTATTTGGTAGTGCTCAAATTTGAGAGTACACGTTGAGCGATTAGGTTTCCGGGCATTGTGAATATTTCAAATTCGCCATTTTCTTCTGGCAAGAAAAATGGCCCGTCTAATTAACTTTTCACTGTCAGCGAAATCCCCATGTCGGGGATAAATTACTCCAGAGCAATCTTCCCTCGTAGGAAAATAATTGTGAATGAACGCCGGGGTACTGTTCTACCCATTTCTCTTACTCAAGTTCATTCGATTTGGGAATCTAAGTCGCTCGCACAGAATCCCCCGTTCCGTTATTTCACAAGAACCCTCTTGAAGACCATCTACACTAGAATAGACTCTACCTGCAATTCTGGTTAGACCAAAAAGCTTGTTGTTAAAAAATATATTTTAAAGTAGATTTTTAGAAGAGTATTAAAACCCTGGAGTGGCAAGTTTTAACCGTGATTCCTTTCCTTAAAGTGTAATATTTGCTTTTACCATTTACCCGTCTCTGAAAATTAAAGGGGTCTCTTTAATGTGATTGACGAGTCTTTCATCACAGAAGTACTCGTTAAAGTATTATTTACCTAAAAGACTGTTCTCCTTTAAAAGCGTTAATACTGTCCGCTTTTGACAGTCATCCTGTAACAAATTACGCTATTGGAAAAAATCGTCGTTGTTAATTGACTAAGTCAAAACAAATCGTGCAATTTAGGAATTAATCAATAAAATTTGGTTTGTTTATACGTACTTTTTTGTGCGTTGATGGAAATGCTTATCTTCGAGAACGTTATTCTTAGTTACATGGCTCTGAAAGCAGATCCGATGGTTGCAGCTATTAAAGCAATTAAAGAAATCCTTATTTATTTTAAAAGAGGAAGCTCGAAATCCTAGTTTAGGGTAGTCAGGATAAATTATGTCAAGGTCAAATCAAAATGAGGTCTTGGAAAGAGACTTACGTCTTAAAAAAAACTGATTCGTTGATTCAAGCTTGATGATTTTTTTTTCTAGTCTTACAACTAGCTACTTTTTTTTAACGCACCTTCAACACAAGTCGTTTTAGAAGATTTTTCAAAAGATTAAAAAAAATTAAATGTTTTAAAGATAATTTTATTGAAGGATTTTCATCATTTTTGATTTGTGATACTTGAAAACTTGGGACATTGGCGTAAAAACTTTGTAGGAAAAATACATTTGTGCATTCTCGCGAATCCAGTCCAGTAAGTGCCGTTTCTATGTAGATGCGTTAAATGTAGTATACCTCGCTTTATTTGACCTTGGTTTGAAGTATGAGTCAACCTTGAGAGAAGAATAAAACGTCTTCTAAGAGTTCTGGTTTGATATATTTGAATGAGTTGCACATAAAACACTAAAAATGATATTAACAAGCGCTGGAGTTGCGAAACACCAAATAAAGTGGGCCTGAGTGAATTTTTAGCGCTGGAACGCTTTCTTTTTTTCTGCGAGAAAAATACGGCCGAAACACACGTTTGTGACATGACCATGGTTCTCAAGTTGTGCGTTGTCGCGAACTCCAGAAGTTGTCATCCTTTGGAGGTCAAGATTTATATTACTTTTGTGTATTTATATTACCAAACTGCCTTACATTAAGGTTCATTCCATCTTTTTAGGGAAACCGGATCATCTCAGTTTCAGTGTCAACCTTTCACATGGTTAAGTGTTTAAGAAGAGAAAAATAAATATTAAAAATAAAATACCTTTTTCAAATAGTTGAAAAACATTTTTTTAAAAAATCATGGATGGATTTTTTACTAATATTTCTAGATGTTTTACTGTTGAATTCACTTTTTTTAATACATATAGTTTTGTCATATTTGTAAACGTATATTTCTGCTAAATACTAATTTGTTAAAATCAGTGTTTATAACTGTTTTTTATGTCCCTTTTTTAATATATTTTTTCTGCTTTTTTATTGAAAGGGTTATAAAAACAACAAAGAAAAAACACATGCCTTATTGGAATTTGGCTCTATGATTAATATTCATATGATTACGTTGATCAAATGGAATCTTATCAGCTCAAATAGGTCTTGTTATTTACGTGCAAAACGAGCGTGAATTTTCCACCAAGCGATTCCTTGGACTTGTTTTCGCGTAGTAGTGAAAAACTTTGTGCAAGACGGATAGCCGTGATACATGGGAAGCGCTGAACGCTTTGTTCGTCCGAGATATCGAAAAAATGTTAAGCCCATCGACTTGGATTCGAGGCTTATGGAGATAGCAGCCCGATCTTTTCTCCTCTAACACCTCTTCTTCCTCCGCTCATGGTTATTTTGCCCATTAATATTGTAAAATCCTTCTGTTAAGGCTTACTTGATTTTTGGAGCAAAGTGGGGTAGTAGGTACCATTCTCCCCTCGAGTACCCGTAATTTCGAAAATGTAGAAGAGCCTAATTTACAATAACATTGTTTTTTTTCGAATAAAAGATCACCAAGGTTTTATCTTTTTTTCGCGTTGAATATGCTGCCATTCAATAATTTCAGAGCCTGGATTGGTTGATGCGGTTTGTCTTTTGAGTGGTTTTAGCGGCGGCTTAATGCCTTCTTGTGGTCAATGCTGGCCTGGCCAGTAATTGAGCCACAAGAAAAAGCTTTTAGTTGAATTATATGGCGCTTAAAAACAGTGGTATTGTTCGTTTCTTCTCTTTGTTAGATATATTCATATCTTGGAAAATTGCTATCTCTCCGATCGTTACGCTCAAAGATACCTTTCAAAAACGTCACATTATTATTATTTTTTTTGTGTGTGTAGTAAGATATAAATTTTGAACGAAGCTTTGCCGTCGCGTCAACGGATAATACTTCGCGTTCAATGCTTTTATGACGACATAAAAACAGAGGGCTGGATATGGCGTTATGGCTTTATCACTTATAAAAAGATACCTTTTCATATGGATTCGATATTTTTTTTGTTTGGGTTTCGAATGTACCGGATTTCAATAACCTTTCAAATCAACTGTTCTCTGCAGAACTGAATGTCATTTTTGGACCTGAAAGTAATGAACGAGGCGATTGTGGTCCTTTATTTGAAGTTATGGATCAGTAACTATGGCACGATTAGTGAGTTTTTTTTTACATAATTTTTCCTATTTTTGGAAATGTAAATAAATTTAGATAAGCCAGTCGGTCACAAAATATCGTGAATTTAAATATTATGTCTTTTCCATAAAGTTACATTTGCCCCTTTTAATGCAAATCATCCGAATGAAAGCTCGTAACGTAATTTTTATTCTCTAAATACCAACGTGCTTCAGGGGTCATTCATATTTTGTAACCTAATGAGCTTATCACTGAATAAAGCTTTACTTCACTTAAAAAGACAGCCGCTCAAAAAAAAGAGAGATTGACAGATTAGCAAAAATACAACCAAACGTTCTGGTGGCATTTCCGTGTTATTTTTGTTTTTTCTGAGAGCTACAGCGTGTTAAATTTTTTATTTTCGTCACCTGACTGTCGTTGTAGTTAAATTTGTCATGATGCGAAAGTTAGTAATGCCTCGCAGCGACCCAGTGCGGTGCCTTTTGTAACGGAGACCACAAATCGCCGCGGGGCTCAGGAATCTATTTCGCGAGCACGAGCTCTTTCCTCGGCTGATAAATTTGTCATACACCACATCAGCCTTGCTGAGATGGACTCTTTTCAGCTGCACTCGTTGTCTTTAGATAAGTTTACTTCACTCCGGGAGATGCAGGCAATTTGGGTTCTCTTTGTAGAGCTGGTTTGTAATGCCCAGCGGCGGTACCTTCTGGTAGGTACTTCCAGAAAATCTTTCAGCATATCGGTGTTCCTTAAAACTAATCGTTTCTTTAAAAATGTATATTTCATAGATTTTTAATTTGAGTGCTATGCGCGGCAATAATTTCCTTTTCGCATCTCGTAAGCACTGTAAATAGAGAGTCTTAATTTCAGATACAACAAAAGTCAAATCACTGGTCTAAAAAATATTCAGCCCAAATATTCTCTGAATTTCAGTTATATCGTTCTTAAAATAAGCTCTTCATAGAAATTGAAAACGATGTCTGAAAATAATTGCGGGATGAATTTCATTTCAGATCAGTGATTTGACTTTTGTTGGATCTGAATTTAAGATCATCTTTTTACAGTGTATGTTTCGAAGTACGTTAATTAGCTTTTCATAGCTGTTTATCTTGCAAAAGAAAAACGCTTTCAAAAACGTAGCTTGATAGGGAGGAATGCAGTGACATGCGGGTGAAATGCGTTTTCCCAATGCAGGGGTGTTTTGCTTTGCTTTTAGTCCGGCTCGTCGCAACTGTGAAGTATCCTCTTTTATTGCAGCTCTTAGGCTCACCCGCTGCCGGCTCTCATTTCTCACTCCCACGCACGGCTTTCGAACGTGCTACCTTCTCACCTGTCTCACTTCACTTCTTTCTCTACATTAAAAAAATCCTAGCTTCTTTTTATCCCTAGGATCTCTGAAGATACTTATCACTTACAATACACTGACACGTGAAGTATGCTCTCTTACAGTTTAACTTGATGAATAGAATTGCACTTCCTTTTCATGCGATGCTTGCTTGAGGGTAATCTAAACTACGTAAAATGAGCATATGTTTCGTAACGCAGTTCACATAAGTAATTTTCTGGTTTTTCAGTGTGAGCTTGGAGTATGAAGGATTTTTTATTTTACGCAACGAAATTAAAAATTGTTGTAATGGTGACAGAAAATTGTGAACTGTATCATTTCAATATTTTTCATTTTTCTTCATATCAATGCAAAGAAGACCCAAATACGTTCAAAGAAAGACCAGCGAACGTTTCTGTCGTTTTAATTCAGAGGGTTAAAATGATGATTATGAAGATTGTCTTGTTGAGTCATCTTATATCATTCAATGTGATATATCAACTTTATAGATCATATTATATCATGTCACCTTCGATGAAGGCATTCTTATGCTAAGCACTCCTTAGAGGTGTAGGTCAGCGCCTGAATAGATATAAGAGTTTCTTCAATATCTCAACAGAAGGTATTCAAGGTCTAATGACGCCAATCGATACTGTTAACTATTTGGGGCTAAAATGCTCGTTAGCGTTTATAGAGATGAGTAGCTTTTGATTGTTGACAAATAATTCTCCTTTATCGGAACAATTAGAGCGCCTCAAAAGAGCGAAATATTTTCTTGGCGTTGCCAATAAAACCCAATTTCTTTTGAGAGTTAGCGACTGAAGGGGCTGCCGGCCGTTTTGAAAACACAGCACAGTTCCCTCAGGCGATTTCACTCGGGAGACAAACGACGCTCCCTTCACCCCCCTCCCCTTTCTCTCCCCCTTATTTCCACCCCCCCAACACCATCAGCTGCATTCTCCGATGCCTTTTGTCAATGACGGAGCGTCACATGCGCTTGCTGACACTTCGGCGTTGCTACATTTGGCCGCTCCCTGAGACAGTCGCTCTCTCCTCAAGAGAATAGTTTTTTCCTTTGGTCCCCTTTTGGGGAGAACTGTTTTCATCGAGTGTCGTTCCCTGTCGAGCACGAGAGAGGAGTTCTCTTCGGGAGAGAGTAATTCTCTTCGGGAGAGAGTAATTCTCTTCGGGAGAGAGTCGCTCTCTTCGGGAGAGAGTCGCTCTCTTCGGGAGAGTGTCGCTCTCTTTGGGAGAGAGTCGCTCTCTTCGGGAGAGAGTCGCTCTCTTCGGGAGAGAGTCGCTCTCTTCGGGAGAGAGTCGCTCTCTTCGGGAGAGAGTCGCTCTCTTTAGGAGAGTGTCGTTCTGTTCAAAATCCAGCTTACGTAAAATTTGGAAAAATACCCCTAATTTTTAAAATTTTTGACCAAAAATTTATTTTTGAATTTTCAAGTTATTACGATTGAAATTACTCGTTGGGTACTAAGAAGAATAAAAACGTTGCCGGTTGGTCCATAATTTGATTAAACGCCCCAAATATGCAAATGAAAAATGCGATTTTCGCCGTATGAGCGAATGGTTTTGTGCGGTTGTCAGCAGACCTGGAAATTTGTTAAAATCACCTAGAAAAACCTTGAAAAGTCAATGACTATTCAACTGGATTGAGCGTCAACCCTGGAATGAGCTTGGTTTCCCAAGAAAGTTGAGGCATTATTTTTGGGCGTGCCGTATAGAACAAACAGTGGTAGCTGGTCCGCCAGCAAAAAAGTGCGGAATTTTTGTTTCCTCGAAAGGGGACACGGCAAACACGCCTCTCAAGATGTCCTTGTCAAAAGGACCTTCCGATTTGAACGGCTAAAAGGGAATCCGAGCCTCGTCGCCTTGAACCCCCTGAAAGGACTCGTTTTGGATGACGAAGGCCCTGGGAACCTTAGGCCAGGCCTCACGGCGGATGGGACCTCAAGCGACGCGCCAATCTTTCCCAGGACCAACAATCAAGTCCCAAGGCGTCTAGACTACAAATATTTCGAGGATCGAAAAGTATTTCTGGGTGTCTGATAGCCATCGAATAGCTCGCCTCGCTCCGCTCTTCTCAGAGGGAGGGACATTTCTCGCCAGCGAGCGCCAAACTCGTTTAGTCCATTTTTGCGCCTTTTTCATCTAATTCGCTGAGTAGTCGCTTATCTTGCTTTTCGCTGCAGTTCGAGGTGATTTGTTTTTGTACCGTTTACATGATTTTGGCTCGTCCGTTCTTCGTCTCCTATTTTTTGTTCTGTAGTTCCAGAGGAAGAACGGATTCCGGTGATTTTTCTGCCGTTTTTTTTTCTTTTTCTTTTTCCTTTGTTTGGGTTTTTTCAAGATATATATTTTTAATAATCTTATATTTTTTTTCAAAAACGTCTCCTAATAGTTTTTTTTCTCTTTTTTTCTTCTTCTTTTTTTCTCTTTTTTTTTTTCTTTTTTTAGGATTTGTTTTTATTAGAAAGTCCTCTTGAAATATCAGAGATGATCTTACAAGAAAAGATCCTCTCCGAAATATATTGTCGAGTATACAGAATAAATTTTGCAATCAAGAAGAGATACTGCGAGGTAATGGAAGGGTTGTTTTCCACTCGAAACTCCCGGCGCTAACAACTTTGAACTTATCGTTTTGGCAAACAAATTAAGGCGGAAAAAAACTCAAAGCTCGGCTAATTTCCTGGCGAGAGGAGCGCAATTTAAGGTAATTTTGAGTTGAACGGTTCATTACCCTGAAAAACGCTCTACTCTCTTTCAGTTGTTTGCTTTGCTGCAGATGACCAGGGATTCGTTGACCGGCCTTGCAAATCGGATTCGCAAGCATTTTAAGCTAACCCTATTTTAACAATGGAAAGCTCACCCGTGTCTCACTTCACTATCATATGCTCGAATGTCGGGACAGTCGCAAATTCGTCGGCGACAGATGGTCTGTCTAGTGCAAAGATACACTTTCAAACTTCAAGAAAATTCCACGGTTAAAGTTTGCGCGGGAAAACTGTGGAATTCGAAACCCTTACTTTGGCGCCATGCAGCGGCAACAGCCCAAACTGCCGACCCCTCTGTATGCCGTAGAGGCCCCAGTTCGAGAGGCTGCCGCTAGATGGCGCCTAAGTCATGGTTCGGGATTCCACAGTCCTTTCCCCCCCCTTGGGCGGGCTCGCTCGCGGTTGCCCCTCTTGCCCCAGTCCCCGAATGAGGGCTAATAATGAGCAGGCATTGTAGAGAGGGTTTGGAATGCCGTGAAAAAAGCACTCTCGAATCCTGGACAAGCTCCGTTTACAGTCGACCACACCCATTGTCCGGAACGCCCGGAACCAAACACTAGATCAATTCTGGGATTAAACTCTGATATGTTTTACCTTTCATCGCTCAGCCGAGCTGAGTACTGCTGAACGAAGTGACTGTTCAGACGCTGACCTATTTAAAATACATAAGTTGGTTTCCGTGCGTTCAAGTCTCCCTCGTATTAGGCGTGCGAATAGAACTGACCTAAATTTAAAGTGCTCAACAATTAGGCTCTGTAGAGAACAGTACAAGAATTAACTAGAAATACAATTTAAATTAAGCTGGCTGCGCTCCAAACCTAGAATATAGATAGCTTTGATTTCGAAACCCGATAACATTCTTTTGGAAACAAGACCGCAATGTAAGTGGCGTTTGATCGTGATCGTTTTCGTGATCAACTAGGGAAACGCGTTTGTCCTTCACGCGAATTTACGTCTCCTGAAACTGTGATTTCTCTAATGGAGTAACTTTTAAATGCATCGATGTTGGGCTCTTGGTCGACTGCCAACTTCCTTCCTATATTCAATTACTTCCTTCGTGAGGACCAAATATCTTTCTCCATAGAGCCCCTGACAAAGCGAGCATAGGCATCACACAATACGCCTGTGTGCCGTGGTTGCCTATGCATGCCTCGGGTGGTCTGTAAGAATGGTCACAATAAGCTCTGCACTCTTACTCCTCTCTATATCTCTCTCTACTATGATTATGAGCAAAATGATGTTAGGTTAACCTAGGCTAGCTTTGGTGCGTTGTGCCTCGCTCTGCAAGACTTGTTGACGATTGGCTAGGTTAAGTTAGGTTAAGTGCTCTGTGACCTACAAGTCTGTTCAGGTACGGTCGGAAAACACCAGAGGAAGGAAATGCTACCTCCAAAGTTTTTAGAGTGGACAAACTTAGATCTTGATTTAAATCTTTGATTTTTTGGTGTCACAATAGAAGCTCATGGGGGGGGGGAAATATCAAAAGTGTTCCCAAAGTTGTATAGTTGTCCGAGTAAAGGCGGTAGACTATTATAGTGGGTTGTAGAAGCAGTGCCATTGTCATTAATTTAGTTGTCTTGTACTATGGAAACTTTTGGGGTTTGTCCCAGATGATTATCTTCTCACCGCGGTACACCTTGTAGCAGTGTGAGCAAATAGCTGGCAAATTTAGATCGGGCTATTTGGTTTAAACAGGGTTGCGGCGATGCGAGAGGAATGTTCGGGAAGCACGCCACTTCTCTTTGACCTTCATTCGCGTGTCAAGACAACTGTTATTAGACGCAAGACGCGATCCTGTCGGGGACGAAGAATAACAGCTTAAGCTTGTTGACCCTCATTTCAACAACTTTGATCCCTAGTATGATTTATCTGTTTCAACAGATTGATGCCCAATAGCAATTGCTTTTTTTTTCGTGAAATTAACAACCTTTTTCAGCTTAAAATTTTGTGATATGATGTTTAAAATTGGTTAAAAAATATATCACGCAAAGTTAGCAAAGCATAGGATACGTTTCATAAGTATGAACCACATGATGAAGCCTCGGGTAGTTATATCCCATTAGCACGCGGCGATGCCTTGCCGAAACAGCTCGTTTTACCTTAAAAGGAAATATGTTTTTCAGCGCTACTATTATGTTTTAGGGAAGTAACACTTCAATAATCTTTACAATATTTACCCATAGTCAAAAGGCCGAATTCATCCATTTTATCCGATTTGAACGCTTTTTCTTTTTAATTAAAAACACGCAGCGGAACTCTCAGGCTAAAAATTAACGAAGTGACTATTTACACGCTGCCCGATTTGAAATGTATCAGGTTGGTTTCCGTGGGTTCAAGTCACCTTCCACTAAAAAATGTATTAGGTTGATTTCCGTGCGTTCGTCTCCCTTGTATAAACACGGGCGTGCGAATAGAACCGAAAGGATTAATTTGTTCATCAAAACTTATTCCCAAAGTAATTTTATTTCAACCAGAAAAAAAAGTGTCCAAGGGCTTGCAGATGCCATCTACGGCGTGGTGCTGCAAATCGCTATCTTCCGCCTTGGCTGTATAAAATCTTAGCAAGCGATAAATTGGCGAAGTTTGGGGTCGATGAAGTGGCCATCCGAAAGAAAGGGCTGTCGGTGCCCCGCTTCACGGCGTCGCCACTTCCACGCCGCTTAAGCGACTTGATGCTAATTTTTCCGTTATTCCTCAGTGAAGGAGTGACAGGAAGTCTTTACTAATTTAGCGGCAAACTACGGGAAGAGGGTCCAATAAGCCTCCCGGCGTGTCCGAAAAGTTGCCGCCTCCTGCGTGAAACCGCCACGACCGTGCAATAGGGTTTTTGCCCAGTATATTCTACAGTTTTTGCTTTTTCTACCTGATGTGTTTTACCATTTATCACTCAGAGAAACGTTAGCTATCGATGATAGTGAAATTACTGAAAATATTTTATTGCCTCTAAATCTTTGCTAATTTCTTCAATTTTTCCTGAAATCGAAACTGACCGAATATTTAAATGATCAGTTCTATTCGCACGCCGATGTTAATACAAGAGAAACTTGAGCGTACGGAAAGCAACCTGTTACATTTTAAATGGGGCAGCGTGTGAATAGTCACTTTCGATAAGAGCTTGGCATGAATGAAGTGTATTATTAATAGCTGTTAAACGAAAGGGATCGGCGAAAACGGCCTTTTGACGTGGCCTAACTGAAGTACCTGTTTTAGTTTCACGAGTATTTTCGCTGTGTACTCGTTAAACTTTGAGATTGGACTTTTGATCAGGGAAAGGGGTTGATGGGTGAGAGCGACAAGGGGGAAGAAAGTGCGGACAGCTTCCGAACTTTTATGTCTGGAGGAAGCGCGCTCTTGTTAGTAGGTCATCAACGATGGTCAACACCACGTAAACAAAACCAAGAAAATAGCACCCGGGCGACTAGTGCTCCCCATGAGAAAGTCAAAGCTGCCGCTGGAAAGTCGCTCTGCTAGCGAAAGCTGCTCGTCAATTCATGGAATTCCCTATTCAAATTACAGAGTGATACTAACCCCTGTTTTAGGTGTTACCATACCTGTTTTGGGTATGAAGGTAAAACGGGAAGAGCGCAATTTGCTTATTTTTTAAGATGTCCATATCAACAACCATATCAACGGAGAGTCAATGAGACATTTCCATTAGTTGTTGATACGTTTGGGTAGCTGTCATAAGCGCCAAAAACCACAAGCGCCAACGCCGCAAGCGCTAATCCGTAACCGCCAAACGAGAAAAGTCGCAAACGCCGAAG
>Ga0058701_10003611_pt1 | contig 12310 bp, 7 predicted proteins | sample AgamicOrMae_FD_97039 | JGI IMG/M metagenome (GOLD analysis project Ga0058701, IMG submission 97039) | Agave microbial communities from Guanajuato, Mexico - Or.Ma.e | ecosystem: Host-associated > Plants > Phyllosphere > Phylloplane/Leaf | place: Guanajuato, Mexico | collected 2012-06-04
ACATTCTGGAATGAATGTTCGTAATTAACGTAATATTTAATGAACGTTTGGGGGGAGGGGGGAATGCTCTAAAATCTTCATGGGGGGCATTCGATAGCGCCAAAAACCGCAAGCGCCAGTCCTTAACCGCCAAACGAGAAAAGTCGCAAACGCCAAAGTTCGTATAGGTTAGAGGTTAGGTTAAGTTAGGTTAGGTTAGGTAAGGTTAGTATTGCGGATAAGACCTTTGGCGTTTGCGAGTTTTCTCGTTTGGCGGTTACGGATTGGCGCTTGCGGCGTTGGCGCTTGTGGTTTTTGGCGCTTATGATAGCTACCCATCTTCATCATGTTTTCCTATCAAAAAATGATTTTAAGAACACGCGTTATTTTCTCGATTTGTGTCCTACATTACTACTGACATTTCCGACTGACATGTTCAATAAACCTGACAAGAGTTAATGAAACGTTTGTTATCTCCACCTTAAATTATCTCCCACGTAATACTAAAAAGTCGTAATATTGTTTTAAACGATCGCTTAGCGAGGGATGCACTATTCTGATCGTCAGAAGCGATACTCAGGAAATCCGATATTGCTTATTGGATATAATATTGGGTGTGAAATTGGAAAGAACACCTAAGTTTGAACACCTTTGGCTCGCTCGAAGACCCAACCTTCTTTTACAAGACTTTTTTGGCGCAGCTTTAGCCGATTTTCTGCCGAGATTTCGCTTTGTGACCGTTTTAATGGGCAGCTTATGATTGACTTGCTCGTTTAAACGTTCGCAGCCCGAACGCTCCTGGACAACATCGCAACGACGTCGAAAATGGCAACGTCCCGTTCGTCTAGGAAGCTAAAATTTGTCTTTGAACCCGCAATTTTTGGCTAATTTCGGTGGGATGAGTCACAAGTCATCGGCCGCGTGTGCGACTCGACTCGTGACGTCATGGCTAACATGCGGGTGCCCCCCCTCCCCCCCCTCCCCGTGCTGTGCCGCACCGTCTGTTTAATCTCTCCTCCCCATCTTGTTTTTTAATATCTCTTACAGGATATGAAACTTGAAATTTCTCTTAAGGAGGTTAGAATTTTTGATCGAAAACAAAAAGTCGCGACCTTTGCACAAACACTTACCATGTTTAAGGTAGCATTTTCTGGCTGTCGTGTTCTCTCTTTCGCCGCGTGCAGCAAGGCAAGTGGCATCTAACCTAATTTAGTCCAAGCTATCGTCGCCAAGTCGTATGACGCTTATTTCTCAACCCTACCGTTAAGTAGGCGGCATCAGGCTTGGCGACATCCAAGCGGAGCGGCAGCGAATGAGGCACCTAGCTTTACCTGCGTGTAGATTATGTGTCGTAATTCTCTTAAATGATATCAGGCTTGATTGGCAGAACACCATCGGTAGAAAATGCAACCTTAAAGACTTGCAGTACTAAATAATTTGCCGAATAGGAACCACCACGACGGGCTAAGGTAGGCCTTTGCATACCCCGACGTTGAGTGTAAGAAAAAGCACCAAAACATAATCCAAGCTTTTTAGTTTTTCTCAGACCTATTTTTGCAGAAACTGCGCTAGCTTAGAAAATAATTTTTGAAATATTTTTGTCGGTTGAATTTTTTGAGTCGTGAGCAGTTCGCTTCAGTTCTGCGAAGTGAACTTTGTGCTATTCTTATTTTTTTTAAGTTATTGTTGCGACTCAGTAGTTCCTCATGAAATCTCATAAAGTTTTATACAAACGTAAATAAAATTCTTTTCTATACCTATTTCTGAGCGATCTACATTAAGGTAATTCATGAAAAGCTCTTTCAATGACTGTTTCTTACTAAATTTTCAGCAACCAATTTGATCGCTCTCATATTGGATCAAAAGCACTCGCTTTAATAAGTTTTTCCCCTATCTTTTTGATTTTCAAAAACGATTTTCTCCGTAGTAAAACAGCTCTTGCCTAAAAAAATAATATTTTTCAAAAATCTGCATATTTTTTTGTCTGTTTTGGCCCACGGGAATAACTTTTGTGCTCGTAAATTGTTAAAAAATTAATGAAATAAAGTATATGCTTCAAATCTTTGATGTTTAAACAAAATAGGGATGCCTGCAGGTATTTGCAAAAGTAAATGATAATAACAATAATAAAAAACTACGTAATTATATTTAGATCCAGAAAAGTCGTACTTAAGTTTTTGATTCCAAATTTTCTTTGGAATTTTCTGATCAGATTTACAGTTATGGCACAAATTTTAGCGCCAGAAAAGTCGTATTAAGTTTTTGATTCCAAATTTTCTTTGGACTCTTCTAATCAGATTTACAGTCATGGGTGAAATTTTATTCACCAACATTTAGTATTTGTCAAGTGATTGATTTAAAAACGGACGAAATTTGGTGAGTAGGTTTGAGTGGGCGGAGAGGGCGGGCGCAGTTCGGCTGAGCGCGGCGCGGCGCGGCGGTTCGCGATAAGGGAGAGAAAGTGTCCCCTCCGCACCTTTGCGAGGCGAAGAGAGGGTGCAAAGTTCATCCCCGTCCCAGCATAAAAGAGGCGAGATTCGCCCCGAAAAGTCACAAGTCGCCGGTTTACCGGAGGAGCAGCATCTCGCCTCGTCTCCGGTCTCCGTGTGCTAAGTAGTAGTGCCGTAGGTGATGGCTTTGAAATTCCCCTACGCATTTCTGCTTGACACATTGGGACCTGTATCGCCTCGCCGGAGCAGCCTGCCATCGTCTTGAGTGCAGCGGGCGGATACGCCGATTACTCAGACACGCTCTTGTCCGACAAGGAGGAAACCTTCCCTCTCCTAACTTAGCTTTACCTTCTTCAACTTAACTAAACTGGCATGAATTAACCAAGCTTTACTGAACCTTGCCACATTTAACCTAACCTAACCCAATTTATCCCAGTCGAACATAACCTACTCTAACACAGCCTAGCAAGCTAGCTTATCCTAACTTATACCCTTGATGGAAATCCTTTTCATGTCGGAATATTTCGTGTCTGGGACTTAAGTTCTTTCTCTAGACAGGCCTGCTTGGAGGCGCCTCCGAGGTTTCAGTTGTACTTAAGTGCGACCACGAAAGAGGCTTCAACTTTGGTGGAGAAGCGAAGCCACTGAAACGAAGATGCAGCCTCTTCTAAATAAACAGAACTGCCCTCTGACTTTTCCCTATTATCTCTGCGTTACGTAGAGTATGACAAATTTAGAATCTAAACAAACACGAGAAATCGGTTTGGAGTTGAAACTGAAGCTGTCTTGTCGAGGCATTTCAAGTAAACTTGAAAAATTTTTCTTTAACAGAAGTTTCCAAATACTTACACCTTTAAAATAAAATCGAAACTAGTTATTTTTAGTAATTTGAAATGTCTACCTTTTCTTCTGAAAATATTACATAGTGTCTCACTTTAATTTCTTTCCTTCAATTTATTGACTTCATACAGATGATAAGCCTTTCAACATGAATTTTAACTCGGTGTATACGACTAACGATTGCTTAATTATATTGAATGCCATTAATAAATAAGTATAAAGAGTCATTATAAATATCTTAAGATACTGAAAGTCGTCGCTTGAGATGTACGGAACTTCTATGAAAGAGAATATCAAAATCTGAAAATTCTTGAATGAATGGGTTGCCTTTACAGGATCTGGAATAAAACACCAGATTCCTTTGATCATTTTACTCGTATTTAATAATAGATAGGGAATCATGAACTTAATCGACGAAACGTTTAAAGCTTGATGATTTTTTTCTCTTCCTCCATCCAGCACTCTGTACTCTTTCGGAACGTGGAATCAATGGGATCGACCGCTACAATAGTCTTTTGTAAAAGTCAAAGATGGCGGCGTTTAAAGGCACCCGTATTGAAAGTCGCTCGCTCGCGTTCCGTCGAGCTCCTCGCTTGCCTAATGGCATGGACCCACTCCTATCTTCCTCTTTCACCGCTTTTTATCATTTTCCTCGGGCAGAAAGGCCTGCTGGCAACTCGGCTGACCCGCATGCCGCCGCCGGCCGCAGCGCCGCAGCACCGCATCGCCTCCCACTGGGGAGGAGGGTGAGGGACAGAGGGTGCAACAATGTGGGAAATCGTCAGGCAAATTCTTTCCGTTGATGCTGTAGCTAGATCCTTGCAGAGGTTTTCGACCCTCGCGTCGAAATCTCCCCACCGCCACCGACCTACGAGGGCGCCCTAAATTTGAATCAGCGAAGGTCTCTAGTGAAAATTCACTAAATTAGTCAATATAGAAGCACTGATTTTCTTTTGTTAGAGGGGCTATATTGACTGAAATTCAGTGAATTTTCACTGAATCTGAGAGTCTCTCACTGATTCAAATTTAGTGTGTGCTTGTCTGTGTAATTCAAAAATTTACTTCTTTGCACATTTTCAGCAGTTTTGCTGGCTTGATGAACATGTCTCTAATTTATCTTCTGTGAGTGCAAAGTCTTCCTTAAACGTACTTCCTTAAAATACTTTTTTCTTACGTTTCATCTTAGTTAAATATTTAATCACGGCCGAAGACTGAACGACGTGTTCTCATTGGCTAACTTAAGCGAGCTTACCTAAGGTTAGGTTTATAAAGTTAACTAAGGTTAGGTTCATACAGCTAGGTTAACCAGAGTCAGAGATTTCCCAAAGTAAGCTTAACCTTGGGCTAGCTTTATGTAGGATAAGTCTGCTTATTAGGTTACACACACTAACAAGTGCCGTGTGTCTCTCTTTGCTGTTGTTCGACTTGGCGACGAAAGGTGCACCTCAAAGGGTAAAAAAATTCAACCTATAAAATTGATAGTGTAGGCGGCATTGTCGCACTGTCAATCACTGGAACAAAAATATCCCAAGTCGTCCACAATGACACTCGACCAGCGGCTGCGGCGGCGGCAGCGGCAGCGGCGGTCCCGAGGGGGGTGGAGCCCCCCCCCTCCCCCCTCGCCAATCAGGGGGGCTCATATATACCAGCGTCCGAAAGGAAGCAGCAATTGCCGGCCTGTTATCTCCAATGGAGTCGAGCAAAGCCGAGCGGAGCTGGGCGCAGGCCCGCGAGGCGGTTGGCGGTCTGCCGCTCGCTCGCTCGTCCATCGTTCAAATAGATGCGGTCTAGCCGTGCTCTAGGACGGGCTCGAACGGGCTCCTTGATGAAATTCGCCCGCCCGTCTTCCGGTCAGTTTGTCTTTATCCCTGTCGCCGCGGCCGAGCACTGTCAAGATGAAAGGTTGATTTTCCACTTCTTGTTCCACCCTCATCAAACTTACAGCATCATACCGCGTCAGTCCTTCGCGAAAATTAAGCCGATCCGAGTCACATTATCAGTCGATTCTTTTCTCCCGAATTCCAGGCGAGCCCCTACTTCCGCTTTAGCTGCTAATGATTATCTCGAAAAGATAATGGATATGTCGATCAATACTTGTGCGAATTCCTCGGTCGTTTTTGTATCTCTAACCTCAAGGGGTTCTTTAAGGGAGTTGGGATGTCCTGAGTGAGTGTCGGCTATGTTGTTCTGTCGCATCTTCACCTTGAAATGACCAGGCAAACATGTGGCTGGCGTTACGCTTCTCAAAAGCAGAATATTCCGAAAAGCACTTCAACACGGATCGGATAGGGCGTCCTTCCAAAATGATTTAGTATCCTGGCTTTACTCCTTTAACCTCACGGGACCCAAGCTCTGCCACATAGATCCCTACGTGACCTAATCTTCAACCTTTTTGTATCCCCATTCAATTCAACCCTTTCGTGCTTTGCTGACAAAGCCTGCTGCCACTATGCGTTCGAGTCATCAGAGATTTCCATGATTTCATACAAACTTTTAGAGCACTTGAAACGAATATTTCTTTCCGTTTCAAGCAGAAAAAAGTAACAAAACTTCGTTAGGCGAAAATCGGAACGAAAAATTTTTGTGAAAAATGTTGGCATCAAAAGGAACTATGGCTGGCTGCAGCCATGGCTGCAGCAAACAGTCGCTGTTATATCGCCACAATGCATTGCTTGTTTCGATGCTTCCGAGAAAAGTATTTTTTAGAACGGAGTTTACTTAACTTTCAGGATACCAGGCTTTTCCACTTCGTCGCCCCAAGAACTCCCTTGAAACTCGTGAACACATTTTTTCGCATTTAACTATGTGTGTTAAATACGTTGCATTTTAGCTGTCTTACTCGCAGATTTACTAACTGCGTTGATAGTGTGCTTAACCCTTTACCGCCCAGTGGTGCCGTTCGGCAACAGAAAAAAATATTTTGGAGGATCTTTTCAGTTCATTATTGTCTCAATTTGCAAAATGTCACCCTTCTGGAAACCTTAAATTTTATAATTTAGGCATTTTAAAAGGCTTAAAATTGCGTATTTTAGTGAAAAAAAAACCTTCCGATTTCTCTTAAGCTAAATTTCACTCCAAATACTTTGGGCTGTAAGGGATTAACTTCTCAGCGGCCGAGAAGTAAATTGAATCTGGCTTAGCGACAATAGTTTAGAGCATCTAAATATGGTTGCCGTCCGCGAAAGCGCGAATAAGCCGATGTAGACATGCACTTGGGTTCACTCGACCGGAGTCGCAGGGTAGGCAAACGGAGTGTTCCGGTGTAGTGCGGGTTGCATCTCCAGGTAGCGCGGGCGGTGCGATTAAGTTCGACTTTCCGCTTGGTTACTGACAATGAGATAGTTTTTCTCATACCGAGAGTCTTGAGGATTTGTCTTTGATGCATAATAGTCTCATACGGCCTCTTAGGTACAATCGTCTTCGGAAGTCACGTCTTCTTCAGGATAGTAACCCGTTTTCGGATACCATGTTTGGCAATCAGAGCTAAGAATTTACGCACATCTCGTTCTTTTTTAAGGGTTAATAATTCGCCCACCGCCAGAGATTTTGCTACCCTTGTCTCTTCGTTTTATGGTTGGTTTTAGGAGACAAACTAATTTGAGTTGTTTAGTTTTTAGCCAAGTTATGGTACTGTATAGGATCGAGAATAATTCGCGTCTCGCTGAACTATTTGTCTCGTGATTAAAAAATGTAGTTTAGGTCGCCCCCGCTGCGCCGTGCAGTGATTTCCGAAGGAATATCTATCTCTCCTCGATGTGACTTTCATTCCTTTGTTGACCGTGTCCATGTATACTGTATCCCATGAAACCGTTCCCATTGTGATTCTTTTCTTAACAAACGGTTTTCGACTCACGGCAATGGGAGTATCGTAATAGCGCAAAATAAGTCGTAATGCCCTGAGCTTGTACTAATTTTTGACGTCGGCAAATGTTCGTAAGCATTGTCGACTTCTGAACATGACTCTTCTGTGTATTTCTAAATCCGTGTTGGATTTGAGTATGCTGAAGAGGCGCGCCGGGCGATCCGGATGCTGTTGGGCAGAGATGCGGGCTCAAACTGCCTTGATGTGGGCCAGCCTCCGACACGCTACCTACCCGTAAGGAAAACACCAATTAGTCAATTCACCCAGCTTCATGAGAGCGGTGAAAAAAATAACATGACGTCATTAATAGCGTGATTGCGCTATGAGAAATTGAGCTGTCAAAAGGTCGCTCGTTAGATTGGATGACGAATTTCTCATTCCTCCCTCAGGTTTGAATTTTCGTCTCCAAGTCTCATGTCGCTTATTTTTCGGATGCAGTTAGAACTAGCCTGCATCAGGAATCAGGAGGCGGGACAGTTATGCGTTGAGGCACCCAACGCGATTGGACTCGTTGATCTTCATAGTTAAATCAAATATGCCATCTTTATTATCTAATGCGCTCGTCTCACGTCAGTGACGAGGGTGGATCACTTTGAGAGGTGGAAAACTCCACCTTCAAAATGACCATTTCTTAAGCCCAACTCGGCTCGGACGTGGTGACGTCACGTCTTCAAGTCGATAACCTCTTCTCTCACTTAGGACCTCCAATACGGCGATCTCCCGTTCAGCTCGTTGAACGAGATCCTACAATGGGCACGTCTAGATCCCGGCCGGCCGCATGTCGCGTCAAGCCCTTTTGACCAAGCCCGGTTTTATCATTGACGCCGAATAAATCTTGAGGGGGGAAGGGCAAGCGGAGAGGGGATATAGTACCCCCGCATCCAGTCTCCCCCCCTCCCCTTCCTGCAATCCTTAATAATGTACCGTCCACTTGAAGGCACGGTGGTGGGCAGTCCACGGGCAGACCCTTATATTAAGCTAATCAGTCGGTGGTATGGCGCAGTGCATGCCGGCCGGATCCGCAGACTGGCTCGACGTGTCGTGTGGGACGGACGGATCGAGTCGGGAGCCATTCGACCGCGCCATTCGACCGAGTCGCGCTCTGTTCCCGTCACGCGTAGCCCGTCCGTCCGCCCGTCCGCCCGCCCGCCGGCAGACAGACAGACATTGTCAGTGGGCCAGGCCGCAACGCCCTCTCCGTTCGCTATCAGTTCCTCCCGGCTCCCAAGTCAGTGGCGTGTGTGTGTGCACATTTGGATTCTGTTCTCGCAATCAGCTGTCAAAGTGATTCCTCAAAACTGTTTTTGATTTCGCCGAAGCACGCGGTGTTGCCGCGGCGTTGCCGCGACGCGGACGCTCGTCCTGTGCAAGTAAGTTTGACTCTTTTCGGAGGCGCGGTAACCCGACTGACGTTTCAACAATTGCTCTCGATGAATTCGACCTTCAACTTCTTTACGGGACATTAAACGCACTGTCAAACTCAACTGCACAGCATTTTTGGTTCGATCTCTTAAGCCACGACAACGCCTAACTTTCGTAAATTACCGGTTATTAAAACTTGCTCCCTGTATTCCTTCCATATCACATGGAAGTATTTAGCTGTCAGTGAGCAGCTTTAAATTAAATTTTAAAGCCTAATTACTATAGAGACAGCTTTTGATGGTTAGAGCCAAAACCAAAGCTGAAAGCTTTAAATTTTAATGAATAAGTCTATGGACCATTTTTTCGAGTCAATCGAAATACTGTATTTAATCAAAATACAGTATTGAGAGATATGGACATAAGTTGAATTAAAAGCTGAAATGGCTCTAGACGAAGGTTTCATCGAGAGCTCTCCTTGTAAACATTTAAAAATCATCTGTTTACAGCGAAATGGTTTTGCGTTAAAATATCTGTAAAACTGATCAAATCGAAAAGTTCTTGTTTGATTAATTCTTTATTTCTTTTTTTTTAATATTTAATGCATATCTCACGTTGTTAAGCATTCTAAGCTTCGTTTAAATTGGCTGACTTTTACTGATTTATGAGGAGAGAGGTGCGCGTTTTGCCGGCCGACATCTGGCAATGCATTTTTCAGACTTGCATACTAGATAAGTTGGTAGCTGAAAAACTAGCTGAATCGACCGTAATCTGATAAAGCGAAAAAAAACCGTCTTTTAAGAAGATAACCCAGCCATGGGCTGTAATTAGATACGCGAAAGCCTCACCAAGTGACAAAATCATTCCGGATTTATTTTTAATCTTTCGCTGATTAATTTTTAAACGGTGACTTAAAGGGTATCCAACGACGGGCTCAGATAAGAGACATAAAACAGGAATGTCATCTCTGTACCAAGTGTTATTCGAAGCGGATGCGGCACATGTTCCAACATTAAGAGGGAGAGGGGGAGGGGGAGGGGGTGGGTGGGTGGGACGGAACAGCGGGCCGCAGGCATTTCGGCGGAAGTTCCGTTATCACTCACTTTTTAAATTGAACCTAAAGCTCTCCAAGAGGCCCGCTTATTAGTCCTTGTCATTATCCAATCATCTTATTCGCTCACGTTCTCCACCTCCCCACTAAACGTACCCCGAGCTACGTTCTCCATTTCGGAGGTTGTGTTTCCGTTGTATTCTCTGTCTTTGACCGCTAAGCGTGCTTAATTCTCTGAGAAGTAACCAGCATCAGGCTTGGCAGCAGTCAAGCGTGCCACAGGGCACCTAACTTAGCCAACGCGTTTGGGTCTCGTTAAGGGTTGAACACAAGAGGTAGAAATTTCAACCTTTAAAATTAAGTGTGCAGCTCTATATAATAGTGCTGAATAAGCACACAACTTAAGTTGATTTTTTAGGGACTGCCTTACGAAGTTTTTAGGAAATTTTCAAAAAATATTCCGCTGAAAATGTTGAAAAATCGTATTGTAAAGTAAAACTACTTTTCCTCTTCGGCGGAATCCATTTAAATAAAATAGGCGTACACAGATTAAGGAAAAATTTTCGCGGTTGTAAACTGTATAATGGGTTGAGAGCAGCTGTTTGGATTGATTGGGTTAACAGTAGTAAAATGTCTCATCTCAGTCGTGTGTTGAATTTGAACTTAACGAGATGACTTACACTTTAAATTTTAATCAGGGAGAGTCTCTGACTTTCAGTGAATTTTCACTGAATCTCGGAGTCTTTCACTGATTCAAATTTAGGGTGTAGGCCTATATATTTGTGTACCGTGCTTCGCCAAACCGTCAGTCAGCTGGCATAGATAAGTCGTTGACTTCATCTGCATGGAGCGCTGGAGCAGCGCGCGGAAAAGTCACTTTGATGTGTTTTATCCCACCAATGTTCGACTTTCATCGCTTTTCTTGGCATCCTCTTCAATTTTTTCTTAAAAAATTTTTAGGGAAAGGAAAATTGACTTTCAACTATTTTTCCCCACGATAATCATATTAAAGGAGCTTTTCCGAGCGTTTTCATAACCTAGCTCGGAACTTTGCGAAAATGGTGGTCTGGACAAGCGTTGAAGTCTCTGCCATAGGCAATACCGCACACGCGTGCGTTGTATCACGATGCCCTTTCAAAACCCTTGCTTAAGTCCGCTTAACGTGCGAAAACAGACGTGTATAAACAAAGCTTTTTAAATATTTTTTGAGGACACGGACCAACGCTCGGAAGGTTGAGTTACCCTGGGTTACCGAATGAGCTTGGCTAACTTAACCTAGGTTATAGAAACTTAATGAGAAGCATAAGCAGGTAAACACAAAATTTAAATGCATCTATTTTGTATTTGATCTAGCACAAAGTATCTGATTGTGACGTGATTACTTTCAACCATGAACTCTACAAAGTTCATATACTTACAACACTGCACTGTAATGCTGTCGAGTTACGATTTCCTACCCTACACAGATTGTAGTATCTCCGCTTCCACAGCTGCAATTTGCTTATCTGCCTTTGAGGCGAACAATTTTTTGGGGTCCCCGGTGCGGTTCAGGCTAATATAGTGGACAGCAGCTTGACGGTAGCCTAGCCAATCTTTATTTCAGTAGAGTTGCGTTAGTACGACCCCCTAGGTACCGATCAAAACGGACGTTCTATCGAGAGAGTCGTTGAGACGTATACTTCCGTATATCAGGGGATGCGTCAGGTCAGTGCTACTGGAGATTTAAACGTAGGTCGAGAAGGGCAGTGAATGGGAGTTGAACTGCTTATAATATAGGCCTCTTTGTTTTTCGCCTTGAGTGTCCCAAAATTGCATTCTGAAATTCGTTATTTGCGCATTGGAAGTTCAGTAGTTCCGTATTGTACTCGTATTTTAAACTTACTTTTTGATTGTTTCGAAACCTTTGCGCTGTCATTTCATCCTTTTTTTTACGAGGTATTGTTGTGAAAAATGCGGAGCTGTGCCGAAGTTCCCCCCCTCCCTCTCTTTTCGATCGTCATCAAGTTTTTCAGGAGCTTCCCAAGCATTCCTTTACCTCCCTCCCCTCCAGTGATGACGTCAGACTGGCGTCAAAGGGCGAACACATTACGGTTCATCATAAATTCCTGACTTGTTTGGTTGATCTGCTCAACTGCAATCTTTCTCAAACCCTTTGAATTGTCATTAACCAATTACCACTCAACAACTAAATTTGCCAATGTAATTTTTAGACAATATCAGAAAGACGTCTCCTAACAGTTCTTACATTCATTACGAGGTAATGTCCATATTATGCTAAACTTCGCCTATTTGGTCGCAAAATCGAATATTTAGATAATAAATTTCAGTCGTAGTTTTCGTGGTAACTACACGGTTGTGAGGTTTGGGTCAATTTCTGAGTAGATATGTTATAAAATCTGAGTTGTTTTGAATTAAATAAAGATAAAGATGTAATATGTGCTTTCTTATCGTTTCAAGAACGGAACTGGTGTAAATTCCTATCGTATCCGGTCTCAGAGAAACCAAAAAATACAAAGCGAAAACTTAAGACTATAATTTGCAACTTTCCTACTTATGTTGCTGATATTTGCTTTAAAAACTCGTGATATCATTTCTTTTTACAAATATACGAAAAAAAAATAGAAAATCCTGCGGCTGCGTATACTAACAAGGGAACCTTGGGAGATGTCAAATTCAAAAAAAATAAATTCTTACAGAAAATAAAAGTATACATAGCCTGGATGACCACCGTATTTTTTTTATCGGCGGAGGGTGAAAACTACCCCTAGA
>Ga0058701_10003612_pt1 | contig 12310 bp, 9 predicted proteins | sample AgamicOrMae_FD_97039 | JGI IMG/M metagenome (GOLD analysis project Ga0058701, IMG submission 97039) | Agave microbial communities from Guanajuato, Mexico - Or.Ma.e | ecosystem: Host-associated > Plants > Phyllosphere > Phylloplane/Leaf | place: Guanajuato, Mexico | collected 2012-06-04
AAAAAAAAAAAAAAAAAAAAAAAAAAAAAAAAAAAAAAAAAAAAAAACAAAAAAAAAAAAAAAAAAAAAAAAAAAAAAAAAAAAAAAAAAAAAAAAAAAAAAAAAAAACGTGACTAGCCTGTACTGCTTTCAGCTCTACCTACGAGATGCGACTAACGAGCTAACACCTTTCGCAAGAATACTTTTCATATTCTCCGATGAGGAAACACAAAAATGTCGCCTGAGGACCCAAAAGACAACCTAATTGACTTCTAACCACGACTTGTCAGCCACGCTAGATTAATAGCTTCAAAATCTAGATTCTAAAACTAACTGACATCTTTATTAAGCAAGCTGTATTGGCTGATAAATACAAAAATTCCTGACATTGCTGACTATCTCGCGGGGGTAAAGACATAAGTTACGCTTTGAAATGTTAGCAACAGAAGGGTGATAAATACACGTGAAATACTAATCATTCCTGCTTTACAGCTATAAATAAAGCTTGCAAAATAATCACACAAGCTGAAGTACGGCTAGGCGAAGATGGTATGAAAATTGAGCTAACAACTGGTAAAGTGAGTGCTATATTGTCGCATTGTATAAAAGATGTATAGTTACACCGATATCACCGAATCATATATCACCGAAAAAAAAATACTTGCACTGATCGTCCGATGAAAAAATTAGAAAACAAAGTCGCAAAGTAAAAAAAAAGAAAGAAAGAAACACAAAAAGCAGCTTCAGTTTTGAAAGGACGGAAATGAGACTAATCGAACGATTATAATCTTCTTGTCCTGAATAACGAAACAAAATCAAGTTGAAAGTGTGTACAATTTAAGAACTTATCAATAACATCCGTGTCGGCTTGAAACAAAGAGTGCCTGTTTTGATGAAAACCTACTAATAGCAATGATGAGATACACACTAATAACATCACCGAGAGTTGGAACTTCGAATGGAAGATCCATTTTAGGTGATTCATTATACACAACCTCCGCGTAACGTTTTAAGGACTCAACTACAACGCATACATCAAAATACGTTTACGGCCCCGGAATTGCAAAAAACATCAAGTCTCAATTAAGTCGACCAGGCAAACCAATTGTTGAATGCGTTAATAGCCTTGTTAACTTTCAGAACTTGATACAATTAGCTACTTTAAGATAACATCAAAGCGATCTATCTTCTCGAAGCAAAATATCTGCTTTCACATCGTGCCGGAGACCTTTTCGTGTCTTTGAAATTACTGTCTTAAATGTAAACCTCTTAATGAGTATTAATGTCGTTCAGTGATCGTATTAGTATCTGATATGTAACTTTACGGCATGAATGTCATGTCATACATTGTCGTACTGTATATGTCTGAAAACGCGTATTTTAAATACGCAATCGATAAAACTTTTAATTAGCAAGTTATTGAAGTAATAATATTCCACGGCTTGGGTTTTACTCTTTGTTCTTTAAAAAAAATTAAAAATAAAAAAAATAACGGGGGTTCATCATCGGAAATGATCCGTTCATCATCGGAAAAATGGTCCGTTAGGTCGATAGCACCTAAAAATTTGTATGTATTGCTGACGTCGTCAGGTGAGGTTTCAAGCGGTCAAGTGGCGACTCTTCAAAGTGTTAAACATGTGTTGACAGGTGGCAATGCTTATTCGAAAGGTCACTCCACTCCGCATGGCGGTAGCGCTCATAAAAAAATCTCCAGCTAATAAAACATAAGAAGCCGATACGGCGACAGGTATTTAAATACACGAAAAGACGTTTCAGACAGGTTGTTTTCCGATTTCGAACCGCCACGCAAAGATATACGTCTAAATTGATAACTTAATCAAAATAAACCTTGCAGGGGACTAGAACCTCGTTCGAATAAATTTTCTGTGATTTGTGTGAGCATTCGCACTAATTTGGACTTGTGTTAACAGTCGAGCGGAGCAGAGGCGAAACGAGGCACAACGCACCAAACCTTTGGTTAACCTAACCTAAGTTGGCATGACCGATAAAAGGTTTAAATCGTTAATATCATCTAAAGGGTTGAAGCGTGGTGGAACACGGAGGAACATACAACCTTTTATGAGAGTAAGACCACGGTGCTACGGCCGTAAAAACGTTGGAAAAATTATACTCATGTAGTCATTCCTGCACGGCTTCTTAATTATTATTTATTTTTTATAATACTTAAAAAAATAAAAAAGCGCAAAAAATATATAAAAAATAATTATTGACACGAATCGATCGCGGAATAATTCAATGTTATAGAGCACAAGTATACGTACACAGAACGTTGATTCCAGTATTATGGTGGAAGAACTACACAAATGGTCGTGACAAGCAATCTTGATTGACCGCCCGGCGATAATCATCGTAATATGTCAACTATAATGACACTGTTTTGTGTCTGATTGAGTTATCGTTAGTAAAATGCGGCTCGCGCGAAAAGGCACAGCTTGACGTATGTTAGCTGTCATATTACACGCGTCTTCTAGCGGCAGCTAAACACAAACCAGTATTTGCGACAGTGATGGACCAAAGGAGAGAAGTTGCAATTTCCTGCCTAAAATAAGGATTATAAAACAGAACCAGTCTAACAGCAGCTTCCAAAAATTGTAAGAATAAAACACGATTAAAATCTGGATAGATTGAATACACGGTTGTGTGGTTTCCTAAAACTACCCGGGTTAGCGACACTTCCCTTAGTATCTCGTGGGTGCAATACAGTGTAGGAGGCTGCGACAACATGTAGGGAATGGATTATAATAGTATATTGTCCTTTATTTTCAAGTATCATTCTTATTGTAAAACGAATATTTAGGAACTTGGACACAATAAAAAGGAATGGCTAAAATTTCACTTTTTCGAATGAAAGTCGATAACAGCGATTTTCGTCCCTCAGGAGCTGTCAAAAAGGGCATTATACCCTAGGATCCATTTTGAAACTTTAACACCAGACACGTCCACTTCTCACATTGCGTTCTGTATGCGACGGTGAATCAAGTATTTTCGTGGCGTAATTTTCTTCCGAATGAATATGTAATGTACGTAGCTTGCACATGCACACTACTGGGTATCGGAATATTTTCAACCCGCGATATACGAACTGCAGTTACAGAGTGTCCTCAGGTGAGATTTATGTGCCTTGCTGCTCTTTACAAGCCATTCATTTATAAGGAGAATCTGTTATGACAGCTAAAAGTCTGAGTCTTCATAGGACGAAGAGCTTTCGGTCACGGTATAAAAGGTTTTAGTATACCAACAAAATTATTTGTTAAAATGGGGATAACAAAAATATTTTGTTACGACAACAAAATGTTTAGTTCTGTCAACGAAACGTTTGGTTGCTGCAGCAAAATTTTTAGTTGGAGCAACAAAGTTATTTTTTGTCTCTAATTTTGTTGCCGTAACAAAACTATTTTTTTCCGTGGTGTTTATTTCACACGCCGCACCTGTTTTAGTAGTCCGACAATCAGCGTTCACAAAACGAATCTAACGCCATCAAACTGGTTTCATCTTCGGGTTTGACTGACGCTTCTGTTTTCATTAGTTTGGCAGACGTGTTTGAAAACAAACTTATCTACGCATTGAAAATAACTTTTCCACTACAGCGAAGCTGGATTCCAAGATAACGTTGTGCGTCCGTAAAACTTAAAAGTATTGAAAAACCATTAAAGCGGGTGATTTATGTTCAATTTATTTCCGATATCAAGATGATAATTTAATCGATAAGAGGTCAACGTTCGGATAATGTGTGGGAATTTCATCCGAATCCTCGGTTTTGAGAGCAGGGCAGATATTTGTCTTGAAAAGATCGAAAGATAAACATTATTCTTAACCTATTCGTTACAATGGTAACTCAGCCTATGTACAAAACGTCTGAATTTCTTGAGGAGCAGAATAACTTACTCTTACTGCAAATACAGAGCTTGCCAATTCATGTCCAATTCAGCGAACAAGGATTTGACACCCTTGAACAAGCGCTCTAAAACGATCAGCATAAAAGTGAGGTTAGGTTTTTTAATTATGAAAGTAGCACGGCGATATTAAAGCTATACGAATATGGAAGTAGGAAACGAGTTACCAGGACGTGATAATTGCACATAAGCAAAACAAGGACGAGAAGAACAATGTCAATCTAAAATAGTTCATCATGATAGCATTTAATTACGTGGAGTGCTCACACATGGGGTTAATTAAAGATCCACCGGTTTAAGGTTTTATGAGGTGTTACACATTGCGCTCTTCGTGCGTATAGATATTAATATAAAGGGCTATTCAATAAGAGGAATATAGCCTTCAGGAAGGAGGTGTTAAAGAGTGTACGCTACACTGATGAAAATAATACCGGTTAATTGAGTATTCCTAAACCTTTTTCGGATATGAATTAAAAAAGTGTACATGCCATATAATGGTTTAGTTTTCAAGATGAACCAATACGACAAAATGGGTAAAAAGGATGACCATTTGAAGTCCTAGAGGACAATATTAAACCTTTTGAGTTGAAATCTTTAACCGCCATCTTCATCCGCACTTCAGAAAACACCATGGAAGCTTCCTTGTCGAACCAATTATGGGTACGAGTGACAAAGGTACCCGACAGAACGCAGTGCGCCCATGGCCCATATAAACACGACCCTGAATCAAACGCACCCATAACTGCTACTTCTATGCCGAAAAGTAGGCCTACCACACTTCCAAAAAAGCAAAAGGTCATACGCAAAATTGGAATTGGGAAAAAAATCGAGGCTAAATCCTATAACAGGAGGCATGACAGCTATTTTGTGGTACTGCAAGCAGAGTATCTACGCTAAACAAGGTTATTAACCAGAGCAAAAAGTTCTCGTTTTGGGCTCGGTCAAGGAGTAGCGGCGCAGGGTATCGGCGGCTAGAGCTGCGTGCAACGTACTGTCGTTTTTTTATTTTTTTTTCGGTCTGTGCAGAGGATCTGGTGGTGGAAAACTGACGCATCAAATAAAGCGTTTTCAAACCACGAGGCATGAAAAGCTGACACACAAGAAATTAAAATCTTGATTTGGGTGTTTCGATGAAAAGAACTCACCCGGTAGATAAGGTAGTTAATTGATACGGAGAATTATTAAGGTATTCCGATGAAGATAATGCCTGACCCACACTTTATCCAACCTTAAAAAAAAAGAAAAATAAACTCTCATTTACTTTACCAACTTTAATTTGATCTAATCGTATTTTAACCCCTCATCTCTCAAAACGTACTTTTGTCCTGAGGATCCACTTAACCTCACTTTTGCTAACATAGTCTGATATAAATTTCTCTCAGATCACATAATTAACAAACCACAGCAAGCCTCAACTCCCAACTAGACTAAATCAAATTAATTAGATTGACAAAACTTATACTAATAAAAACCTCCCCGTAGATAACACATAACTTATAATATAGGGTCTTGCTTTTGACCCGACATGCATTAATATAGGGAGACTTGAACGCACGTAACCAACCTAATACATTTTAAATGAGGCAGTTGGGTCAATAGTCACTCACTATAATATGACCTCATCGATAGTTGAAGAGGCAGTGATCTACAAATCCTATTCATACGCACAACTTGAGTTTCGCAGGTTCCTGTACCTGCCCTAAATCCGTATATAGATCTCAAGAATCGATATACCTTTTCTTGACCCTTTTTTCCCGCCTAAACAGATCCGAATGTTTGGTCCATCCATCTTGTCATCAGACATAACAGAACTGACCCGTCTTAACAGGGGAATCTCAATTTGTAACCTTGAGTCCGACCAGCTTCAATAATTCAATCAGCCCAACTTTTCCAGGACCCCCCGGTTAGCCGATCTTAGCAGTGCATTAAACGCAATGCATAAATGCGATGGATTTTGGATGCACCTTATGGAGCGAGTCGTTACTGTCAATGTGCCCGTTTGGCTACAGACAGTGTTTTTTTGCACTAAATGCCAAGGCGATTTTAATGTGAACTCTTACGCAGACATCCCTAATTTGGCGGCAAATTCAAGCTCAGACCTCCTCTGTGTGATTTGGTGCTCTTGGCAGCTCCTGTTGTGAACTCGGTGAATTACTGCTTTAGGCTATGTTATAAGGGAATTCTCCGTCGTTCCGAGTAATTATATTTTTGATGGTATGAGGTCGAGTAAAAATTTATTGTACGGGTCTGATTTATCATTACATTTTTTTTAATTTAACAATATCTCAACGAGGGAAGTTAAATTTTAACCTCGGTGAAGCATTATCTGCGTTAAGAAGGAAAATTGGACTTTAGGAGGGGAGACTGGACTCAAGAGAAAGTTTTTCAAGACGGAAACTTTTCTTCATATTCGGAAAGTCCATTATCCAAACCCAAACTCTCTTGCTTGACACATTTAATTTGGTTCCGCGGTTCCATACGGCAACAGCAGCCTGTTTTCACAACGTTTTTGGTGACCTAATCGTTATAAACTAGAGGCCATTTCCATGGGATTTTTCTATAGGATTTTTTCCTTTATAATATCCAAAGTTTTGTTTTAACGCCTACATTCTAATCGTCACTTCTCATGTGCATTTCGATATAAATCAAACATTAGGACCGAACTTTGTTCGTTATGTACCTACAGTTGTGCACTATAGAAGATTTATAGTTAACTCGCCCCATTGCATATAAGATCTCCACTGTATCGGATCATCTTCAGTCCAAAGTTCCCGTTTCCGATGTTGTTAGCATCACACCTCTTCCGGGGATTAGGGTGGTGTAAACCAATAAACAATAATTTCAGCAAAATTAGAGAATAGCTCGTAAAGCAGATGTAAGATTTCGCAAATAGCTGATATACGTCCCTGGATGCTGCGGCCACGCCGGTGCTACGTGGGTGGATACGGGTAAGGTGCCGTCAAAAAGGAGTTGCTACTTTGATACTCATCACCACATACCGATCAATGAAGGTCACAACGCCCTACGAACACGCTCGCGTAAAATATGAAATTCCCTCGCGCAATTTTAACAATACGATGGTATCGTCTCAGCCTCAGAATACAATTTTCAGACCTATTCTAACAATCCAGTAGCAAGTTGAACTTTGATGGAAAAAAAATCGGTTCATTGATTTAGATAAAGCCATTTCACCCAATTTTGATCGACACCAATAAAAGATATTTATAATAAATTCTTGTTGAAATGATATAAGTACTTCATTTATACTGATTGTGAGTGCATATGGTACCTGGACCTGTCGACGGCGCCACGAATGAAGATTTGGATTTCCGAAATTTTTACTTTAGAAATTTCGCTCATATCACATATTTTTTATATCAGAAATTACTCAAACCACAAAAAGCGAATGTTTCCTTATTTTACTTAACTACGATTACTTTCTTTTTTTCAACAGTCAGCGTATTGGCGCAAACCCAGGAGGCTCTCTATAACTCTTTTTTGTTTTCTGAAAAGGAGCAGGATGATATCAATCATTATTTTTTTGAAAAAGAATTTCAGATCAAAAAAATAAATAATGATAAATGAAAATGCGAGATCAGCCACTACCATTTTGACTTAAACTTGTTTTAGTCGTATTTTCTACCAGTGTTCACACATGAATATACAAAGCCTCGCACTTTTACCTAGTTATTTTTGAACGAGCATGCAAAAATACAGCAAAAGTGTCGCTAGCGTTACCTACAGAGGGAGCCATGGAATCGGCTTACGTAGATATAAATCGTATGTCACTGTAGGTGCTCTCGAATATGTGGTCCGTTCACGTAACGGGTGCTACTGTTAATTAACAGAGTTTGTTCTGTTAATGTTTCAGCTCGTGGTTTGCGAGAGACGTCAAGGCTTGCCTCATCCACATGAAGAATTACCTGGAATTACCAATAGCTTCTTGTATTAGTTCAATCTAAATTAGCCCTGCAATTGTACAGCAAATTACTCGGTTAGCCTGTGACATCTGCTTGCACAACGAGTACTAAGGAAACTATTTTAAAAGTGGTACCTAAAGCTGTAAACTGGGGCATCTGCTTGCACAACGAGTACTAAAGAAACTATTTTAAAAAGGGTACCTAACTGTAAACGACAGTGAATCTCTTAGATCAAACAAAAAAAAAAGAAAAGAAAGCTTCTGAACTACGAAATGTGATGAGTTAAGAGCAGGGTTTAGTTTTGTAAGGTAAATCCTTTAACGAACAAGCACCACATTGATTGTGAAATGAATACGAAGATATTCTAAAACAGTACACCTATTTCTTATCTTGAAAACCAACACTAAATGTTTTAAACACGAAAGGTGTGGGACTACCCTAAACCGGTGCGCTCTCAATTCAGAAGGTTGAAGCCTGTGCTTGTTTCACTTAAGTGAGCGGTATCAGACTTGACGACCGTTAGGTTAGGTAAGGTTAAGTACCATGCGTTCCTCTCATCTGTCGCTTCGCTTAATTAGGCGGAACATAGGAAATGCAACCTCTCAAATTTACAGTTCACTATTTGAGACCCAAGTAACCGTCCAATGACCGTCCGACAGGTAATGTTATTAGTTTTAGGTAAACGTATTAGCAACTGACCATTCAGTTAACTCGATCTGCCCCAGGGATGATTTACACCTAATCTCAAACCACGGGCTCGGTTTCACTTTATCACTGAGGTCTAATATACGGTATAATAAGCTATACATATAGTCCATTGTCAATACGTTTGCCTTGCGATAGCGGCAGCATTCGGATAGATAGCATTCGGAGGGATAGCATTCGACCGGTCGAACCGCTCCACATTATCAAGGAGGGTCATCCACTGAAAATAAACATTGCACATCGGTGCCCAGAGTAGTTAGTTTCATTAAGAAAATCTAAACTTTACGTGTCTGCGGTGAAGGTAAGCACACACGGGTCAGAATAAACGGTCGTGTTTTATTCCCAACTGAAGGCACTAGATAAAGGAAAAAAAATCGATTGCGATTGCACCAAAGGAAAAGCGGTGCATACGCTGGTGCATTCAGAGTCCATAGGCTTTAGATTTTAGTTGCGTCACGCCGCGTTGTCGGATATTTCAGCGGCGAACGACTTGTCCAACGGAATATACACTACAGGTTTTCTTGATTTAAAATTAGTTTGGGTTGCAGCTAATGGCGTACTAGACATGTCTAGACCGACAATACATCGTGAATATTTTCACTAAAATTCTTTTAAAAGTCTGCAAGGAAGTTTGAAATTAATGAGCACGGTTAGTTTGAATTGATTTTATTTCGACATTCTCTTTAATTCTATATTATTATTATTGTTTTCAACTTTAATTTACTTATTTTCTAATGAATTTTTACATTTATTTTTTTAGTAACTTTTTTCTATTTTTTTGAAAAAAAAAATTTCATTTATTTATTTTTGGTCGAAATACAAGCTTGTTTCGAAAATCAAAATCAAAATTGCTGATTGAGCTAGTGCTGCCTAGGCAACACTAACTCAAACGATCAGCGATTTTGTCTTCTAAACAATAGTCGCTGAAACACACAAAAGACACTTTCAAAAAGAGGGAGGACATCTGATTTAATGATTCATAGCAAATGCAACAGACTAGTAAAGCTGTATTTTTTTCCTCTCTTTTTTTTTCACACGGGCTTACCACGATTTTGAGCAAACATTACACTTTCTAATTGCCTTTTTCACGGTTGCGAGGCAGAGTGAGACAGTTTTCGGGCCCGTGACATTAGTCAAGGTTCACGTGGAAAAGCACCAAAAGCTTCCTTCAAACTATTACTTTTTTCGGTACGACACGTTTCGCACACAAAGAAATTACTCGAGAAACTGAAAGTCGTTCTTTCTCGTATTGCAGCTTAAAACTAAACATTATACCGCTCAATGTTGACATTACTGCGGCCAAACGGTCTAAACGGCGAGGAACACGAATTCACAAAAAAATAAATCGTTCAAAAGGAAGATATTTTGTTCACAAAAAGACCCCAATTCTCTCGTCTTCTTTGTTTCCTCAAAGCTAATATCCTTTACGATAAGAACCTTGATAAAAAATCAAATTCGAGAACTAAGCTAGTTACGCTAGTTATAAGATTAAACTATTAATCTCATTGGCAAGAGGTAACTAAGCCCTTCGGTTTAATAGGGCTAATTTTTATTTAATAGTTCTGCAACGAAAAAAAGAACGGACGTGCAATACCAGTGAGTTTGATAGCCTGAGCAGGTGAGGAACTACTCAAAACAGGTAGCTTTTTATCGCTGCTTGAACCGGTTTCTTGCTCCTTAAAACAAGAGCTGACACGGGGCTCATTAATTTTCCCATCTATCGGTCCAACTTTTACCTCACCAAGACAAAATGCGTCTCAAATTCGATCGAAATTGGCGGTATCAATTGGCAACATTATCTGAATATTAATTATCGATATGTTAACCTCTGATATCAATTTTAGTAACTACTCTAATTGAAAGTAAGAGTGAAAAGTCGCTTACCTCGAAAAAGCAGAGGCGGAGTTTCGGCCCATATTTAGCCGGAGGATGCGACAAGGTGCGTAAATCAAATTGGCCTTGAATTTCGAGAGAGAAAGAGAGACTAAGGTTAATCGGAACGATCATTTTCTCTCTCCCTCTTCAAGGGCTTTTTGTAAACAGTGCGGCTCGTAACCTTATTTAACATTTTTTGTACTTCCTTTTTTTTAGTTACGTATATGATTAACAGTTCAATGTTTGGGGGGGCATTCGATAGCGCCAAAAACCACAAGCGCCAACGCCGCAAGCGCCAATCCGTAACCGCCAAACGAGAAAAGTCGCAAACGCCAAAGTTCGTATAGGTTAGGTTAGGTCAAGTTGGGTTAGGTTAAGTTAGGTTAGCCTGGTACCGCTTACTACTCGTCGGCAGTAACTGCCGCCAATGTCCAAAACATAATCCATTGGTGACAATCAGGCAAGGTTAAGCTCGGTTGTTTTTTATGTCAAGCGTGTCTTAAGCCTCATACATCAACTTTCCAAAACCGACCCAATCCTAAATCTAAACGTGAACACAAAATCATACTAGAAAGAACGCTTCCAAAACATGAGCTCAACACAGCACTAATGAAAAGGTTTTGGATCGCAACACAATGGTGAACCTACGGAAAATACGAGTACTATTCAGATACTGTTTATTTTTCATCAGAACATTATCATAGATGAACGATGCGACTGGCTTAAGCGACGTTCCATTGGGCGTTTTATGATCATGAAAACCCAATAAACTCATTCCATTACTCTCGAATAAAAAATCTGACCTAATGTTGACATGCTCGGTTTTTTACCCGTCTGCATGGTAAACCGTAATTACAATCCGAAATACTGGATGCTCCAGGCTTAAAACCATAAATTGTTTTTTGAGGGCTTGTTTGTATGCAGACTGTGAATCTGCAAATTCAGCAGTCTCTCTGAAAACAGCAACAATAACTCAGATATTGGCGAGTCTTGCACACCCTGACCTATAACTTGGTCAAAACTAGTGAAAAGTTGTCCGGTCTAACCTTATCTAACCCAATTCAACCAACCTAGCCTAAACTGACCCAATCAAAACCAGCCTTATTGCCATTTTACCAACCTTACTATCAAGAATTCAGAAACTGTGATAGATTTTATTCAAACCGGGTCTGTTGTTTATACAGAAACTGAAAACAGCCATTCTTTTAAGCAACTCCAAGCAACCTGCGGAACATCTCTTTCTTTTGCAAGCTTTCCCCAACAGGTTGCACTCGTGTGATGCAGCCTATATAAGTATAACTCAAATTACGGTATTTTTAAAGTTAAGGAAAAATTCACGTTGCGCTAGGTCATGAAACTCAGAAAAAGACAGAGCTCGAGATAAATGTTATTATTTCTCTGAACTTCGACGACTCGATAAAATGAAACATACAAAGTTATACACAAAACGTTCCGTTAAAAAGAAAATCTTGTTACTGTAAGAGATCGAAAAAATTCAGCAAGGCATTTCTTGTTGGCAATCTTGTTCCTTATCATCGTCGAGTTCTTTTTTTCTCCTTTTGTACTTCTCAAAGCCGATGCATGTTAATGATACAGTTCCTCAAGCTTGTTCGTCGTTGGCCTTTTTTTTACTGTCTCTTGAAAACAGAAATTACATTACGGTGAAAAAGTGTAAATATATGTGGTACAAATGTATGAAAATAACGGGTAGCTGTCATAAGCGCCAACGCCGCAAGCGCCAAACGAGAAAAAGGTCATAACCGCAAAACTAACCTTACCTAACCTAACCTAACTTAACCTAACTTGACCTAACCTAACCTATACGAACTTTGGCGTTTGCGACTTTTCTCGTTTTGCGGTTACGGACTGGCGCTTGCGGCGTTGGCGCTTGTGGTTTTTGGCGCTATCGAATGCCCC
>Ga0058701_10003613_pt1 | contig 12310 bp, 13 predicted proteins | sample AgamicOrMae_FD_97039 | JGI IMG/M metagenome (GOLD analysis project Ga0058701, IMG submission 97039) | Agave microbial communities from Guanajuato, Mexico - Or.Ma.e | ecosystem: Host-associated > Plants > Phyllosphere > Phylloplane/Leaf | place: Guanajuato, Mexico | collected 2012-06-04
CTCAAAAACAGAGACTCACCTGCATGAGCAGACTTTTTGATTTTCGGAAGCACTCCGGAGAAGCATCGAAAACTCCCTCTGCACCACCAAAAACTCGCCCGTACAGTCGATTCTCTGTTTTCAAGGTTCTAAACTTCGTCCCAACTCGCCCCGCCAGTCCCGACTCGCCCCACTTTACGGTAGGTCTAAGGTAAGTTGATTCCGTTAAGTAGGTTTCAAAATATAATCTGGAGAAACAGCTCATGAATGAGCTCGACTCTTCACGCATTGCGGGTCAGCCTTTTATGAATGGTGGTAGGAGGTGGTGGAGGTGGAAGGGGGACAGGGGTGAGGGCCTCGTGGAAAGCGAAGTGAAGTGGAAGGGAAAGGGTATTGCTTCAGCTGATGCAACGCTTGCGAGGGCTCGGCATAAGGTGACTCAGGTTTGTTCGTCTCATGGGGGAACGAAAGAGTTGAGGGGGGTGCATCGGCGTGAAGGCCTCCGCCCACGTACTCGTAGATGACGCAACTTTGTCCGCGAGTATCTGTGCGAACGGTAGATCGTTTCACTCCGTTTATCAATACTCCGTGGAACAAAAGCCAGGCAAGAAGCATTCCTGAATCCTCGCTGCGTTCCGGAAGGCCTTCGTTGTAAAAGTCATGCAAACTTCAGTACGCGATTTTCGATTTTAATGGCTAAAGTAAAGAGGAAAGTTCCCTGACCCATAACCGTAGCTCTTTGAAAATAACCCTCAATGTTTCCATACCGGTGCGATTTCAAAACAACACACCACTTACTATTAATTAAGTGTTTGTTTTGAAAAGTATCCACGTTCATGAACTGACAAAAAGAAATAAAATTCGTTTTTTTTTTTTAAAATTAGGCGTTTAGCTTACATGTTAGTGCCACGCATGTTCGGTTGAGCAAGGTTTGGTAAAGTTAGGTGAGTTTCAGTGTGGAGAGATTTAGATCGCAATTTTCGTCGAGGTATCCGGGTCGAGCTGTCCGTGATTCCGTCTTTACATGGATATCCGTATGGATGGACATTCGAAAGTTCCAATGGGATGAGTGATTCCATGAGGTTATCCATGTTACCACGGATATTTCGACAAGGGTTGGCTACACAGACTATGTTAGTATGTTCCATGGATATCCATGGTTCCACGAATATCCTTGCGGATATTCGTCCGGACGAAGCATGGACCCGTCTGCCTGAATAAAGAAAGCTGTGACTGTGAATTCCCATCAAATCTCTTCGCGTAATCTGACCCAATGGTGTCTAATTCCGCGATTTTATCACATTTGACCGCATATTTTACTAAAAAACCCTCAAGAGGTAACCCTGCGTGTTTTGGATCGCTTTGCAGTTGATCGATTCGAAGATAATGGTGGTTTTTCACTAGCATCTTCACTGATTGAAAAATTTCCCGCTTCTAAATGCTTCACCGGAGTGGCGCGCGAAACGTGGCAAAAGTGATCCGGCCCTGAGTTGTTGTTTTTCGTGTTTGTCAGACCTGGCCGAAACTGCCAACTCGCGCATCATCATCGTGACAGCCGGCGCCCGGCAGAAGGACGGCGAGTCGCGGGTGTCCCTCGTCCAGCGCAACACGGAGATCTTCCGCGGCCTCATCCCCCGCCTCGTGGCGCTCTCCCCGGACGCCCTGCTGCTCGTCGTCAGCAACCCCGTCGACGTCCTCACCTACGTGGCGTGGAAGCTGTCGGGCCTCCCGGCGCACCGCGTCATCGGCTCGGGAACCAACCTGGACTCGTCCCGCTTTCGCTTCCTGCTGTCGCAGCGCCTCAACGTCGCCCCGGCGTCCTGCCATGGCTGGATCATCGGGGAGCACGGAGACACGAGCGGTAAGCTGGCGCACGTCGAGGGGCCCGCTCGCCATGGCCCGCTCGCCATGCCCCGCGCAACAGAGCGCGTCGCGCTTGCACTCATTTCTTAACATGGCGCCATGGGGGCCAGGTAGTGCCATATGCGCTGTGTACAAAGTCGTGAAATGAACAATAAGCGTGTCAAGCAATTTACGTTCGCAGTCGTCCATGGGAAAAACGAGAGGACCGAGGGGCCAATTACTCTTTTGGGGCATGTACAGTACACCAAATTTCAGGATTTCAGGGATTTTAGGTCAGATTTCAGGGACTTCAAGGAATTCAGGACAGGCTTCTGATGATTTCAAGGATTTTGAGGACATAAAATGTTCTAAGGGTTTTTGGCCGGATTCCAAGGCATTAGGTCGGGTGTCATGGATTTTAGCGATGTAAAGTCGCGGGTTCCATAGATTTAAGGCCAGATTTTAGGGATTCCAGGTCGGATTTCAAGATTTTCAGGGATTTTAAGCTGGATTAAAGATATTTCAGATCGGATTTCAAGGATTATGTGAATTTCAGGGAGTACAGGGATTTCAGACCGGATTTCTTAGATCTCAGGTCGGATTTCAGGACATTTTTGTACACCAGATTTCAGAAGTGGTTTGCCCCTCGGAGTAAATGGATCAGGTCTTCCTCGGGATATTTTTTTTTCTTCTTCAGGAATAGTGAAAATGATGAATACTTCATCTTCGTGTGTTTTAGTTCCCGTGTGGTCTGGAGTAAATGTTGCTGGAGTTCGTCTTCGAGACGTCAACCCTAAAATAGGAACAAGTGACGACGCGGAAAACTGGGGAGAAGTTCATCATCAAGTAGTTCGTAGGTAAGTATCATCATTTCCGAAATCAACTGAGGAGAGAAAAAAAATACATTTAAAAATACTGGAAACATCTACTAACGATATTTTTACAAGCAGTTCTGATCCTCTGTGTTAATTCTAAAGTTGCGGACATCACCCGTTAAGCGATCGAGTTTTCCGCACGAATGAGTATTCACTCTTCAAGGGTGATCTTATCTTAAAAAAAAGCACTTATCCCTGCTATTATTCTTTCTAAAAACTTTCGAAAATTAACCCACACCGTCGTATCAATTAATCAGACCGATCCAATCTCATCCAATTTCATTGGAATATGTACCCCGAAGACTCGAGTTCATTCAAACGGTTTTTGAATTCCAGTCTAACAAACCCTTTAAGAGCCCAAATTTTTCGCAAAAGGAACCCTAGAATCAGTTAATTTTACCCAATAATTTTTGACGAGTTTGAAGATGTCTTGCCAGCCTCTGCCGGTGCGTCAGAATACATTTTCTGAAGTCTACGAAAATGTAGGAATTTTCGAAGGGTTGTCTTCTCTAGCTCTTGAGTTGGACATTTGTTCAACCTTTAATGGCGTCATGAGGATAAACAACTGCATTGGTCAGTTCAAGATAGGTGCCCTGAGCCTCGCTCCTCTACCGCCAAGCCTGATGCCGCTTCCCGCTTATCCCTCTGAAGCACTTCTGCTTCCGGTCGCCTTGTGAAAAGTGAGCGGCACCATAAGTTTGGCGCGACGATTAGGTAGGCTAATCACCTAGTGCGTCACTCCGCCATCGCTACCCTTCGCGAAAGAAGGAGCAACACTAGAGGTAGTAAACCCAACCTTCAAACTTTAGATGAAGTGGAACCAAAGGGGGTGGCCACTAGACGTAATGACTCCGTTCAAAACTATAAAGTTCACCATTAGTAGCGTACGTCTGAAGCGAGGAAAATCTACGAAATCCTGGTAACTAGGATAGAAACAGAAGCAAAAACAGCACAAAAGCGCAAAAACAATGTAATCAGTAAAATCACTACACTAACATGTGTTTTAAAAATAAAATAAAAAACGGGCGTATTATATGTTGTAAGTGTATTAACTCGGAAAGCAATAGTTGCCGGATAGGATTACACCCGAATATATCATTACTCCCCTGCACTCTAATTTTTTAAGGTAGCAATTTAAACCTTTTGGTGCAAACCTTTCGTCGTCAAATCGAGCGGAACGACAGCGGAGCGAAGCAAGAGGCATCCAACCTAACTTAACCTATCTCAACCTAGCCCCTTGCCGTTTACCAAGATAAGTTAAAGTCACTTGTGCCTCGCTTCGGTATCGCTCCGCTTGGCTGTCGCCAAGCCTGGTACCGCTTACTTCTCGGCGGCCGAATTAAGGCCGCGGAGAAGTAAGCGGCATCAGACTAGGCGACTGTAGGTAACCCTCGGTTAAGTTAGTGGCTTTTGCCTCGCTCCGCTATCGCACAGCTCGGCTTAATGTCGTAGGGATTGAACCAATGGGTTGAAAATGCAACCCTAAAAATGTAGAGTGTGCCCATGGGGAGTAATAGAATCCTAAGACACTATTACCCCCCAAAGACACGGGGGTAATAATGTCCTAAGATAAATTTACCCCCTGCCTATAGGGGGTAATAATGTCCTCGGATATTAATATTTCCCCCTATCTAGAGGGGGATAATATTTCCCGGGGGTAATAATATCCGGTTACACCATCCCTGCGCAGTGGCTACCCTACCGAAACCTTCCTGTAGCGCTGAAGCGCACTTTCTTGTCCGCCAATCCACTAATTTCCTCTCCTTTACAGTGCCTACGAGATCATCAAACTGAAAGGTTACACTTCATGGGCCATCGGGCTGAGCGTGGCCGCCCTGTGCCAATCGCTGCTGCGCAACTCGCACAACGTGCATCCCGTGTCGACGCTCGTGAGAGGCCAGTATGGACTCAGTGGGGACGTGTTCCTGTCGCTGCCGTGCGTGCTGGGCGCCCAAGGCGTCGAGCAGATCGTCAGCATGTCCCTGACGGACGAGGAGAAGGACATGCTGCATCGCTCCGCCAGCGCCATGAGCGCCGTGCAAAGCGAGCTCCAGATCTGATGAAAAAACGATCGCGATCCTACCGCTCTAGTCACAAGCATCAAGAGACTTTTATTGTGATCAAACCTCAAGGTCGAACGACAACAAGAAAGCTTTTTTTTCTTAGTTCTTCTTTTAATAGTGATTCGGCCATTAGTTCCGCCATGCAAAAACGGTGTGCCAATACGCACTGGCATATCATGTATAAAAATAGACGTCGAAAGTTCTCTATTTCTACAGTGAGCGCGTTGGGTGTTGTCAGATATTTCAATGTATTTATTCGCACGGAAACTCCCATTCAATATACATAGGCACTTTCTGACTAGCGTTTAAGTCTCCCCAAGGAAGTTTACGTACGTGCGAGCTTGTCGAGGGTGCGCGGAACTTCCCAACATACAGTATTTTGTTGCGGCGGCTTAAAGGGACTCGATGAATGTCAATGAACCTTCACAGAAATAGTTTTAAGTCTTTGAGGGAATACTTCCGATCCCACGTTTTAGCTTCTTTAATTTTAGAAAATATCAGACCAATCCAATCTTAATAGAATCTATACCGTACCCCCAAAACGTTTTCATTCTACGATTCTAGACTTACAGTCGTCTGACAAGATCTTTCTAAGACTATACATTTTTTGCGTAAGGAATCCTTGAATCGAAAAATATTGTTCAATAATTTTGGACAGGTTTGAGAAAGTTTTGCCATTCTCTGCTGGAACAGAAAAAAAAGAGGTGCGGGGGGTGGGGACAGGTAAAACTTCTTCCAAGCCAAGAAACTATGAGTCAAAAATTGACCATTAAAGAATCATCGGTATTTTGTCGTCAAACTTTGGTAACAGCTCGTTTTGATAGTGATTAACTTTTCGCTCAAGGCCAGGACTAGGCTATTGCTTGCGTAATATTACGAAAGATAGCTGAAAAACTTGAAAAATGGTAAAGTTTATAAAACATTCATGAGTTGAAACGGTTTGCATGTGGAAGATCATTTTTCGGTAGGCGCCCGTTCCTAACACAGAATGGTTAAACCTCAGAAGGGAAGGAAACAGGGGCTGGAGGCGACTTTAACTCTCATGTTCAATTGTTCAGATAGTACAAATATTAAAACCACATTTTATTTTATTACTTTTTTATTATTTTAATTTTTAGTCGAGGGAGAGAATGGTAGAATAAAGTAATGAGATATTCCAACGAGAATAGAATGCACTCACTGTCAGATCGGTTTCGTATAATATCGATAAGAAAATTATGACTTTTGCCGCCTATTTTTTGGTATACCAGTACGACTAAAGACAAAGAGTCTCCGTACTTCAATCAAGCTTCATTTATTTTGTATTTTTTAACGTGTTTAGCATATTTGACTTGTCTCTTAATGCTGTGATTCGTCCAAAGCCGAAAAGTTCAGGTAATGTCTTTATATCCTTGAAAAGGATTCTGTGATTGTAATATGTTTAGTTAGGATAACTTGCTTTGTTTACGCTGTAATAGGGGGTTGAGAACAAACCGGATAAGCATTTATGACCGAGGCCTGTGTGTCTCCATGCCCTTTTCACTCTAGATTAGTTTGCACTTGCTTCAGCTATATTCACCTCTCACTCTCATACGCACAAGTTGCGACTCCCGCAAAATTTCTCTTCGTAAGTAAATACAGGATACCAAAGACATGAGCAATAAAGTATAAAGGAAGAACTGATTCTACAACCATTTAGCTTTTTAAAAAAGTAGAATACCGGTAGTGAGGAATGGTACCGGTACTGTGAATCCGATTGCTAAACATACGGTGTTCGGTAGTATCAGTAGCAGCACTCATTTCCTTTTTTTATACCGGTACGACTGACAAGTAGTGACTTTCTGAAAAGAAGGAGCCGCGTGGGAGTTCACGCTAAGAACGGGAGCGGATCGTGTATATGCAACTTTAGGATAGGGAAGAGAGAGAAAACAAAAAAAGAAGATAAAACAAGGAGTAGATATTTAAAAGAAGGGTTGATATGCGTTGGGCCTTTGGTGTCTGCAATGAAGAGTTAGCCGCGGACGTTCCCATACCTCACGCTCTCATAACTCACGTTCTATCTACCGGCCAATGCTTAGTACTCTCCGACGAAATCGACTGTCCAACTGGCTATTGTTTGTGAATAAAATGTGAGGGATATCTATTCGGGATGCGAGAGGTAACGGCAATTGTACCTACAACCCCGGAAAGGGTATCTATTACTGCCAATGATGTAGGTAACGTATTTCTGAATTTAAGTATTCCTGTATTCTTTGTACTCGAACTGTCATGAAACATTTCTAACCAATGAAGAAGTTTTCTAGTTTCGTAAAAAAATATCCTACAACATTCATCAACTACTGGATACGGTCTCCTTAACTCGCAGACTAGGTTATAGGTTCCATTACGACAGCTTGCAAGCTGTCGTAATGGAACCTATAACCTAGTAATGGAACCTATAACCCAGTTTTCTCGGTGCCATGGCACCGAGAAAACTGGGCTCTCCAGTGAAACTACGGTGCACCATATGGACTAAAAGGAGGAACAAGCTTCGCACTGCGTGCTGATCGAAACCAAGTGGATACTTTCCGTCAAAACATAAGTTTTATCAGACACTTACTCCAAAGTAGATGCCCTCTCTTCGGAACGTGAACTCGCTAATCGTTGACTGTAATAGCACAGGACGATGCCGTTTAAGCTGCCTTACATTCGGAACAATCGAATTAATCAAGCACAAATATTTCATAAATTATTCTTAAAGGAAACACTGATGTTATCGCCAACCGACCGATTTTCCTACGAGTAAGCGTAAGCCGACGATTCATCGCCGTTGCTACCTACCGTCCAGTAGTAACTCATGCCCAGCTGCTAAAAACGTAGTAACTAATACTTATCACCCACAAAAACATGCATTACCTTCGATCTCCCTTGTAAATGCTATTACGGGATAAATCGCCACCGTAAACAGTAATGAGGAGCCCCTTAATTATTTCAACACACATTCCCTATACTTGTGAGAAGAAAAAGTTAGTTTTGTTTTAGCGTGCAGGTTGGTAATGCATAGGTTTGCATGGCGCGAAAAGTTGATCCCTCGTGACTACGAATTTCTCGTTGGCTCGCGAAAGGTTGTCAACCTTAGTGACTTCTACAGGCGAAAGCAGATCAATTGTTTCGCTAGCTATCATTTCTGACAATTCCACCAGCATGCGGTTTTTAAAAGAAAGTCGTGCGTTAGATTTTTGAGTAAATGAGAGTAAGAGTTCGAATTTGCGATTCTGTCACTCTTCTCTGCGCAGCGGTAATCCACAGATTCCTCCTTGTCTGCAAAATAAACGTGGGTAGTAAAGTGATATTATTTTGTGTTATTTTTTAATTCCAAAATAACCATCTTTAAAAGCGTTTGTCCTCTTCAGGGAGGGGGAAGGCACGTGAAAATACTCCGCGAGTAAATAAGGGCTGCAAAATTTGATAAACAGTTTATCAATTTAGAAAATATATACGTCGCACAAATACGGTCTGAAAAGAACAGCAGTTCGTGCGTAGTATATGAACAAACACATGTCTTTCCAAAATAATTTCAGTAGGAAATACTACATACAATAAAGTAAAGGTAAAATACAGTAAGCAATACGCTTTGAACAGTCAAATATTTTTGTAAGAAACTTTGCCGGTTTGAGGCAACATTAACAAATAGGTAAAGTGCAACAATCTAATATATTATTCAATTCATTTAAACTTTCCTCGAGCGCGCTTCTTAAAATAATACTGAAGATTACAACAGAGAGCCAACGCAGTAAAAAAATTAACGATGGTTACAACACATCAAGAACAAACAAAAATTACAGTATTTTGATTCTCATAACATCAAATATGAGCAAAACCTGTACACTGAAAATAGCACCAAAGTCTTTGGGTTGTTACAGCTAAACAACCGTAATTGCTTAAATTTACGCAATTCAAGACTATGAGATGGAACTTACGAAACCATGCCTGACAGTGAAAGTAGACATGTTAAAATGCCTATTTACGGCTTAAGTACACAATATATCGAGTAGACGACACAATTTGGTTGGTTCGGGGCTATATTTTCTTTTAAGTAGGTGCAGTGTTAACATTCCCCATTCAGGTATATTACTTCAATTACTCAATTACTGGGGTGTTTTGTAGTAGTTTAACACCGCCGAAGAGTTGCATGACTATGGGTCACACCAAAGTGGGTTTGAATCCATCTTGGGTCTCACATAAAAATGTTTTGGGTATAAAATGTCATGAAGGATGATAAGTATCTGAATTGGAGCTTCCGGCACGGAATGCACAAAATCCTTGAGTAGAATCGAAGTCCTAAGATGCAAAATATGATGGACGAAAAACGTATAATGAGGAGAAAAATTTTGAAATCAATGTACAAGAACCAGAGAGTTTTCACGACTTTGAGGTTGTCACAGGCTTCAACGCTTCCCAAGCGTCCGCAGTACGTATGCCTCATAATCTGATGTACAAATATCGGAAAACATTTGCGTTTTGAGGGTTGCACAAGTCATCCATCCCCTGAACGATACATTAAGTCACTCAAAACATACAGAATGAATAATCTCCAAAAGTAAACTAAAAATAATAATACATAATAATAGGAGAGAGGGGTCTACAAACTTAACATTTATTTGAGATTAAGTAACACACATTTCTTTTTAAAGAAATGAGAGAGAAACTATTCGGGTCATGAATATTACGAAAACTATGTTCCCTTAAAATACATGCACAGAGTGAGGGCAACGCATTTCGACCTCCCTTATTATAAAGTAGAGAGACTGAAGTGTAACAGAGAGAGGCCAACTCTAACTGTCCTTTTGAATTATACAGATCTGATTGGTTGGGATCCGTCGTTTGCCTTTGCTGATTGGTTGGGATCCAAGGCTTGGTGAGGTCACGTGGTACAGTTGGCCACACTCTACTTGCAGGCTCTCTATCATAAAGGCCCGACAAAAAGCCATTATTGGAGTATACTGTAGCTCCAGGGAGCCTATTAAATATCTGGCAATAAAGCATTGTTCGAAGCAGATTTAAAATAATAATAATAATAATTGATACTCTGTGAAAAATTCTTTTGATTGCGCGCAACGATGCGAGGTACAAAAAATTCAAAAAATTTTATTCGTAGTTGCATAGGTACTTCATTTTTCAATGACAGTGTGTCATCGAGGGTACCTGTAAAATGCCTCTCGAAACAAACTAAATAAGGAGTAATTCTCACGATAGACGTTCGTTTTCCGTTGCGTCTTCGCTGATAGCAGAACTACTTTCACCACATTAATTGGTTCTTCGGAAGATCACCAACCACACAAATTGGTTTTAAGCAATTTTCACGAACCGAACTGTCATTCTCTAAAGGTCATATTGATTCGCTTATTCGTAAAAATACGCGCCTTCAATCACTCAAAAGCTTGCGCATTTGCCGATCGTAACCAAGACGTCAAAAAAAAAATCCTAAAAGGCGTTTCTCGCGTTTAGATTCGATAAATACAACATTGGTCTTTCAAAAAATACATTAAAATGACAAATGTGTCGATCGGTGGCACTATAGAAATAACCTCTAGCGTGTAAAAACTTTGGCATAAACTACTTTCGAAACGCCCAAATACGATTAAAAAAAATAAAAATAAGTACAAAATGAGAAAAAAAATGGAGGGAATGTATCCAATACTCGTAAAAACCGTCGCTCATCTAGGAACACATTCTCGTCTTAAGCTCAAATATTTTCTTAAAAAACTTACGCCTCATACTGGCTACCCCATGAACGGTATAACGAACAGCGGGGAAGCCGTTTACCGATCGTTTGAACATGGAAGCCAACTGACTGAAGCCATTCGTGTTTCAGAATCTTCCGACCATCAAAAATGAAAGCCGGCTTCATCATGGCCTGGTAAATGCGCTCGTAGTCATAAGTCTGCAAAAGTGACAGAGTAAATTCGTTAGTTGAGTCGTCCATGGAATTACTGAGGGCCCGACGACAGTTTTGCGATTCTCTACATGACAAGCGCTCCATCCCTGCTAAAGGTATCAGTTTATTATAAATGGCATTATTTCTAACAAGAGGAGGACACGGTTGGTGAATCACCGATTTCGATGAAATTTAATACACTGATAGGACTCGATTAGGAAAACAAAATATGCGAGCAGTGAGGCGCAATACCCAGCAATTTTTGAAAAAAACCGTTTTGAAAATTTCGGAAATTGAATCCCTCGCTCATAAGAAGGCAATGCTTCACTGAAGTGAGTTCACGCGGTCATGTGGTCACATCGCACGGCTTCCATCACCGCGACCCGGGTTCTAGCCTCCATACGCAATATTTTTTTTCCTGTCTCTGTCTGCTCGCGTTTCGTTTTTTTTTGTTTTTTTTTCCCCATCGTGCACCGCATCAGCAACGCAACGGACAGTCTCTCCTCCGTTCGCTTGGCACTGCAGATAATTTGCAGCATAGTGCGTTTGAACCGCATCACAACAAACGTTTCATAAACTGAATTAATTCCATTCTAACCATACACTTTCGCACGCACCACCAAAGGAAAAGAGCGAAAATATTTTTAAAAGTATGCCTACGGAAAACGGAGGAAAAAATTCATAACCTTCAGTCACTCGAACTGGGAACGCACACTTCGTGAGCAAGAGCTCTAACCACATGACCGCGTGGCCAAACAATATGGCATAGCTTTCTTCTTGTGAGCAAGGGATTAAATTTCCGAAATTTTCAAAACGGGCTTTTTCAATAATGGTTGGGTATTGCGCCTTACTGCTTGCACATTGTGTTCTCTTAATCGAGTTCTATCAGTGTATTAAATTTCATCGAAATCGGTGATTCACCAACCGTGTCCTCCCCTTGTAAGATAGGTGAGATTGGGTTGCGGTGCGTAGGGTCAAGGTAAGCTACACCTAACGCTTTCTTATTTAGGTTGTAGTAAGCTTGGTTGGGGTAAGTTAGGTTGGGGTAAGTTAGGTTGGAGTAAATAAGGCTACGATAAAAGACATTAAGTTAAAACATGTGCGTATAACGTTATGGAGATGAAGGCGACTGCGGCAAAACGGGTGTTCCGATAACTTGAGGTTAATAAAACTTTTTGATTAGCCAAAATAGCAACAAAATAGCTTTTGCCCACTTAAGTATAGATTCCAAGGTAACTGCTGTTTAGGATATAGGCTTCTTACTTCCTCACATAATGTAAGTAAATTAACGAGCGCAACACTCAAGTTCCACCGTGAGACTATTAGTCTCATGGTTCCACCATCTTCCCCGGGATCGGCGCGCCACCGAGCGGTCAAACTATCGGACTGCGATCTATATATGTACAGTACTTGCCATGCTAAATATGAAAAAAAATCGTCGTTTTTTCGCGTTTTAAGACGATAAAACCTATTTTATTTGATAGTTTACATTGTAGGATAACATTTTGATCGAAGTTCGGTAATCTGTCCGTCAGTTGGCGCGCCGATCCCGAGGAAGATGGTGGAACTTATATGTGCAGCTCGTTAATTTAATTTAGACAGGCATTATATCCACGTAACGTGTGCGAAGCACGTAAAACATTATGCGCACGGCA
>Ga0058701_10003614_pt1 | contig 12309 bp, 9 predicted proteins | sample AgamicOrMae_FD_97039 | JGI IMG/M metagenome (GOLD analysis project Ga0058701, IMG submission 97039) | Agave microbial communities from Guanajuato, Mexico - Or.Ma.e | ecosystem: Host-associated > Plants > Phyllosphere > Phylloplane/Leaf | place: Guanajuato, Mexico | collected 2012-06-04
CAATACTATATCACACAAATATACGAACTTAAAAACGAGGAATCCTACGGCAGTACAAGAAACAAAAGATTTATGATGATGAGCTTATTATATGGAACTCGTTCTAGGAACGCGTAAAATCACGATTACATAGATTGCAAACAGTTTTACATAATTGTATACAGGATAAAACTGGTTTACATCTAACACTCACAGCATTCTTTCCCTACACCGAACATGGAACAAATCAGCGATTTCCAATCCCCCACGAAAACCATTGCCATGTGATACTGTCACCTATCATTTATCACAAGTTAATTTAAGGCACTCAACTTGACCTAACATAGATACCACTCACATCAGAATAGCGACGCCATCAAAAACAGTATTCTAGCCTGTGATTAATGTTCCTGTGCCTTGTATGAAAGACATGAAGAAAGCAGTGACTGTGCTGAGAGTCTCTAGAGAGTCTCCAAGGTGAACGGTTCTACACTGTGGCCCACGTCGAGCAACTTCGCCATTCGTTCCTCGTGCTCTACCAGAGTTTCCTCCCTCGCGACAACTGCTGCATTAAAGTCTCCATAACTCTTGGAACCCTACAAGCCACAGGGCTATTTCATAGAAGCAGACGCCCTTAATTCTCGGGGACCACTTAGGACAATCCACCACCCTTCAGAAAGATACACTAGAACCACATGGTCCCGTCTGGCGAAGGCATCTAAGTAGCTGTGTCCCTACAAAGGAATTTCAATCTCGGAACAGTCTGTATGTACACCGAACTATTTACACTATACAAAGCTCATGTTTCCTGATGAAGTGTCGCTCACCAGTTTTGTCTTTATTCGTGAAAGTATAACTAGAGTTATACAAGACAAGGACTTTAATCGATTGGGCGTCCTACTGGTCTTAACTTAGCTGCCCACTCCGGCATCGCAGAGGATTGCTAAAAGATGGGGAATACAATTCAATAACGGCCTACAACTTGTTCACCCAATAAAAGGCGAACATATCCTTCTATATCACAAAAAAAGGATATAAAGAAGTCAAAAAGCTTGAGACACCTCGTCTGTCAGCAAATACTTTTTTTGAGGACTGAATGAGTTTGATAATGAGACTGTAATACTCGTTCTAACCCTGCGAGCTGATTGGTCGACGATCCGTCACACTGATTGTAGAATTTTCATACTTTCCCGCGTCTTCTCGTGGATCGCCAACTCATCAGAAGGCAGTGAAGTTCAAAATCGCATTTACTTTAGAAAAAAATATATCCGGATTATGAATAAAGGAATGGCATGTAATCGAGATGTAAGGGAACTTTGCGCTCGCATCATGAAAGAGTTTTTAGGGTTACGTCGAAATTCACACGTAGTTTTATAGACAGTCTAACCTCGGAGCGAGGTGGAAAAAAAACACACCTACTTAAAAGGAGTCACAGCCCATATCATAAATTAGAAACCAAAGTTAACGCTACATTTACGTTCATGGCTAGTCTGAAGCAAAAACACAACACAACCAAACGGTAAAAGAATAAATTAAAAAAATAGACAGGTGGTTCCGAATAAGCTTCACAAAATAAATTAGCTACTTCTGCACTGACAAAGAGCCCGCGGAACAATGTACTGAGTTAGCCGTTCACAAAGCGTTGTTTCAAGTGTCTATGATAATTATAACCCTGTATAAAGTTACCTTCAGTAACTTTATACAAGTTACTGAACTGTGATGGGGATTTTTTACTTTCAAACCACATTATGGACCCCCTTTTCTGCGAGGTGCAAGGATGCACCTCGCAGCTCAGCAAGCAACGCGCTTATTTAGAACAGCACATACGCTGGCTTCCATGATCCTCATGAGTGCTCCACGAGGCATTTCACAGATTCATTCCACAGCAGTCTTGATCTCGAATATTTCTCAAAAACAGCTGATCTCGAGATAGTAGACGCTTTTTTGTTTGGTAGCACCATAAACCAGGGTATGGAAAACAAGCTTTAATGCGTATTCTAAAAAGCTAGCCGCCACTCAACATAAAAAAAGTAACCCTGGAGGCACCGAGTGTAGTAAAGAACTCTCCGAATTCCTGCTGCTAGGTCGGGCTGTCCCGAGGCATGAGAGAAGGGCCCTTCTCTCATGCCCGAGGTTTCCCGAATGCGGCCGAACGCGCTGCTTGCTAGCAGACGAAGTTCGGCCTCGTTCGGGAAACTCCTCGCGGACAGCTAGCGCCTCTACATCATGCCGGATTTCCACTCATTTTCAAAGCTGCTCAGCACAGACTTATCGTGATCTGTAAACCTTATCCTAAAACCACCCTGCGTTGTAATCACAAAAAGGTCTATTCTGGAACAGAAACCATCTCGAGCTTCTCTTTGTGCATTCTCTCTATGTGGCGAGCGACATGCATCTTCTGCTTGGCTCGATAGTTGCAGAAAGGGCACTGGAATTGCGGCTCTTTGCCGCACTCCCATTTGATGTGATTCCTCAAGGAACTCTTAAGTTTGTATCGCCTGCCGCAGCGAGTGCATTCGATGCCCTTCTCTTCGGCGCCGTCGGCTGAGCCGGCCGCTGAGCCGAACTCGCCCGGCCAAGAGCTCGAGTTGCCGAACGCTGCACCGTTGCTTCCTGAACCGGAGAAATGGACAGAACTTCCTGTTCCGAGGTCCAGGGGCGAGTGACTTCGAACCAGCATCGCTGGCATCAGCGGGTACGACAAAGCCCATTTCTCGAGATTCAGTCGGAACGGGTTAGTGGTCTTGGCCTCGGCCACCGGGCTGGGGCTACCCGTTCGACTCGACTCTCCTGCAACAGAAATAAACAGTGTTAGTGGCAATAGTAACTGATCCCTAAACGATTGTTTTTCAAGTCGACTGACACCTGTCTCGACTGTTCCCCATCAGCTGACTGATCAGAGACTGAAATGGCCCAACCACAATAACCACGGCTTAGCCGATGCTCGAGAGACAGTTGAGCGGAACCAACCATCTGATCGGGAATCGCTCTACAGTCGAGGACATAAGTCTGACATAACACAACTCGCTTAAAATCACTATAAGCACTCTACTGACTGTACACAACGGTTCTTCAATCGTCTTAGTCCTTTCAAGACATACTGACGTGCGCAAGATCACAGCGGCTTAATGAGCAACTATATGAAAGGGCTAAAACGCTGTACGTTTTGCGGTTGACGAGACTGTTGGCGTTCACTGACAAAACTCTTGTAGGCAACAAGTTCCGTTACAAAACAGCCAATGGCTCGTCAACTATCAAACGTTGGAGCTGCAGGCACGTGAACAAGCATACAGAAGCCAGAAGAGGTCGAATATTACAAAAACTCTTACCGTCACCAATATAAGGGTTGTCTTTGAAGCCGATTCTCTTGCAAAAAAGAAATAGAAGGAATTCAACGCTTACCGTGCTGGAACGATTTTTTCCATTTCTTCCCAATTAAAGAAAGCAAAACAGCACAGCAATCAAGCCAAAATTTCAGATAATTATTGTGTCTGGGAACGGTGCGAATATGCTAGTAGCTCCACAAACTACCAGAATGTTTGAGCCTGAAGCATTTCCGAGGAAAAATGAAACTAACACTGAGTATCAAAAATATTTATTTACAACTACACATTCACATGAGGTAAAATGTAGACCGCTGGGTATATCTGCCAACAGAGGAATGTCTAACAATCATACATCGCGTACGTACGCTATGATCGCTCTAAATTTTCGAATAGAAAGTTAGACAACAAACCATATGGTAACCTAAAGCTAAGGTTTATTAGTAACGTTATCAAATTAATATATTACAGATTATAAGAAAAAAAGTCTTAATCCTTGGCTAAAGCAGAGTAAGTTTTAACAGTTACGCTTCGGACAACTTGAATCGCTTAAATATTTAAAATATTAACAGGTTCACTAATTTAAAGCATCATGGTCATGTAACAGGTTAATTTACTAAGAAACTCACTCGACAAACAGTAGTATGCCGAAAGAAAATACTACAAAAAAATCTGCAGTGTATACGAACTGTTTATATCCAGAAATCCTTCAACACATTAATATCTTTTAAATAATTTCATAACACAACATGATAATTCATTTCAATAACAAAACTCGTCTGTATATGTGTCAAGGCACGGTTTGCGTGATTCGGAATCATGATATGGGTCAGCACTAACATAAATACTGTTGCGGTGATATGCGCCACAGGGGCAAGAAGTGGGTTATATTAATACAAGAATCAAGAACACGACTTAATCACTTGTGTACAGATCAACACAAATCTTAACAGAAAAATTACAAATAGAATAGCGTTTTAGCGAAACGTAACAAAAAATATGACATAGAGCTAACACTACAGAGATCTCGTTACATTAGCGGATTAAAAAAATGTATGTAGACAACGCTATCTCTAAAAGGTTATGTACTGTACAACCCGCAGGAAAATAGGCGTTCAAATCAATAAAATTCAACATGACCTCATAACTGCAAAGAGATTCGAAGTATTTGTGGTTCTTCCGCGGTGATTTGGTTTTAGTTTTGAATTAACAAACAGAGCGATTCCGCTAGCAAGGATTGGCATGTATTAATTGGTGAACCATTGCGGGTATATTTCATTCACAAGAACTGCGGTTGATGAACCAAGGTGTCTTAAGTCATTCCAAGTCCAGTTTGGAGACATGCAATCACATTCGTGCATTGCATCTGTTCATATGCCTCACTGACGCACTTGTACTCGACCTGAAGCTAAGTACTGGAAACAAATGAGGGTTCAATGTACTGGCAAGTTGATTTTGAAAAGACATGGCACGACCTTCAACTCTTAAGAACTTAAACTTCTTGTACTGGGATACCATTCTCGTGTCCACCGTCCACAAAGCGCACACCGTCTTTATTAACATGACAATTGATTACAACTTTGAAGCTTCCAGATTAGATTTCGTACTCTTCCATAAACGAAATGCACGCATGTTACTACAAAGTCCTTCGTCACCGAGCCAATAACATAGACAAGGAACTTGTGGACGATGTGGTGATGCTTAGGTAATCTGCACGTCTGCCTTTTCCTTGTCCGACTCGATGCTAGCCGAAGGACGATCTCCTTCGAAATCGTCCATCAGCTCTTTGTGTTGACGTTGAATATGCCGAATCTGGTGGGTCCTTCTTTTGCATTTCTGAGGACAAAAGGGGCACTGGAATTGGGGTTCTTTGCCACACTCCCACTGCATATGGCGCGTGAGCGAGTCCTTCCGAACGTAGGTCCTTCCACATCGTTTGCAAGGATAACTTCCTCGGCTGTGCGCCCGCCTCTTCCGCGGTGACCCTGAGTTCTCCTCAAACTCCGTTTTCAGACTGGTCCAGCCAAGGAGCGGAGGGATGCTGATATTCTCGTCGCCGTATTCGCTTTCCCGCCGAGATTTCAAACCTGCGAAAAGAAACTCGAGTTAGAGAGGATGGAGAGGGAGAAAAGAAGCATGCAATTGAACCCATTCATGCTCCCAACATAGACTTCGATTTAGCTTAGCTTTAAAGTCAACGGTAACTTTGTAAGAATGAACTTCACACCTCTTCTGTTCCACCTTCCGTAGCCGAGCCGAACGTAGATACAAAAGTGAACCTTGGGTAAATCTCAACAAACATTCGCAAAGCTAGACGCCACTTCTCGGAGGCGTCGACTGGCACCGAGAGGCGTCAGGCTTGGCAACAGCGGGACGGGAGAACAGAAGCATAAGGAACTTAACCTACCTAACGTCGATGTTTATTGATAATCGTCATGCTTTGTTAATAATGTAATAAACTTAGGGTGATCACATAAGTGGCAAATCCATCCATTAAAACCGAGTGTGTATCCGTTTTTCAGTCATCGGTGGATTCCCAAAACCTTTCTTTTAGTTTGGACTGGGACGAAACATCATTCTTTCCGGTTTCGGCATTCCCAAAAACCCTTGCGGGCTAATGAGATGATGCTGCGGTTAGAGTAGCATTATAAAAAATGATATCGTTAAAAAATTGTTGGGTGTTATGCTTGGCGCTTTGAAAATCGCCCGTAGATTGAGGTTAGGTTAGGCACAGAATTTGAATATATGGTATGAAGTTAAGCCAAATAACTATTAATCACAGCAAAACAGGAACTTTGGTCAACCCTTGCATTTGCATGCACCGTGCTGCGACTTTTATCGAAGTGGTGCGGTATGTCAGAAAACACTATAGATATTTCGATAATACTTTTATTCACTCTAATACTTTCTCATGATGATGTCTTCTCTAAAGATAAATATATCCTAAGCAGCAAACAAACCTTCCCGGGTGAAGTTACAAAGGAAATATCAGCAATGTAAGCAAATTACTAGTTACATCTTAATCACTAAAGAGATTACAGTGTTCATAAAAAAAATGTTTACAATGAAGATGGTTACTGTGAATTGTAGCTGCGCACAATATTCGCTGCTTGCAAAGAGTGTTTGTGAGACAGTATTATGTGTCTGTTTAAATTCCCTCTTTGATGAGTTTTGTAAGGGCACATAGGACATTCACATTTTGGTTCTTTCCCACATTCGTTGCGAATGTGATTAGTGAGTGAGCCTTTCCATTTGTATTTCTTTCCACAGTTTTCGCAGGCAAAATCCTTTTTTTCCTCGCCGAGGTTCGACCTGGTGACGGTCAAGTTTCCAGACAGGGCGAAATCCTGAAGTCGCCTGCATCGTTCAGCAAATGCAGCTGCAAACGAAGCGCCAAGAAACATTTTAGTTGAAACACGAACTAATCCACACTTTGGATACGAACACAAAAGGAAAAACGATAATCTGGTCATTGCATTCAATTTTTCATATACTGAAGAAACGAGAATCAAGCTGGAAACGTTTGGGAGATTAAGGATGAAACACAACGATACAAATGATTATTTTTATTGAGGACATAAACGTCAAGAGATTTTTGCACCCTTTCATCAACAGATTAATATTAGCATAACAAAATGAACAGGTAACAATAAAATCACTGGGTTGTCGAAAACGAAGTAATCTAATAGTGCCTAAAAATTTTAAAGCTTTATTTGAAGTTAAGTACAGCTTGTTCGATTTTAAAATAAATAGTGTCCTTTGCAAGCGACAGATAACTCTGACATCAAAGATTAGAAGCAAAGAAATCAAACTTAATAGTTAGTGCTGCAACAACGTTCTAAATCTAACTTTTATAGTAGCGCTAGAATATATTTCGGGCTACTCAGTAATATTGATATACACCTCGCGATAATCACACATCTAACCCCTTTCACTGGACTGCACCACACACCACATCGGTAATGTAAAATGTATCACAACTCGGACTTGATGGTTGCTCTTGCAATAGAATGCATTTCTCTTCACAAGTTTCATAGAATATCACAGGGAATCGGTGACTTTCACAAAAACTATAAATTGCAGAGATGGAAATTCCATTGCCAAAACCATGGTAAATGCGAATCTAGTGCCGTGTAACAATTATCTTGTGTTGCAGCAGTTACAGCTTTCTTATACACAATAGCAGACTAGCACCTTTCTGAATCCGAAAACTCAGATATCCACTTACGATGAGTTACGAAGTTCCATGATTGAGACATGCCATAAATGAGACACCATACTTCCACACATAATTCTTGAAATATTACATCCAGTTTTACGTACGATGTTCGTGTTATCAGTAGTAGCCTTCGTTATGAGAGATATCCCGATTATGGCCTGTCCCACTCAAGGCACTCCCATCTCCCTTGCATCAAACAACGTAATGCCCTTTCCCCGGTACTTCAAAAGTCGCAAATCAAGTACGCGGCCTTTTCCAAAGTAACAACGAATATTAAATTTTAAGTTAAGAAGAAAACGAATCAATAAATCTATTCATATCACATACTTCAATCAATTTGGGACCTTCACGCAATTTAAAACAGTCTTCCCGATTTGGTTTGGCTATAAATCCATCAGTCGTATACATACACATAATATACCTTAAATATTGTGTCTGCTCTTAAATCACGTCATTAATATCACCAAGTACGATAGTGGGGAAAACCGGTGTAGAGACTTCTCAGGTTACAAAGAGTTTTGAAATTTTGTCTTGCATTGCACCGTACATATTCCACATGCAAGGACATCGCAGCTTTGCATTGCGCCCAACGAGTGGGATAATCAAACACTTCTTTCCAAATGAATACATCAGAACTACTGAACTATTATACCAACGATAATTTCATCACTACTGAGCACTGACCAAAGATGACTGGAACTTTGAATCTATCTTCAATCGTTCTTATTGTCCTCTAAAACCCTGGCATTCGAATAACTTGCGTACATGATATGATCCTTCATAGAGCTGCCACGATGCCTTCTAACAACCCGATCTTTAGATTCTGTTAGAACGCTCTGGTGAATGTCGTGACTTGTTTTGATTTACTCACAGTTCCGCCATTCTCATAACTGGAACGGTCGAATTATTTTAAAAAGGGATTTGTCTATAACCCCACACATGATCTCAAAGAGCTCCCGCAATTAATGGCTGATGGAACTGAGATCAGTTCTAACAGAATCGTGATCTACTTCGGATTCGCAGATAGCGTTCGATCTTCCATTGGAGAAATGTCGGTTGTGCAAGTGCCTCACTAGACTATGCTTGTGTTTGCTTCTGAAGGTGCAAAACGGGCACCAAAATGAGGCTTCTTTTCCGCACTCCTTGCGCTGATGTCTCCGCAGATTGTCTCTCCAGCGGTACACCCTTCCACAATCGGGGCAAGGAAATGTTTCGGCCGTACTCCCATTTCGCTTACGACGCTCCTCGCTGCATTCCCCTGCATCATTCATGACATAATGTTAGACGGACTCTTCACCAATGTCTAAGAACAGAGTCGCAGGGATAGAAAACAAGGAAGAAAACTTTCGGAACGAGAGAAGAGGGTACGATAAGTGTGAGGACAATCCAGTCGAATGTTCATTCGTTGATGAGAAAACGTTGTGTGAGATTGTCAAGGGTTTTACACGTAGTAAGACAAGACGGGGAAAACATGTTTTGTATTTGTATTAAACCATTTACATTCTCCCAATATTGAACACAGCCTACGAACGCATTAACTCTGTGGTCAAATGATTGACAATGGCACGGTATCTAAGCTGAGATGGTACAAAGGTCAATGTGATCACTTCAGTTGACTGGCTGAGCTTCCGAGTGGTACTTCCTAATGTGCACGCCGAGGTTTCCGCGTTGCCTAGCACGGTACGAACAATGCGGACACTGATGCACTGGTTCTTTTCCACCACATTCGTACTGACGATGCCTTGTCAAGGTGCTCCGCCATAAGTACGACTTCCCACAGTCGTGGCAAACATGGCCAGGGGTGCCTGACGTCCCTGACGAATCGGCGCTACGCCGGAGACCAAGAGTCACACCTCGGTTAGCCCAACACCAAGGAAATTTCGAACCTACAAGAGAAGTACATTGTCAGCGAGATGACGAACAGATTCGAAGAGGTACGATTTGAAGGAATTCCGAGATACCTGGGAATAGAAGACGGGAAAAAGTAACCCGCTAATCTTGAGGGAAGTCAAAAGGTTGGAGAAAGAAAGTTCTTTGAAGAAACTTTAACTCTATATTTCCTGTAAACTTAGGACTATCACAGAAATTGACTTAAAGACATTTACATATGTAAATCCGATTCGACAGACGTAGAGATCGTTGCGTTGTACAAGTTATGATTTAAGTACCGTGATGGAAACGGGCACAGTTTAAGTCAAACCAAGCATTTTAGGGCCTACTGTGTAAATTCCTCGAAATGACTCGGGGAAAAAAGCAGCCGACTAGAGCTCCTAATTGAATGGCAAAAAAAAATCTACTACGAGAGCTATAATTATCTATACCATAAAACAGCGTACGGCAAGTTTACACAATAAACTATGAGACATGGCATCATTTAAATGTTAAATATTTTGTTGAAATATGAACAGCAGCAAAGAGGAAAATTTCAAAAGTCTTGACTTAAATCTCAGCGTGACCCAGCTGGGCAACATCCAAAATTTGAACCAAAAAAGCTGAGATGTGACTGTGGGTGCACTTGAATTAAAAGCATGGAGAGGTCTTGAACAGGCTTTGAAGATGTGAGTCTTTTGCACCGCTTATTAACACTCAAACCAGACACTAATACTGAAGTTACTCGGTTTTTATAACAATTACCCTTTTACATAGAACTCACGTAAATATGACCAGAAAAAAGTCACAAATCAACAGCAGCCCCGCGAATAGCATCTGTGCGTCAATTCAGTTCGGCGTCTTGATGCTTGGAGCTGCTATGTCTGAGTAGATCACATTTCCTCTTAGTTTTGTACGGACAGTGAGAACAGTAATATTGGGGCGCTTTGCCGCATTCCAGCTTAACATGGCGCCTTAGTGTCGACCTGTAAGTATACCGTTTCCCACAATCAGGGCAGTGGTACATTCCAGCCTCTTCTGAACTGGGTTCCCGAAGGCGCGCGCTCAGACTGCCGCAACGCTCGGGAGATGTAGCGAAGAAAGTGATGACGCTGAGAGAGCTCCCTCCGTTTTCTCTAGCGCCTGGAATAGAGACCAAAGTCAGTTAAGCCACAACCAACAGACCTCAAGAATGTCCCAACACCCAGAGGTTGACCCCACTATAAAAACAGGTTTGGAAGGTGTAATCATTTATTTCTTCGACACAATACAGATCAATGAAACAGAGGAACCCGTCTAAAAAAGGGGGTGTTCCGCTCACTAGCCCAGTAATTTTCCTGGTTAAGGTGTGGGAAAACTGAGTTAGCGCCATGATAGAAATTGGAACACAATGTAACATTTACGGTGTTGTCAAGTTCCCTTGAAGCCTGGACAATGATTTAAGTATCTTGAAGAGACAGCCGCTCTTTCGGTTGGGGTTCTGATGTCTCGTGTTCCGCCAGTTCTGGAGCTGAGGGATGCATACGGCGAATGTGCTTCAGGAGGTTGGACCTAAGTGCAAAGCTAAAGGGGCACTCTCGACACTTGAACTGGGGGGTTTGGGTGCATTCGTATTTCAGATGTCTCCACAACGAGCGTCGATACTGGTACGATCGTTGGCAAGTAGGACATTGGAAAAATCGGCGTTGCTCGCTCCACGAGGGTTGCTTATCATATTTGCTGACTAAATGACCAAAGCTTTCCTTCCGGACTGAAACAAAATAGAAACATAGATTAGTCATTCAACTTAGAGTTCATTCCTCGGTGAATCCCAAAGTATAAGCGACGAAACGAAGCCAGTGTTTTAGCCCACTTAAGTCGGAAGTTGATGACTTGACCTGCTGCGTATGACATCAGCAAGCGACATCAGGCTTACCGACGATTGGTTACAGGCCAGACCCCAAACCAGATTCCTCGTTGCTTTCGCCCGGACAGCACCTGAAATTTCCTAGCTTCGTGAACCCCTTCACCACACAGGTCTTTCGTAAAAAAAGGAAGCCGTGATGCCTAAAATGTTAGTGGAAGAAAGAAAAAAAGTAGAATGCGAAATGCGTACCTTTCAGAAGGCAGGTAGAAATTAGAAACAAGAGAGATGTTTATTTAATCGTACTAATTCGTACAGAGTAAACCACGATAAATTCCTACTAAGTACAGAACCTACATCGTAAATTTATCGCTTTCACAATGGCATCAACTTGATCACAGGACAGAGTGAGTAGCTATCCACACAATGCACAGAAAGTTAAGCTTACATTGAAAAACTCTTCCTGAAATCATACACGAAAACGTCACAGCAACGTGCTACAGGCTGGCTTGACTAGCAGGCTAACATTAGTCAGTCTTGGAAGTTTGATTTAAGTACTATATAATGAGATACTAAAGAGTACAGTCACTCGAAACGTGTTCACATCAAAGTCTTAAGTTTTAACAAGAAGAATTATCTTTCAAGCCTGCTATAGTATCCTACTTGCAACCTGAATTAGTATAAATGTGCAAGATATTGACTTAAAAATCATTGAGATCTACGGGTGTCTTTGGTGCGTTCTGAACGTAGAATGGTTTTATGCGTAATCACAATAAATTCGTAATAATTGCCCAGTGCATGAAATTTTTAAAATAGGTTATACTTCACATCCGAAAACGGTATCGCGACTTTAAGCGTTACAGCAAGGTACTTTAAGAAGTTTCAGAATAGGTGTCAGAGCTCATTAGAGACATATGGGTTTCACCACCTCAGCATCAAAATCCCCACCACCACAGTAACGTCCCATCAGGCCGGAGCGAAGTTATATGAATAAAAATAAGAATGTTTTGGTTGAGCGAATAATAAGCCAAAAAATCACAATTTGCCTTGAAAAGTTCAATTAAATTGTTAAAACA
>Ga0058701_10003616_pt1 | contig 12307 bp, 7 predicted proteins | sample AgamicOrMae_FD_97039 | JGI IMG/M metagenome (GOLD analysis project Ga0058701, IMG submission 97039) | Agave microbial communities from Guanajuato, Mexico - Or.Ma.e | ecosystem: Host-associated > Plants > Phyllosphere > Phylloplane/Leaf | place: Guanajuato, Mexico | collected 2012-06-04
GAGAAGTAAGCGGCATCAGGCTTGGCGACCGTTTAGTTGGGTAACCCTAGGTTAAGTTAGGTTAGGTGCCTTGTGCCTCGCTTCGCTATCGCTCCGCTCGGCTTGACAACGGAGGGTAGCACCTAATTTAAACTAAAAGGTTGAAAATGATACCTTAAAAAATTACAGTGCGACGTCACAATGATAATCATCGAGCAGAAATCGCGTTCGGACTGGGCTGGTCTGAGGACATGATTGTACCCACATAATATGGCAGTAATACGCATATAATTGCGGACAGCGACGCGGTGGCTGGGGTTGGACCGCCACCCGAGGAAGGGAAGGGGTACTGCTGTAGACACGACCGACGCAATTTTGACGAGAGGGAAATTATGGGATACGGCGCGCTGATGAGGAGGGGCGAAGGGACGTTCCCCACCCTCCCACCCCTCCCCCTCCTCACAGAGGGCTCCGCCCGTTCTCGCAACATTCTCAATCACGCAATCAAGACTTGTCAAGCAAGGCCGCGCGACGCTGGAAGTTGCGCGCCTCGGAGCAGCGCGCCCGCCCTGGTTTTTGGCGACCGCAGCGCCCCCTGCGCTGCAGTGCGCTGCACTACGCTGCTATCACCGTGATGTTCCCTCTTGTTTTTTACATATTCTGCAAATTGACGTGCCATCGCTGTAGATTTATCGTTATGATGTAAATTGCAGTGATAAATGTATGCCGTTTAAAAGGGATTTTTCGCGTCGGCTTTTAGGCCAGAATGTGAGCTATGTAGAAACGGATTCGAAAAATTTGTGCTCGTGATAAATAATAATCTCCATTTAGTGTAAAGTGCGTTTTATCGTTTAATAACTGCAGCTATTATGCTTGTAAGATACGAAGGGCGTTTTTCTACGCTCGTAAATATTTTTTGTAATTGTAGGTCGTAATGAATGAAAGTTGTATAATGTGCAGAAAATCGTGCCGCGGTTATGGTAGTTTTATTTTCCAAAGTTGGAAAGAAAAAATAGAATCGCATTTTTCGTCAATTTCGCTGATTTGTATCTCATGCTGGATTTTTGCCAATTTGTTGCGAGCGTATGTGAACTAAATACTTGCAATACAGCGGTGCACTTTTGTTGCTTATGGGAACTCTTTGTTCTTTTTTCTCATTTTTGTCCTTTATTTTAAACTATGAGAACCATCGACATACAATAGCGTAGATGAGGTTTACCTTGTAAGAGTTGTCATATTATGTGGATCTTCTGCCCCACTCCGCTCTAATGAGGGACTCCCGCCAAAAAGAAAAAAAAAAGAAGTTTCCTCAAATCAAACTGAGCCGTGACGAGTCTAGCCTGCCCCGGTGTAATATCTCCCTATGGTTGTTTTGTTAAATGTCACGGTTTAAGGAAAAAAAAACAATAACAACAAAAACAAAACACGTACAAAACAACCACGGCCAAAAAGTACGCATTGCATTGCTGATGAACTGTGTTAAAGCCGCCATGTTCCTTGGATCGGCCGATACAACCATGGACGAGGTATTACACCCGGGCAGGCAGGGCTCGTCACGGCTCGGTTTGTTTTGGGGCAACTTCTTTTTTCTTTTTGGCGGAAGTCCCTCATTCCGCTGCGCAATGTGCCTTTTGCGTCGCTCCGTTATCGCTCCGCTGCCCCCAAAATTGTTAACGCTGCTACTCTGTGGTAGTTAATGCTGCCGAGAAGTAAGTGACCTTGAGTTTGGCGACAGACAAGCGGGTGGTAGCAAAGCAAGGGACAGGACCCATGATTTAACCTTAGCTTAACTGAACCTCAGCAGTTGAAATTCTAACATTTTAACTAGCACGTTTGTGAAATTTAGTATATTGGTTGCTGCAAGAGCCAATGAAAATAAACCAGCCAGCCCCCAAACCCCTTTTTCCTGGTCCTCGGTAATCTAAACCACAAGCCGTGCCGGCAGCAAAGGGAGAAGATTTCTACCCCCTGCTTGGAAAATAAGGCCAGTTTGAAGTCAATAAAGCTCTACTGCATTCCGAGACGTACCGGAGGTGGGGGCCGAAAAACGCGGGCTATTTGAATCACGTGTTCTAATGAATAGAGATTAGCAGTCCTTTTGTACTCGATCAATTGGTTTGCCTGTCCGACCTTCTTTGCTGGCTGCCGGCTTGCAGTTATGATACGGTTCGAATATTAATTATCTGCAGAGCGCCGCGATGTCCAGGTGCAAATTGGGCTCGACTAACGCCACGCAAAAATTGCAAATTTAAGGTTTTGGAAGCCTAACTTTACACCGTAAATTTGAATGGTTACGTTCTCTATCTTGGTGCACCCTACCGCCACCAATTAGAGCAAGGAAATATGCACAAGTAAAAAGCAAATGAAAGTGGAGACTATAATCTAGAGACTATAATTAAAAGAGTGTAATCTAGAGCTATCAAGCCTGATGCCTCTTTCCTCTCGGCGACAGGTATCGTTCTGCCAAAAAGTAAGGACATAGTGAGCTCTATTCGTCATCATGCCCTGTGAAGAACGTCCCGTAGTATTAACCTAACTTGACCTAAACTACCCACAAGCCTTATGCTGCCTAGGCATAGATTGTGCTGTGTTCCTCTCTCTGCTCTCGTTTTGCCTGGGAGTGACTTGTGACTCGCTTCGCCATCACTCCGCCTCAACGAAAAGTTTGAACGGAGGTGTATAGTTACACCTTTTAAATTTACCGGGGAAAATGCATTGATCGACTTTCGTTTACCTAAAACGCGAGCCAACCGAAAACCAAAATGGTTGTAATCTCCTTTGATTTCGCAAGAGCGGGTTGCCTACTTCTTCTGCGTGTTGCTTACTTGGGGTCTTTCCAAAAAATGCCAAACCAAAGTTGGCTCGGAACCAGAAACCGTCACCCCGAAGGAATCAAAACTCTCTTTTTGACTTTTCCCCTCAAAGTTTTCTCTTAAGTTGGTAGCCCAACTGACCCCATGTTTACACATGTCAAGCCGACTCCACCGGAGCTGCCATTGTAACAAAGCTTTCGAAGCACGGCGCCGGCCCCGCCCCCCATCCCCTCCCCCCAAGGGAGCTCCAGCAGGTTGTTTAGTTTCCCTCGGCCACTAGGAACCCCCTTGGCCCGGCCTCCAGAGACTTAAATCACTTGCGCCCCGCTCCGCCCTTCCCCCTACTCTGCAATACGCACACGTGCTAACACGTGGTCGGCTGGAATAAGAGAAACGGGGAGTAGAAACTCTCTCTCCCTCTCGAATCCAATTTACGTGGGCGGAAACAAAAGATCAAGGAAACATTGTTCCCACTTCTTCCCTTCCCTTCCCTTGTTCAGTTCTTATCTGTCTTGACGCGAACCTTTCTCGCCCCGTGTGCAGGCTCTACCCCACTTTCTCCCCCTCCCCTCCCCCACGTCTCCTTGAGGAGGAAGCACTGATTCGCTTCGTATTCCCGTCTTCATTTCCTGCGTTCGAAGTGCGAGCTCTTTTTCTCTCTCTCGCCGATCGAGACGAGTTCTTGTCTTCAGTCTGAGCCGATACAGGACGTCACCTGCTCAACGCCGCTCCCTTGAAAAGTGCCCCATTTTTCGCATCGCTCAAATCGATACGACAGTTTGCATTCAAAGTGAGAGCACACTGTAAATTTTAAATGTACCTTTTTATTTTTTTGTCTCGTTTTTGATCGACCAGCCGAGTGGAGCGAGGCACAGAGCACATTTCCTGACTTTATTTGAAGTCGGCTCATTTGAACTTCTTTAAAAATTTTAAAACATGTTTGTAACCTCACAGTTTTCAATAACATTTTATTACCTCACTCTGGGAAAAAAAAAGTTATTTCGAATGAATTTGTCGAAAAGCTTTCTTTCCTAAACTATACTAAAAATCCTTTATTTTATCCGTCCAATTTCATATTTTTTAGATTTTGTAACTGCCGATAGTATGATCAATACGTAAAACTGTTGTTCGAATATCGAATAATCTGAGGGTAAATTTTTCACTTGGGTACCCTCCCCATTCAAAACCTTTAGTATTGAATATAATGACATACAACGACCGCACAAATTAAATTATGTTAGCATAGGTTTGACGTGGTTACGCCGATTAACTTATTTTAAGTATATCATGACCCCCTCCTTTGTTGCTTCCTTCAGATGTCATCTTGCCTAACTTTTCCGAACGATTTGACGATTGTTACTTTAGGTTACCTCATGTGCCTTGTGCTTTGCTCCGCTGTCGCTCCGCTCCGCTGGGTGACAACAGATGGAACATGGAACAAAAGAGGTGGGGAATGGAACCTTTTGATTTTACGATATGATTATAAATCACTTTTAAAAAATATTTTCAAGCTAATATAAGACACACTAGTAAAGGGAGATAATACTTAACAAAGTTGGCATCACTACCGCCCCACTTCGTTAAAAAAGGGGGGGGGGGTAGTGCTTGTTGGGTAGAGTGTGGCTGTAAGCTTCATGCATTATGTAGCAATGCGTTCCTCCAACGTTGGATGTATAAGTCTTCCCAGCGGAGCTGATTGCAATTCAGCAGGTGTACATCGTCAGGTGTGGTACCTCGGGAGGGGGGGGGGAAGATGGCGCCCCGTTCCAATGGCTTTTTAGGTCGGAGCTCAGAATTTAAAAACACTGTATTTTGAGAACCCTCTCACTGTGAAGCCTGAAAAATTCGCACTATGTCAATAACCCACTTCATCTAATAGACTGTTCATGTTCCTCTTCCTTTTTGCTTTGATTTAGGCCACGGAGTATTTATTTGCATGCAAACTCCCAATTATTTTTTCCTGATTTATTCTTTCAGTATGAATAGGATGAACGACTTAGCTCCGTAAGGAAGACAAGGTTAGGTGAGGTTGCTCCCTGGGTTTGGCTCTGTTGCCACTAACGCTTACGTAATCACTAAGCCTGATGCTGCTCACTTCTCGGTAGTTACTTTCGCTGATTTGCGGCAATTTTTTGGTGACTCCTCAAAGGTCAGGCGAAACGGTTGGTTAAAATACTCGTGCCTCGCTCCAATAATACTTTAACTAAAGTGCCGTCGGAAGGTGGAACACAATAAGAGGTGCAAAGTTCCACCTTTTAAATTTAGGCTTGAGGGAGGTGGCCGGCGTCACCTGGAAGTTGGCTGGGTTCGGAACTTTGAGCGAAACTTGGAGCGAGTCGAAGGTGTTAGTTGCGCTAGCTGTGCGCAAAGGTAAGGCAAGATGCGCGCACGCGAACTCGAACCAAGCGTCGCGTGTGGAGTGGAATAAATTATGAGATTGTATAGCGAACAATGGACTATATGGCGGCATCGGCGGCGGCAGCGGCGGCGGCGGTTCCGCCTGGAGGAAGGTTTCGGGGTCCTATCCTAATTCAATTCCTCTGTTAGTACACTTCTCTAAAGTGAATTCGCTGGGAGATGTGGCTAATCCGACAATCAACTGTTTGTTATCGACAACACCGAACTATAGAAAAAAAATGCTGTGATATCTTGAGAAAAGTTGGTTTTGTACGCCATTATGTCGGGAATTCCCTGAGAAACGACATCTACGACCGACTGGAACCTCGAATTTCGCGTGCGAGGAGCGATTAAAACTCGGAAATATCGACATTATTCACGGCAAAAATGACTTTGTTGCCTAAAAAAACGTTTGTTGATATCTCCTCAACAAACCAGCATTGTTTTGGCGACAATTTCACTTGTTCCGGCGGACGGCGACAACCGTAATTGTTGTGGCAACAAATCTTATTATTGCAACTATTGAAATTGCCACCACACCGATTCTGATTAGCTGAGGCTGTATTAACAAACGTTTTGGTGTGGCAACTAAGTTATTTTCTTCGTGATTTGAAAGGATGAATTTTCCTCTTCAAGCTGTTGTAGCCAAGAGGAAAAGGAGCGACATCAGAACACATTGCGCGCAATTGGATCTTAGGATAGATCAATTCAGGTTAGGTCCTGTCTCTCGAGCTCCCCTATCGCTCCTCATGACTGCCGATAAGCCAGATCAAGCTTACGTTTCGGTGGCAACAGCTTGCTGCCGCGAGGAGTAAACTTGGGTCTGCTCAAGTTACGTTAACTTGAGATTTATAGTGCCGTGCCTCGCACAATACGGGTTGTCGACAAGGCTAAGGGGCTGTTCATAAAGGACGTCCGCAGTTTTTTTCGAGATTTTTGACCCCCCACCTCCCCCATGTCCGCACATGTCCATCGGTTGGAACCCCCCCTCCTGTGGACGTCTGCATTGGGGATAAAGACCCCCCCTTGCAATGCATTTTTTTAAAAATCATGTTGAAAGTATTCAAGTTATTTAATTAATGATGATTCGTTTCAAGGAAATGGAATGATAGTTTTAAGAATATGAAATGTTTTTTTTAAGAAAATGATTTCAGGCTTGAAAGATTGGTTTAAAATAGGACGTCCGCAGCGGCAAAGACTCCCCCCCTCTCCATGTCCACCAGCGTCCGCATAGGCCATACACCCCCCTCCCCCTCGAGTGCGGACGTCCTTTGTGAATGACCCCTAACAAAGAAACGAAGTAAAAATCGCAACATAACACATTAACTACCTCTTAAATTTACAATATGCAGCATGCCTAAGGTCTAAGGGAAAGAAAATTGTTTAGGAAACGCCCCTTGGAACGTTTCCTGCACACGGGTGAAATTCAGTTGCCTACAAGATGGCCCGTCCATTGGAAATTCCAGTCTCGGCCTCCCTCTTCTTTCGGATCGTGTGCTCCACGTCGTGCGATCAAGACAATGTCGTCGGGATTCAACGCCGCGTACGAAGTGCCCCCTCCCTTCCCCTCCCCTCCCCTCCCCTCCCCTCCCTTCCCCCTCCCCTCACCCACCACGCCTGGAAATCTACGGCAAGGTAGTACCGCCGTGGAGCCTGGCGCGGAATTCGAAACATACTTTTTTCCTCGCACGCGTGCTACTCTACCCTTAAGTGACTTTTTCTCCAAAAATAATGGGCACTTTTCCAATTTTGCAATTGGCTCGGAGCAGAAGGCGGCTTTTAGGGCGGAATTCGTTTGTTCCGCCGACTGGAAAAGGGAAGCGCTCCAGCTTAGCAATGCTTCGTTTCATCTCATGTTTTAAAGGAGCGCCGCTTTCCTGTGCACGGGAAAATTGGCGTAACAAACCAAACCGAACTTAACCTCACACAACTTTTATTGAATTAACCCGGCCTAACTTAACCTAAGCAAACTCGTAATGTTACCCAATCTAATCTAACCTAACTTAACCTAAAACTTTGATTACCTGGACGAACCTTACCTGATCTAAATTAACTTTATCTTTACTCAAAGAGACTTACAGCCTTAAATAACTTTATTTGTCTAACTTAGCTTTCATTTCTTTTTCTGACTACAAGTCAAGTAAACGAATTTTTCGAAATTGTATCAAATGGATATTGCATCTCTCTTTCTTTAAACGGGATCGCTTCGGTAAACAAGTTGATAGCTGTGCGTGTTCCACTCATAATGGTCTAGCTGCCGTGCCGTGATTCGTAACGATGTATCTGCATATCCGCGCCATCCCTGATACATTGTTGTATGAATCGCTGCAAGTCTGCCACAGCTTTCAACTCTTGACGGGAGCCGCCGGGATTTTATGATTCCAGAAGACTCCATGAATACAGCTTATAAGGTTAACATGTACTAAATTATGGTGATGAAATGAATCCAATATTATTTGGAATGATTCTTAAATAACTCAAGTCAGCTTTAAAGTTAAAACGAACTGATTGACAGTACAGCAGCGTGTGCGATGTTGTTAGGCTACACGCCGCACATACGTGTACGCCCGGCTGCCTAATCAGGTCAATGGAGAGTTACTGTGTGGGTATTCCGATCTTTAATCACCTGACAATTGAACTATCTTGTAGCTAGTATCTCGGACCTTGGCAGTTTATGATCTTTGAAATATCGCCCTTATCCCTATATGAAATACATGTTACGAGTTTCCAAAACAATCGTGAGCAAATGGCCTTCATATCAATTTTTTACTATCTTTTCAAATAATCAATGCAATTCATTGCATGGTTTAGTTGGAAATGATTTAATAGCCGTATGCATGTCTGATCTCATTCTCATAATGAGTTTTAAAACCAGGTTGGCCATAAGCGGAACAGGTTTAAAATTGACCTAATCGAAAATAAATAGCTTAGACGTATATCTTGGGTGGGTTTTTTCTTTTTTTTTTTATTCATTTTTTTATTTAACGTCTGCATGGAATATTACCAGTTTAGAATGCTGCTATTTCTCAATCTTGTCAATAGTGCAACCAGTTTAGAATGTTGGTATTTCTCAGTCTTGTCAATAATGTAAAATCTTGTTTGGTCAGAATTTTTGCCTGTTGGAATCGTGCCGCCGGGAATCTTTTGCCCTTTTACTACCGTCATAAAGGAATCTTTACATTAGAATTGCAACTTGCCACACCTTTAATGTCTTCCCAGCAATCTGCCAGGGTCCAAACCTTAACCTACTTCTTGGTTAACAAACATTTTGAAGACGTCATCGAAAATCACAGGTCGTGGAAGCTGTGGGACTTGGAATGCGAAATTCTTGATATCAAAGCGGACCTATGGAGTTATGAGGCCGTCCATGCTCAAGCCAAAAATTTTTGATTTAAAGATAATCTGTGCAAGGAAATGGTGTAGACAATAGCAGACCATTCGTTACTACAATTAGACAATTCATTAAATAATGATTTCCCGGTGCGGTTCCCCCTCCGAATGTATATAAATCCCTTGCGGAAGCCATTATTTCTCCTTAGATGCGCGCAGCAATGCGCGTCTTACCGGCACGCTGTAATTTGCAGTCGGAAGACGCCATTCTTGGAAGATGTCCCTGAGTTAAGCCGTGCGCCTAACTCTTGGCCCAAATCCCACTGCAAACATTAACACTGCACGGAAGCAATAACCGGCGCCGCCCCCTTTGCTTTTCTAGCCCTAACCACTCAATTAGTTGCCGAAGAGCTTCCTTCGAGTCTCGCTGTTTTGAATCCGCTCAAAACGGAATATCTTTACAATCACGTTTTTTCCCTTAGAGGAAATATCGCACTGAGAAAAGTGGGTTAGTAAAGTTTACTAAAAAATAGTAAAAAATAACTCGAAAGTGCGACAACCAAATTTATTGGCTAGTAAAGGCTAATATTTTTGATAGTAAACGTTACCGTTACACAATACTGTTTACAGTAACGCTTACTAACCGAGTTGGCTGTCGCTTTTTTTTTAGAAATTTTTGGTAAATGTAATCAACTGATTGTTTTTTGTGCGTATGAAAAATAATGGGGGGGAATGGGAAAAACGGGTTTTCCAATTTTTTCCAAAAACATTTTTTTTTCTATTTTTACTTGAATATTTTTTCTTCTTTGTTTTCGAGGAATTTTTCCCATTTTTATGAAAATATACTCATAGCTTGCAAGCGCATCCGTCTGGCAGCTTATCGGTTTGATTAGGCTTGATTTTATGCTCCATTATTTTATGATTCGAAACCCGAGAATTTTTATGAACAATTATGTTAAGTTGTTCTTTTTTAATCCTGAAATGTTTTGAATCGGCTATTTTTGCAAGAAACATGACATACAGTTCGAGAATAGAATACAAGAGTGTAAAATTTAAGGTAAAAGTGACTGATCATAATAATGAAACCCACGTCTAGGCTATATCTACAGTCATTCAAAATGTTTTTGTATCATACGGAGCAAAATATCTTGTGTTCCAAGAGCGGCACAGCACCCGAATCCACAAAAATTCGTTCATACGTAAACTTAAAGTTTTTTATTTCGAGTTTCTTCAGTTTCATTTCCAAGCGGGGATCGAAGTAAAAATAGACCGTGGGACTTCACCAAGCTCATAAAATGTTGCACTATAGGGTGAGGATTGGAAAAGTCTCTTAAATCATGTAGTGCGTTGCTACCACATTATCTCACACTCGAATTATTGTTACAAGAGTGTTGACGCCAGACGGGGAGCGAGGCGGGGGTGGCAGTTGCCGACGGAAGGGTTGAGAGCGCACACATCAAGTGGAAGCTGCCTCTGCTCGCCCATCCTGAAACAGTTGACGTCTCAGGCTTCGCAAGCGCTTCGCGAGCGCTTCACGAACGCTTCGCGTCATAGCGATCGCGCACGCCGTGGCTTCAGGCGCTTCAGGGCTTCGGCGTAGAGTAACGAGGGTTTCAAGTTTGCACTTGAAGATTAGGGCGCCGGTGACACTGCCTTCACTACCAACTTGAAAGTAATTGTCAGATCGTGTTTTAATTCCGAACTTGTGCTTGCCTTTTGAGGTTAGCTAACAAGGAAACAGGTGAAATTGTGAATTGCTTTTACTGGAACGCCGTAAAATTGCTGGGTTTTTGATCGGTTAAAAAGGATCACGGATATAAAAAGAAGTTTGTTCAGGGATCTTGCGTTTTGGCTCGCATGGAGGTGGCAGGCTGGCCAACTCAAATCAATACCTCCTCAATGAAATATATCATAGAATAAACATCTTGTCACTAGGATATAATTAAACATCTTGCCTCTCCCACTTCCTGAAAATCAGTATCGTAAAATCCCCCAAAATTTATTTTAGTTCTGGTTCACCCACTTTATCGCCATATGAGCTGTTCTCGATCCACCGCAAATATTAGTTGAACGACAAAAACCTACTTACTTTTTATATTTCAAGCAAAAATGCGACCTTAATTCCGCAAAAATTGGAAAATAGTCCATTTCAAATCAACATTTTGACAAAATTCAATGCACTTTTTTTTGTTTCTCTTTTTAAACTAAAATTTCTGTGGTATTTTGGAAAAAACGGATAAAATCGTAACGCCTAAAAATCGCAACAGAAAGCACGGCAGAACATGTTTATAAACAAAAGGTCACAGACCGAAATAAGTCCCTCCCAGTGGCCCTAATTCCCTAAGTAAATCACTCGGGCAATAAAAATTGATTTGAGTTGATAAATTAGCCCGAGGCGAAGTCGCGGAAAGCTGGATGCTCCAGGCCACTATAGTCTTCCCCCGGTCACGTCCCCCAACGCATCATAACTAAATTACGATTCGAGCGCCGCGCCGAGCCGAGCCACGGCAGTGCCTGAGAGTGCAGCCACCAGCTCGCGAAAAGCATATTGTTGCCATCCATTTCGAGGGGTAGGCTGGCCTCGCTTAAATTTATTTCATCACTTCTTATTTATGCATGCAACTGATTTTGCATGCCTCCTTAAACACCGAATAAGCTACTGGGAATTCTTACTAGGTGCACAAGCTTTTAACTGCTCTGCATTGACTTTTACAGTGCGTAAGGCACAAATCAGGTTACGCTGAAAAATTCGGCTTTTTTGTGTTAATTAGCAGTCGTTTTTCTTTTTTTTTTCTCTCTCCCCCCTCCCCTTTTTTGGATGGTAGTCACATTTAGGCGTGTACAGCTATGCAGTTTAACCCATAACAGCCCAAAGGGCTTGGAGTGAAATTCAGCTTAAAGAGAAATTAGAAGGATTTCTCCCCTATAAATTACGCTATTTTAAGCTTTGGAAAATGCCGAAATTTTTGAATTTTAGGTTTCCAGAGGAGAGATATTTTTTAAATTTTGACAATACTGAAATAAAAAGATCCTCTATTTTTTTTCCGAACGGCATCGCTGAGCGGTGATTGGTTAGGGTACCCTTGATTTCACCTTTGCTTTTTATTCATAGTAATCCCACTTAAACTAACAAAACTCCTTAAAAATATTACGTGATATATTAAGCAATTTAACGTTATTTAAACAAATCTTATTCATTTCCAACAAAATATATTTAACGAAACGAACTAATCTCTTTTTAACATTCACGACATACCACGATTTGGAAACTGATTTAACATTTATTATAGCTTCATTCAATACGAACTGCAATCAATAAAGGGTAACTTCGCCAAAGGCTATCGAATTTTGCTCACAATTATGACCCAGTTTTTTTAATTTAACCTAATATCTGAAAACCTGATCAGACCCGTGAAAGACTGATCATATCCGATTTCATTTGAAGGAAATGATATCTCAAGTCCTTCGCATCTTCCTCATCGCCAGAAGCGCAAGCATAAATCTGTTCTCTCGTTTCGAAACAGCTCACTTGTGTTGGTCGGAAACTCTTGGAACGTACCCATCTGTTGAACGGCATTTCATCATCATATCCGAACGGTTCATACAACCACCCCTATTGACAAACCAGCTGCGCTAACTGCTCTCAGTGCTTGGCGTTTCTCCAGTTTTCAGCGTTGCTAGCCTCAACGAGTATGGAAATTGTCTAAGTTTCGGAAATATTGCATTACATAAATCGTCGCGATGCGACCTTCTGCTAACAATAGGTTAAGAGCCCTCCCTCTCTCTTA
>Ga0058701_10003617_pt1 | contig 12303 bp, 8 predicted proteins | sample AgamicOrMae_FD_97039 | JGI IMG/M metagenome (GOLD analysis project Ga0058701, IMG submission 97039) | Agave microbial communities from Guanajuato, Mexico - Or.Ma.e | ecosystem: Host-associated > Plants > Phyllosphere > Phylloplane/Leaf | place: Guanajuato, Mexico | collected 2012-06-04
ACCAGATTCCATCGGGAGGTACTGGAGATGAGGTCACCCACCATGAATCATGATAATGCTACAATGAGTTGCGATTGTAGATGGTTGTAGAGGTCTCGTATTTTGTCGGTGTGTAAATTCGACTTCAGAAACCTGTCCGCGACAGAGATGCCTTCCTTCACATACTTTTGCTTCAGATCCACGGTGGGCGCCCTCTCAACGAGCTCCATTATCACTTGAATCAATGATTTGATGGCGAATGATCCGAGGAGTATCCTTGGTCTATTGTGCAGATATTTCTTTGAAACCTCCGGCTCACGGCTCAACTGGAAGGAAACTAGAGAAAGTGTGTTGGCGTCTTTCATTTCGATCGAGATTCTGATCAAAAGCCACACAGACTTGAACATCCAATGCTCAAAACATCCAGGCCGATCGATCTCTTCTATCGGCATCCTCCATATGTTCGCAAACAGGTTGCCCTGTTTCCTGTCTTTGAATAGCGAGTCGACGCCCCTTAAATCGGGCGGAGTTGTCATGAAGATGGGCAAGTGGGGCCTTAACGCGAGCAGATTCTCGATGCGCCGGTCAGTCTTGAGCTCACGACTCATTAGTATATCCTGCGCTGTCTTTGGATCTCGCATATTTCTATAGTAGAAGGCCAATCTATATAAGGCTTTGAAATTCTTATCACATCTAACGAGACACCTTTTCATACCATGTAGGCACATGAAGATCAGATGATCGAAGCTGGACTCTTTTTCTTCAACCACCGAATCTACCAGGTCGCTAACCATTAATCTCACATCGGTTTCTATGTGCGCCTCCATCGCTTTTTTGGGCTCACTACATCCCTCTAATTCAACGAATGGTGACCTCTGTGCATTGAGTATGTAACGCTTGATTTTGAGCATCTGATCCACTGTCATATCATTCGAGCTCAACAGGTACTTGAGAACGGCTGCATGCATACGGTAATGCACTTCCATCGCCTCATAAGCGAGTTCCGGTGGATTGTGGTATGAGATCTTGCGTGGATAGGAGGCACCTTCATGAAATAGTTGGGCATCTGCCTTGCTATAATACTCTAATGCCTTGAGGATGTTTGTTTTCTCATAAATTTTACCCAGCATATAGTAATGCAGCCAAACCTCATCACACATACACAATCGATTTGCAGACTTGAAACACCTTTTAGCGAGGTTATACAGATACTTGTGCCTCCCCACTAGGAGCATTGTGTGCTCCGATGCTTTCCCATCTATATCGAATTCAAAATCATCATAGATATACAATCTTGCAGCAAAAGAAGTTAGATTGTAGGTGAGATTTCCAAACTCAATCCATAGGGTAGCCTTAGGTTCATCTGGTCGAAGATGGGTAGCCCGCTCGAAACAACGGATTGCGGTGTTTGCGAGATGATAAAACCAACCCTCCACGAATTCAGAGGTAGTTACGTAACCCTCTGATAGGGCCTTGTCAATTCCAGAAGCTCTTAGGAGCCCCGATGCAGCCCAAGAATCAAATCTCTTTGGGTTTATAACCAGGTCGTAATTGTAGAATTCTTTGGCCTTTGCAAATTCCTTGTTCTTGAAGTAATAGTCTGCTAGAAAGTAGAATACGTTGTTTGTAACTTGATTATCCGTAATGACGGGTTCAATCAGTGGTTTTCCACGTTCAATGAAGTCTTCTATTAGTTGAACCCCACTCTTGGGATCTAGATCTGGTGGAACGCAGTTGGCTATTTCTCTGAATATTGACTCCACTTCACTTGTTATGCCTGCTTTCCTCAACAGACTCATATAAGTTGGGAGCTCCTCCGGCTCAAAGAAAGTGTAGATTGTTTGCGCATAGTCCCATATCATTGGGACTTTAACAGCTTTGTGTCCGGCAACTGCGGCCGGCCTCTTACTGGGGTATCCGAATAGACAATGGAGAGAGTTTAGTAGTTCACGGTCATCAAAATTTTCTCTTTCTTCGTCCAACAATTGTGCTACATGGAGCATTAGGAACTCTCCTTTGTCAGAAGTGCAAGTGTTCTTTTTACCCAATGTCTGGTGGCCAATGTCGAAGAACTTGTCAATGTTTGAGATCGTTTCAGGAGAGGTGGCCTCTGATGGATCCAATACTCGAATCCAGCCTCGGTATAGGCACGACCATGTCGTTGGTCTGGTTCCAGATATAGCCTCTTTGCAGAGTTTACTTGCCAAGATCGCATCCATTTTGGCCCCATTCTTGAGACAGAGATTCATAGTTTCAATAATGATGTCTGAATTGAGATCGTTCCTCTGATTCAGTATATCGAGACCACGTTGCCATAATCCGGTAGATTTTATGGCATTACATAACAACTGAACCTCCCTATCACTAATTTCGTTTTCGGATTTCGGTCCAAGCCTGTCCAATATCTCTACTGAGTTGTCCAAATCTTCTATAGACTCTTGTTGCATCATCTCTGTTTTTTTATCGATCAGGGTTTTTATGTGGGCACGAGTTATAATCTTACGATTAGATGCGTACACTCTAGTGTCCTCTTCAATATTTTGAAGGGCGACTTCCAAGTATCTGTAATCTGAATGGAGGCCCAAGATGAGGAACAATCTAACTATAAACTCCTTGTGTTGAGATTCATCTAGAAACAATGCTAGCTGTTCGAGTATCCTAAGCAAGAAGAAGCATTCCTTCTGTTGGTATGTTATCTCGTTCGCAGTCAACGTAAACCATAACTCCTCCAAATCGACTCCTTTGGGGCCTATTTCAACAAAAACACAGGTAGGTAATGGACAGAGCTTACGATAAAATTTGTAGATCTTCATAAATGCTTCAGGTAACGTATTCTGCTTCTTTGCTGATAGTTTGCTAAGGTAGACATAGAACATTTGAGACAATTTTATATTGCTTATCATGGAACCAGTCGCTTGAGCTTGATCCGATATGCTTTCTATCACATCCTTGATGATGAGATCTTCACGAACAGGATCGAGAGTGGTCTCAATAAGTACAGATTCTTCCTGGGTATCCTCGCTCTTGCCATCCATACTTGCTTGCAAGTCATCACGCCTCTTCTGGAGAGCTTGCTCAATGGCCCCGATCCTGAGACACTCTGGTAGCAAGTCGTTTAATTCATCAAATTTGAGTTTGAAACTGAAAGTGTCGTACTGATTGTTGTTTCTGTTCCTACTGGAACGACGTTTATCGTTTAAATCCATAGGGAATAGCATAGCTGCAAAGGAGAGGCTGGAATTTTTCTGAAGTGATTGGTTCTGTCTACCCCGGCTATTGCTCTTGGTATGTTCATTCTCGTCGCTAGAAACCATAGTATCTGCTTTATCCTTGTATAGTTTATCGTTCTCACTATTGCTTGCACCCTCACCTTCATTACTCATTTCAATATCTTGACTACATGTGTTATTGAGATCATTGCTATTTTGGTTGTTCGATTGGCTATTGATTGAACCGCCTTTGAATTGTTGCGAGAAAGACGAGATGCTGTTGATAGTGATATCAATCATAGTGTTCCGCGTTATAAACTGCTTCGCAAAACGTTCATATATTTTGATGATGTAATTACCAAAAGATGACAAGGATTGCGTTCTTGTTGTGTCCAAATTAATACTTAAACGAGCTCTCTTAAACTTCTGAAGCTCTTCCTGGAGATCGTGTTGACGTTTCTTCTTCAGCACATCCAACTTTTCTACTATCGAACCGCTGTGAGTAACCTTCAATTTATCTTTAGCACTTTTATAACATGGTAAATACTTCTTCGCTTCCTCAATCATTATGGCTGCCTTTGTATAGTCCTTATTAGTCTCAAGCGCTTTGGTGGATAAGTCAAACAATTCAAAGGGTAAGTGTAATATGTAATATAGCTCAATTAATCTGTCTATCGCGATCCAATTCTTTGGATTGATTTTCAAGGCTTGTTCATAACAGTATCGAGCCAATCTGTAGGATGCTGCTCTCATACCACGATCACCAGCTTTGATCCATAAACTGATGTCTGATGGGTCAATCTCGAGTGCTTTAACATAATGGTCTATATTGCCAGTGACTAGATGTCCTAGATTCTTATAGACGGAAAACTTGAGCTGATAGAGTGTTTCACTCTCAGGTTGGATGTCCCTCAATTCATCTTCAAGTTCCTCTAGCAACGCTTTTGCATCGTCTTGATTATCATCTTTGACAGCAATCAATGCTCTCTGGTATCGTTCGAAACACAAATCTTCAAGTTTTTCCTTTCCAATTCCTTGTTGGAGATTGTCGTTGCTAGAGCTTTCGTCTGAAGATGTATCAGACACATCTGGCTCATTCAGGGCTTTGATTTTCATTGTTTTGGTTGATGTAGCCAACTACCAACCTCTCAGGATCGTGCTTTGATGTCTAATACCAATAGTGTGGATATTATCTCCAATAATGTGGTTTTATAAAGTTCATTTTATCACGAGGAACAAATTGATAATGTGAATTATTGTGAATTCGATGGGACATCAAGGAAACTGATGCGTTTAAGCACACTGACATGAGGAAACCAAAAGCGTCCGCTAGCGCGCCGCTCCACAACATTTGCGTCCACCAGGCACCTCCAAGTTCGAAGAGCTCGCGAGCATCAATGGCAAAACCTCTTCGGCTCTGACTGACTCGACCCAGCGGTCGGCTGAACCTAGGCGATTGGCGTTCCAAGTTGAAAGTTGCATCATCAACTGATCTAATCACCTGACCTAACCTCTGGGCCATAGGACATGGCTGACAATCATGACAGGCGGAAGCTGGGCGCCTCTTGACGATTACTCGTGACAGATTGGGTAGGTTCAAGGGGTCTGTCCCTTAAACATAACATATGTCCTGAAAATAGCAATACCGGTTTTGAAAATGGATTAACGAGATGTACACTCGGGGGAAACCTTGTTGTGGGTGAGTCTTCTCAAGCTGGATAAGTTGGACTCCAAATTCGTATCTTTCATCTCTCGGTCCCAATACTTACTCATGATGAATGCTAGGGCCATTCAACGACACTCTTGAACTATATACATACTCTACCTAACGGATTCGCTTAAGCCAAGACGGATGCCACGATAAATCCAGTAGGGGTTTCCACGCGGCCTGAAGCAACCATATTTGCCTGTATAGGCGCGAACTCTGATTAAATACTTTCCTGGCTGATCTAATTATCGGTGCATCAGAGAGGTGATGTTTATCGAAGTCTGCATATCGATTCAGACCACATATTTAAATCATATCTCATCCCGAGCAACAATTGAGCATTATGTTGGAGCATGTAGTACCGCTTGGAGCATGGGTGCATTGCAGAGAGTCTTTGCAATCGAGGAATCATGGCTCCATTTATTGAATGATTGGCGCATCTAACCGGCCGTAGCGCAACCACAACTAGGCCTGGTGGCTTCCCCAAGAACCAAATTGAACCGCCGTTGTAGCATAGTAGACGGCTTTCGAATGAATTTGTGTCGGTGCTTGATTATCGAAGAGGGATAGGAAAGAACCGAGATCATCGACATGGACAGAGAGATTGTGGGGAATAGGCATTAGACAATACAGTGTTTTCTGTAGCTTAATATCTCTGGATACCCTGAGAATTTTCGGGATTGGTTTTGGTCTATCAGAGTATCGTCTTCAGGATAAACATTGTTACAATCAAGACATGACCGACGTAGTAGGTATCGGCCCATATCTGTAAGGCTTCTCTGTAATTTCCAACATCAGTATTGCCCACGAATATAGACCCAAGGTATGCCAATTGTAATATGGTCGCGGCCCTGAAGATACCGTTGATCACTAGCTCTTTGGTCGCACTGTTTCCGGTTTTCCTTCTATGGCGTGTGCAGGTTTGCCCAGTCGCTAGACTACATGGCCGAGCTAAGACACAGATTGAGTATCTAGTCGCTAGTTTTTGTCTCAATCCATGCTCAATCCAGCTCGCTACACCCAGACTGAGTAGCACGGCCCAGATGTGGAACTTGAAACCATGTAGAGTTGAACTACACAAGTAGGTGATTATCACAGCTAGGATGATGCTCTTTTGAGATCTTCTTAGGGGATTGAAAATGTTGTCCTTTAACCAAAGGTGCATAGGTATGTTCCAGGAAACAACCACCTCCACGAGAGAACGTGGCCATTCCACCGTTTTCATCTTGCATACTTGAATTGTGTCACCAGTCTGAGACAAGTTGAGCAAGGTCAAGGATAGGAAGCATGCAAAGTAGTGTGAGAACCTGAATTCCAAGGCGATAAAATATATCTCAGATAATCTTTCAATTGAGGTGTCTGTTGTCATGGATGTTATATATTCGCTGAGCTCGCTGAGGTTGGTCGATATCGTCAGAATGCAGAAAGTTTTGAAAAAACAAAATACAGCCTGTTTGAATTTCCTAAGGTACTGTAAGCATAAGTCAGTTGAAGAACCAGCCATCTTGAACGAATGAGGGTGTCTTGCGTGCCATGGTCCTAGTACAATCGTCGCTGGATTCAACAGATAAGACAAAGTCTCGATTATGGTAGGCGAGTCATGAGAGGAGCTTTGCAAGGATTCGCTTGTTGCTTTCATCACCAATATCATCAACACAGCACGAAGGATGGTATGATCATGCCGATTTGAACGATATATGAGATACTCGTTAACATAGATTGGCGATGCAATGAAGGCAAGCACGAGTAGGATACCGATCGTCGATTTATTGGGAGCTCTCGATCTGACGATCCGGGTCAGGATTGTTAATAAGACTATCGAGAACACAGTGAATGCCATTAGTCTTGGGTGTGATTGCGAGTATTTCACTAGAAATGACCTGAGTTGATACAACCCGAATATGCATGTTGCTATATCTTTAGCCCGTGACTTGGTATTAGCATGTTTGCAGACCATGTCCAAGAATAAATGCATCACAGTCATGAGCAACACGGTCTTGATCATAAACATATATTCCGAAATTACCTGTATGGGTCCGACGAGCAATCGTAAGGAAGAGTAAAAGATGAGATCAATGTTGTATGAGCCACTGACAGGCGTCATCAGGATGAGCTGAGAATATTGAGCCCCTGGATCGGGAACATCATATCCTTGGATTCCAAATTCGTCACTGAGGTGATCAGTTTCGTCCCAATGGACAGCCATATTTGCAGGTAGCAGACCTACACACAAGGTAGAGCCCAAGGTCAATTATAGAGAGGATCCGGGATTTCACTGCTTGACGAAGACTCTGGATAATCCAGAAGCTCGTAACTTTTCATTTTCGAATCATGTGTCGGCTGTGGATGGCTTGTAGATAGACCGATTTATGGAGGGGCGAGGGGGACGAGAGGTGAGCTCTTCCAATCAGCTGATTCGGGGATCTTCTCTTGGTATGATATGGAAACAGTGGACGCATTCAGGTCCTGATAGCAATCCGAATTCAACAGAGAGTCTGAAACTAGTCGGTATAATGAGGTCTAGAATAATTGCGAGATTGATTGCGAATCAAAGTTTGTGATTGAGCGAGCGCATGAGAGAATGGCCCGTGCAGCGCAAAGTAGCCAGCGCAATCATCGCCAAAGCTCGGATGGTCGATGGACGGCCTTGCATCGAGCAGCGATAAATAATTATCGTATACCAGTTCAAGGCTCCACTCTATTTACCTAATAGACTCTCTGTTGCCAAATGTTCAGTCCTGTTAAATTCAATCTGTGATCACGATTTACATTTTAGAATAATATATTCTAGAGATCGCTGTCAACATCATTCGATGATGTCATGCTAATCTAATATGTCTCAGGATATGACGGGATCTAATGAGGAGGAGGAAAAACCTCCTGCCCCTCCCGTGAGATTGACATCAGCCATCAAGCAAAAACCTAATTACGATCCAATTGACATCAGACCCCTACCACAGACACCCGACTATAATGACAACCCTGGATTCTTATCCACGAGTAACACGAAGAGTCGTTTTAATTTAATTTCAAAATCCTTCCGTAATAGTAAGAGTAAGAATAGCAATCCTACACTAACTATAACATCGTCTTCGATATCGAATACAAATATTGCCTCAACACCTGACAAATCAATCATATCAGCACCTACAGACTTTGAACACACCGTCCATATTGGATACGATCCAGTAAGGGGCGAATTTACTGGTATGCCAGAAGCTTGGAACAGATTATTACGCGAAGCTGATATTTCCAAAAGCGAACAGAAGAAACATCCGGAGGCTGTAATAAATGTTCTCAAATGGTTTGAGAAAGCTAATAGCCATAATAAAGAGGTGAAGTTTATGACCATTGCCCAGAATAAACCGCAGGACACAATCCAATCAATTTCAAAGACTAGCAACTCTTTGACGGACTCTGCCAATGTCACACCTAGCGATAGATTATCATTGAACTCATCTACCGCAGACTCTACACCGAGCACAGAGCATTCTATTGAATCAACCGCCACTCAAATATTGAATCCCTATGAAATTGGTTCGGCGCAACAAGTACCAAGCTCACACAACAGGGCCTCAACTGTTACATCCTCCACTAGTGCACAATCGAAATCATTGCCCCACGAGCAAACATCCAATTCTCGAAATCTAGATAAGTTGCCATCCAATTCCACTTTCCGGCCTATTTGCAATAGCTCCTCAAAAAATGTTCCCAATAGTGACGATAAACATAGCGAGCAAGTCAAAACCGCTTGTAAAGCACCCTACAAGCCCACATCACTTGACGATCCGAGGAGTGCAGATATCGACAAGTCTTCCGAAGTGGATCACATCGAAGGCAAATCCACAACTACCAACCATAGTATTCCACAAGATGAATCGCACGATCATGATCAGGAGACTGCTTACTCAGATAATCAACTTGCCACTTTTTCTACCAAGCAATACACAAAAAAGGCACTTCCTGCTGTTTCGACTAGATACTTAAACAAAGCACAGCACAGGAGACGACTCAATGAGGACCCCATTTTGGGGAAACTCAGAGCTGTAGTTTCAATTGGTAATCCTCGTGAGCGTTATACACTTATAGGAAGAATTGGTCAAGGCGCGTCAGGTAGTGTGATGACCGCCATCGATAAGGATACTGATATGTTGGTCGCCATAAAACAGATGAATCTTGCTCAACAGTCAAATAAGGAGTTCATTTTGAACGAAATTCTTGTCATGCGTGAGAATCGTCACCCAAATGTGGTAAACTATTTGGACTCTTATCTAGTTGATAATGAATTGTGGGTCGTTATGGAGTACCTGCAAGGTGGTAGCTTAACTGACATTGTTGTGGATACCAGAATGGAAGAGTGTCAAATCGCAACCGTCTGTCGTGAAGTTTTGTTAGCTCTGGAGTTCCTTCACAAGAATCAGGTTATACATCGTGATATAAAGTCAGATAACATTTTACTTGGACTAGACGGCAGTGTTAAGCTCACTGATTTCGGGTTTTGCGCACAACTAGCAGAGCAGAATAAACGCACAACAATGGTTGGAACACCTTATTGGATGGGTAAGTCACCAGCAAAGATTTAGCTGACCCTGGTTCTTGTGTATGATGGAAAACTAACAATTCTCGCTCAACCCAGCTCCGGAATTGGTTAAACGTTCCGATGAGGAGGGCTACGGCCCCAAGGTTGATATTTGGTCGCTAGGAATAATGGCAATAGAAATGATAGAGGGTGAACCCCCATATCTGGTGAGTAACACGACTCCCTAGTTATACTGGTATCATACTGGAGAACTAAAGCCCCTCCTAACTGAATACTCCTCATAGAAACTCAATCCCTTGAGAGCACTATATCTCATAGAGACTACAGGAAAACCGGAGTTCAACCGCGAATCAATATCCAAGACCTTCCAAGACTTCCTTGATGGTTGTCTGGAGGTTGACGTTGAGAAGAGAGGAACTGCCTCGAGTCTACTTAAGGTAAGTTGACATGAATGACCTAGCGCTAGTGATGATGCAAACAATTGATTCTAACCAGAATTCTTTATCAACTTCCCTCCACGCTCACCATGACGCAGCATCCATTCATCAAAATGGCACAACCGGTTTCGGTGCTGTGCCCCCTGATACTAGCCGCACAAGACTTGCAACACATTTGATCTATCAGTGATATAAGAGTAATAAATTCGTATTTCCATCATAAATACACACTGTCACAGGTGAAAGCTCTATCTACATATATCTAGTATCTCTCCCGAGCCTATCGATATACCATGTCGCGCCCCACCCCATTGCCGTGCTACATGTTGTTGATCGGGTGGGAAGTCTGACTCTGAATGTTTGTCATCATCTGGACGATGAAAGAGAACCGTGGACAGAACGAACCTTAGCCCGCGCTTTCCCATTGAATTTTGAGAATTGGCCATCAGGTCCTTAGGATAGCCCCAACGTGGATCCTGTGCTATAGGCACGCGCTGATTTGGCGCCAAATGACCAGGCCAACAGTGTTACGCCTTTGTTGTTGTTTTTGTAGGTCCAGCCTGCATGCTGCAGCCTCCCCTTGGGACCCAATGTGCGCCATCGTGCGCCTATGGCATAGAAGCGTGCAGATGCGGCTCCTCTGTCTCTCTCTGCCTGCGCAGACTATGAAAGAAAGGAAACCTTCCTTTGCTTGGTCTCTGTTGATAAACTTTCTGGCGCGTAATTCTCTCGCGCGCCTTTCTCTCTCACTTCCACTAGGCCTGTGGAACGAGCAACATATTCCAACAATACAAGCTACTTCCTTTGGCTACCATCGAACTGGTTGTCAAGTCCCCTATCTATCCTCACCAGTGTTCACCACCCCAGTACTGGTCAACAGATACTAACAGGCTCGAGGCACTCACAATACAAGCAGCGGCAATCTATCGAAGCTTTAGCACCATATCATTTATTTTAATCCTAAGACAGACGCAATCCAATCGACGAATAGTGAACCAAATCTAACCATCCAAGATAATTACACCATAACCACACATCTGTGCATTTATCATCGTTGCTCTGACACAATAATGATCAAAGCCAAGACAAATGATTGGACCGATGTCCTCTTTGAGGATATCAAGTCAAAGGGGGCAACAACTTCGATAACTGGGAACATAAGCCAGGAGAACGATGGTGACTTTTGGGCCGGTATATCAAACATCAGGGCCGATGACATCATTGAGGCAGCAATCAGAAAAAAGAAACAAAGGGACTTAGCGAAGGCGAAAGCGAAGCAACAGCTAGCTCTAACTTCTTCAGAAAGTAGCAACCAGCAAGAAACTATATCAAGCCCCACGAAAGATCTCAGGTCAGCAGCAAGCGAAAAGCGACCAGATAAGAAATCACCTTCCAAGTCTCTGAAAAAGAGAATCACTGACAAGAAACCCTTCGTTTATCTACCTGAAGACGACCCAATAATCCTCAAGCGTCGTCAAAAGCAAATAGATTATGGAAAGAACACACTAGGATATCAAAACTATATCGAATCTGTACCGAAGCAGAAAAGGAGTCGAGACCATCCAAGAACGCCGAGAAAGAACATCAAGTACTCTCGAAGATCCTGGGACCAGCAAATCAAGATTTGGAGAATCAAACTCCACACTTACGATCCCAAATCGGAGGAATCAGTGAACGAGTACAGTCAAGTTAAGATAGAACAAACGCCAATGGACATTGAATTGGCCGCGGACGATATTTCAGAACTTTTCGATAGTGCTTTCTCTGAGGCTCCATCAGAGTTTGAGAAGTGAAAGGCTTCCTGATGGCTTTGATTACTCTGACAGTCATCTTGAACTGTACTCTGTGTATAGCAGCCTCTATCCTCATTAGATAACTCATCATTCAACTGATATTCAGACATTCATAGACCAAATTAACCATTTCAGCATATCATAATTTATTTGTCAACCAAATCTAGTTTCGAAATTTATTGCCGGATGTAGAATAAATTAAATAATATTGTTCCATCAGACCGACGAATAGTTTGCCCTCTCACAACCTGTTGCTGTAGTTCCCGTGAATAGCCGGGTGATTATCCACTCGAGCTTAGTTATTGTATCAACACCTGCCTTGACAACAGGCAAATGTAGAAACCAATTGTCTCCTGGCCTGGGGAGCCTCCCGAAGTAAATCCGTCGAACGGATGCGCGTTTTTCGATTCATGAGCCCTTTTAGCCGCTACCAGCAAGTAGCTCTGACAATCTAGATACACTTCCAGCACAGTGTCTTATGAGACATCATTCGTCCGCTCGCGATAGAGATCTACTTGATCATCTAGGTTCTAACAATAATGTGTCATATTACGTGACCCCCCCCCCCCCCCCCCTTCAGTGTGGGGGGGGGGGGTGGCGGGAGGGGGGGAGGCGGGGGGGGGGGGGAAGGGAGAGA
>Ga0058701_10003619_pt1 | contig 12299 bp, 6 predicted proteins | sample AgamicOrMae_FD_97039 | JGI IMG/M metagenome (GOLD analysis project Ga0058701, IMG submission 97039) | Agave microbial communities from Guanajuato, Mexico - Or.Ma.e | ecosystem: Host-associated > Plants > Phyllosphere > Phylloplane/Leaf | place: Guanajuato, Mexico | collected 2012-06-04
AAACCAGACGAAGAATTAAAGGTGTTTTAGGTTTTGAATTCCCAAGCGTATCACATAATTTCTATGCTGTAACTTATCGATACCTAAGAGATTCGCAGGCTACGAAGCAACCAAAAAAAAAAAAGATTTAAGTAAAAATTAAAACGTACACGGACATGGAGACGATTTTTTTGAACTGTCATGAAAGAACAGCAAGATAATGAAATTTTAAACCTAAAGACATGAAGGGAAAAATGCTGTACCGACAATACGGTCCAAGTTTACACATCCTAAAGTAATGCTGTGTCATATCCCGATACTTGTTAAATGCAATTTATTAATTTAATCAAACATCATAAACAATATTTATCCGGGATAACTCATATCGTAGCTTTATAATTCATGGCAAGGTACGAAATGGAGGATTCTCTGAATCTAGTCATTTTAAAACAATTCTTAGAATTAATAAAACTTTCTTCAGCCGTGAAGTTGTCAAAGCAAACTCGTCTCCTTTTTCGAGACTATCGCAGAAGTGTTCCATCGCTTAATATCATGATTCGTGAAATTACAGATTCCGCGTGAACAAATAATATGCAAGGGAATGCTAAGAACACAGCAGTTAATTTCAGCCACGGTTGCATTTTAATTGTTACGTGGTTAGGATTAGTTCGGAGAGACTTAGAACACCAACGCTTTGATAACTCAAAAAAAAAATCAAATAGTCTCGACAGCCTGAGTAACTTAGCAAATGTAATACCGGTAAGTGAAAAAAAAGTAACATGGACAGTGCATTAAAACAAGGGTGAGTGAGGATATGGGTGTGTCCGGATGCTCCATTTGTAAAAACGCTTGACCTATTTAGGAATTTGACCCAGTTAATTGTACAAGTTGGCCTACTTCATTTGGACCATCCCTAATGCCCGGGCGCCGCGCTGCGCCTTGTAAGTGTGCCTCGCTACTTTAAACGGCAGCATCCCGGCCGCGGCCCTCTCCGAGTCAAGTGTTTTAAGTTCATGGTGGAACTAGGTCCGTATCTATTGTATGTCATTTGGATTCATGGCCCCCGGCTTTCTAATAATAACCTTGGAATGCGGAAAATTCCGCAAATTTTCAGATCGGCTGCGAGACCAACGACTTTTGTTGACTTTTCTTCGCACGAAGGAATTAAAGGACCTCTCTAAATACGATCACAGAAGCGAATCGGTGGTGTGGGAACGCTCGTTCTGTTTGGTTCTTGTTGAATAAGACTGAAACTCAACACAGTAAACTAGCCTCTGTTTTAAATATGAAAGTAAAACAGGAGGAGAGCGTCATTTGTTTATTTTTAAACATGCCCCTATGAATATCCGTATCAATAGGTAGTTTGGGAGCCCCCTTTTCACTGATAAGGTTGTTGATAGGTTTATCTTCGAAAACAACAAAATGACGCTCTTTTACTGTTTCGTCTCCATACCTAAAACAGGTGTTGGACTACCTAAAACAGGGGTTATTGTTTACTGTGAAAGGGTAGGTGTTCAATATCTGCTTTAGGATGTGTAAGATTCCAGGTAAAATGAGGTGAATCTATTTTTGGTTGAGTGGTGTTAAGCAAGGTCAGGACGGAAGAAGAGAGAGGTTGAGTTTGTTTTATGGTATTTCGTTTAGGCCAATATGAGTCTGGGCAAGTTTGGGTAAGCTTAAATTGTTGACCTTGCTTGGTAACAATATGGGTTTAATTAGACTACGTCAGGTTAATTAGATTAGTCAGGCACCTTAGCGTAGGCCATAAGTGATAAGGTAGGCCAAGGATTACTGTAGGTTAGGTGAGATAGGAGCAGGTAAAGTTTGTTGGATTCTTGTTTTGAGACCAATTATCTCGACTCCTGTCTAATAGACAAGCAACTTCTTATATTCCCCTTCATTAGACGAACCCCACATGTTTTGAATACTGTATAATTATTGTAGGCCTTAGTTTGGAATGATCAGGCTAACAAGGTGTGTAATATTATCACATTTTAAAAAAAATTCAAGGCAACTCACAATCTAACTCTTTGCGGAATAGCCATCAAGTATGGGACGGCTACAACATCAGTAGAACTTGGGCTCATCTTAAGAAGCTGAGAAATACGCAAATGCTTATCATGTGTAAAATCCTCAGCCACATAGTTTTCACAAGTAAAGTCGGAGACTTTTCCTTTCCAATCTGACGATGGGCACAATTTAAGGATAGAATTAACTACTCCATGGCTAACGTTACTTTTCCCTTTTTACAGGAACAAGGCGTCCTATCCCAGCTTTGAGGCTTGCTCGTCCTTCGCAGCGAGTAGGTACGCTGACTACATCGTAAAAAATCCAACTGATTTTGTACGTTCCACTTTCGACCTCTACCATTTGTGAGCCAACCTCTCATTTTACTGAAAGATTAGCGACATTCTAACGGGTAGATCACGTAAGGGTAATCTTGCGTCCGTGCACTGTAAAAGGATAATCTTAAATTCAGATGAAATAAAAGTCTAATCACTGATCTGAAAATAATTTCACTCCAATTATTCACTGAATTTCAGACATCGTTTTTAAAATTTGGATGAACTGCGTATTTTAAGCGAAAGATATAACTGAAATTCAGTTAATATTTGGACTGAAAATTTTGCAGACCAATAGTTTGACTATTGTTGCATCTGAATTTTAGATTCTCTTTTTACAGTGTAGGGTCGGTACGATGGAACCTTCCATGAAGTTAGGTTAACCCAGGTTAAGTGCTTTATGCGTCGTTACGCTCCGCTAGCTCAGCTGATACCGGTACCGCTGAGAGTTCTAGCGGCCGTTTGGTCCAGTCAGTCGGACTACACTCTTAGCAAATTTCCAGTAAAATTTCACTGTTTTAACCAGTGAAAACCATTTCACTGTTTACCAGTTACGGTTAACTGGATTGCCAGTGAAAAACACGAAAAAATGTACTGGAAACTTCAAAAACAGACAACTGGTAGCTACAGTGACGAGCGTGACTGAAGACGCCAGTGCCCCTCAACTGGAAACCAGGAGCTCACCACTGAAACGCCCTGCAGGTGGGACTTAAGTAATAATTGGTACCTCATATAAGGTGGACCCAGACCAGATATGACTCGGTTCTAGTTTTGTTAATTAATGGCGAATCTTTGTATGAATGAATAACACTTCCAAAATATTAAAATATAAATTTAATCTTTTATGTTGGTGCAAGTATATTTTCCAATAATTAAATTTGAGGTTGTCTTTCATTTGTCATATAGGCCTATTTATTAATGTTTCATCCTCAAGAAAAATGAAATGAACTCAAGAGGAATAAATTGGACTAACCAAATTGTGGAATGTTCTAATATTGTTCTCGAGAACAGTCAGTGACTCAGGAAGCAACCTGAGAAAGAACGGTATATTTCTTCCTCTAACATAACATCAGTGGGGCTAGGGTTCCCAACATATTATTAAGTCGGAACTTTATTGAACAGTCAGTATCCACTCAGATGATGATGTTCTTGTCTCTGTTTCCAGATTTCAACCCTCATGCTATAAGCAGAGCCCATTTTTAAGGCAAAACTATGCAAAAAATTAAATTACCTGCTTGCCCATACTGCACCTCTAAAAATATATACACCTTCAGAAAAATGTAGGGAATATGAGAAGAATATATTGGACTCTTGTAGCATCTATTCCAATAAATTGGTGCCATTCAGATATAAGAAGGTTTGATTAATGGCAGCACCTATTCAAACCAGTTTTGACTACCGGTGCATTTCAGCTCGGAAATCGCTATAGGCCAACCTACTTAGACTTTAATAAATACATTACTACCTAACCAAATTGTCAAATGCTCAGATTTCGTTCTCAGAACAATCAGTGACTCAGGAAGCAACTTGAGAAAGAACGGTACATATTTCTTCCTCCAACATAACATCAGTGGACGGCTAGGGTTCCCAACATATTATTAAGTCGGAACTTTATTGAACAGTCAGTATCCACTCATTGTCAGAGGATGATGTTCTACTCTCTGTTACCAGGTTTCAGTTTTTTTTTTAAGCACAGCTCATTTTAAGGCAAAATCAGAAAAAAATCTTTTGGCCCATTTCAGTCCTTCCAAAAGTTACATTACCTCCAAATTATTTAATGTAAAAAATGTTTGTAGAGAAGTTGTAACCTATGGCATCACACGAACAACATGCCGCAGTCGCAAACACACGACCTCGTATTTACTTGCCCGCTAAGACTGTATCTGACCGCCGTTTTACTCAACGCCAAGTTAGCTCAATCGGTGGGGTAACAGGTCGGTAGATCGGTGAAGGGAGGAGACGGTGGTAGAGGTTCAAGCCCTGTTGATACCATTTTTTCATCGGTGTGGGATTATAGAATAGGATCCCCTTCCCAACTCGCTAGTTCCCACTCGGTAGCAGTGTTAAATTAACGTTAAATTGCATCAAACGTGGCTGAAAACAGGTAGCTGAGGTCACTTGTTCAACCAGTTACGACGAATGAACCAGTAAAATGTTCACTGGTCGTTTTAGCGAAGTTTCACTGGAATGCAAGCTGCACCTGGGTCACTGTACGCTCCAGTGCCAGGGCACTGGTTTCCAGTGACCAGTAACTGGAACTTGCTAAGAGTATGTACCGGTAGTTAAATGGCTTGTGCCTCGCTTTGTTGTCCAACCGCTCGGCTTAAAGACGAAGTAACATTACAGGTGAAAATTTTAACATTTAAAACTAAGAATTTAACGGTATTCCTTACCAAAAGTCTGGGTTTTCACGTCGCGTTCGGCGTGATCGTGACTGTTGACGGCATTGGCATTATATTTGGATCTAATATTTCAGCTTCTTCGAATCGGCATTTCCTTAGAGAGGAAAAGGTTTCTGCACAGGACATCCCTGCAATCTTGCTACTTGACAGTCTCCAAATTCCGTTGTCCTTTACACAAAGTCGTCCTGCCTTCTTCCATATCCTTTGACTTAAATATATCCTTGTTTAGGTTTCTGATTACGGAGGTATGTTTCACCGTGTTATGGTCACTGTTAAAGAGTTAGATTTTCCATCTTTTTGGTTACGCTCTTTGTCATCAATCCGAATGGAAGGAGACTAACTTAACCTAGATTAACCAAACCTAACGGTCACCGAACCTCATGCCACTTACCTATCGGAGGCAGTATTTCCTAAAAAGGAAGATATATTATCACGCTGGTCAACATCCTGTGCAACAGCGAAGCTAGGCACAAGCCGGTCCGTGGTATTACCCAAGACCCAAGTTATAATCTTACGTATGTGACTTAGACCCTTATAAATCATTAATCGATATATCGTGGGGTGATGAACATTTAAACCTCGATGGGACACTGAGGTTGAAATCCAATCGTGACACGCGCGTGCTTACGTCACATCTTTTCTCTCTTTTGCCCGGATATACTCAACGAATTTCCGTTTTAGACGAGGAAAATGACACGTAAATTTGCATTTCTCGAGTACTATGAGGAATCTGGTTTGGGGTGCTTTAAAGGAAAACATGGACGAATGTGTTGAGTACACGTTGTTGCTGATAATCAAATCTTTTTAAAGATGGTTTGGGTTCGGATTGATCATTTTTAAATCGAGTTCTGTGGCTCTAAACAAAATTATCTGATGTAAGAAACATGTTCATAAAGAACGGTACCCGTCTTGTTCGTCGCAAAAGCGTAAACGGTGATGGTCATTTCATGATAATGGCCGTCAAATCTTTACTTGTGGACAACTGAACACACGCCCACCTGAATCATAGGAAAGTATGCATTGTTTCTTTCTCATTTCTAAGCTTCATCGATGGTAGTTCTGTAATTCTCAAATAAGACATGCACTTGTGTAAAAAAACTAATCAGCGTAAAAGTAATACGTGCCATATTAAAATCCCTCATCTGTTGCCAATACCACAAATAGTGCTTACATCATATTTAAGTCTTTTTAGTTTTCTATCATAAATACATAATTAATACTTCTAAACATAGGCCTACCCATAATTGCTTTTCGAAGTCATAGTCTTAGAGAATAAATGTCTTCTTTTTGTGAAGCTGGCCTTAGGCCGAGAATGTTACGCAAGGGAGACGCTCCGTAGGAAGGCTGTGGTATCGCTAGAAGTTCTTTTTTGGATGTCGATTAGAGGGTCTTTGTATCGTAATGTTTTGTAAAATCTACAATTTAAGCGAATCTCCTTCAATTAGACAGTTTTGCGTTTCAAGTAATTAGCTTTGTGGTCAGCGGGAACCTATCCCAACCTTCTCATGACTTCATATTTTTACGAAATCGAGAAATCTGCTTTAGTGACGCAAGGGAGACGCATGTCGGCTCCGCAGTCGCAGTGTCAGTTCATGTTCAGTTTTTTCATAAAAAAAAGGTCAAATTACTGTTAATCTCCCTCCGATAGCCTTTGGGAATTAGCTTTAGCGATGAGCGTGGTTTGTGCTGGGTTTGTGATACCTAGTTTCAAGACGAGAATTTCGCTTCGCAGCAGAGGCGCAAGCGGGACGGCGTGGAGCCAGGGAGGGGCCCTGGTGGAGCATTGACAGCTGTAAAAGAATTACCTTTTTTGTGTAATTGCTCAAAATAGAAATATTTGTTGTTGTTTTAATGCCTATATCTCATGTAAAGTTGTATGAACTTAATGACGTTTGTTTTTGTTGTAAGCATACATGCGGTACTGCATATTTACATATATGCATGGTCTCTTCAGTTCATGTTTAAGTTAATGTCAGCAACACACTTTTTAGTTTGATTTTGACTTTATGTAATACTTAAGCTACTTTTTATGTGCAAAATAACCTCCCTTCTCGTTTTCCTGCTGAAAATTGTGCAACATAGGCCTGCAATAAAATTAATAATTGTAACCGATTTACTGATTAAAATAACTAACCAATTCTTACCTTGTGCGCATTAACAAAAGATTAGTTACAAAAATTTGCGTTAGTCATTCTTTGCAAGTGAGGAAGTGCATATTCTAATATTTGTGGGTTATAGTGATGTATCACTCTATGAGTGAATTTCTACTGAGCAGAAACAGGCCGTTAGAAATTGCTAGCATTGTGTGATGAAAGGTGTCTTATTGAATTTCATCATCATTTTCAAACAAAATTGAAGGAAGATAACCATCATGAGGGTCGCATGGGTATACATAATTTACCGATCCCAGAGGAAGAAAAACAAATCCAGTCTGAGGGTCTACCTGTTTCTGGAAGATTTTTTCTTTTTTTAAAGGGGGGGAGGGCTTGGTGAGAAAAATGTAAAACATACTCGTAGAAGTGTTGAGGTTTTATTCAATGTCAGAGACCTGTGAAAAACAAGCAAAATATTGGCACGGATCATATAGAATCTATTTCCACATAATGAGATGTTGTAAGATAGGTTCGTTGTCAGTGCTCCTTCCTGACTGACAAAGAAGCACACTGACTGAGTGCAGCTATGTGCAGCAGAAGTAAATAGGAAACAAATATATGCTACTACTGTAGCTTTTGCGAGTTTCTCAATCGAGTTTGAGTTTAACAACAAATACAATATACATCGGGGTTACTTGTTTACAAAATCGAACTATGATTCTTCAATACGCAACCGTCCGTAAAACGATCATTATATACATCACATCACAACCTTCAACATTGGTGCTATCACACGCGTGAAAAAGATGACATTAAACCACGTCTGTCGATGAAACTAATTCCTAAAGACGTAATATCGGCTATGGGATGAGTTCACAGTAAATTTGACCTTTTTTTCATGAAAAAACTGAACATGAATTGACACTGCGACTGCCGAGCCGACGTGCGTCTCCCTTGCGTCACTTAAGCAGATTTCTTGATTTTTTGAAAAAATGAAGTCATTAGAAAGTTGGAATATGTTCCGGCTGTCCACAAAGCAAATTACTTGAATCGAAAAACTGTCTAATTGAAGGAGATTCGCTTAAATTTTAGTTTTTACAAAACATTACGATACAAAGGCCTTCTAAACGACGTCCAAAAAAAGAGCATGTAAAGATTCCACAGCCTACGGAGCGTCTCCCTTGCGTAACATTCTCGGCCTTTGTAAGGCCTGGTCTTCTTTTTGTAGATAAGACAGTTGGATCGCAGTCAGAATTTCCCATTCCCTCAAGTGCCTAATTCTATCCAATATAAAAAGCTTTGCTATCTAATGTCAAAGGTTCGTTCGATTCCAATAAAATTGGGCAGCCAATAACCACACTCCTGTCTGTCTTCCGATGAACTTTTAAAGAAACTTTGTAAACAAAATCAACAAGTTTGAGATTTTTTCATTAAAACGTCTTTTCATGCTCCAAGTCACTTCTTTTTAAGCTGGGCCTGGCAAACAATGAAAGTTACTTGTCCTTGAATACCCACAAAAGTATGCCTCTTTGGTCTTGGAAACCATGCTTCCATTTTTATTTAGGGGATCGTTCCAAAAAGCAGGAGCAAGTAACAGTCATGAACAGTCATGAACCTGAAGGTGGGATTACAAGTTTAGGCTATGGCTAGAGATGTGTGTTTTTGGTATAGCGGATGTGAGCAAACTTTTGCGAGCAAAAGTTTTGGACCACCTTACAGCTCACTCTTACGTCAGTTGTAGCCGTGTCATTGGCAGGTCTCTGCATTGGATTCAAAGGAGTGGGCCGTATCGTGATTTGTCGGTTTGGCGCCCACGAGAGAGCTACCGAGGGTGGTAAGCCCGACACCTTCACGACTCATTGCTTCAATACTTCCCATAAAGAATTCTCAAGAGGAAATAGTGAAGACATTGGAGTGAAAAAGAGTCAATGCTTACTTTACAAATTGCTTTTCATCGCTCTTAGTTTCGTGTTTGAAAAATATTTAGATTAATATTTTTACAACTAGACTGGATTATTGACGCAAAAGTGTCCTGCTATAATTCCTCTTTTGTGTGTAAAAATAGCACCAATTTCACTGAGGTAACGACGATACAGGGAGGCAGGTGAGACGAGAAAGAAAGACTTGACTTATGTAATACACGTGATGAATAAAAGAGCTCCTGACAAAGTGAGAAAAGGCAACCACAATACGTAGCTCCTGTGCGGGTTGCATATGCACTGTTTGGAAGGCGCCTGCCGGATTAGGGTTTCTCAGAAACAGGAATAGACCAGGTTAATTTTGCATTGTGTTGGGAAACACATCCATGAATGGACGATTCCCCGTTAGGTTGACCATAGACTAGGTACGACGCGAGGACATCTGGCAACAGCGCGTGAGCGGACGACGGTCTCCATCTGATGAAGCGCATTGTATCTTTTTTATTTTTTTCCTTGGTATTAGGTAAGGAATGTGTAAAATAATGTAAACTTGTCACTCCTGAATGTTTTCAGAAGCAATCTATGTGTGACAGCAACACCAAGTATTTAGAAAGGTTTTCGATCTAGACAGGTGTTGTTTAAATACCTATTTTTGGGACAGAAACGACGCCTAATTTTAATGAATGAGTAAAAAGTCCATTAACAGTGTTTAAACAAATTTTTAATTTGTTTGAAACAAGCCATAATCTAACCGCAGAACAAAAAATTATGTGTCATAAGTAATAATAAGGGAAAAAAAGTCAGAGACGGAAATCGAAAAAACTCGACTGAAATATTTCAAAGCAAACTGGTGGTCAGCTCAGTTTTGCTATTACAACTCAAAAGGGAACAAAATAAGCCGAAAACACGATAGCGTATACCAATAGATCAGATCTTTCAATGCGATTAGAAATTTTTCTTGTTGACCTATCAGAATACGATGAAAAGCCTTTGAATAAGAAATTTCTTTCACAATAATGCAGAATGTAAGATTTTGACGAGTGAAGGGCAGGAAACCAGGGTTTTGCTCGGAAATACCTAAACGTTCGAAGCGGTGCCGCGCGCCTCCAAACTTTCTGCATATTCTTTGCGTCTACGCGGAAAAATACCACTTCCGATTTGTACAGGTTTTTTAATGCCATGGTTAACGGAAAACCTGTCCGTTTCCGCAGGTTACAGGTTCCGTTTTATAAAGGGTCAATTACATTTAAAAAAAACTGTCCATCGCACAAAAAAAAGCGTTTCAGACAGTTTTCCGTCTTGTAAAGTTTCCGTTTCAAACAGGTTTTACTATTATCATACCACTTAATTAGCCGATAGAGTGTTTATTTAACTCGCAGCAAGCTGAAGTGGCCCAAGAGGTGAATGGCGATAGAATTGGGGGGAAGTTAGTTAAGTGGACAGACCCTTCGGTTTACTCAACCATTGACGGCATGTGTATCCAACCTATGTGGAAAGGAAGTGGTGTGAGCGACCCACTTCAAAATTACATTACTCTAGTTAGACATGGATTGTGCGTATATTTTGATGAAGTACCGTAGCACTTGAGCACGAAGTTTGCAAAGGTCTGACGGCACCGCTAGGTTACAAACATTTCGTCCGTTTGAGAAAAAATTATATCCTTTAGTGCAACGCTTAAAGCACTCAGAAGGAGATCCACAATGGAGCGAGGCTCACGCCACTTGACTTTATTGAGGTGTACCAAAGTGGTTTTGTGTCTTTCATCTTTGTTATATTGCAAATTTGAACTATGTAACTAGGTTCGATCTCCCCGAAATACCAACTTTTAAATTTGATAAAGCTATGCTCTCTAACACCCAACAGAACGTTGATGATCTGTCTAAACTAAAAAGTATGTCTCAAATCATCGCGATCCAGATAATGTCGAGCTCATTGAAGTTTACGATTCCTCACCAAAATTATGGTTACACCGTAAGCTACACCGTAAAAAAATTAGATGGAAATCCAGGCACAATATTGCTGTAAAATCACGGTTCTTCATACTTCTTTACAAAACTCATAAAAATGCCCAGAATTAGCGTCAAATGTTTGGAGATCTTAGCACTATAACAATAAATTACAGCGAAGTACTTAAAAATCCAAGCGGTTCTGTGATTTCCAGGTGCACACGCAAAAATCCAAGCGGTGCTGTGATTTCCAGGTGCACACGCACTTGGTATTACGGGCTCCAAAGGTGAGTAATGGTTGCGAGCACTTTGCTGTGAAATCTCAAGAATTATTTTTTTGCTGTGTACTGATCAAGTGACCGTGACACATACGTGGGAACAGCCACGAGCAAAATCAGCGTTGACACAGCAACATTATATTTTTCCTCTAAATGCTGAATAACCATAAATTAAGGACTTTATCTCAACATGAACAAAGGAATTATTGTTTAACTTTCAGTCATTCTTTTGCTTCTTTTTGCACGTGCACATACCGTTCTCATTGCCAGGGTTCAAATACTTGTATCATAGTTGCAAAGTACATATATTTGTAACGTTTGAAGTTGTGTGATAATTAACGCTTTTCGTAATCTGAACAAAAATACGATTCTAGCACGAAGTCATAAATCAAACTAATGAAGACAATCTGGAATCGGTAACCTTCTTTTTAGTCTTTAAGCCTTCTTTTTAGTCGTTCAGACATTATCGTGTTTCTGGGCCATCAATAATATAAATGATCGAGTAATTATAGAGCAGAACTGCGTCACTTGATCTCAAAAATCCGACGACCTTCGCGTTTGAAATGATAAAATAGGTTAATACTGAAAAAAGTGCATACTGAAAAAGTGTATACTGAAAAAGTGCAAGAGTTACTTATTCTAAATGCTGCACTTTTTTTCCTTTTTTTTTTGCGAGAGAGAATAGAGGGCAAGCTAGATGTTTTGACCAAAAACTAGAAAAGGCTTATCGAAGGTCTCACGCCGACCACGTTCGGAACTAACTACATTGAGCGTACTTAGCTGGCGAAATGGGATGGTAACGAATTTCTTACTATTTAAGTCTAGTTCTTTCTCTTTCTCACTAAAGTATGGTCTCTATCGTCTCCCTAAGTTTCAACCCTAAAATAATTAATAAATAGCCATCGAGATGTAAAAGGATATTTTTTCAGACCTCAGCGAAAATTGCCAAAAAAATAACATCTTATCATTAATTTTCAACACTTTACATAAGCTGAAAGCAAAATTTATAATTTTTATGCAGCAACTTCAAGTTATGTTCAATCCAGTGTTGGTGTTGAAAACCCGTCATTTTTAAAGCGGTTAACTTTGCAATCACTAAGGATAAATTTACGATTAATCCAATGCTTAAATGCTCCAAAATCCGATCGTTTGCAAAAATCTGGATTGGAATCAGAGAATTACATGCAGAACAACATTTGATCTTCCGATGGAGTAGGTTGGCCGGTGCCTGCCGCCCGCAGCTACTGTCGAGCCTCTGCCGAGAATTCTTGGTTTCGCCGGGGTAAGGTGGAGGGGAAGGGCAGTCTGCGCCCTCTGTGGAGAGTTTTAGGTACTGAGCC